>Ga0209051_1000480_pt1 | contig 51550 bp, 61 predicted proteins | sample AraplaCvi_mMS_r2_2_FD_184286 | JGI IMG/M metagenome (GOLD analysis project Ga0209051, IMG submission 184286) | Arabidopsis root microbial communities from North Carolina, USA - plate scrape MF_Cvi_mMS_r2 (SPAdes) (version 2) | ecosystem: Host-associated > Plants > Roots > Endosphere | place...
AAGCCATTCGTCGAGGCTCAGTTACTCACAGCCATCGCGACATTGTTGAATAAATTCCGTGTCACTGGACCGGCGTCTGAATGAGGAGGCCCAGCTTGTCGGGCGGCTCTCGACTCTTTCAACACTCAGATGCAAAGTAGATCCATCTCAAGCGCGGGGGTGGATCCGGGATACTGTTCTCCATCGACTAAAATTCTCATGCCTCGTTTATTCCAGGACGGCATGAGACGCCGAGGCCTATTTCGACGACATCGGCAAGCTGGAGCAATCAGTCGTGAGCCTCCTGCATCAAGGGAGGTGCAAGTTGATTGTCGCCTATGAGCGGGTGACCGCTATCCGAGAACACCAGAAGCTCGGCACTTACACCCTCGACAACATCAAAGATATTGCATCGATCGGATGGAAAACTCGGCTTTAAACCGACCGCAGATAATACAAACGCGGCTCAGAAACGCGCTATGGCACAAAGCATCGCTCCAATAGAAAGCCCGCCGCGGCGACGGGCTGGTAGGTCCGGGAATGCTGATGCACCTGGTGGCGCGTTCACGAGCCCAGATTGCGGTCTTTTGTCCGCCGAGCAACAAGTGGGACCTCATCGATGTTCGCGAGCATGCCCTGCTTCATCAGGAACCGCCGCACGTTCTCCCGGATCGCCGGCAGAGGAAAAACTCCCTGAGCAGCCATCCGGCACGCCTTCAACAACACCTCATGCGTGCTGTTCCTTTTCTCCGCCGGCCACTCATCAAGCAGGTCGAAAACGTCTTCCAGACTGCCTAGTTCTTGAACATAGCGAGATTTCTTCACAAACAACGGACTGTCAAAAAGTGTGTTCGCCATCGCTACCTCCTTTCTCAAGCGCGGTCGACGGTGCAAAATTTAGGAGCAGAAACAAAATGTTCAAGATGGCAGACTGCCAACGCGCATGAGGTTGAGCCCATGTGGGATTCTTGTATCCGTGGCCGGCTTTCGCTCGGTCCGAAAAAGCGGAGGGACGGTTGGCAGCGGCTATGAATGATTTCTGGAACTAATTCGACTTCAACAACCCAAGCGCGTTGACGGCAAAGGCAGCGCGCAAGGCCTAGTTGGATGTGTTTGAAGTTCAATTGGCTTGATCCATCCGCCGGTAGTGGCTCGCCGAGGCGCGCTTGACGTCGTCGGTCTCTAAGCCAGTGAACGTTCGGCCTGCTGATCTTCCCGGGCGTCTGGGACTGGCATCTGCATTGGTGCGTGCAGCGGCATGGCTTCTACTAAGCGGGAAGAAGACATGTTGATGGTGATACAAGCTCCCAGCCGGGTAGAGGCGGGCTGGATCCGGTAACACCCGGCGCTCTTGAAGAATGCTAGGCCGATCGAAGGCCTGATCGCACCTGAAGAGATCAAATTCGCCGCGTGCGACTGGCATGGAGCCGCGATGCGTTTCACTGCCATCCCACCAAAGCTTTAGCGCATTTCGAGCATGGTCAGGGCGTTTTCGATCGCGGCGCCCGAGGCGGTATTGTCGAAAACGCACCAGCTATCCGATGCCAACAGGTCCGAGAACGACCTGATCTCGACGTTCGTATAGCTCGAATAATAGATCTTCGGCTTGCCGTGCAGACGAACGTATTTCGGCGGATGGTCGAAATCCTCTGGGGGCCATACCGGCGCGGGATCGGCAAGAACCCGATCGATCGCATAGCTCTTCAGCAGATCCAGTGCCTCAGCCGACGCCCAACTCTTATGCCGCACCTCGATGACAACCGGCCCGTCACCGGCATCTCGTATTGTCTTGAACGCGGTCTTAAACGTATCGGCGTTAAACGTTAGCGACGGCGGCAACTGACAAAGCAGTGGTCCGCGTTTTTCTCCAAGGGGTGCGATATCTTCAAGGAACGTGTCGAACGGCTTGGCGATGTCTTTCATAGCTCGGGTGTGGGTAATCTCCTTGGGAAGTTTTACAGAGAATCGGAATCCGTCGGGTATCGAGTCGGCCCAGCGCGCGAAGGTCGATATCTTATGGCGGCGGTAAAAGGTCGAATTGATCTCGACGCCGTCGAACACCGAAGCGTAACGCATCAGTCCGCTGCCCTGCTCGGCGAATCGGTCGACCATCTTTTTCGGAATAGACCAGGCGGCGGTGGCAATGATCGGCAAATCGATGTCCTCACAGCTTGCAAGCACCCTGCGAAACCAAGCGGCCAATGTCGAAGTTCCGTCGCCCGATCGAGCAAATACCGGAGCCGCGGCGACGCCATGATGGACAACCCGAACCCGACATCTCTTCCAATGCTCAAAAAGATCCGGCTGGATCAGCGGCGACGAACCGGTGACCCGCACGCAACGCTGTTATCTGCAGACGCTGTCGGAGCAGTCGCATCTGGCCGACGCGTATGTCCAAGACCTGAACAAGGCGGACGCGTCGAAACGGATTGACGGAATCAAGAAGTTCCTCGGCTTTCAGTGAGTATCGCTCCCTGCGGCAGATCGAATTGCTGGCGTCCTGCGCGGAATCCAAACCGGACGCAATCCAGGAACCGCACCAGGAGAACCTAATCAGCACGAGGGCGGGCTCGGTGGTCTGCTTGGGGGGCTGACTGGCGGCCAAGGCGGCTTCGGGGATCTCTTGAGCGGGATGACATCCGGCGGCATTCTGAGTGGAGGTCTCGGCGACCTGCTCAAAACCTTCCAGCAGAACGGGCATGGCGATAAGGCGGAGTCTTGGGTTCGACCCGGCCCCAATGCCGACATTGACCACGGCGAATTGGAGCAAGCTATCGGACCGGAGATCCTCGACGAACTCGCGACAAAGATTGGTCTGTCACGCGAGGACATTCTCGGCCGGCTGCGTCAGGATCTGCCAAGGGCCGTGGATGATCTGACGCCGAATGGGACGCTTCCCGCAGCCGACGAAGAGTTCGGAAATACCCGCCCGACAGCTGTCTGAGCATGAGATATCCTTTCAAACGTTTGGCCAGTTCTGCTGCCTTTGCCGTCTTTTGCGGTCAGGCATTCGCAGCTCCAATCGATGCCGACGCCGTCAACACGGCGGCTATCTCGTCCCTCCCGATCGTAGCCCCGGCTGAAAAGCCGAAAGCCCCGGATCCAGCCATCGTCCATCTTCAGGTGCTTCTCGACCGGGCGGGCGCGTCGCCAGGCGTGATCGACGGGTACTTTGGAGATAACCTGACTAAAGCCATCGCCGGGTTCGAAGCGTTGCAAGGCCTCCCGGTAGATGGAAGCTCGATCCCGAAGTGCTCGCACGGTTGACCGACGAAGTCCCGGCCGTTCAGGCCTATGCGATCAGCGCGGATGACGGCAAGGATATCGTCGAAAGCATTCCTAAAGATTATGCGGAACAAGCAAAAATGAAGCGCCTCGGCTATACCAGCGTCGCCGAGAAGCTCGCCGAACGCTTCCACATGGACATCAGTCTTCTCAAGGCACTTAATCCGACCGTTGCATTCAAAGCTGACGAGACGGTTGCCGTTGCGATCCCAGGCGGCCCCAAGATCGGCTCAGTCACACGGATCGAGGTGCGTCGAAAGTGGCGCAGGCGTTCGCCTTTGCGGAAGATGGATCGCTGCTCGCCGTTTATCCCGCGACCATTGGCAGCAGGACACGCCCTCGCCGTCCGGCACGCATAAGGTCAAGGGCGTTTCCCGCATGCCTGTCTACACGTACAACCCTAAGGTCAACTTCCAGCAAGGCAACAACAAAAAGGTCCTGGAACTGCCAGGCGGTCCGAACGGTCCCGTGGGCACGGTGTGGATTGATCTTACTGAGCCGACCTATGGAATACACGGTACGCCTGAACCCGAACTGATTGGCAAGGTCGGGTCACACGGGTGTGTTCGTTTGGCAAATTGGGATGTCGAGGAATTGGCGGGAATGGTCAAACCGGGAGTCGTTGTCGATTTCCTCGATTGAATGACGGCTTTAGCCGCCAACCTGGCTTAAGCGAGATAGGCGTCTTTGGGGTCAGCGAATATGGACAAAAATTCGCCCGTTTTCATTAGATCAAGCTGAACGGAAAAGCGATCGCCCAAAAGATCGACGGCAGCGCCATGCGTGTCTTTGGCGCGACTACAGACAGTGAGTACGATCACATGGGAGCCGAATCTATGACCCCAAGGACCGTCGCTATGACGCAGACATCGGTCTCTTCGCCGGTTACCACGACGGCTTCAACACGTTCCTGCCGCAGGTGGGCGAACAGCCTTCTATCGACCCCGGGTGAATAAGTCATTTTGTCGATGGTTTCGGATGAACCGTGTGTCCCGATCGGGCAAGCGTGAAAACGCCCCACATGACTGGCTGATGCCGTGCCTCTGGCGCTAGGGGTCCCAGATCATCGATTAACGACGACGCTGCGGCATCTGGTCGAATGTTGGAGCGAAATTTTCGTGTGCATAGTCATCCGCCAGGGCGCCAAACCGGGTTTTGACGAGGAGCGCCTGATAAGGTCCATCATTGTCTTCGCCGCTGCGGCAAAACCTACGAGTTTCCTATGTCGAATTTGTTTTCGAAATTCGCTACAACAATCGCGGACCTTTCCGGAAAAGCCGGCACTTTTGTTCTGGCGGTTGGGCTCGTCGTGGTATGGGCCCTGTCCGGGCCGTTCTTCGGCTTCTCGGAGACATGGCAACTCGTCATCAATACGAGCACGACCATCATCACCTTTCTCATGGTCTTCGTGCTGCAAAATTCCCAAAACCGAGACGGCAAAGCCCTTCAGGCAAAGCTCGATGAACTAATCCTGACATCGCAAGCACAAAACAAATTTGTCGGGATCGAAAAGCTGGACGAAGAGTCCCTGCGGAAGATGAGCAAAACGCTTGCCGAAAAGGCCGAGCAAGTCGAGGACGTTGCTGATGAAAAGGCTTCGGATGAAAAGGACTCTTAAGCCTCAGACGGGCGCTTACCTGGGCGCTCGCGAAGGTTCGTGTACGATGCAAATCCGATAAAGCCGCCGCCCCTCCTCGCGGCTATACTATCTCGCGCCGCTACGTGGCGATCGCCCGATCGTATAACCCAGGAGGGCGATGTGTTGCCGTGACAGTTGCTGCCGATAGGATCGCTCGCGCCATCACCGGGAGCCGCTACGCCATCCTCGCAAAGCAAGTACGGAGGCGATCACCGCGGCTATTCCGAGCCACGAGAGCTTGTCGCTTCGGCTCCGAACCGTGCCCTTGATTCGTCCGTGGGTTGCGACGACCTGTTCGCGAAGATCGGCCACCTCCTTCCGCAGCCACGCTATCTCCTTGGCGGCGGCATCAAGGTCAACCGGTTCAGTATCTTCGACCGGGTCCGGAAGCTCAACCTTATCAAGCTCAGCGAGGTGCTCTTCAAGGGCTTCTCTGCTCCCGCTCCCCCTGATACGGATATCTGTCATGACCTCTCCATCTCCTCACATGCTAATCCGATAGTGGGCGTATCCGAAGCACAGATCACCGGATTTTCAGACGCCGGCTTGCTAAAACGGCGGCCAACATCGTGCCAATTCCGACTGCCGCCAAAGCAGCGCGAGCCTTCGATCCTGAAACGGATCCGACAGCCGTTGACGCCTCGTCGCCAAACCGGCCACCCGACACTGCGGACGGATCCACTGCGTCGAACAGGTTGTCCGGTCGCCGGGATTGTTTAAGCTTCGTATCGAGCTGCCCGTCGAAAGCGGTACGGGCCGCCAGCCAGTCAGTCAGGCCAGGAAGAATGAGGCCAGCGAGGATCGTCTGGACCGTTGGCCGGCCCACCCAGAGCTCTCGTGGGGCATTGAGAGCACCTCGATAAATTTCATCGGCCACGGCCTCAGGCGTAAAAACCGGCGCAACAGGACGCGGTTCGCGATCCATCTTGCAACGAGCCCAGCTGAACTGCTCCGTGTTCACTGCTGGAAGATGGATCATTGTGAGCTTGATGGGCGAGCGCTCATGAAGAAGCTCGCAACGCAGCGCGTCGACAAATCCCCGGATCGCAGCTTTTGCTCCACAATAGGCCGACTGAAGTGGAATGGATCGGTATGTCAAAGCAGATCCGATGCAGACGATCGTCCCTCCGCCGGCCTGACGCATGTGCCTCAGCGCCGTCTGGGTTCCGTGGACCTGACCTAGGTAAGTGACCTCGGTGACACGCTTGAACTCGTCGGGGACGATAGTCTCGGCTGGCCCGAAGACAGTGACCATCGCGTTGTTGGTCCAGACATCGATCTTCCCCCATGTTTCGAGGACGATCGATGCCGCAGCCTCTACAGCCGCGGCATCCGCAACATCGGTCGGAAGGGCGAGCGTTTCAGCGCCGGCCGCACGAACTTCCGCCGCCACCGCCTCAAGCCGGGGTTTCCCCCGTGCCATGAGGGCGACCCGCCATCCATGCCTTGCAAACTGTAGGGCGACAGCTCGTCCAACACCAGCAGAGGCCCCGGTGATCACGACGACAGGCTTTTGTATAGGTCTGGTGGAAATAGCGGCCTCCCGAGTTATCTGCATTCTGAACGCCAACAGTACAGGCTTGTTTCAAGCAGGCTTATTATTCTGCGCCGAACCCCGCCCCGTCTGCTGATTAAGGCTATTGCCCCTCGCTTCAGCTGCCGGTCTCCGAATGAGGCGCGGCCACTGGCTTGGACTCTGGTGAGCCTTTGAAGCGCAAAAAGATCGACAGGACGACCAGGACGGCCGTCGAGAGAAACTCGGACTGCCAGTTCTGAAACGACTCGAACCAGAATTGCGCACTGCCAAGATGCTGTAGGATCGGTACAGCCGGCTCGCCATGCATGAGCGCCTCGGCGTTGGCGTCCTCAGCACTGTATCGAAGATGCAGAAGGAAGCTCAGGATGAACAGGAGCGCCAGCGCGATCCCAAGCGAATACGAGTACAGGAAGCGCGATATGCCACCGGTCCGGACCGGCCTTGGAGTGTTCGCACCATGCTTCAGGTTCGGGTCTTCGTCTTGTGAGGCAGGTTTGTCAGGATCCTTCGATTCCGCCGAGCCACGCTGAAAGAGTATTGCCGTGAGCATCACGTAAGCCGACATCTGGAGGAATTCGCTCTCCCAGTTCTCGAAGATGGCGGATAAAAAATGGCCGGAGACAGCGTAGCTTGTAAGCGCAAGATGCTCGGCTCCATGCTCGGCGAGCTCTTCGTTGTAAACGCTCCAGCCGGTCAAAAGCATGCCAGCGATTGTCAGCAGCGATAAAACGACCAGGACGATCGTCAGTCCGTTATCTCGAGCGAAACGCACGGTCATATCCTATTGCAGAAAGGCGCGGGGCGAATTGACTGTCTTGCAGAGCGACATCGTTGACACAATTCCGTCAGTTCGAGACATTTTCGCCCGCCCATCCAAGGCATCCCAAGAAGGAGCTGGAGCGGCATTCAGGGGTACCGCTCCAGCCGATATCAAGCTGCCTTCGTCTTGCCCTTCCTGTTGACCTTGGCGTCGGCCAGTTGTGTTAACAGTTCGTCGGTCTTCTCTTCCTCAGCCAAAGTTTGTTCGAGAAGCAGGGCAACGTCTTCCTTACCCAATTCACGTGCCCAGTTGCGAAGAGTGCCGTAGCGAGCAATCTCGTAGTGCTCGACGGCCTGAGCGGCGGCCAGCAAGCCAGCATCAAGCGCCGGAGAGTCCTTGAATTCCTCAAGGATCTCCTGTCCTTCCTCGACAATGCCATCAATGGTTGGGCATGTCTTGCCGCGGGCGGGTTTGCCGAGGATTTCGAAGACCTGCACGAGGCGCTCGACCTGGCCTTCCGTCTCCTGAAGATGAGTATCAAAGGCTGCCTTCAAGTCTTGCGACTGCGCGCCGCGGATCATCTTCTTCAGGGCCGCAACAATCTTGCGCTCGGCGTAGTAGATGTCCTTCAGGCCGTCGATGAAGAGGTCTTCCAGTGTCTTAGTCGGCATGTGGTGAACTCCGCGTTAGAAAGGATGTCGTGTCGGCAGATGCCGACCGCTACAACCCCTTCAAGACTCCTCTGCCCCAATTGTTCCAACACGCAGCCCGTTACGCCCCATGCCGATCGGAACTGTTCAGCCGTCTGGGGGTCTCCGAGGTGTTCTCAGGTAATAAGACAGCGTTTTGCCTTGCGGCAGTAGTTCGGATCGTGAAGCGGAGAACTCATCGTGCGGACGATGGCGCGCTATCGGCGCCATCGTCATGTTCGGAATGTTCCGCAGTGCAAAAACCCTTTTTCGCCTTGATGGGATCCGAACCGCGGGCCACCCCGGCCGGAAAGCGGACGCGGAAGGGAAATCAAGTAGTTGCCCGCGAGCCCGGCCTACTGGCCTCTTGCTTCCGGTACGCCAATAGCATACCGTTGATGTGACGAGAAGAAGGCTGCTACGATGACGACGGTCGAGAAGATTACAATTGCACTGACACCTGAGATGGCGGGATTTGTGCGAAGCGCGGTCGATGCTGGCGAATATGCGTCGACGAGCGAAGCCATCCGCGACGCCGTGCGTGAGTGGAAGGAAAGACGGGATTTGCTGGGTTTTACGGTCGAGGATCTGCGAGCGCTTGTTCAGGAGGGTATCGACAGCGGACCGAGTTCGCGTTCGACGATGGCAGAGGTGAAAGCTGCCGCGCGCCATCGCTTTGAACCTTCACGACGCGAAAGCTAACTGTGCTTTCTATTGTCCGCACGGACCGTGCCGACGAGGACCTGATCGAAATCTGGTCCTACATTGCCGTTGAAAACATAGTCGCAGCTGATCGAGTTCTCGATGCGATTGAGGCGCGCTGGCAGCATCTCGCACGACACCCTTACTCGGGAGTGGCGCGCGACGACATTGCGCCGGGTATTCGGCATCTGGTCTCAGGCGAGTATCTTACTCTTTATCGGCTCACCGGCGGCGCAGTCGAAATCATCCGCGTGCTGCACGGGCGCCGGAAGATCTCCTCCCAAGTCGTTGTTTAAGGGGTGGCCTGTCAAGGGTGGCTACGGGCGCGAAACCACCAAAGCGACATCGCACGGTTGGCATACCGCACTATTATGGAACTCCCGCTACCTTGCGGCTTCGGCGGCTGGGTGTGTTCATCAAGCACGCCCTTTACCACGAGGCATCTCCACGTAGCACGAGATATGCGGGCACCAACTGGAAATGCGCTTTGAGGGCGCTGCTTCTGGTTTCCAACCTAGCTTCTGTTGGTGTCGCCGCCCGCCAACTGTATCGCCGAGCACTTCCCTTGGCGACGGTATTACGCGGCGACCAGGATGAGACGCGCGACAGACAGGGCTGATGTTTTGATTGTCGCGAATCATGCTGGTCGACCTCGTTGGCGCTGTTCACGGAGGGCCGCTCTGCGTCGGTGGCGAGCCACTGTCGCCGGCGGTCATTGCCATGACCCGCCTTCGAGATCCTGGGTACAGCGTCAAAGGCGAAGCTGTCCAGTGTCTTTCCGGGCGGAAGGTGCCTCGGGGAAATGCCTTCAACGCTGCGATGGGCACGCTCTGCCAGCTCGTGCTTGGCAATCGCCGACAGGGAGCGAGCTGCTGGCCATCCCTCCCGGTCCGCCTGTTCGGCAGATTGTGGCCATAGAGTTTTGATTGTCAGCAGCCGAAGTTCGTTGAGCACGATTCCGAGCCGTGTTTCCTCGATGACATGGGCGTCCCTCATGCGGCTTCTCCCGTCCCGATCAAGGCCTAATAACCGTTGAGCGATTCGAGCTGCACGTGAACAGTAGGCCGCTTAGCTGGATCTGGGCCGAACACCGTTCGCATGGCGGTCACATCCGGTAGATCGCCGGCATCTAGAGCGCGTCCATTTTACTCGGCGTCATACCCGCAGGATTTGAAGTAGTTGGCGCATTCCTGCTGCTCAAACATGGTGACGACCTGTCCGACCGTGTCCCATAGTGCCTCAACCATTCGCTCGGCTTTGGCGCGCAAGATTGCTTTCAGCTTGGCGAATGCCTTCTCAATGGGGTTGAAGTCCGGACTATAGGGCGGGAGATAAAGCAATCGGCATTCGGCACCTTGCCTGGCGCAGGCCTTCGGCCTTGTGGGCCGGCAGATTGTCCATGATGACGATGTCGCCGGGTGCCATGGTTGGAACGAGAACCTGTTGAACATGAGCCTGGAACGCGACCTCGTTCATCGCACCGTCGAGGACCATGGGCGCGGTCATGCCGGATACCCTTGCGTCGCCGCTCCCACATATTTGCACCGTCGCCGACTTTGCGGTGAGGCCCTCAAACCGAGCTTCACCAGAACCGGAAATGCTGAGATCGACCGCATCCAGGATTCCGGTCGCGGAAGAGTTCCCGCTACCCCTGATGTTCACCTGAAGCTCCGGTTGGTGGATCTGCGAGAGGTCAGATCGCCACCGCCGAGCAAGTCCCATCTGATGATCGCTGGTCCCAATAACTTGACATCGAGCCGTGACGCAGACCGGCCAGGCACGCAATCCAAGCCCAGTCGGCCAGATTCAATGCGCAAGTGACCAAGCAGCGCTGAATCTCCGGTGACGACGGCCCCAGCCTTTTCCCCTGGACGATGGTGGACGGAACCGGACAGTTCAATCGCTAGCCTGTCTCCTACGACGAAATGCAGCGTCACTTGCTGTTGCGTGCCGCTTGCAGGCTCGCACGTCGATCCTCCGCTCCATAGATATGCTGAGCTGGTCCAGCCGGACCCAGACAGAACGCTACCGAACGCCTGAAAGGCGGCGAGAAAAACCTGACTTCCGGATCGTGCCTAACGCCGTCCATCTATCGTTTTTGACGATATGTTCCAACAATCAACTGTTGTTAGAAGTGCATCGACGTTCCTGGCTTCGACCGCGCCGCCTTCCACAGTAAATTCAACGCCGAAGTGGTCGCGTTTTTCCAGCGAAATCTCGGGAAGTGAGCGCTCTTGAAGCGCACGGCCGAGGTTTTCGGTTGGTCATGCTCTTGAACCGCCGACCCGCCGATTCACGAGGCAATAATACTCTCCCTTCCCTCGTTGAACTGATCGAAGCGTGCTTCAAATGGCCGGGATAGCTGTGATTGTATTCGGGGGTGACAACAACAAATGCGTCGCCGGTCCGAAGGGTCTGGCTCAATATCATCATGGCTGGAGAGAGGTTTGTCTCGTGGATCGATGGGAGATCGACCTCGGCAATATCGACCACTTCAACGTCGAAATGCGGGATATTCTGGCTTGCTCCACAAACCAGCGACCGACTTTGTCGCCATATCGGTTCTCACGTCTGCTCGCGATGATGACCACCAGTTTCAGCCGACCCGGCATATCCTCTCTCCACAATAGGGTTGAGAAGACCTTTTGTCATAGTTCTTCGATCTACGGGATTGCGATAATATCGCTCAACTTGATCAAGGAAATGGAACATGCTGGATGCCCTCACGCTCGACCAGATGCGAATGTTCAAAGCGGTAGCCGATACCGGCAGCTTTCGAATGGCGGCCACCCATCTGGGCCGCGCCCAATCGCCGTCAGTCATTCCATTTCCAATCTGGAGGCTGAGCTGGGTATCACGCTCTTTGACCGATCGAGCCACCGCCCGACCTTGACCGCCCAAGGGCAAGTTCTATTGGAAGATTGCAAGGCGCTCCTGCTCCGCGCCGATGTCCTGCGCTACAGAGCGCGCGGAATGCAAAACGATCTGGAACTGTCGCTGACACTCATGGTGGATACCTTATTTCCGCTGTCGGTTATCAGTGCCGCCTTGTCGCGTCTCCATCAAGAATTCCCATCCGTCCGCATTGAACTCGAGATCGGGACGCTTGGCGGACCGCTCGACGCACTTCTCGCGGGCACGGCCGATGTTGCGATAACGGTCGGCGAAGACCTCCGGGATGCTCGGGCAGAGTTTTATTCCTTGATGCCCATCCGGATGGTCTCGGTTGTTGCCGGTCGCCATCCGCTCGGGGAAAATAGGAGACAACGGCCGGTTACATCGACGGAGCTCGCGGACCATGTTAAAGTCGTGCTGGTCGATCCGAGTGAACGGACCGCCGGCCGCGACTTCGGCATCATCTCCCAGAGGAAATGGAAGGTCGGGACGCAGGAAGCCAAGCACGCTCTTATTCGCGCCGGCGTGGGCTGGGGCAGGCTGCCGGATTGGCCGGTCAATGAAGATATCCAACGAGGTACCTTGGTGTCGCTATCGGCAACCGCGCTTGGAAATAAGGGGGCGACGGAAAGCTACGCCTATCTTTCACGCCGTATCGATCGGCCGCTATTGAGCGCTGGTCGCTTCTTGAAGCAAGCACTGCAAGAATGAAGTTATCTAAATTCCGCCGCCACGGCTGCGTCCGGATAATTCATTGATGGCTGAGGACTGACGTCCTCGGTCCGCGGGGCCAATCCATCGTCAGACGTCCGGATCGGAAAAGAGGTATGCTATTCGATCACTCGCGTTGAACAACGACTTCTATCAGGCGGCAGTGCGCTTCGATTACCGGCTCAAGGAGGCTCCGCGAAACCTCCGTCGGAAGATCGAGCCTGGTATGGCAGCTCCAATTGACCCCCAGGCAGGCAAAAGCTTTGCCGTAACCTTTGGCGACGACGGTGGATAATTCACCTGCTTCCGATAGAACTTGCTGTGGATCGTCCAACCCAGGCAAACCGACAAAAGCTGCTCTTGCCGCGTCGTGCAAAGTGGGCGTCACCATGCAGATGCGGTTCGGATCGGCAACGTCGAGCATCCTGCCACCACGAATTTCTGTTCGAGCACGGGAAGCCAATCCCGCTCCAAGGTGCGCCCAAACATCAGTCTGATCAGGCGGAGGGGCCAGGCCTAAAGCTGCGTGGGTGCCGGCAAACCTCAGCTCATGCGCGCCGCTGTTCATCAAGAACAAGGAATGATCTGGGAACGCTTCTGGCAGCCACCGCGCGATCTCAAGGAACCCTGCCGTACCAGTGCCGCGTTCAACCGAGCATGTAAAGAAACCTGAACGAGGGGTCGACATCACGATCCATCGATCGCCACGATACATGCGTGCAACCAATGTCGGGCTATTCCCTTCTTCGCTGTCTCCACTCAGATAGAGCCTCACCGCCTGTCCCGCAGACGCCATCGCTGCGTAGTGCGGCAAATCGAGCGGCCGTCCGATGGCCAGAGGCAGCGGTACGAACGGCCGGTTTGCATAAGAGTTCAGGCCGACGATTTCACCTGTCGGACCGAACGGCAGAATGATCGCAGCCACGGCCTCGGCTTTCGTGACCGCTTCCAAGAGCGGACCAATGATCGACGTCCAGATCGCCGCATGACGACCATAGGGCAGTAGAATGACGGCAATGCAGCCTGCCGCTCCGGGTGCATCGGAAAGGCTGTGAACCATCGCCAAACGCCCCTCCACGCCGTGATCCGGCGTTGGAAAAACAACGGGCTGGGGATAAACTTCAAGTGAGATGCCGTGCCCTGCTAGCTCACATCGACGAGCCTGGAATGTCGGCACAGGAACGGGCACCGTTTCCAGCTTATACCCCACCTTGGAAAGCTCGTCAGCGATCCAGCCCGCTGTCGCGTGATCGCCGGCGCTACCTGCCGCCTTGTCTCCAAAGCTCGCGTGGATGAGGAGGTCCTCCCACAACCGATCGCCATTCAACATCAGCTCAACTGCCTCATTTATACATATCGGTCGCGCGTTTGAGCATCTCGGCTCGAACCGTTGCATCCTCCTGCGTGCCGAGCAGCGGCGCTTGCAAAAACTCTTTGACGTTCGCGGGATATCCATCCTCAAGGCCCGTGACGGTCGGGCGCCGCGCGGAACCCGCATAAATGAGCTGAGCCTTGTCGGAAAGGAAGAAATTCAAGAGCACCCGGGCGGCATTGGGATGAGGTGCATTCTTGACGATACCTCCGTCAAAGTTCCCATAAACGAGACCTTCGGACGGAAGAATGACCTCAAGCGGCAGGCCCTTGTTCAACAGAGTGTCGGGCAGGATGAACGGGATGTAAATCGGGTACTCTCCCCGTGCGACACGACGAGGACTGTCTCGAATTTCGCGGGTGAAGACCGGTTTGTTTTCGGCAAGGCGCTTTTGATAATCCTCGCCGAGCTTGGCGTAGGTTACCGCAAAAAAAAGGCCACCTCCTCCGACGGAGCGGAAATCGTCGGATAAGATCTTCCCCTTCCAGGCCGGATCCGCGAGATCCGCCCAACTCCTGGGGCGCTTCTCCTTTGGCATCGACGCGTTGACCACGATACCCATGCTTTGCGAAAACACGGGTAGCCTAAGCTCATTTCCGGCGAATTCGGGCGCCAGCCGGGATGCATTGGGGATATCCCCGTGTTTGTCGAGTACTCCCATAGCCTCGAGTGATACGGAACCTCCACTGAAGGACATGTCCGCGGCACCGCGGTTGGTCGCCAGCTCAAGGCGCAGTTTTTCAAACAACTCGCTTCCACGAAGTTCGAGCTTCAGCGCCTTGATCCCATATTCCTCCGTGAAGGCTGACAGGATTTCGTCAAGCTGAGGAACGCCCACTTGGGACGTGTACAGCGTGACTGTTCCTTCCTTCTTCGCCGCCTTGACAACATCCTCCCAGGATTGTTGAGCATGGGCAACCGTCGCCAGGCCTAGGGCCAGGCTCGCGACAGCAAATCCTTTAAGTACATTTGAGATCATCATTTCCTCCTCGAGCTGATGCGCTTGCACGACTGAACACACGACACAAAGTTGCTATCCGGATGATGCTCTCAGCTGGTTTTCTTCAGCGCGACTTCTGGATGGTCGGCATTATCACCAGTCTTCTGCAGGAATACGTTTTGCAAACGCAGTGTGCTTGCCATTCGGCCAAATCCACGTCCCGTGGTCCACGGCACCTCAACCTTACGGACGCGACGAGCCAGCGAGAAGTCCTCATAATACCAAGAGTGTTTTCGCAAAGACCGAAAGATCGGGCGTCTTGCCATCCGATCTGCTGCGGCAAGTCGATTCAGTTTTGCCGATTTGAGAAAGATGTTGAGCCCATTTTGAAGGTTCACGACGAAGCGGGAACCCGTAAGGTGACGTCTGCGCTCGGAGGACAAGGCATGGAGAACAACGAACTTACCGCGGTCCGGCTTCTAGACCAGCCCATCATCGCACCGGCTTTGTCGCCGCGGATCGGGACCAACATCAATGGACCGAGCCTGATCAAGGTTCCTTCCTGGGTGGAGCAGCCTCTCGGACGTTATTACCTCTATTTTGCCCATCATCGGGGGGATCATATCCGCCTCGCTTACGCAGATCATCTGATCGGCCCCTGGGCTATATACGAGCCTGGCGTGCTTCCTCTTTCGCAATCCGGATTCGCCCACCATCTGGCTTCCCCGGAGATCGTCATCGATCATGAGAAAAAGCAGTTCCGCATGTTTTTTCATGGCGGCGACGAGATAAAGCACCAATTCACGCGCTTGGCGACCTCGGGAGACGGGATCCACTTTACGGCAAAACCTGACAATCTGATGAACCCGTATGCCCGGTTATTCACCCACGGCTCCTGGGTGTATGCGATCACCATGCCCGGCAGGATTTATCGTTCTTCCGACGGCATTTCCGGGTTTATCGCCGGACCGACGCTGTTCTCGCTTCATATGCGCCATTCCGCGGTCTGGGTGGAAGGCGATGTCCTCCATGTCATCTATAGCAATCGGGGCGACGCCCCCGAGTGCCTGCTCCATACCAAGGTTCAACTAGACCGTGACTGGTTGGCATGGGAGGAAGGCTCCCCAAGGATATTGCTGGTGCCAGAGCGGGATTGGGAGGGCGGCCGGCTGCCCATAGAACCATCCGTGATCGGCCCTGCAGACGAACCTGTCAGGCAACTTCGTGATCCAGCGGTTTATGACGAAGATGGAAGGCGTTATCTGATCTATTCAGTCGCCGGCGAAGCTGGGCTTGCTCTTGCGGAGATCTTGTTCGCTCAAGAACGTTGAGCGAGCCGCTGGGTCCATGGAGTTCTCCAGCTACATCCTTTGCGAGGGCATTTGGCTTCACATTTAAGCCAAAAACAAAACCTTGCCGTTGAGATGATCGGCGCTCCTTCGCCATTGATCCAGTTGGCCGGTCAAATCAGCGCATTCTGAGCTTTTAGTTCCCTCCTGATCGTCTCGCTTTCTCGCCGGCGATCGACATTAAGCGCTGCCATCACTCCAGCGGCTTGCCCCGTTGCAAAAGCGGTGCCCATGACTCTGGAAGAGCCATAGGCAATGGAATCCGCGCCAGCTACCCGTCCCCCTAGGTACAGATTGTCGATATCGGCGGCCTGCAATGCGCCGGGCGGTATGTCGGCGAAACCTTCTCCGCCGACATCGATAAACCGGGCACGTCCTGGCGCCTCGTGGACTTCCATGGGCCATGCGGCTCGGCCTATCCCGTCGTCTCTACGCCGTCCCTGCTCCAGTGCTTTTCCGGTCAAGTCCTCCCGGGATTTTGGCCGGCGGGTTTCGCGAATACCGATTTGCGGCCCGGTCGCCACGATGTAAGCCTTCTCGAAGCCGCGGAGCTGGCGGAGAAGTCCGAGATTGCGCCAGGCTTCCTGCCTGGCCTGTCGCTCCGCCGCACCGAGGTCGGCTCCAGTCAATCCGTCGGTAACGAGGTCGATCGCCATCCACCAGTAATCGCCGGAGATGGGCAGCCGAAACATGACGCCACCGTCGCCACGATGGATGGGCGCATCCGAAATCAGGTTATGAACGGCGATCAGGTCCGCCATACGGTCGCGATCGAATTCGATGTCCGGCGCTACTCCGCCGATCCGGACGGGCATGGATGCTGGCTGGATATGTCGGCTGGTGAAACTGTCGACGCTCATCTCCGCGCCGGACAGAGATGCGAGTGTCGCCTCACCACTTGCATCGACAAAGGCACTGGCGTTGACTTCAAAGCCTCCGGCATGATCCGTCACGGTGATCGACGTAATCCGGCCGTCGTCAACCGCCGCACCGGTGACGCGGCTGTGCAGCAGGACTGAAACGCCGGCCTCGTCCAACAAACGATCCCCGGCGAATTTCACGGCCTCCGGATCCAGTAGAATGATCCTGTTGCCGCTGGGTGAAACGACGGGCGAAACGTCCTGGCCGATGCGCGCAAGGATGTTCAGGAACTGCTCGCCAGTACCACGCACGGCCACGATCGGCTCCGGGCCCTTCTGGAAGAAGCCGCAATAAGCTAATACCAGGGAATTTGCGGCAGCACCGCCGGGGAAACCATATCTCTCGATAAGAACGACTTTGGCGCCCGTTCCCGCCGCTGCGACCGCCGCGCTCATGCCCGCGGCGCCGCCACCGACCACAGCCACATCATAGCGTGCATTTCGAGCGTTAGTCATCGGTCGGGATCTCCCCAATGACGCCCATCGCTCCTCCAAGCGCAAGAAGCTGCGCCTTCGCCATTTCATGCCCCAACTGGATGGTCAGCCCGCGTTGAGCCGCTAGGTCCAGAAACGGCGTCCGTTCGGGGCTGGTAACGACATCTGCGGCAAGGCCGTCTGGCGCGATGAGGGTTATGGCGTTTTCCGGCACCGGCAGAGGATCGGCAGCAAGCATCCCGCATGGCGATTCATTGACCACGAGATCGAACGCCCTCGGCGGAATGGGGCCTGACCCGACGAGGAGATCGGGAAACATGACCGCAAGCCTGTAGCGAAGCGTTTCCGCCTGAACCTCGTCGATATCGTTGATGAACAGTTCAGATACGCCGTTCTCCGCCAACGCGTGACCGATCGCTCGGCCTGCCGCACCGGCTCCCACCAAAAGGGCGGATTTTCCGGAGGCGAAAAAGCCATTCGCCTTCGCCGCCTGGATGAACCCCTCGCCATCCGTCATGTCGCCCGACAATCTGCCGTCCGCGTGGCGCCGGACGACATTTGCGGCGCCAAGGAATTTTGCGCGCGGAGTGAGTTCATCGAGCAGCCTGGCAACCGCAGTCTTGTGTGGAACAGTACGACAAAGCCGTCGAGATTTTCCCATCCACGCACCGACCTGACAAAATCCTCGACCTGTTCCGGCCGCAGGTCGATCGGAATCATGGCCCGGTCTTCATGGCTGGCGGCAAAAAAGGTGTTGAAGTTCTCAGGTGATTTCACCTGGGCGATCGGCGTGCCGATCATTGCGACCAAACGGGTAGTATTGCCGATCATGATGGCGCCATCCTCTTCCTGGTTGCAGGATAGAAACGCCCAGGCATTGACGCCAATATGGAAATGGGTGCATTTCATAAACCAGATTTATGGGAGCCGAGGATCGACGTGGCGAACCCCAAACTCAAGGAACGCCAGATCGAGATCTTTCGCATCGTCATGGCGACGCGCTCGCTGACGGCCGCCGCTCGACATCTGGGCGTCTCCCAACCCAATCTTTCGATCGCTATAAAACGGCTGGAGGATCAGCTCGGCATAGCGCTGTTCGGCCGCATCGGGGGAAAGCTCGTCCCCACGCAGGAAGCACAGCTCATCTTCGAAGAGGCCGAGCGGGTCCATCAGCAGGCAGAAATGCTGTCGGACTCCATCTATTCGATCGCCCGCGGCAACGCGTCCACGTTCCGATTCGGCGCGACGCCAAGCATCGGCATGAGGCTCATCCCCAAGGCATTGAGGCGGCTGCAGCTGGCGGAAGTCGCCACCACCTATTACTGCGACTCTCTTCCACAGCGGGATATCCGCGACTATCTGCTTTTTGGGCGCGGAACATGTGTGGCGACCATCGCCCGGATCGACGACCCGGTCATCGAGACGACGGCGGTCGCCGAAGCCGGGCTGGTTTGCGTGATGCCGTCCGATCATCGGTTTGCGGACAAGGCATCGATCAACCCTGCCGAGCTGTCCGAGGAGACGCTCATCTCCTTCGGGTCGGCGACGACCCACGGCCTTTACATCGACGAGACCTATCGGCGGTTCGGCATCACCCGGAAGACCGCCGTCTACGTCCATTTCGTCGAAGCCGCGCTTTCCTTCGTTTCCGAGCGGATCGGCATCACCATCCTCGACGCCTTTTCCGCCATCGACTGCGCAACGGCCGGCATGGCGGCCGTTCCGATCGAAAACAGCGTATCGGTTTCCGCCTACGTCCACACCAGCCACCTGCGCCCCCGGCCACCGACGGTAGACAGCCTGATTGCCGCACTTCGCGCGGTCGCACTGATGGAAAACAGCTTTCCCAACGGAACAATCAAACCATGCATAGAGCCGTAAACGCACTTTTCTCGGGTTTCGAAGACAATATCGTCGAGACAGCCGATGCAAACCTCGCCGTCCTGACAGGCGGTTCCGGACCGGCGGTCGTGCTGCTGCACGGTTATCCGGAAACCCGAGCCGCATGGCATCGCATCGCGCCTGCGCTTGCCGAAAATTACACCGTCGTAGTTCCCGATTTGCCAGGTTACGGAGACAGCAGGGTCAACCGAGCGCCGCAAGGCCTTGGCTCGAAACGGCGCATGGCGAAATGCCTGCATGAGATGATGAAGAAGCTCGGCCACGATCGGTTCGTCCTGATCGGGCATGACCGCGGTGGACGCGTCGCCTACCGGATGGCACTCGATTTTCCGGATGCTGTGAAGGCCCTGGTTTCCGTGACCGTGGTGCCGACGCCGGAAATGTGGGAGGGCGCGAGCAAGGCGTTCGGGATGGGCGCCTGGCACTGGTTCATGATGGCCCAGCCCGCTCCCCTGCCGGAAAAGCTGATGGCGGCAGATCCCCGCTTTCTGATCGACCTCACCCTCGGCAAGATGGCGGAGGGTATCGAAAAACTGAACCCGCTGGCGCTTGAAGACTACCGCATCGCTTTCGATCGGGAGGACGTCCGTCATATGATGTGCGAGGATTATCGGGCAGGTGCGACGGTCGATGAAGCGGACGATCTGGCCGACCGAGCCGCAGGCCGCCGGATTTCGGCTCCCGTACTTCTCTTCTGGGAGGACGGGCGGCGTTACGGCGGCGGCCGCGAACCGCTCGACATATGGGCGGACTGGGCGCATACGGTCGAAGGCTGCGGTCTCCCCGGCGGCCATCTGCTTCCGGAGACAAGCCCGGACGAAATGCTCGACCTGCTGATACCCTTCCTGGAAAGAAACGCGGATGCCATCAAGGGGTAAAGACGACAGTCCGACGGAGGCGAAGTCCGTCGATGGCCTGCTCAGCCTCCGGCAGATCGAAGTGTTTCATGCGGTCATGCAGGCACGTTCGATCACCGGAGCGTCGAAGGTGCTGAACGTCTCGCAACCGGCGCTCAGCAGAACGATCCGCCGCATCGAGGACATTCTCGGAATTGCGCTCTTCCTGCGTGATCGCAACGGTCTCGTGCCGACATCCGAAGCACTGGAAATCCAAGCGGAGATCGATCCGCTGATGCGGCAATTGACGGGGGTCGGAACCCAGATCGGCCGCATTGCCCGTGGGGAAACCGCCATCTTCAGAACGGGCTCGACGGCCAGCGTCGCACGCGCGCTGGTGCCCCAGGCATTGCGGGATCTCTCCGTCGAAGTGCCCGGGATAGAACTCTTCTTCGATGTGCTTCCCGTCGATCAGATCGAGGACTACCTGATCGCCGGTCGAGGCGAAGCCGTGGTGACGATCGCGACGTCGCAGCATCCGCTGATCGCAACGGAAATTGTCGGCAAAGCCGATCTGGTTGCCTGTATCCCCAAAGGCCATCGCCTGGCCAAAGAGACCATCATCAAGGCATCCGATCTGGAGGGAGCCGACTTCGTCGCATTCGCCGCTGGCGGTGCACATCAACGGGTCGTCGATAGTTTCCTCAGCCACGCCGGAGTAAAGACCAATGCCCGCGCCGTCGCCCGCTTCTCCGACACGGCGCTTGCGCTTGCCAATGAGCAGATGGGCATCGTCCTGGTGGATTATCTGACGACGCTCGGCCCGGTCGGCAGCAACCTCGTCATCCGTCCGCTCGAAAACGCCCCGCATTTCCAGATCTCCGTCCTTTGGAACCGACGAAGACCACATTCGGCCAATCTCCGGAAATTGATCGAGATCCTGATGTGCAAGCTTGCCCCGTCGCCGGTCCCGCTTTAACGCAAGCCCGTGGCTCCCGCAGCATGCCCTCAAGACATGGGAGACATAATCGTTGTTTGTTGTGCTCGCCCGATTTGAGTGGCACTGAAAAGGTACGGCGTCGCTTACACGTCGATACGGAGGAGATCCCAAGATGAATTTTACCCTGAACCGTCGACAGGCGCTTATCGCCATAGGCGCTGCCAGCGCCGCTACCGCTTTTGGTGTTCCGGCGCGCGCCGCGGCCAAGCGGAATCTCGCAGTCCTCAATCTTGCCAGCCATGCGCCGAGCTTCATTGCTTACGAGCGCGGCTACTTCAAGGATGCGGGTCTCGATATCGAGCTTAAGTTTTTCGAAGCGGCTCAACCGATGGCCGTGGCGATCGCATCCGGCGATGCCGAATTCGGCGTCACCGCCATGAGCGGCGGTCTCATCAGTCTTGCCCAGAAGGATGCGGTCAAGGTTGTAGGTGGCGCGCTGACTGAAGAAAAAGGCATTGTCGGCGCAGTTATCCTGGCATCCAACAAGGCTTACGAAGCCGGCCTGACGGATCCGTCGAAACTGGCGGGCAAAAGCTTTGGCATCACTACCGCCGGTTCGTCGTTCCACTTCATGGCGCACAAGATCGCCTCCGCGAACAACATCATGCTTGCCGATATCCAGCTGCGTCCACTCCAGAAGCTCGGCGCCATCGTCGGTGCGCTTTCGACTAGCCAAATCGATGCCTGGGCGATTCAAGCGAACGTCGCGAACAAGATGATCCGCGAAGGTGCTGCCAAAAAGATTGGCCTGGTCTCCGACTACGCCCCGGACTATCAGGTCACGACGGCGTTCACATCGACGAAGAACGCCAAGAACGATCGGTCGCTGACCGAATCCTTCATCAAGGCCTATGCCAAAGCGATTGACGACTACAACGCCGCTTTCGTGGACAAGACCTCGAACGACCAAGAGCGCGACGCGATCGCGAAGATCGTTTACAAGTACGTGGAAAAGGACAGCCCGTACGACGTTGCCAAGCAGAACCTGATCGAAGGCGCAATGCGCATCAACAAGGGCATGGCGCTTTCGCTCAAAAGCTGCGTCGAGCAGCTCGAATGGTTCAAGTCCGAAGATATGGTCAAGGACACCATCAGCAACGAACAGCTTTTCGACACGTCCTACGTGAAGACGATTTGATCGGCTTGCCAACAAAATCGGAGGCCCCTCGGGCCTCCGCCGGGGAGCGCCCATGGACCTGAAGCTCAAGAACATCACTCATCATTACGGCGCCGTGGAAGTCCTGCGTGATATCTCGCTCGACATTCCAAAAGGCCAGATCGCCTGCCTTATCGGACCCTCCGGTTGCGGAAAATCTACCCTTTTGCGCTTTCTGGGCGGGCTGGAGCGCCCTAATGCAGGTGAAGTTCTCCAGGTCGGCCGGCCGCCCGAGGACTGTCTCAACCCCCTCACCTATGTTTTCCAGCACTTCGCCTTGCTGCCCTGGCGCACGGTCGAGGGCAATATCAAGCTTGTGCTTGAGGATCACGGGTTGAAACGCGGCGAAATGGACGCGATCGTCACCGATGTACTGGAACGCACCCGCCTTTCGGAATTCCGGCACGCGCTTCCAAAGCAATTGTCGGGCGGCATGCGCCAACGGGTCGCGATCAGCCGCGCTCTTGCGGTACGCCCTGCCGTGATGCTGATGGACGAACCGCTTTCGGCGCTCGACAGCCAGACCCGCGAACTGCTGATGGACGATCTCGTCTCGCTCTGGACCCGTCAGCCGTTCACTTCGGTCTACGTTACCCACAACCTGAACGAAGCCGTGCGGCTGGGGCATCGCGTGATCGTCCTCTCCCGTCGCCCGGGACGCATCCGCGAGATCGTCGATATCGATATTCCCCTGGCGGATCGCCATCTTGGCGACCCGGCTCTCGAAGAAAAGCAGAAACAACTCTGGGAGCTGATGCGCGAAGAAGCGATGGCTGCCGACAAGGAGTTGGCCGATGTCTGATGCAAGCATGGTTTCAACGCAGCCTGCCGTGGGCGCCGAGCCGAAGAACGTAGCCGTGGAACGCGTTCCGTTCCGTGGTGGCGGTTTTTCGCCGATACCGGTTCGTGGCATGGCACTCGCCGTTTTCGTTGCGCTGCTCGTCATCGCCGAGATCGGCACGCGGACCGGGTTTATTACGAACCTTACATTACCACGCCCTTCGGCAGTCTTTGATACGCTGGTTCAGCTCTGGCAGACCGGCGGCCTCTGGCGGCACCTTCTGCCGTCGCTGCAGCGCCTTTTGATCGGTGGTGCGCTCGGTATCGCGGTCGGCATCTCGCTCGGTGTCCTGATCGGTCTGTTCAGCTATGTGCGGGCCGGCCTCGTCCCGCTGGTGGCCGCGCTCTTTCCCATTCCGAAGATTGCCCTGCTGCCGCTTTTCGTCATCTGGTTCGGCATCGACGAGATGTCGAAATACGCGCTCATCGCATTCGGGACCTTCACGCCAACGGTCGTTGCGACCTATGGAGCAGTCGACAACGTCGACCGCTCCCTGATCCGTATGGGGCAGAGTTTCGGCCTGACCTGGTGGTCCATCGTTCGCAAGATCGTACTTCCAGGCGCTTTCCCGGCCATTCTTTCCGGCCTCCGTGTCTCGATCTCGATCGCGATCATCCTCCTGGTCGCGGCGGAAATGCTCGGCGCACAATACGGTGTCGGCTCCTACATCCTCGAAGCCGGCTCGCTCTATGACCTCGAAAAACTCTTCGCGGGCGTCACCATACTGTCTATGCTCGGACTGATCGTGAATTTCGTCATCGGCCAGGTCGAGCGCCATTTCCTGAGCTGGCGCGGATAAGCGCCGGTCTTGCATTCCGGAGAAACCAAATGTTGGCACTGCAAAAGGTCCGGCCTGGCGTGGGCGTGGAGTTGCGCGCGGTCGAAACGCCGAGCGTCGCACCCGGTGAGGTTCTGCTTCGCGTCCATTCTGCCGGGATCTGCGGCACGGACCTGCATATCGCCGAATGGACGCCAGGGTATGAATCCATGGAAAGCGCCATGCCGGTCACGCTTGGGCACGAATTTTCCGGGACAATCACCGCGGTCGGCGACGGGCTGGAACCGGCCTTGATCGGCACCCGCATCACCGCACGTCCCTCGACGACCTGCGGCAAATGCGCTGCCTGCCTTGCCGGCGACGAGGACAATTGCAGCAATCGAAAGGGCGTCGGCATCGGCCGCAACGGCGCCTTCGCCGATTTCGTCTGCCTTCCCCATGGCAACTGCCACGCCCTCCCCGACGGACTGGACATGGATATCGCCGCGCTGACCGAGCCGATCACCGTTTGTGCCGAAGCGGTGGCAACCGCGGATGTCCGTTCCGGCCAGAAGATCCTGGTGATCGGGCCTGGCTTCATCGGGCAGGGAATTGCTGTTCTGGCACGCGCAAAGGGCGCCGAGGTAGTTGTTTTGGGGCGCGACGACGAGCCAAGACTGGCCGCGCTTCGCGGGATCGGTTTCGAACACCTGATCGACACGGCGCATGTCACGATGAAAGAGGCGCTTTCGGAACTGGCGCCGTTCGACGCCATCATCGAGGCCGCGGGCGTGCCCGCCCTTGTGCCGGCGACACTTCCGTACCTGAAGAAACGCGGCATCTTCACGGTGGTCGGGATTCATCCCCGCCCCGCCGAAATCGATCTGGTCGGGCTCGTGCGGATGCACCAGCAGATCCGCGGCTCGTATCGCGCCCCCCCGCAAACCTGGGGCGAAGTGATAACGTTTTTGGCTGCCAATCAGGACATGATGAGCCGTTTGATATCGCATCGGCTGCCTTTGGCCGATGCGATGAGCGGCTTTAAAGCCGCTCATGAGCGCCTTGCGACCAAGGTCATGCTGCGTATCGGAGGCGAGGCATGAGCGGTGCGTTTCTTGCCCTCTGGAACGATTATCCCAGTGCGATGGCCGAAGAATACGAAACATGGCATACGTTCGAGCACGTCCCTGAAAGGCTGACGACACCCGGCATGATTGCCGCGCGTCGCTACGCGTCCTTCGGGGAACCCGAAACCCGCTACTTCACCCTCTACGATCTAATGGATCTGCAGACGATCGAACATCCCGCCTATTTGGATCTTGTCAGAAACCCGACCGTCTGGTCGACAAAAATGCGCCGGCATTTTTCGAATATCTTGAGAATTCCGGCCACCACGCTGGCGCATGGCGGCCGCGGTATCGGCCGGCATAACCTGGTCCAGGCCTATTCGATCGGACGGGAAGGAGCCGAAAGCACCGTACTGCGGCTTGCGGACCAACTGGACGCGATGGTAGCGGACGGTACGCTGCTGGGTTTTCGGGTTGGGCTTGCAGAACCCAATCAACCCTACGAAGTCTTTGTCCAAGATACTCCGACGGATGACGACACCTATAATACCGTCATCATCGCGGACGGCTTGTGCCGCCAAACATTGGAAAAGACTCGGCCTTCGATAAATGACGCGGTCAAAGGCGTTATAAACCCGCTGAGGCTGCTTCGTGACGACCTTTTTGAACTTCTCGTCGCTTATCCCACGAGGCCCGCCGTCGCCGACCGCGCGTCCATTGCCGCAGGATTGAGATTCCAAGAGAAGTTTGGTTTTTAACGTCCATTGCCAGGCGTTGATCACAATGTGCGGTGAGCCTCCGAGCGCTGCCCCCTAGATTTCCCTTCCTCGACAATGCCATCAATGGCTGAGCATGTCTTGCCGCGGGCGGGTTTGCCAAGGATTTCGAAGACCTGCACGAGGCGCTCGACCTGGCCTTCCGTCTCCTGAAGATGAGTTTAGAAGGCTGCCTTCAAGTCTTGCGACTGCGCGCCGCGGATCATCTTCTTCAGGGCCGCAACAATCTTGCGCTCGGCGTAGTAGATGTCCTTCAGGCCGTCGATGAAGAGGTCTTCCAGTGTCTTAGTCGGCATGTGGTGAACTCCGCGTTAGAAAGGATGTCGTGTCAGCAGATGCCGACCGCTACAACCCCTTCAAGACTCCTCTGCCCCAAGTGTTCCAACACGCAGCCCGTTACGCCCCATGCCGATCGGAACTGTTCAGCCGTCTGGGGTCTCCGAGGTGTTCTCAGGTAATAAGACAGCGTTTTGCCTTGCGGCAGTAGTTCGGATCGTGAAACGGAGAACTCATCGTGCGGACGATGGCGCGCCATCGGCGCCATCGTCATGTTCGGAATGTTCCGCAGTGCAAAAACCCTTTTCGCCTTGAACGAATACGAACCGCAGACCCTGCAATTTTTGTCTCCGAGAGCCGGACAGGATTGTGAATCATCATCGCGATGCCGATGTTACTGATCGATCAGAAACTCAGCGGTACAAGATCTAAGCAGACGACATCCAACATCTGTAATGTGGGGCGCACGCCAGAGGCTGCGAACGATAGATGTGAATAGGCACGGAGCTCAACGAACCCCGTGCCTATAATGAATTCAGTGCCAATTGGCATCTTCAACTGCCGAGCATGTCCGACAGCTTGTAGACGAGGAGGCCACTTGCAGCCAGGAACGACAGAAAACCACAAGCGCCGAGCACATTCTGAGTCAATGTGTTGCGCAGCGCACCCATTTCCCGACGATTGGAGATGATCATCAGCAGGCCTGCCAGGAACGGCGCAACCAATACCGTCATAGCTTGGGCAAAGATAATCAGTTGGACTCGGGATCCGGGTGCAAGCGCGACCACCAGAGCGCCAAAGGCAAGTACGCACGCAACCAGAATTTTCGTCCGCAATGCATCGAACGAACCGCCCCAGCCCACGCCATCAGACAGCAGCGTCCCACCCGCGGTTGCATTGGCGAGCATGGACGAGAAGGCGGCGGCGAAGAAACCAAGGACAAAGAGTGTGCTGCCCACGGACCCTGCCAACGGTTGAAACACATTGGCAAGCTGCACCAGTGTCTGCACACGCTCACCCGTATGGCCGAGCACAGCGGCCGCAACCATTATAACGAGGCAGGTCATGATACCTGGCGCGATGATACCCGGGAGCGTGTCGGTGATAGTCGAGTCCCGGTACTGGTCGGCGCGTGTCCCCTTGGCGCGCGTAGCCTAGCTGGTGAAAACGCCGCATTGATGAAGAATGTCCCAACAAGCGCGATAATCAGGAGCTGGGCGCTTGGGGGGAAGGTTGGAATGACACCGGCCGCGCTGGCGATCCAATCGGGACGTGCAAGGATGGCGCTACAGACAAAGCCGATTGCCATCATCGCGACGAGAGCAAGCAGGATACGCTCCACAACTCCCTAGACGTTGCGCATCAGCAGGATAAACCCCACGGCGACGCTGCAAACGAGTGTCCACACGATCGAAGAGCCCCCAAAAAGCATGGAGAGGGCCAGACCTGAACCCGCGGCATTTCCGACGGAAAAGCAAAGAGTAATGAAAAACACACTGATACCGGCCAGCACACCAACGGGCTTGCCTAGTGTCTCCTTGATCGTCTGTATCATGGAGCCGCGGGCAATGATGCCGATACGCACGCTCATGTCGGTGAAGGCGATCATCAAGATCGTCGACAAGACAATTACCCAAATCAGTGAATAGCCACACGTGGGTCGAAACTTGCCTCACAGCTTCTGGCGTTTGGGCGGCGGCAAGCCCTGGAGCCGAAGGTTGTCAATCTCGGACGCCTGATCCGCGGCCTCGACGACATGCTGCGCCGGGCTCTCGGCGAAGGCATTGAGATCGAGACGATCGTCACGGGCGGTCTCTGGAACACATTGATCGATCCCGGCCAAGTCGAAAACGCTCTCCTCAACCTCGCGATTAATGCGCGTGATGCAATGGAGGGGCATGGCAAGCTGACGATCGAGGCTGGTAACGCCTCGCTGGACGACGCCTATGCCGCGCGCCATGCCGACGTCTCGCCAGGACAGTATGTGATGCTGGCGGTCACCGACACTGGATCGGGGATGAGCCCCGACGTCATAGAGCAAGCCTTCGAGCCCTTCTTCACAACCAAACCCGCTGGTAAGGGCACAGGTCTTGGTCTCAGCATGGTCTGGGGCCTCGTCAAACAATCTGAAGGTCACATCAAGATCTATAGTGAACCAGGAGAAGGCACCACCATTCGCATGTACCTGCCACGCTCAAAGCAGGTGGAGGACGTGACCGTCGAAGTTGACAATGGGCCGGTGGTTGGCGGCAGGGAAACAGTCCTGGTGGTCGAGGACGATGAGGCTGTTCGCACGACAGTCGTCGAAATGCTCACCGACCTCGGTTACCGTGTCTTACGGGCCGTCGATGCGCAGACAGGGCTTGCGGTGATCGAGAGCGGTGTTCCGATCGATCTTCTGTTCACCGACGTCGTAATGCCCGGGCCGCTGCGGAGCGATGAACTTGCCCGCAAAGCACGCGAGCGGTTGCCGGAAATCGCTGTTCTGTTCACCTCTGGATACACCGAAAACGCGATCGTCCACGGCGGTCGTCTCGATGACGTCATCGAGCTCCTCAGCAAGCCCTACACGCGCGAGGCGTTAGCGAGGAAGATCCGGCGCGTCCTCGGCAACCGGCAGGTGGGCACCTCTGCTGATATGCAAGAGCGCTCCCCGGCTGGGACGAGGCAAGTGGCACCTCCTGCACCGGACAAGTCGTCACTACGCATCCTGGTGGTGGAGGATGAACCGCTGATCCTGATGAGCACGATGGATATGCTGGAGACGATGGGACACCTCGTGTTCGAGGCTGTCAACGCTGAAGAGGCATTGTCTATTCTGGAACGGGAGGCCATCGACGTACTATTGACCGATCAAGGTCTGCCGGGCATGTCCGGAGCAGAGTTGGCGGTAGCCTGCCGGCGGCGACAGTCGAGACTAGGCGTCATGTATGCGTCGGGTGCTTCGGAGATTCCGAATGTCGAAGGCCATGAGCTGATTGCGGACGCGGTCTTACTCGCCAAACCCTATGACGAGTCATCTTTAGCAGCCGCGATCGACCAGATGCGAGACAGGTCGCGATGAAGTAACCGGCTTTCAAGATCGAGCGTCTCACGACCCTTGCCCTCGCCGAGGCGCCGGCGGATGAGACGCTTCCGCGCCTGCATCTCGTTCAGCTTCGTGATGCCGTCTCGGGCCTGGCATCATTGGTCTCAGCCTGTATGGCCCGTATCAGCGGATTTCGTCCTTCACCGATCAATTCCGCATGTTCGGACCTACATCAGGAATTGAATGGGAGACGCCTGTGATGTTCGGAGGTCGCGATGTGGGCGTTGACGCCGAAGACATTTGCGATGAGCTGCTCGGCCAGAATTTCGCTTCAATGCACCGAGCGGCTGAGCATGCGGTGGGGATATGCGGCCTTGAACTGCGAGATCATCGCGGATGCCTGCTGCAGAACTCGCTCGGTCGTCTCGGGCTTTTCCCGGGCAAGTTCGTCGGCGTTCACGCGGATAGCTTCCGCCATGTTGGCGGACAGCACAGCAAAGCGGCCTTCCCCATAGACCAGAGCTTCCTGCGACGCTCTCTCCAGCCACCGTGCAAAGTCCACGATGATCTCTGCTCTTTCGGAGATGCTGGCATTTCTGATAAAGTTAATGTTCTCTTCCATTTGATCTCACTCCATACCAGACGTGGGAAGGGCCCGAGCTCATCAAAGCCTCGGTTACGCAAGAGCTAGGAAAGAGAAATTTCAGATTCAAGACCTCAGTGAAGCTTGAACTCACCTTCGACACGGCTCCATTCACTGGGTCCGATCAGCCGCTGATGGGCATAGCGGACGGAATGGAGCGGCCCTTCGAGGGTGGTCTGCCAGAAGTTCAGGAACTTGTGCATCTCCGGAAAATCGGGAGCGAGATCATAGTCCTGCCAGACATAGGTCTGCAACACGGATTCGAAATCGGGAATTCGGTAAAGGATATGTGCGGTGGTCAGCCCATAGCCGTTCAGTTGACGCTCCAGATCCGATGAAAATCGCATGCTTCTCCTCCGTTTCAGGCATTGCAATGCTGGCGCAAAATTTTGCGGCCATCAACGCTTTTATCAACGCAGCATGCCAGTTTCTTGTTCCTTTCCAGCACGTTAGCAGCAAATCCAGATGAGTGCTAATTTTTTCGCTTCGCCCTCTTGAAATCGAAAAATCGCGAAACCAGATTTTTTCGCGCAGAACGCTCGGCAGAGGTTTTGCACCCGCCCGGACTGGTCATCCGGTCCGGCCAGGGGGAACCACGTCATCATTGTTTGTCCATTGGAGGAAAACATGTCGTTCCGACCGCTTCACGATCGCATTCTCGTCCGCCGGATCGAATCCGAAGAGAAAACCAAAGGCGGCATCATCATTCCCGACACCGCCAAGGAAAAACCGCACGAGGGCGAAGTCATCGCCGTCGGTCCCGGCGCCCGTAACGAGACCGGCCACATCCAGGCGCTCGACGTCAAGGTCGGCGATCGCATCCTGTTCGGCAAATGGTCTGGCACCGAGATCAAGATCAACGGCGAGGACCTACTGATCATGAAAGAAAGCGATGTCATGGGCATCATCGAGACCCAGGCAGAGCAGAAGAAAGCCGCCTGAGCATTCAACGCCAAAAACCATCAGTCAGATAGCTGCCTATTGAGGAGTTAAAGAAATGGCTGCGAAAGAAGTCAAGTTCAACACCGATGCCCGTGAACGGATGCTGCGCGGGGTCGACGTGCTCGCCAATGCGGTGAAGGTAACGCTTGGCCCCAAGGGCCGCAACGTCGTGATCGACAAGTCGTTCGGCGCGCCTCGCATCACCAAGGACGGCGTATCGGTCGCCAAGGAAATCGAACTGGAAGACAAGTTCGAGAACATGGGCGCGCAGATGCTGCGCGAAGTCGCTTCGAAAACCAACGACCTCGCGGGCGACGGTACCACAACCGCAACCGTTCTGGCCCAGGCGATCGTCAAGGAAGGCGCCAAGGCGGTCGCCTCTGGCATGAACCCGATGGACCTGAAGCGCGGCATCGACATTGCCGTCGACGCCGTTGTCAAGGAACTCAAGTCAAACGCCCGCAAGATCACCAGTAATTCCGAAATTGCCCAGGTCGGAACGATCTCTGCGAACGGTGACCAGGAAATCGGCCGCTATCTTGCGGAGGCGATGGAGAAGGTCGGCAACGAAGGCGTCATCACGGTTGAGGAAGCCAAGACCGCCGAAACCGAACTCGAAGTCGTCGAAGGCATGCAGTTTGACCGCGGTTACCTGTCGCCCTACTTCGTCACCAACCAGGACAAGATGCGGGTCGAGCTGGAAGATCCCTACATCTTGATTCACGAGAAGAAGCTCTCCAACCTTCAGGCGATGCTGCCGGTGCTGGAGGCTGTTGTCCAGTCGGGCAAACCGCTCCTGATCATCGCCGAAGACGTCGAAGGCGAAGCTCTTGCAACGCTCGTCGTCAACAAGCTGCGTGGCGGCCTCAAGATCGCTGCCGTCAAGGCTCCGGGCTTCGGCGACCGCCGCAAGGCCATGCTGGAAGACATCGCCATCCTGACGGGCGGCACTGTCATCTCCGAAGACCTCGGCATCAAGCTCGAAAACGTCACGCTCAACATGCTCGGCCGGGCGAAGAAGGTGGCGATCGAGAAGGAGAACACGACCATCATCGATGGTGCCGGTTCGCGTGCGGAGATCGAAGGCCGCACCGCGCAGATCCGCGCCCAAATCGAGGAGACCACCTCCGATTACGACCGCGAGAAGCTGCAGGAACGCCTTGCCAAGCTCGCTGGCGGCGTCGCCGTGATCCGCGTCGGCGGCTCGACGGAAGTCGAAGTCAAGGAGAAGAAGGACCGTGTCGACGATGCCCTGCATGCGACCCGTGCGGCTGTCGAGGAAGGCATCCTCCCGGGCGGCGGTGTTGCGCTGCTGCGCGCCGTGAAGGCCCTCGAAAATCTCGCAACGGCCAACCAGGATCAGAAGGTCGGCGTCGAAATTGTTCGCCGCGCTATCGAGGCGCCGGTCCGGCAGATCGCCGAGAACGCCGGCGCCGAAGGTTCGGTGATCGTCGGCAAGCTGCGCGAGAAATCGGAGTTCTCTTACGGCTGGAACGCCCAGACCGGAGAATATGGTGATCTCTACGCCCAGGGTGTGATCGATCCGGCCAAAGTCGTGCGCACGGCCCTCCAGGATGCCGCTTCGGTCGCAGGCCTTCTTGTGACGACGGAAGCGATGATTGCCGAAAAGCCCAAGAAGGAAGCCGCTCCGGCCCTGCCCGCGGGCGCCGGCATGGACTTCTAAGGCCGCCTGCTGCCGGGGGCTCGTCCCACCTCGAGGGGCGAGCCCTCCTCCAAACTGTTGAATAAGTTCCATCGGTCAAGATCAATGGAGCCAGGCCATGAGAAAGGAAAGCATCAGCAATTCGATACCGGAGAATGCCACAGCCGCGCTCAGCGCCGCGCATCTGCTTCATCCGGCCAAACACTTCGACCACCCGCGTGACGTGCTTGCCGCCGCTGACATCGGTGACGAGGAAAAGCGGGCCATTCTTGCCTCCTGGGCATCCGATATCTTTGCCATCGAGTCCATTCCGGCCCTTCGCCTTTATCCCGACACGGATAAAGCCGTCTCCTACGACGAAATCATTGAAGCGCTGAAGACGTTGGACAAGGGCGATGAGCGAACCGGCGTGCATGGTTCGCCAGCATCTTTTAGTGCCCATAGGACGGCGCACCGCAGGAGACCGCAAATGCGCCGGCTTGGCGGCCTTGGCCTGTGCAGCTACCGGAAAGGAGATCGCCGTCGACAGCCATTCGAGATCTAGCCATTCAATCTGAAGCCGCCTGCCTCTTTGAGGATGCGGCCTTGATTTTTACCGACGACTCTTTGCTCAACTGAGGAGGTTTTGCCGATGAAGATCGCTCAGATCGCACCGCTCGCTGAAAGTGTTCCGCCCAAGCTGTACGGGGGAACCGAGCGCATTGTTTCCTATCTCACCGAAGAACTTGTCGCTCAGGGTCATGACGTCACGCTTTTTGCCAGCGGCGACTCCGTCACTAACGCGCGGATGGTTGCGTGCTCGGATGTCGCCCTCAGGCTCAGCCCGGCTGTCCGGGATCACCTGCCGCACCAGGTCGTGATGTTGGAGGAGATCCGGCGGCGGTCGCACGAATTCGACGTGCTTCATTTTCATATTGATCTCATGCATTTTCCGCTGATCAGGGGCTTTGCCGATCGCACCGTCACGACATTGCATGGACGCCTCGATCTGCCGGATCTCAAACCCGTCTACCAGGCTTTTCCCGATATTCCGCTGGTCTCGATCTCCAATGATCAGCGTCGCCCGATGGCGCCGGTCAACTGGGTCGGAACAGTCTACCATGGGCTGCCCGTCGGCCTGCTGCCGTTCACGGAAAAGCCCATGGGCAATTACCTTGCCTTCCTCGGGCGGATATCGCCAGAAAAGCGGCCTGATCGTGCCATCGAGATTGCGGCGAGGGTCGGCATGCCCCTCAAAATCGCCGCCAAGATCGACAATGCTGACAAGGCCTATTGGGAGACGGTGATCGAGCCGATGGTCAAGAGTCATCCGAATGTCGAATTCATCGGAGAGATCAACGAGCACCAGAAGGCCGGCTTCCTCGGCAATGCGCGCGCACTGCTGTTCCCGATCGACTGGCCGGAGCCGTTCGGACTGGTCATGATCGAAGCTATGGCATGTGGAACGCCCGTCATCGCGTTCGGATGCGGCTCCGTGCCGGAAGTCATCGACAATGGTGCGTCGGGTATTCTCGTCGGCAGCATGACGGAAGCGGTCGAGAACGTCGAATGGGCGCTCAGAATGGATCGAAAGAAGGTGCGTGCGACATTCGAGAAGCGGTTCAGCGCAGAACGGATGGCGCGGGACTATATCGATATCTATCGAAGCTTGCCTGGCGTTCGCACGAAGGCGGCCCCGCTACGCCGCGCCAATGGCCAAGGCCTGGATCTCCGGGTTGTTGCATAGGAGGCATCGCCATGACAGCCGCGTTTGTGGATAGCAAGTCATCCTTCGCACCGATAGAGCCAGCCGCGCCAGTGGCGCAGTTCTTTATCCCAGCGGCCGCCTCGCTGCAGGAGCGACGACCGCGCACCCTGAAGCACGGCGATACCTTCGCCGTCTTCGATCACAATGGAGATGCGCTTTCCGGCCCGGGTAGCCCTGAAGGCCTTTTCTACCGCGATACGCGCTATCTCTCGCATCTCTACCTGACCATCGACGGCAAGAGGCTAATGCTGTTGTCGTCGACGCTGCGCGACGACAACGCGACGCTCACCTGCGACCTCACCAATCCCGATCTTTTCGACGAGAAGGGCAAGCTCACGCTCGGGCATGATCTCATTCATCTGCGCAGGTCTCGTTTTCTGTGGAGTGCCCGTTGCTATGAACGGCTGGCCGTCAGGAACTATGACGATCGGCCACAACACATTCGTATCGAAATCTCGTTCGGGGCGGATTTCGCCGATCTGTTCGAGGTGCGGGGAACCGCAAGAGCCAGGAAGGGGCGCACTCTTCCTACTGTGCTGGAGCAGGGTTCAGTCGTGTTGTCCTATATCGGACTTGATGAGCGGAAACGATCGACGTCCCTATCATTCAGCCCTTGGCCCGATGAAATCCGCAACGATGCAGCAGTCTATGATCTTCGGCTCGAGCCGCATGAGACGCGGTCCCTCTTCATCGAGATCGCCTGCGACCAGACGGGAGCTGATCAGCCGAGCCACCGCTCTTTCTTTCTGGCCATGCGAGATGCCCGACGGGCGTTGCGGGCCTCGTCCTCGCGCGCGGCATCGATCGCTACGTCAAATGAGATCTTCAACGAGGTCGCGCGGCGTAGCGTCTCCGATCTGTACATGCTGATGACCGACAAGCCGGAAGGGCCATATCCCTATGCCGGCATTCCCTGGTTCAGCACTGTATTCGGTCGAGACGCGCTGATTACGGCGCTGGAGACGCTCTGGCTCGATCCGCAGATCGCCCGCGGCGTGCTCGGGCATTTGGCCGCCAATCAGGCGAGGGAGATCTATCCCCCCTCCGATGCAGAGCCCGGCAAGATCCTGCATGAGGTGCGCTATGGCGAAATGGCCGAACTCGGCGAGGTTCCTTTCCGCCGCTATTACGGCAGCATCGATTCCACCCCGCTCTTCGTGATGCTGGCTGGCGAATATCTCAAACGGACCGGAGATCTCGCGGTCATCGAGCGCCTTCTGCCGCATATCGAGTCCGCTCTCACCTGGATCGACGAACATGGTGATCGTGACGGCGACGGCTTCGTTGAATATGGACGGATGACGGACGAAGGGCTGATCAACCAGGCCTGGAAGGACAGTCACGACTCGGTCTTCCATGCTGACGGAACATTGGCGAAGGGGCCGATCGCGATTGCGGAGGTTCAGGCCTATGTTTACGGCGCCTGGCAGGCGGCGGCCGAGATCTTCCGGCGGATTGGCCGGCCGGAACGGGCGGCGAAGTTTCTTGCACGAGCGGAGGGCTTGCGCCGCGCCTTCGATACGAGCTTCTTTGATGAGGACCTTGGAACGTATGTCCTGGCTCTCGACGGAGACAAGCGCCCCTGTCGCGTCCGCTCCTCCAATGCCGGCCATGCGCTGTTCACCGGCATCGCTTATCCTGAACGAGCCGCCCAAGTAACCCGCACCCTGATGAGTGCCTCGTCCTTCTGCGGCTGGGGCATCCGCACGATCCCGTCGACAGAGCCGCGCTATAATCCAATGAGCTATCACAACGGCTCGATCTGGCCGCACGACAATGCCCTGATCGCCAGCGGCCTTGCCCGCTATGGCTATCAGACGGAAGCGGCCCGCATCTTCGAGGGTTTGTTCGCGGCATCGACCTATATTGACCTGCGTCGGCTTCCGGAGCTCTTCTGCGGTCTGCCGCGTCAGCGCGCTCAGGGCCCGACCTTCTATCCGGTCGCATGCTCGCCACAGGCGTGGGCGGCTGCAGCGCCACTTCTTCTACTGCAATCGTGCCTCGGTCTCGATTTCGATCCGAACGCCCTGCACATCAGCTTCAATGAACCGCGATTGCCTTCTTTTCTCGATGAGGTGACCCTGCGGCGCCTGCAGATCGGGAATGGCTCAGCCGATGTAACCATCCGCGGATCCGGCCGTCATGTCGTTGTCGACGTCGTCGATCGTCGAGGCGATGTCCGCGTGCTCACGACGGCCTAAGGCAGCATTTGCCAGGCGGCATAGCTGCCGCCTTGCCTACTCGGCCTCGTCATTACCCGAATCCAGCTTGTCAACCAGAGTGGCAGCCCTGCCGCTCGGCAGACGCCGCCCCTCGCCCATCAGCGCTTCGTCGTTATTGGCCCAGGCCAACGCCTCGGCGAGTTCAGCCTGCGTCGCACCCGTCGCGATTACCTCTGCCACCAGCGTTTCATCGACAAGTCCAAGGATGGCGGTGACTTCGTCGGAAGTCATTGTCATATCGGTTACTCCTTTCTGGATCTGCTCGCATCTGACCACACCGGAATCTGGTGGCGGGAAGCAAAAAATCAATTTTTTATGTCGGGCAATTCTAGCGCTCTTGAAATAGCAACATACTGAATTATATCAATATTGTTCGATTGCCCAATGGGGATCGACAAGTCCAGGAGGCGCCATGTGCTCTTGGCGTCTCCTTGTATCCATGTTGCTTACAAGGAGGATATGGCTATGAGGACAAACCTCGATTTTTCTCCCCTGTTCCGGTCGAGCATCGGCTTCGACCGAATGCTGAATGCGCTCGAGGCTGCAAGCCGCATCGAGACGATCGACAACTGGCCCCCATATGACATCGCCAAGTCCGGTGAGGACGAATACCGCATCGCGATGGCGGTGGCAGGCTTCTCGCAGGACGAACTGACGATTACCCAGGAGCAGAACATGCTCTTCGTATCGGGTCAGAAGGCAAATGCCGAAGACGTGCAATATCTGCACCGCGGGATTGCTGGCCGCTCATTCCAGCGTCGGTTCGAGCTTGCCGATCACGTCAAGGTCGTCGGCGCTGGCCTAGTCAACGGTCTGTTGACCATCGATCTCAAGCGGGAAATTCCGGATGCGATGAAGCCGCGCCAGATCGCGATCTCGACTGATATGGCTCTGCCCAAGGCCGAGACGAAACAGATCGAGGCCGACAAGCAGGCGGCTTAAGCTCCGACCACAGCACAATTTGCAAAGACGGCGCCGGGCGATGCCCGGCGTCAACAGTGAAGGTTTGCCAACTGAACCACAAGATAAGGAGAAGAAAGATGAGTGTCCGTGATTTGATTCTCTGGGGCCGCAACAATGGCAACCAGGTTCCGAGTCTCCTCCGTGACGACGACCGGGATCCCTTCCTCTCGCTACATCGCGAGGTGAATCGTCTGTTCGACGGCAGCGTACCGACACTGCTCCGGCTGATAGGTATCTTCAAGATGATCGAAGCCGAGCTTTTCGACGAAGAAGGCAATCGCTTCGTTATAGTCTCGGACGATCAACGCAACCATGTGCGAGGGACTGCGGCATAAGCCTCTCCCCCGATCGCCGACGGCGGCCGGGTTTGTTCTGGGAGGAGCACGTCTTAAGTGGATCCGGATTAAAGTTGCATCTCTGGCTCAATGACGCTCGGGCGGTGTTCGTTAGGAAAAGGAGTGCAAATTCACGAACCGGTTTCACTATGGGACGCTGCGACGAGCTTCGATTCCGGGGATCCCCTGAAGCGCAGGAAAATCGACAGGACGACCAGAACGGCGGTCGACAGGAACTCGGACTGCCAGTTCTGGAACGACTCGAACCAGAACTGAGCACTTGCGAAATGATCCCAGATTGACTGGACCGGTTGTCCGTGCGTCAGCGCCTCCGCGTTCTCCGCTTCGGCGCTGTAGCGCAGGTGAAGCAGAAAGCTGAGGAGAAAGAGAGCGGCCAAGGCCAAACCAAGCGAATAGGAATAAACCCGGCGAACCACTCCGCCAAGGCGCACCGGCAGGGGTGCGGTTCGGTCATTGGCCTTGTCGGCGGGGTCTTCGTCCTGCGGCGCGCTTTCATCCGGGTCCTTGGATTCCGACGAGCCGCGTTGGAAAAGAAAAGCGGTCAGGACGACATAAGCCGACATCTGCAGAAATTCGCTCTCCCAGTTCTCGAAGAGAGCCGAGAGAAAATGGCCTGAGGTCGCGTAGGACGAGAGCGTGACGGCATGGCTGCCATGCTTGGCCAACTCCTCGTTGTAGACATTCCACCCGGTCAGGAACATCCCAAGGATCGTAGCAAGTGACGCCACCGCCAAGACGATCGTAAGCCCGTTGTCGCGCAATAGACGCATTACTTTTCCCTTTGACTTAGGCGGTGACAGGCGCCGCAAGAGCGGCGCCCGTTGCACTTGCTAACTTTTGATTGGAGGCGATGCCTTACCAAGCTTGACGGACGGTTCGCGACCCCAAACGCGCAGCTTGCCAAGCTCGGCGACGAAAGCGGAAAGGCCTTCTTCTCCCGGCAAGGCAAGAACGCCCTCGTCAAGATCGTTGGCAATCCCGGCCTTCTCAAGCAGTGGCAAGGCCGACTGGTCGTAGCCGATGAACTTGCAGTGCTGGAAGGCGTCAGCAACGAAGTCTCGGGCGGTCGCCTCCTTCACCAGATCGTCAATTGCGGCGGCGGACGTGAGAAGGGCAACGGCATCGAACAGAACAGACGGTCCGCCGTCGATCATGTGATGCGCCTCGATCCAAGACCCATCAGATGCCGTCACGCCACCAACCTTGGGTGCGATCAGTTCGAAGACCGCCTTCTCCTTGGTGATCGCGGTAGTCAAGCCTTTTAGAAGCTTGGCGTTGACGCCGTCAGTGATCAAGATCCCAAGCTTGCGACCTTCAAATCGCTTCGGGCCGCGTTCGACGATACTGAGTGCCGGCGACGGCTCCAGGTCCTGGCGCGTCGGCATAGCTGCATCCGCAGGCTTCGGCATGGACTGGAAGCCAAGCTTCTGTGCGACGGTCGTGGCAAGTGTCTCATCGATGTTCATGAGATGGGACACCATGCGTTCCCGAATGACAGGCGCTTCAACCTTGCTGAGCTCAAAGGTCAGCGCCATGGCGATGTGGCGCTGCTCAGGCGGGGTCTGGCTGATGTAGAACTGCCGTGCCTGGCTGTAATGGTCCGCGAAGCTTTCCGGGCGAAGCCGGACTTTCGGCCCGTGTTCGTCCGAAGGGAAGTGTGTATAGCCCTGCACCGGCGACTCCCGCGGCCCCTCATTGCGCGAGTTCGGCTGATAGTTGGTCCGACCCACCGGGTTGCGCATGGCCATGTGCCCATCCTGTTGGAAATTGTGGAACGGACACTTGGGTGCATTAATCGGAAGGTGTGTGAAGTTCGGTCCACCGAGTCGTTTGAGCTGAGTGTCGAGGTAAGAGAAGTTGCGGCCCTGCAGCAGCGGATCGTTACTGAAATCGATCCCTGGCGGCACGTTCTGGGTCATGAATGCGACCTGCTCGGTTTCGGCAAAGAAGTTGTCAGGCATGCGGTCGAGTACCAGGCGGCCGATCGGCTGGACCGGCAAAATTTCCTCCGGGATGATCTTTGTCGGATCAAGTATGTCGAAGTCGAAGCTGTCGGCGAATTCCTGGTCGAACAGCTGGACGCACAGCTCCCATTCCGGGAAGTTGCCGGACTGTATCGACTGCCACAGATCGCGGCGGTGAAAGTCTGGATCGGCTCCGTTGATCTTGACGGCCTCGTTCCAGGCGACAGACTGCAGCCCCAGCTTCGGTTTCCAATGGAACTTGACGAAAGTCGACTCGTCCTTGGTATTGACGAACCGGAAGGTATGCACGCCGAACCCTTCCATGAACCGGAAGGAGCGTGGAATGGTGCGGTCCGACATGATCCACATGACCATGTGCATGCTCTCGGGCGTCAGGCTGATGAAATCCCAGAAATTGTCATGGGCTGTCTGCGCCTGCGGAAAGGCACGGTCAGGTTCCTGCTTTGCTGCGTGAACGACATCGGGAAATTTAATGGGATCTTGGATGAAGAAGACCGGAATGTTGTTGCCGACCAGGTCCCAGTTCCCTTCCTGGGTGTAGAGCTTGACAGCAAAACCACGCACATCCCGTGCAAGGTCTGCCGAGCCTTTGTTACCTGCGACCGTCGAGAACCGCACGAATGCCGGCGTCCGTTCGCCGGGTCGTTGAAACAGATCTGCCCGGGTGTAAGCGGCGAGGGATTCATAGGTTTCGAAGAAGCCATGGGCACCATATCCACGCGCGTGGACAACACGCTCTGGAATTCGCTCATGGTCAAAATGAAAAATCTTCTCGCGAAAATGAAAGTCATCGATAAGGGCTGGGCCGCGGGCGCCGACGCGCAGCGTGTTCTGATCGTCTGCTACCGGGCCGCCTTGGGCGGTTGTCAGTATCGGCGTGTCGCCTTCGGCAATCTGGTGAAGCTCTCCGCCTGCCCCCCGTAGCAGTTTTTGATCGTGGATGGTTGCGGTCTCTGCTGTTGACGTGCGTTTTGGGGCGGATTTTTTCGGCATAGAGCGCTCCGGCGGGAAGATGACATTGATGATGAAGCTTGACTTCACCGAACGGTGAGCGCTGGACGTTTGTTCCATGGTGTCAGCGAGCCGGCGAGGCAGGCTTACCGAGTTGGTATGCCGTGACATTTGAACGGCCACGTTCTTGATGTCCCTCGCCCCTTCACTCCGCCCGCCAACAATATGCGGAAGGCGTTGGGCACATTTGAACGTTGGGGCGTGCTTCCAGCTAGGTTGCCTGTCATTGTACAGAGTGAAGTTCGGCACGCATGGTTTTCGCCGCCCGGGCAGCCTTACTCCCCCGCGTGCTTCGGCCTCTCAGCGGCCCCTGCTTTTTCGTCGGCGACGTCTTCGATCTGCTCTGCCTGCTCGGCGAGCGCCGTGCTCATCTTGCGAAGCGCTTCCTCGTCCAGTTTCTCGATGCCGACAAACTTGTTCTGAGCCTGCGATGTCAAAATAAGTTCATCGAGCTTGGCCTGCAGCGCCTTTCCACCCGGTTCTGCGAGTTCTGCAAAACGAAGACCATCAGGAAGGTAATGATCGTCGTTCCGGTATTGATGACAAGCTGCCAGGTTTCCGAATAGCCGAAGAAAGGGCCTGATATCGCCCAAGCGATGACGACGGCCACCGCCAGGACAAATGTGCCAGGTTTGCCGGAGAGGCTGGCGACGCGTGTCGCGAACTTGGAAAAGAACCTAGACATGAGAACCTCATCGTCGAAATTGTCTGCCGGAAACGCGGCCGACGATGACGATGTTCCTCAACAAGCGGGCACGCGTCCTTAGGCCGCGCTTAGAAATGCTTCTGTCGGTGTGATCTCAAGTCACTGCTGACAGTCGCCGAAGCGGGCGGCTACGGCGCCGCGACTTCAGCGCTTCAGGCAAATCTTGCCGAGGAAAAGGCGATGGCGGCATGGCTCGATGAAAAGATCATTGCGGTCACCACGAAGTTCCTGTCGCTTCGAGAAGCTGGGGAGCACGCCAAGGTCTAGGGACCGGCGACATCTCCTCCCCTCGGCGAGCCTGGGCTTGGCTGCGCCGTGCACAGTTGGTTGCATGCACTGGGAACATTCCCTCGATCGCCGGCGTTGACTCGGCGAAATCCATGTCAAAGGAGAACCCCATGGCTGAGAAGACATTGAACGACCTGTTCCTCGATACGCTGAAAGACATCTATTTCGCCGAAAAGCAGATCTTGAAGGCTTTGCCGAAGATGGCGCGCGCAGCGCAATCCGAGGAAGGCAAAGCCGGCTTCCTGCAGCACCGGGATGAAACGCAGGGACAGATCGAGCGGCTCGAACAGGTGTTCGAACTCCTCGGCAAGCCGGCCCGCGGCAAGACCTGTGAAGCCATCCAGGGGATCATCGCTGAAGGCGAAGAAATCATGGAGGAATATAGGGGTACCGTCGCGCTGGACGCCGGTCTCATTTCATCTGCGCAGGCTGTCGAACATTACGAGATTGCCCGCTACGGCACATTGATCGCCTGGGCGAAGCAACTGGGGCTTAATGAGGCCGTGCCACTCCTTCAGGCAAACCTTGCGGAGGAAGAGGCAACCGACAAGAAACTGACGCAGCTCGCCGAAGCATCTGCGAATGTTAAGGGCAAGAAGGCAGCTTGAATGCAGCGAAATGGGAAAAGGCGCCGTCTGGCGCCTTTTGCGTTTGGGGTTAAAGGGGATGGCTATCCTGCCGACGCCATTTCCCGGAGGGCTTTGATGGACGAGGTGCTATCGGTCTGGCGCACTGACCAAGGCAAGTGGATCGTTGAGCTGCTCCTGACTAGATAGTTCGAAAGCCGCGCCAGCCCTGCGCCCTCTCCGCCCAGCAATTCGGCATAGCCGGTCGCAAGGATCACGTGCAGCTTTGGGTGCCGTTCGGCAAGCCGTCGGGCTAGTTCGGCCCGGTCATGTGGGGCATGCAGGATCGGTGATCAGGACTTCGGGTAGCGGCTTGTTGTTCAAGGATTCGCAGCGCTTCATCACCGAGCTTGCCTCGATTACCGTGTGCCCGAGAGCCTCGACCATCAAAACCGTATTCATCAGCACGAGGCTGTCGTCGTCCACCGCCAGGACGTCAGCGCAGGGATTGGAGCAGACGTCGGGACTACGTCAGGTTCCGCCTCGTCCAGCCATCGCGGCAGGATCTCGAGGCGCCCGTTGACGCCATTGACGTTGTAGGTGGCGACCTTCACTTGCGTTTGTGATCGCCCTTGTCGCCCTCACCTGGCTTGGCATCATGTTTCGCGTCGTGACGCTTGTCTGCAGACAGAGATCTGCCGACATCGACGGATTCCGTGAACTGACCCTGCTCATCACGGCGGACGTATCGTTTGTCGGTTCCTGTATCGATGGGTTCTCGCTTGCTCATGGGACTCTCCTTTGATTGCGGTACCTCGATAACTCGTGAGCGGATCAAAAGATGCATCGATTCCAGCACCTTGATCCGACTCCTGAGGTTGCAGAGAAAAATTGAATCAAGTCGTTGAAAAAGAGTCGCTTTTCGGGCCGGAACGATTCGCTCACTGATTCGGTTGAATCGCCAAAGTTGCGTTTAGTATGGAGAGTTCGATGGCAGGTCAGCGCGCCCAGTGGAAGGGGTTCATCAAGTTTGGCGAGGTCTCGGCAGGGGTCGCACTCTATACTGCGGCTTCGACATCGGACCGCATCACCTTCAACACCATCAACAAAGCGACCGGAAACAGGGTCAACCGCGTGTTCATCGATAGCGAGACCGAAGAGCTTGTCGAGAAGGAACAGCAGACCAAGGGCTTCGAGATCGAACACGGCCAGTACATCATCATCAATCCCGACGAGGTCGCCGCGACAATCCCCGAAAGCAACAAGACACTTGAGATTGAGGCGTTCATCCCGTGCTCGGATGTCGATGATGTCTATTTCGACAAGCCATACTACCTGACCCCGGATAAGATGGGGTCGGATGCGTTCGCCGCTCTCCGGGACGGCATGCGGAAGTCGAAGGTGGCCGCCATCGCCAGGACAGTCCTCTTCCGGAGGATGCGGACCGTCCTGATCCGTCCACACGGCAAGGGCCTGATCGCGACCACCCTCAATTACGACTACGAGGTCCGCTCTTCGAAAAAGGCCTTCGAGGAGATGCCGAAGATCAAGATCGAGGGCGAGATGCTCGATCTCGCCAAGCACATCATTTCGACGAAGAAGGGTGACTTCGATCCAGCCACCTTCGATGATCGATACGAGGCCGCGCTGGAAGAACTCGTCAAGGCCAAAATTGAAGGTAAGTCGATACCGAAGCGCAAAAAGGTCGAGGTCTCGAAGCCCAACGATCTGCTAGCCGCCCTCCGAGAAAGCGCTGGCATGACGAAGGCATCCAGCGATAAGCCGAAACGCACTGCGGCCAATGCCAACAAGGGCGCAGGCCGTCAGGGCGTCGCGCGCGGGGCTTCCGCGAAGTCCGCCGCTTCGAAGGCGGCCCCGCAGCGCAAGTCGGCTTGAGGAGGAGGTTGCCATGGCTCTGCGTCCATACTGGAAGGGATACCTCAAGCTCTCCCTCGTCACCTGCCCCGTGAACATGACCCCCGCGACATCGGAATCGGAGAAGGTTCGATTCCACACCCTCAACAAGGACACCGGCAACCGGGTCGTTTCCCAGTACATCGATTCCGTTACTGGCAAACCTGTGAAGGATGAGAACGAGGCAAAAGGCTACGCTCGCGGCGAGAACGACTATGTCATCCTGACCGACGACGACCTTGATAACGTCGCGCTGGATACAGTGAAGACCATCGACATCGAGAAGTTCGCACCCGCCGACAGCATCGAATGGATCTACCTGGAAAAGCCGCACTACTTGATGCCCGACGATGCGGTTGGCAATGAAGCCTTCGCCGTGATCCGCGACGCGATGAAAGCCGACAAGGTCGTCGGGATATCGAAGCTCGTCATCGGGCGCCGTGAGAAGGCAGTTGTTCTGGAGCCGCGCGACGAAGGCATCGTGCTATGGTCTCTGCGGTTCGGCGACGAGGTGCGGCCGGAAGAAAACTACTTCGAGGACATCGACGACGATGCCGATCCCGATCTCATCCCTCTCGTCCAGAAGCTGATCAAACAGAAGACAAAGCGCTGGTCTCCGGACATGGTCAGCGATCCGATCCAGGAAAGCCTCCTTGAGCTTATTGAGGAGAAGAAGAAGGCGCTCAAACCGAAGAAATCCATCAAGAGCAAAAAAGCCGACGAAGTCGAACCGAAGTCAAACGTGGTCAACATCATGGATGCGCTTCGCAAATCAGTCTCTGCCGAACTGAAGAACCGGAAGGCTGGTTGAGATGATTGACGAAACAGAGATCACGCTGTGCGAACCAGCGCCTTTTCTTTTTCACGAGAACGGCCAGATTGCCGTCACTGACGCCGCGACCGTCTGGCTTGTGATCGTGACTTGCGAAGCGATCAAAGCTACGGCTTCACCTCCCGAGAAAACTCTTCGACGGCTGATCCGGTATGCAGAGTTCTACCGCGACCTGGCTGCAGCCGCGATCGCCAGGGGGGAGGATGTCGATGGAAAAGTGTGGGTCACCGAGGCGACGGTAATGTCCTCGAAACCGCGAGCTATGAATTTACCTAGCGGCTTGGGAGGTCGGCTTGCCCAGCATGGTTCGTGAGTCCCACGGCTTTCGCATCTCGATATACAGTCCGAACGACCACTTCGCGGTGATCACGGCGCCGGGAAGCAATGCCGTTATCGATCTGAAACAAAATCAGCCGCAGTCGACTGTGGTGGAAGGCGCGTATGTTTGCCTGGATCGTGCCGAAAAATTGATCGTCACCTTCCCTAACCTGAGCGTTGAGCGGAACGAGGAGGTTCCGAAAGATTTGGCCGCGACGCAGCATCTCGGGACAACCGCATCTGTTTGAGAAGCGCCGTCTTCTTTTCCCGTTCTGATGTCTGTCTGTCGATGACTTCGTATGCCGCGTCGGTCGTCGCGTCGAGCTTTTCGGATTTTGTGAGCTTCGGCTTCAGGGCTTCATTTTCCATACCTCATAGATAGAGCGACCCGGTTCCACAGCAAGGATCCATCTCCCTGCTTCGATCCGGAAGCCCGACGCCCGGAACAGGAAAGCAGTCACCGTGTTTACCTCGTATCGCTCATCGAAAGGGACGAAACGATGAAGACACTTGGTATCGCTTACGCTGGAACGCTCATTTCATTTCTGCTCATCGATGCGATCTGGCTTGGCGTCCTTGCCAAGAACTTCTATCGCGACCAACTCGGAGACATGATGCTGCCGTCCCCGAACTTCGCGGTTGCCGCAGTGTTCTATCTCTTCTTTGCGATCGCTATCGTCATCCTCGCCGTGCGCCCCGGTCTCGAGGCCGGCTCGGTATGGACGACCATTGTTACGGGGCGATACTCGGACTTGCGGCCTATGGAACCTACGACATGACCAACCTCTCGACCCTGAAGAACTGGCCGGTCCCGCTGACGATCGTCGATCTGGTTTGGGGCACGGTCCTGACAGCCGCTGCGAGCGCATGCGGCTACGCGGCGGCCCGTCAGTTCGGTTAGCAGGCGGTGTTCTTCTTCACCGGAGACACGCATTTTGCGGATCCACGCGTGTTGCGCATCGACCGTCGTCCATTTCCGGACATGGCATCGCATGATGCGGCGCTCATCGACAACTGGAATGTCGTCGTCGGGCAGGACGACGATGTCTGGCATCTCGGCGACTTCATGTCGGTAAAAGGCGGAGATTGTGCCGACTTGCTCGGAAAGCTGAACGGCCGGAAACATCTGATCGTCGGCAACAATGATCCGGAGACAACGACTGGATCCAGGGGATGGGAGAGCGTCCAGCACTACGCCGAAATCCGAGAGGGAGGCCACCATCTGATCCTGTGCCACTATGCATTCCGGACTTGGAATCAGATGGGCAAAGGATCGATCGTTTACACGGACACTCGCATGGTCGACTGAAGCCGGTTCCTCGCCAATTCGATGTCGGTGTCGATGCGCGTGCGCTGAAGCCGGTAAGCTTGACCGAAATCCTAAATTCCAGGAAGAAGACGAAAGCTTCTTCCACCATCATGTAGTTTGCCGCCGTTGCGCCTTAGGGTTGTTCGGGGGCCTTTGTAGGCAGAGTCCAGCGATGCGCGTTCTGCACGCTCCTCGTCCTCCCGGTCGTCTTCATCGATCAGGTCCTGAAGGGTTTCGTGTTCGTCTTCGCCGGCGATTTCAGCTAGTGCCTGGTCCCAGTGACCGGCGGCAGCGCCTTCTGGGCGCCCTTCGTTCTCCCAGATTTCATATGCTCGTTGCTGAATGCGCTCGTATTGATCCCTGGCCATCGTCCAACCTCCCAGAAAATCCTGAAGCCATTGCATTCCTTGCGACCATAAGCGTGCAGACGCCAACAAGTTCCTTCCCACGCGTCGCGGCGGCTTGAGCGCAGTTCCATTGGATGTACCCGCCTCGCGAACCAATCCGCCTGGTAATCGTTTGGTCACTCAAACAGATGGAGACAAGACGATGACCGCAGCATTCACCGCAGCAAAGCAACGCGAAATCCAGGAACAGGTCGCCGACGCAGATCAGCAGGAGGCTTCGCCCGAGCCGGGTGCGATGCAGGCCGGCGCCCGTCGATACCCCGAACCGCCATTTCCAGCCCAGCATCAGGACAAGCCGGGCGACGAGGCGGCTCTCGTGCCGGCGACCATGTATGATGCACCTTTCTACATCGGCTCGGCGAAGCTCAAGGACAAGGTAGCACTCATCACCGGTGGCGACAGCGGCATTGGACGATCCGTAGCCGTGTTGTTCGCCCGGGAAGGCGCCGACATCGCTATCGTCCACCTTGACGAGGACGTCGACGCCGAAGAGACGGCAGCCGCCGCCGAGAAGGAAGGGCGCCGCTGCCTGGTGATCAAGGGTGACGTGAAGGAGTCGGCCTTTTGCCGCGACGCCGTCGAAAGAACTGTCTCGGAATTCGGAAAGCTGGATATCCTGGTGAACAATTCGGCGTTCCAGGTCCATACCCATGACATCGTCGATCTGACCGAGGATCATTTCGACGAGACGTTGAAGACCAATTTCTACGGCTATTTTCACATGGCTCGCGCCGCCGTTCCCCACCTAAAGAACGGCTCGGCGATCATCAACACCGGTTCCGTCACCGGCTTCGACGGCGAAAAGACGCTGCTCGATTACTCAATGACCAAGGGCGGTATCCACGCCTTCACCAAGTCACTCGCCTCGCAGCTCATCCCCAAAGGCATCCGCGTCAACTGCGTCGCCCCTGGTCCCGTATGGTCACCGCTCAATCCAAGCGACAAGGAGCCCGACAAGGTCGCCGAATTCGGCTCCGACACGCCAATGAAGCGCCCGGCCCAGCCGGAAGAAATTGCGCCGGCCTATGTCTTTCTCGCCTCACCGCAATGCTCAAGCTACATCACCGGCGAGATCTTGCCAATCGTCGGAGGGTATTGAGGATGGCACCCATGAGCGAACGACAGGGTTCATGCCGATGCGGTCGGGTCTCATTTGCCGTGAAAGGCGAGCCGACACGCATTGGCATCTGCCACTGCACCGACTGCCGCGTAGAGAGCGGATCGGCTTTCACCTATTTCGGCATCTGGCCTGCAGCCCAGTTCACCAGTGCGGGTGAGACGACCGTGTTTGAAGGCCGCCGGTTCTGTCCGTACTGCGGCTCGCGCCTGTTTGCATATGATGAGACGGAGGCCGAGATCAAACTTGGGAGCATGAGCGAGGCGCCAACGGATCTGGTCCCGGTATACGAGCTGTGGGTGAAACGCCGCGAACCCTGGCTTGCGCCGATAGACGGTGCGGAACAATTCGACGAGGACCGGACGTGAGATCGGGTCAGGCCGCGACCTTGCGGGATTTCGCGAGCCGCTTGATCGCCGTCTCAAGTGGTCGCTGGCCGTCACAATAATCCTCCCATGCCGTGCTTTTCTTCAAGAGATCCGGCACTGTCCTGACCGTGAAGCGCGTTGGATCAAGGCCGGCTTTGACCTGCGTCCAGTTGAGCGGCATCGAGACAGTCGCGCCAGGGCGGGCGCGCGGCGACAGAGGTGCGACAGCCGTCGCCATCCGGTCATTGCGCAGGTAGTCCAAGAAGATGCGGCCCTCCCGTTGGTTCTTGGCCATTTTGATCAGATAGAGGTCCGGATTGTCCCGAGCCATTTCCTGGCAGACGTCATGGGCAAAGCCTTTTGCCTCGTCCCAGCTGAGTTTCTTGCCCTTCGGCACTGTGAGGGGCGTAACCACATGCAGACCCTTGCCACCCGTCGTCTTGCAGAAGCTGACCAGGCCGAGCTCATCCAGGCGATCGCGTATCTCGCGTGCGGCTTCGACAACGGTGGAGAATTCGACGCCCGGACCCGGATCCAGATCGAATACCAGGCGTCCCGGAACTTCCGGCTGGTTGGGCTCGCAGTTCCAGGGATGTAACTCGACGCCGCCGATCTGGGCGATCGCCGCCAGCCCTTCGACCCGGTCGATCTGCAGGTAGGGTTTCTTGTCGCCGAAGACAGTGACGAGTTCCAGGAGATTGGACGTGCCCGGCATGGCGTGGCGCTGGAAGAATTGCTCGCCCCCAATGCCATCTGGCGTGCGGATGATCGAGCACGGCCGTCCCTTGATATGCTCAATCAGCCAGGACTCAACAGCTTCGTGATAGCGAGCCAGATCGACCTTGGTGACCGGCTGCTTGTCGCCTGCGTCCGGCCAGAGCGGCTTGTCCGGGCTGGAGATCATCACGCCCATGACCTCTGCTTTCGCACCCTTGCGGAACCGCTTCTGCGCCGGCTTGTCGGTTTCGGGGTCTGGCACCTCTTGTTCGACCGGAGATGCCGGTGTCTCGGCCTCGACCTCATCGGCCGGCTTGTCCTCCCGCAAACCCTTGAATGATGCCTGCCGGACCTGTCCGTCCGCGGTCCAGCCGGCGAATTCAATCTCGGCAATGAGCTCGGGTTTCAGCCAGACGACGTCGGATGACTTTTTGGGAGCCCCGATGCCCGTGAACGGTGACTTCGCGGTTTCAAGTGCCCGCAGCTTCGGTAGAAGTGTCTCGACGACCTTTGCGCCGTACCCCGTGCCGACCCGGCCGACATAGACAAAATGATTGCCGCGATTAACACCCACCAGCAGAGAGCGGAATCTGCCGTTGGTCGTAGCGTAGGCGCCGATAACGACTTCATGGCCAGCACGGCACTTGGATTTAGCCCATGTTTCCGTACGCCCAGACTGATAAGGCGCGTCCTCCTGCTTGGATACGATACCTTCCAGCGACAGACGACAAGCAGACTTCAGCACCGCATCGCCACCGGTCTCGAAATGCTCGACAAAACGAAGGAGCGGATCTTCGCCTGCCTCGGATAGGAAGGATGCCAGTCTCTCCTTCCGCTCCGTCAGTGGATGATCACGCAGCTCGTCATCGCCGACAAAAAGAAGATCGAAGGCGAAATAGACCAGCTCATCCGTCTTTCCTTCTGAGAGCGCGGCTTGAAGGGCAGCAAAGTCGGGTGCGCCGTTCTCATCGAGAGCGCAGATCTCGCCATCGATAATGCAGTCGGGGAGAGCGGAGGCAGAAGAGGCGATCGCGGGCCATTTCGCGGTCCAGTCGAGGCCCTTGCGGGTCTTCAGCGTTACGTCACCATTCTCGACGCGCATCTGGATGCGGTATCCATCGAATTTGATTTCGTGGATCCAGCCTTTTCCCGCCGGCGGACGGGTAAGGGTTTCACAGAGCTGCGGCGCGATAAAGTCAGGCATAACGGACTTGGCGCGCTTCGTGGCCGCGCGTTTTTTCCCCTTGCCTGCATCCAACTTTGCTGTCGCCTTGCGCTCTTCGGCGGCAAGGCCATGACTGCTGTCCCAGACGGCATCCGCTTCGGCCGCATCACCTTCCAGCATGAACGGCTTCGGCTTCCTGCCCTTGCCGGACGCTATCGACTCCATCGTGCGACCGGATGCGACGGAGGTGTTATTGTCTTCCAGGATCGCTGCCCCGTCTGCCTCGACCGAATGTTCGTCGTGATGCTTGATCAGCAGCCAGTTGGTTCGCTTGCCGCCGTCGCGATCATGCCGCATCCGCACAAGGACGAAACTTCCTTGCAGGCGTTTGCCGTGCAGTACGAACTTGAAGTCGCCCTTCTTCAGGGCTTCTTCCGGCGACCTGTTGCCTTCCGGCTCCCAGTAGCCACGGTCCCAGAGCATGACAGTGCCTCCGCCATATTCACCTTTTGGGATCGTGCCTTCGAAATCGCCGTAGTCGAGCGGATGATCCTCGACCTCGACTGCAAGCCTCTTGTCGCTCGGATCGAGCGACGGCCCCCGGGTTACGGCCCAGGATTTGAATACGCCGTCGAGTTCAAGGCGCAGATCGTAATGCAGGCGGGTCGCGTCGTGTTTCTGTATGACGAAGCGCAGGCGATTGGATGGCTTGATGCCCACCTCGCCGCTCGGCTCCTTTGTCTTCTTGAAATCCCGTTTCGACCGATATGTCGAAAGACTGTCAGCCATGATCTCGCAACTCCGCAATACGATACGAACGGATCCGGTTCGACCGGCTCATGATGATCAACGTCCCGACACCCGGATGGCGTCGAGGTCACCGAAACTGCGTTGCACGGAGGCAATCTTGGATGCCGCAATGTCGGCCGACACCTCGATTTCGCCGTCTAGCGGCGCATTGGTCCGCACGTCACCGTCACGTAACACGTCGCCGCCCGAGGGTGCTGATCCTGCCGAGTTTTCAGACGCGACCGGCTGCACGAAAACATCTGGCCGGGAAATTCCATGCTGCTGCACAAGATGTTCAATCGCAAGGTCCGCGGCCTCGCGGGTCTTGAAGGTTGCGCGGATGGTCGTGGTGCTATCGTCAGACATGAGTTTCTCCCTGCATTTTGGTCATCGTGTACCAAACGTCGCTCCGGTCGGGTTGTTTCGGTCCCGATTGAAAACTCGATCTGGTCGGGTTGGATTCGTGCCGGGCCGCTGCTATGTTCTCTCTTTGTTTTCATCTGCGTTGAACGACCCGCATGAACGTCATGACCGCACCATCCGCTCGCAAGATCATCCATGTCGACATGGATGCCTTCTACGCGTCGGTGGAACAGCGCGACAATCCGGAACTGCGCGGTAAGCCCCTCGCCGTCGGCGGAGCGGCTGCTCGTGGTGTGGTTGCCGCGGC
>Ga0209051_1000481_pt1 | contig 51521 bp, 45 predicted proteins | sample AraplaCvi_mMS_r2_2_FD_184286 | JGI IMG/M metagenome (GOLD analysis project Ga0209051, IMG submission 184286) | Arabidopsis root microbial communities from North Carolina, USA - plate scrape MF_Cvi_mMS_r2 (SPAdes) (version 2) | ecosystem: Host-associated > Plants > Roots > Endosphere | place...
TGTTCTTCTTCCTGCTCGACAAGGCCGAGCTCTGGCACCACGGGCACGAGCACCATCACGGCGATCACGGCCATGCCCACGATCACGGCCACGATCACGGCCATGCGCATGCCCACGCGCCCCGCATGGGCGGCGGCTGGGCGGTGCTCACCGGCGACAGCGTGCACTGCTTCGGCGACGGCATCCTGATTGCGTCGGCCTTCATCGCGGACATCCGCCTGGGCCTGGTGGCGGCCGTGGCCGTGCTCGCGCACGAGGTGCCGCACCACATCGGCGACCTGGTCGTGCTGCGCCAGAGCTCGGCCAACCAGCGTGCGGCGCTCGTCAAGGTGTCTCTGGCCGGCACCATGACCATGCTCGGGGGCATCGTGGGATGGTGGCTGGTCGACCAGCTGCACGGCTGGCTGCCGTACTTCCTGGTGCTGGCCAGCAGCAGCTTCGTCTACGTGGCGCTGGCCGACCTGATTCCCCAGCTGCAGAAGCGGTTGCCCGCGCGGCAGACCGCGGCGCAGATCGTGTGGCTGGTGGTGGGCATTGCGCTGGTTTCGCTGGTGAGCCGGCTGGCCCACGGCGAGCATGGCCATGGCGACCACGGCCATGACGAGGGCCATGGGGAACACGGCCACGTCCACAAGGACTGAAGGCGGGGCCCGGCAAGTCAGGCGGCGCCGGGCGAGAAACTTTCCGACACCGACGCCGCGCCTCAGGTGAAGCGGAACGGCCGAAACAGGCGCACTATAGGGGTTCGTTCAGTCCAGTATCCAGTCTGAGGAGCCGATCATGATCAACGTCGACGCCACCGCGCGTTCCGCCTCGTTGCCCGACGAAGACGACGACAACACGCCAGCCGACGATTTCGAGGAAACCGACAGCGAAATCTCCGACGACCTGTCGGAGGAAACGGGCATCGATCTCACGGATGCGAGCGAACTCGACGCCGACAACGTCCCGGCCGACGAGGAGTTCGACCGCGTGATGAACGCCCCCGACTGATCCCCGTCAGGCCGCCGTTTCGCGCCGCGTGATCACCTGCCCGTTGCGCGCACCGCTGTGCGCGCCGTGCTGCCAGGTGATGGCGCCATTCACGATCACTGCATCGATGCCTTCGGCCGCCCGTGTCGGCGTCTCGTAGTTCGCGGTGTCGCGTACCGTGGCCGCATTGAAGATCACCACGTCGGCGTGGTGGCCCGGCTTCAAGGTGCCGCGCTCGTGCAGCCCGAAGTTGCGCGCGGTGAGCCCGGTCATCTTCCACACCGCCGTCTCCAGCGGAAACAGGCCGACGTCGCGGCTGTAGTGGCCGAGCACGCGCGGGAAGGTGCCCCAGAGGCGCGGATGCGGCTTCTCGCCGAGCGGGATGCCGTCGGAGCCGATCATGGTGTCGTCGAAAGCGAGGATGCGCTGCACGTCGTCCTCGTCCATCATGAAATAGATCGCGCTGCCGGGCGACAGCCGCTTCGCCGCCTCTTCGCCGGAGACGCCCCATTCGGCCGCGATGTCCTTCAGGTCGCGCCCCGCGCACTCGGGGTGCGGCACGCTCGACGCGATCAGCACCCGGCCGTCCATCATGCCCCGGTCGGTGCGGATCATGGTGGAACCCGCGGTGTAGGGATAGCAGTCGAGGCCGATGCACTGGTGGCGCATCGCTTCCTTGATGAAGGGCAGCGTCACCTTGCTCTTGCCGAAGTTCTGCGCGTTCTGCACCTTGTGGTGAGACACCACCACCGGAATGCCGAGCGCGCGGCCGATGTGGAAGGTTTCCTCCAGCGACTCCATCACGCGGTCCGCCTCGTCGCGCATGTGCGTCACGTAGAGCGCCTTGCGCGAACTGAGCGGGCGGGCGACCTCGATGATCTCCTCGGTCGTCGCCTTGACGGCCGGCGGATAGAAGGTGCCGGTCGACAGGCCGATGGCGCCGGCCTGCATGGCTTCCTCGACCAGCGCCTGCATGGCGGCGATCTCGCTGTCGTTGGCGGGGCGGTCGAGGTCGGACATGGTCACGGCGCGCAAGGTCGAGTGGCCGACCATCGCGGCCACGTTCACCGACGAGGGCGTGGTGCGCAGCGCATCGAGGTAGGCCGCGAAGGTCGTGAACCGGTCTTCCGGCGGCGTCTCGAGCAGGCTCAGCGGCATCGGCAGTTCCATGTCTTCGCGCAGCGGCGCGGCGCTGATGCCGCAGTTGCCCGCCACCACCGTGGTCACGCCCTGCGACACCTTGAAGGGCATCTGCGCCTGCGACAGCACGGCCTGGTCGTCGTGCGTGTGCGAGTCGATGAAGCCGGGCGCGACGATGCGGCCGGTGGCGTCGAGCGTTTGGTCGGCGGTGTGGCCAGCGAGATTGCCGATGGCCGCGATGCGGCCGCCCGAGATGCCCACGTCGGCATCGAAGCGCGGCGCCTTGGTGCCGTCGATCACGGTGCCGCCGCGGATCAGCAGGTCGTAGTGGGGTGTCTTGTCGCTCATCGGTGGGATCTTTCAGCGGAAGTGGCAGGCGACCCAGTGGCCGCCGATGGAAGACGAAGGCCGCTCGCTCAACTCGGGCGCTTTTTCCTTGCACACGGCCTGCGCCATCGGGCAGCGTGTGTGGAAGCGGCAGCCCGAAGGCGGATTGGCGGGGCTCGGCGGATCGCCCTGCAGCAGCATGCGGCGCGCCGGTGTGCGCGGATTGGGCACGGGCACCGCCGACAGGAGAATCTCCGTGTACGGATGGCGCGGCGCAGAAAACAGCGTGTTGCGATCGGCAATCTCGACGATGTGCCCGAGGTACATCACCGCCACGCGGTGGCTGATGTGGCGCACCACCGCAAGGTCGTGCGCGACGAACAGGTAGGCAATGCCGAACTCGGCCTGCAGATCCATCAGCAGGTTCACCACCTGCGCCTGCACCGACACGTCGAGTGCCGACACCGGCTCGTCGCAGACGATCAGCTTGGGGTTGAGCGCCAGCGCGCGCGCAATGCCCAGCCGCTGCCGCTGGCCGCCCGAGAACTCGTGCGGGAATTTCTTCGCCGCCTCGGGCCTGAGGCCCACGCGCGAGAACAGCCACTGCACGCGCTCGCGCCGCTCGGCGGCCGTGCCCGTGCCAAGATGGCTGAAGTTGCGCATGGGCTCGGCCACGATGTCGCCGGCCGTCAGGCGTGGGTTCAGCGAGGCATACGGGTCCTGGAAGATGATCTGCAGCTGGCGCCGGCGCAGCCGCACCTCGTTGGCGGAGAGCGTCAGCAGCTCCTCGCCCTCGAGCTGCACCGAGCCCGAGGTCGGTTCGACCAGCCGCATCACCGACTTGGCGGTGGTCGTCTTGCCGCAGCCCGATTCGCCGACCAGCGACAGCGTCTCGCCGCGCGCGACCGAGAACGAGACCCCATCGACCGCCTGGATCGCGGGCCTGGCCGGCCGCAGCCAGCGCTTGGGCGAGAGGTAGTGCTTGCGCAGGTTGCGCACCTGGAGCAGCGGCGCTGCGGTTGTCGTCGTGGTCATGCGCTCACCTCGGCGGCCTCGGCCCATTGTTCTTCGACGGCAAAGCAGGCCACCACGTGGTCGTTGCCCTGCAGCGTGAGCTGCGGCGCCTCGGCGCGGCAGCGTTCGCGCGCCTGGCTGCAGCGCGCCGCAAAGGCGCAGCCGCGGCCCAGCTCGTGCGCGGCCGGCACCAGCCCCGGGATCTCGGCCAGCCGCGTGCTCGCGGTGTTCATCGACGGCATCGAGGCCATCAGCGCGCGCGTGTAGGGGTGCAGCGGCCGGTCGAACAGGTCGATCACATCGGCCTCTTCGACCTTCCTGCCGGCATACATCACGACCACGCGGTCGCAGCTCTCGGCCACCACGCCGAGGTCGTGCGTGATCATCACCACGCCCATGCCCAGCTCCTTCTGCAGCCGCTTGATGAGGTCGAGGATCTGCGCCTGGATCGTCACGTCGAGTGCGGTGGTGGGTTCGTCGGCAATCAGCACCTCGGGGTTGCAGGCCAGTGCCAGCGCGATCATCACGCGCTGGCGCATGCCGCCCGAAAGCTGGTGCGGGTACTCGTTCACGCGCCGCTCGGGCTCGGGGATCTGCACCACGCGCAGCATTTCCACCGCGCGCTGCAGCGCTTCGGCGCGGCTGGCCTTCTGGTGCAGCTGCACTGTCTCGGCGATCTGCCGGCCCACGGTGAGCACCGGGTTCAGCGAGGTCATCGGCTCCTGGAAGATCATCGAGATGCGGTTGCCGCGGATCTGCCGCATCTCGCGTTCGCCGAGCTGCATCAGGTCGGTGCCGCGCAGGCGCACGGCGCCCATGTGGCGGCCCGGCGGCGTCGGCACCAGCCGCAGGATCGAGAGCGCGGTCACGCTCTTGCCGCAGCCCGATTCGCCGACCACGCCGAGCGTGCGGCCCGCGCGCACGGTGTACGACACGCCATCGACCGAGCGCACCACGCCGGCCAGCGTATGGAAATGGGTGCGCAGGTTGTCGACTTCGAGCAGGGGCTCGCCGGGCGCGAGCGCAAGGTGGGACATCGGTGCCATGGTGGGCCTCACAGCTGCCGCGCCAGGCGCGGGTCGAGCGCATCGCGCAGGCCGTCGCCGAGCAGGTTGATCGCCAGCACCGTGGCCGCCAGCAGCAGGCCCGGGTACAGGATGATGTGGAACGCCACTGCCACGAAGTTGCGGCCCTCGGCCATCATGTTGCCCCAGCTGGGCGTCTGCGCCGGCACACCCACGCCGAGGAAGGACAGCGCCGCTTCCGTCAGCACCGCGGCGGCGGCCACGAAGGTCGACTGCACGATCAGAGGGGCCACCATGTTGGGCAGCACGTGGCGCAGCAGGATCACGGGCAGCCGCGTGCCGACCGCATGCGCGGCCTCGACATACAGCTGCTCGCGCAGGGTGAGCGCGAGCGAGCGCACCAGCCGCACCACGCGCGGAATCTCCGGCACCGTGATGGCGACGATCACCGTCGTGAGGCTGGCGCGCGTCACCGCCATGAGCGCAATGGCGAGCAAGATGCCGGGAATGGCCATGAGCCCGTCCATCACGCGCATCACCGGCCCGTCGGCCCAGCGCACGAAGCCCGCGATGAGGCCGATCAGCACGCCGAAGAAGGTGGCGAGCAGCGCGACCGAGGCGCCGACGATCATCGACACCTGCCCGCCCCACACGGCGCGGCTGAACACGTCGCGACCGAGCGCGTCGGTGCCGAACCAGTGTTCGGCCGAAGGCGGCTGCATGCGCGCGAGCGGGTCGATGTCCTGCGGATCGAAGGTGGCGATCCAGGGCGCGCCGATGGAGACCGCGGCCACTGCAACCAGCAGCAGCCCGCCGACGATCAGCGTCGGATGCTTGCGCACCCAGCGCCAGCGCGGCGGCACGAAGGGCGCATCGTCGGCCGCGGCAACGGGCGGCGCGGGCAGGGGGCTTTCACTCATCGGAAGTACGGTGGACATGGGGTCATCTAGTACGTGATGCGCGGATCGAACAGCCGGTAGCTCAGATCGATCAGCAGGTTGATCAGCACGTACACGCCGGCCGACAACAGCAGCACGCTCTGGATCACGGGATAGTCGTGGCGCTGCACCGAATCGATCACGAGCCGGCCCACGCCCGGAATGGCGAACACCGTCTCGGTGACCACCACGCCGCCGATCAGGAGCGCGATGCCCACGCCCACCGTGGTGGCGATGGGAATGGCCGCATTGCGCAGCGCATGGCCCAGCACCGGCAGCACGCCCAGGCCCTTGGCGCGCGCGGTGCGGATGTAGTCTTCATGCAGCACCTCGAGCACGGTGGCGCGCGTCATGCGCGTGACGAGCGCGATGTACACCAGTGCGAGGTTCACGCAGGGCAGCACCAGGCCGCGCAGCCATTGGCCGGGGCTGTCGGAGAAGCGCGCGTAGCCCTGCACCGGAAACCACGGCAGCTGGATCGCGAAGGCGTAGATCAGCAGGTAGCCCACCAGGAACACCGGCACCGAGAACGCGAGCACCGCGAACAGCATCACGAGCCGGTCGATCCAGCTGCCCGCGCGGTAGGCCGCGAGCGTGCCCAGCGGCACCGCCAGAACGAGCGTGATGGCCATGGTCAGCACCGCGATCGACACCGTGGGCTCCAGCCGCTGCGCGAGCAGCTGCGCCACCGGCACCTGGGTGAAGATCGAGGTGCCGAGGTCGCCCGTGAAGAGCTTGCCCAGCCAGATTGCGAACTGCTGCCACAGCGGCAGGTTGAGGCCGAGCGCGGCGCGCAGTTTCTCGATGTCCTCGACCGAGGCCAGGTCGCCCGCGATCAGCGCCGCGGGGTCGCCCGGCGACAGGTGGATCAGCAGGAACACCACCACCGCCACCACGGCCATCACGGGCAGCGTCGAGAGGAATCGTCGGAGGATGTAGCCCATGGTGCTGCCGTGCGATGCCGCTTACTTGTCGAGCATCCAGACCGTCGGCATGCCGGCCCAGAGCTTGTCCGTGCCCTTGAGGCTCGCGCGCGCGGCAAACGCGGCCGTGTACTGGCCTGCGTTGATGTAGGGCACCGTTTCGTAGGCGCGGGCCTGGAAGGCGTCGAGGATCTCGCGGCGCTTGGCCGGCACGGTCTCCTTGAGCCAGGCGTTGCGCAGGTCGTCGAGCGTCTTGTCGCAGGGCCAGCCGGGCAGGGTGTTGCCGCAGGCCGCGCTCAGGTAGGCGTTGGTGATGGGGGAGTTGACGTCGAACTCGCCCGCCACCGTGACGTACATGTTCCAGCCGCCGGCCTCGGGCGCATCGCGCTTGGCGCGGCGCGCGCCGATGGAGGCCCAGTCCATGGTCTGCGCATCGACGTTCATGCCGATGCTGCGCATGGTCTGCGCGGCCATCAGCGCCTCGGCGTTGAGGTAGGTGACGTCGCTCGGCACCAGGATGGTGATCTTCTCGCCCTTGTAGCCGGCGTCCGCGAGCATCTTCTTGGCCTTGGCCACGTCGGCCTTGCGGTAGGGTTCGGCGCCCGCGGCGGTGTCGTTGGGGCTGCCGCAGATGAAGAAGGTCTGGCAGTAGCTCATGCGCATGTCCAGCGGATAGCCCATGGCCGCGACGATGCGCTCCTGGCTCACGGCCTGCAGCAGCGCCTGGCGCACCTTCGGGTTGTTGAAGGGCGGCAGCAGGTGGTTCATCACCAGGAAGCCCTGGTAGGTGCCGCCCGAGCCGATCTTCACGCCCGGGTCGGTGCGCAGCGGCGCGATGTAGTCGGGCGGCACTTGCTCCACCAGGTCGACCTCGCCGCGCTTGAGCGCCGCGATGGCGCTGTTGGCGTCGGGCAGGTAGAGCCATTCCACGCGGTCGAAGCTGGTCTTCTTGCTGCCGGCCAGGCCGCTCGGCGCTTCGCTGCGCGGCAGGTAGTTGGGGTTGCGCACGAACACGGTCTTGTTGCCAGGCACCCATTCGTCGCGCTTGAAGATGAAGGGGCCGGAGCCGATCACCTCGGGCAGCGGCGCGGTGGCGGGCATCTTCGCGAGCCGCTCGGGCAGGATCACGGGCGGAAAGCTCGACGGCTTGGCGAGCCCCTCGAGCACCAGGCCGAAGGGCTCGGCGAGCGTGAGCGTGAAGGTGCGCGCATCCACCGCCTTCCACTCGGCGCCGCCCGCCACCATGGCGCGGCCGATGCTGTCGCGTGCGGCCCAGCGCTGCAGCGAGGCAATCGCGTCGGCCGAGGTCACGGCGCTGCCGTCGGAGAACTTCAGGCCTGGGCGCAGCGTGAAGCTCCACTGCTTGCCGTCCTTGGAGGAGGTGTACTTCTCGGCCATCTGCGGCTGCGGCTTGCCGTTCGCATCCTGCGCGAACAGCGTGTCGTAGACCATGTAGCCGAAGTTGCGCGAAATGTAGGCGGTGGTGAAGGTCGGGTCGAGGATCTTCAGGTCGGCATGCGCCACCACCTTGAGCGTCTTGGGCGGCGCCGTCTGGGCGAGCGCCGGCAAGTACGCGGCCGAAAGCGCCAGGGTGGCAAGGGCTGCAAGCGTTCGTCGTTTCATCGTCGGTACTCCGGTGGGGGGCGAAAGAAAGGTCAGGCGGCAGCGCCGATGGGCCACTTGGGCAGGCGCGCCTTGCGGTAGGGCAGGGTGTTCAGGTCGAGCGTCACGGCGCCGGGAGCGCCGGCGTAGATCACGTGCTTCGCAACCTTCGAGTAAGAAGCGTAGAAGTGCTGCGACGACTTCACGACGATGATCTTCCTGGCCGCCAGGTCGCATCCGAGCTGCGTGAACAGGTCGGTGCCCATGGCCTGGTTGCGCAGCGTGACCAGCACGATCTCGATGCCGTTGGCCTCGACCAGCGCGCTGTCGCCCATGAGCGTGGGCGTGCCCGCCAGGCCCGTCATCACCAGGTCGTGCTTGAGCGCCTTCACGGTGCAGTCGAGGTCGATCGGGTCGCCCGAGAGCGGGCTGATCTTGCCGCCGATGCGCATGGCCAGCTTCGCGCTCACGCCGGCATCGAAGGCGATGCGCACCGCGATCGGGTCCCACATCGGACCGATGGCCGCGTTCGCGATGCCGCGCTCGACCATGCGGCGCAGGATGAAGGTGGAGTCGCTGGCCGCGCCGCCGCCGGGGTTGTCGGCGCCGTCGGACAGCACTACCGGGCCACCGTCGAAGGCCAGCGCCTGGTCGAGCGAGGCGTCGATGCCCGGGTAGTCGATCGTGAGCCCGTCGCGCATGGCGATGACTTCGTCCGCGAGCTGGCGGGCGAGCGCATCGGCCTTGGCCTGGTCGCCGTCGGTGTAGACCAGCACCTTGGTGCCCATCTCGGGCACGTCGCCCCATGAGAAGCCGTGCGTGAGCGAGATCGACAGCACGCCGTCCTTGCCCTCGAGCGACTGCATGCGCTCGACGAACCCGCGCGCCGGCTCGCGCGAGGTGTGAACGGTAACGATCATGTCGCAGTCGACCATCGCGGCCACCGGCTTCACCTTGCCTTCGACCATTGCGGCGCAGATGTCCACCAGCTCCAGGCCGCGTTCGAGCACGTCGGTGTGCGGGTATTCCTTGAACGAGATCATCAGGTCGGCGTTGTCGACCATCTGGGGCGTCAGGTGGTTGTGCGGATCGAGTTCGGCGCCGATCACCACGCCGGGCCCGACGATCTGCCGCACGCGCGCGAGCAGATCGCCCTCGCAGTCGTCGTAGCCGTCGGCCACCATGGCGCCGTGCAGGCCGAGCAGCACCATGTCGACCGGCAGCACCGCGCGCAGGTCGGCCAGCAGTTCGTCGCGCAGCGTCTCGTAGGCGTGGCGCGTGGTGGTGCCGCTGGGCTGCGCGCCGGCCACCATGCCTTCGAACAGCTCCCAGCCGCGGTCGGCGCCGCGCATGCGCGCGGCCCACAGCGGGCCCGAGAACAGCGTCATCGCGTCCGGATGCTGGCCGGCCGGGAAGTAGCCGCGGTCCCTGAAGGAGGCGAGGCCGGTCGGCATCGGGCCGAAGGTGTTGGTTTCGGTGGCGAGGGAGGCGCTGAAGACACGCATGGGTTTGTCTCTGTGGTGGTGGGAGTGTTCTTGTCAGCCGGCTGCGACAGTGCGCAGCCGCTGCGGCCCGAGCATCTCGGCCGTGAGGCCGAAGCCCGCGATGCGTTCGGGCAGCGGCAGCCCGCGTGCCAGCGCGGCGCAGGCCTCGCCCATGGCCGCCGAGGTCTGGATGCCATAGCCGCCCTGCGCCGCAACCCAGAAGAAGCCCGGCGCGTCGGGATCGAAGCCGCCCACCAGGTCGCCGTCGGCCACGAAGGAGCGCAGGCCGGCCCAGGTGCGCGTGGGCCGGCGGATGGTGAGCGTGGTCGCTTCCTCGATGCGGTGGATCGCGAAGGCGATGTCCAGTTCTTCGGGCTGCACGTCCTGCGGCTCGACCGGGTCCGCATTGGCCGGCGAGCCCAGCAGCATGCCGGCATCGGGCTTGATGTACCAGCCTTCGTCGGCGCCGAAGACCATGGGCCAGTGTGCGACGCTGCTGCCTTCGGGCGGCGCGAAGATGAAAGCCGAGCGCCGGCGCGGCTCGATGCCGATGGGCTGCACGCCAGCCAGCTGCGCGATGGTGTCGACCCAGGCGCCCGCGGCATTGAGCAGCACCGGCGCTTCGTACACGGCGCCGCCAGCGGTCACGCGCCAGCGCTCGCCGATGCGCTCGATGGCCGTCACGCCGGCATCGCACACCAGCTTGCCGCCGGCCTGCCGCATGCCGCGCAGGTAGCCCTGGTGGATGGCGTGCACGTCCATGTCGGCGGCATCGGGTTCGTAGACCGCGCCGGCGACCTGCTCGGGCCGTAGGGCCGGCACCATCGCGAGTGCCTCTTCGCTGCCCAGGCGCGTGGCGCCGGTGTTCATGGCGCGCAGCACGTTCCAGTGGGCTTCGAGCTCCGGCAGGTGCTCGGTGCTCGCGACCATCATCGCGCCGCGTGGCGTGAGCAGCGGGTGTTCGGAAAAACCTTCGGGCGGATGCTCGAGAAAGGCGCGGCTCGCCATGGTGAGGGCGCGCACCTGCGCCGTGCCGTAGCTTTCCATGAAGAGCGCGGCCGAGCGGCCGGTGGAGTGGTAGCCCGGCTGGGCTTCGCGTTCGAGCAGGATCACGCGGGCGTGCGGCGCGAGCCAGTGGGCCACCGAAGCCCCGGCAATGCCGCCGCCAATCACAAGGTAGTCGGCCACCGTGGGTGCTTTGGAATTTGCAGTCATCGGCGAAAAGTGTAGGTAGAAATTTGCGGATACGCAAATAAAATAGAGGGCACCAAGGGGAAACCATGGTGCACCTGGTCGGTGAAATTTGCGTCAACGCAATTTGCGTATACGCAACTTCCGGGCCTGCACCGCCCGGGCCGCAAGGAACGGCGCGGCACCGGGCTGGCAGAATTGCGCTGCACCACAAGAGAAAGCCAAGCGTGAATCCACACACAGGGACCAAGCCGGGGACAAGGCCGAAGGACGAGGCGCCCACGCTGGACCGCACCACCTTCGGCCATCGCCTGCGCGCCGCGCGCAAGCGCTTCGGCTGGACGCTGGCGCAGCTGGCCGAGCGCTCGGGCGTGTCGATCACCACCATCTCGCGCGCCGAGCGCGGCCAGCTCGCGCTGGGCTACGAGAACTTCACCGCGCTCGGCCGCGCGCTGGAGATGGACATGAACGCCATGTTCGCGGGCGCCGGCGTCAAGCCCGCGCAGCTCGACGGGCCGGTCGTCACGCGCGCCGGCAAGGGCGTGGTGTACCGGGGCCTGTCGATCGCGTATGAATTCCTCGGCACCACGGCGGCCGGCAAGCAGATGAGCCCCATCGTGGGCACCGTGCATGCGCGCCGCATCCACGGCCCGGAAGACTTCGTGCGGCACTCCGGCGAGGAATTCGCCTACGTGCTGTCGGGCGAGATCGAGGTGCACTTCGACAACGGCGAGGTGGTGCGCCTGGCGCGCGGCGACTCGCTGTACTTCGACAGCCGCATCGGCCACGCCTATGTGAGCGTGAGCCGGCAGCTCGCCAAGATCGTGGGCATGACCACCGCGGAGAGCGGGCACATGAGGTCGGCGCGCGAGGCGCCTGAGCCGGGGCCGGAGCCGAAGCGCAAGGCCGCGGCAAGGAAGACCCGCCGCGGCCGGAAGGATTGAAAGGACGGCTCTTGCAAGGTGTTGACTGCGGCGCGGTGCCAACGCTATAGTCGCGGCCGCAGTCGCCCACGCGGCGCTGCCGTAAGCGTTACCGTCATCCAACGCGTCCTTTGTCGAGAGGATCCCAGCGGGGAATATCTCGATCCATAAAGACGCGCCTTGGCATGACATCACTTTTCTCATCCGCTTCCGTTCGCCCCCTCGAGACCCGTTCTGCTTTCACGGGGCTCGCCCCGGTGGTGCTGGCGGTCTTCCTCGGATTCCTTGCAATCAGCGTTCCGCTGGCTGCGCTCGCGCTCCAGGTGCGCGACCGCCTGGGATTCGGCGCGGCCACCGTCGGCTGGGCCATCGGCCTTCAGTCGCTCGCCACTTTGCTGACCCGCCACCAGGCCGGCACGCTCTGCGACCAGCGCGGCCCGCGGGCCGCTGTGCTTTTCGGCCTTCCGCTGGCCGCCTGTTCGGGCCTGGCCTATGGCTTGTCGAACGCCCTGCCCATCGATCCCGCTGCGAAGCTTGCCGTCCTGCTGCTGGGCCGGCTGGTGGCGGGCGTCGGCGAAAGCCTGTTTCTCACCGGCTTGATGAGCTGGGGCATTGCACGCGTGGGCGCCGCCCGCACCGGGCAGGTGATGTCGTGGACGGGCATTGCCATCTACGCAGCGCTCGGGCTCGGCGCGCCGCTCGGGCTGGCCGTGCAGGCGTCGTATGGCTTCACGGGTGTGGGCGTGGCCGCGCTGCTGGCACCGATGCTGGCCTGGGTCATCGCGGCGCGCCTTCCGGCGGTGGCCGCGGCAGGCGGGCAGCGCGTGCCCTTTCATCGGGTGCTCGGACTGATCTGGCGGCCCGGTCTCGTGCTCGCGCTGGCGACCGTGCCCTATGCCGCGATGGCGGCCTTCCTGACGCTCGACTACGCCGCCCACGGCTGGCCGCATGCCGGCACGGCGCTGCTCGGCTTCGGTGCCGCCTATGTCTTCGTGCGGCTGGCCGGTTCGGGCCTGCCGGACCGCTTCGGCGCGACGCGCGTGGCCGTGGGCTCATTGATTTTCGAGGCCGTGGGGCAGGTGCTCGTCTGGTGCGCCGCCACGCCCGCGATGGCCGTGTGCGGGGCCACGCTGACGGGGCTCGGCTTTTCGCTCGTGTTCCCGGCGATGGGCGTGCTGGCGACCCGGTCGGTGCCGCCGCAGCAGCGCGGCCGCGCGGTGGGCAACTTCATTGCGTTTGCGGACATCGCAATGGGGGTGACCGGGCCCGCGGTCGGCATTGCGACGCAGTGGCTCGGGATCACGGCAGCTTTCCTCGTGGGTGCCGGCGCGACCTGTGCCGCGCTGTGCCTGCTGCCTTCCTTGCGGCTCGGCCGCAGCAGCGGCTAGCGGCGCGAAGCGCTACCGCATGGGGCCGCCATGGCACTGTCGCCGATTTGCAGCGCGCCGCGCTTCGGCTCGCTATGCTGGCGCCCGCCATCCACTCCAACAAAGAGAACCTTCATGACCATGCGCTCCTCGCCTTTCTTCGCCCTGCGCTCCATTGCACTGGCCTGCGGCCTCGTGTTCGGTGCCGCCGCCGCCGCGCATGCCGCGCCCGATGCCAAGCTGCTCGCCGCCGCTGAAAAGGCGCAGCCCGCGGTGATCGACAACCTCAAGGAAATGGTGCTGATCGAGTCGGGCAGCCTCAACGTCGACGGCCTGCTCAAGATGGCCGACGTGGTGGAAGCGCGCCTGAAGGCCGCCGGCTTCAAGACCGAGCGGCGCAAGGCCACATCCGGTGCGGGCGCCGACATCGTCATCGGCACCCTCAAGGGAACCGGCAAGCGCAAGATCATGCTGCAGGGGCACATGGACACGGTGTACGCCGCCGGCATCCTGAACAGCCAGCCCTACAAGGTCGACGGCAACCGCATCTACGGACCGGGCATCGCGGACGACAAGGGCGGGCTCGCGGTGATGATGGCTTCGCTGAAGATCCTGGCCGACGCGGGCTGGCGCGACTACGACACGCTCACGGTGTTCATGAACCCCGACGAAGAGGTGGGCTCGATCGGCTCCGGCGAACTCATCGCAACCATGGCCGATCAGCACGACACGGTGCTGTCCTTCGAGCCCACCGCGGCCAAGTCGGTGGCCAAGGGCGAATCGCTGCTGCTGGGCGCGGCCGGCATCGCGCAGGCCACGCTCGACGTGAAGGGCCGCGCATCGCATGCAGGTGCTGCACCCGAGCTGGGCCGCAACGCCCTGTACGAGCTGTCGTACCAGCTGCTGCAGACCCGCGACGTGGCAAAGGACATTCCCGGCGTCGCACTCAACTGGACCGTGGCTCGCGCCACCGGGCCGATCAACCAGATCACCGAAAAGGCGCAGGCGCTCGGCGACATCCGCATCACGCAGCCTGGCGCCGAGAAGAAGCTCGAAGCCGCGCTGCAGGCGAAGATCGCGAGCGGCAAGCTGGTGCCCGACACCGAGACCACGCTCAAGGTGGAAGTGGGCCGTCCGGCTTTCGTGGCGGGCGAGAAGGGCCGCGCGCTGGGCGAGAAGGCGCAGGCCATCTACAAGGAGATCGATCGCGAGCTCGCGCTCACGCCAATGACCGGCGGCGGCACCGATGCGGGCTATGCAGGCCGCTCCGGCAAGGCCACCGTGCTCGAGAGCTTCGGCCTGGCGGGCTTCGGCTATCACGCGCGCGACGAATACATCGAGGTCGACTCGATCGTGCCGCGCCTTTATCTCGTCACCCGGCTGCTGACCGAAATCGGCAAGCAATAGCAGCGCGCGCCGCGGCGCTCCTTCTCAGGGTTGATCCTTGGGAGGTTCGCCGGGGCGGCCGGGTGGCCGGCGATGGGCGGCTGCGGCTGCGGCCGCATGCTGCTGGGCCTGCTGTTGGCGCTGGGCCGCCTGTTGCTGCTGCTGTTGTTGGTGGAGCTGGGCCTGTTGCTGTTGGCGCTGCTGCTGCATCGCCTGTTGTTGTTGCTGGCGCGCGGCTTGCGCCTGCTGTTCCTGCTGCCGGTGCATCTGCTCTTGCTGCTGCTGGCGGGCCTGTTGCTGCGCCTGCTGCCGCTGCATCTGTTGCTGCTGCGCCTGCTGCTGCTGGAGCACGCGGGCTTGTTGCTGGGCTTGCTGCTGCTGTGCCTGCTGGCGCCGCGATTGCTCCTGCTGTGCCGACTGCCTTTGCTGCTGGCGCTCCTGCATGGCCTGCTGCTGTTGTTGAGCCTGCTGGCTGGCGGCGCGCGCCTGTTGCTGCTGGGCCGCCTGCTGCCGCCGTGCCTGGTCCTGCTGCTGTTGTTGAAGCAAGGCCTGCGGCGCCTGCGGGGGCGCGTTGTGTGCCTGCTGCCGTGCCTGCCGCTCCTGTTGTTGTGCCTGTTGCCGTGCCTGTCGTTGCGCCTGCCGTTCTTGCTGTTCCTGTTGGCGCTGGCGGGCCTGCAACTGCTGGGCTTGTTGCGCGGCTTGCTGCTGTTCCTGCTGCTGGCGCATGAAGGCTTGCTGCTGCCGTGCCTGCTGCTCCCGTTGTTGTTGCTGTTGCTGCGCGAACTGGGCGTTCTGTGGCGGGGGCAGGCTCGGCGCGGCCGCGAAATTGGGCGCGGGAGCGCCTGGCGGCAGGCTGCGCGGTGCGTTGTTGTTGTAGACGTTGCGCACGTTGTTGACCACGGTCGTCGAACGCGAGATGTAGGTGCTGTTGTTGTAGATCACGGCAGGCCGCGCATAGGCCGGCGGCACCGCGCGGTCGCGATCGCTATCGCGGTCACGGTAGCGCGGCGCACCCCAGTTCACATCCCAGGAGCGCCAGCCCCAGTCGTGCCGCTGGAGCGCGGCGCCCACGACCACGCCGAGCCCGAAGGTGAACGCGCCTGCCGCCGCCACCTGGCCGCGGCTGTAGCCGGGCGCAACCTCGACGGGCGGGGTGTACGCATAGCCGGGGTACACGGGCACGGGTTCGCCGTAGATGCGCTGCGGGTCGTAGCTCGGTACGTAGACCACGTCGGGCTGTGCGGGCTCGATGGTGATGAACTGCGGCGGCGGCTCGACCACGGCGGGGCCCGCGTAGACGGGCTGCATGTCAGGCGCCGGTGCGTAGTTGCGCGGTGTGGCGGCGCTGGCCACGCGCAGCTTGTCGTTGTTCTTGAGCCGGCCCGCCGCCGATGCGCGCTGGCGCATGACCTGGATCGCGTTCATCACGTCGGCCGGATCGTTGTAGTAGGCCTGCCCCAGCGCTTCGGTCCACGCGATGTTGCCGGCCATCTGGTCCAGCACCGGGCGGAATGCGGTGAGCGCCTTGACGCTCGGGTCCCAGGGCTGCTGGTTGGCCGCGTCGGCGAGCGCGCCGCCCTTCAAGGCCGCGTTCTGCACGAGCCAGCCGTGCGCCGCAGTGATCTGCTCGGGATAGGTGGCGCCGGCCAGCACCTGCGCCACCAGCTTGTCGGGGTACAGCGCGACGGGTGCGACCAGCTGGTAGAGCTGCTCGGCCGGGGGCGGCGTGTAGGCCGCGGGTGCGGGGGCAGCCGGCGCTGGTGCGGGCGCCGCAGCCGCTGGAGGCGAGGGCGCGGGTGCCGGCACCGAAGGCGTGTCGGTCCTGTTGCAGCCAGCGATGGCGAGCGCGCCGGTGCACAGCGAGATCGTCAGGAGCCGCGCGAGCGGTGTGCGGCGCAGTGATGTTGTCATCTGGAGTTCCTGTGGGCGCAGAAGTCACGCCTTCGAAACTCTTCAACGGCGCGCTACCTGTAGCGACGACGCCAGCGTGCATCGTCGATGCAACGGTCTGTGTCGGTGTTGCGCCGCCTGTGCTGTCGGCGCAGAACCACAAGTCGCCAGAAACCCTACTTGGCCCCGCCCGTGTATTTGCTGACGCTCGTTGCGTTCACGTGGTAGCCGCTCACGCCCATCATCGAATCATTGCGCAGGGTCTGCAGCTTGCCGGTGACCCACACGGTGTCCATGGCGCGGAACTTGGCGCCCTTGGGCGTTACCACATGCAGGATCTGGTTGGCCGGCGGCGGCGGCGTATGGATGCAGGCGCCGAAGTAAGGCACGAGCAGGAACTCGGTGACTTCGCCCTTGGCTTCCTCGAGCGGCACGATGAAGCCCGGGATCTTGATGTCCGCGCCGTTCATGGCCGGGTTGGTCGGCGCGTTGTTCGACACTTCCTGCATTTTCATGAGCAGCTCGTTGGCGCGCGGGTCGCCGTCGTTGAGCGCGCTCAGGTCCATGCCTTTGAATTCCTTGGCCGGGTCCCAGTCCTTGGGCACGAGTTCTTCCCAGGTGATCTGGCGCGGCTGGCCCGGCGCAGCCTTGGCCGCTGCGGCAGCTGCGGCCTTGCCGCCGAGCGGGTTCGATGCGGTGGTGTCCTTGGGCGCCGGCTCGGCGGCCCATGTGGCGGCGGCCAGGCCGGCGCCGGCCAGCAGCATCGAAAGCCGCGTGAAAGCCTGGATCGTGGGGTTCTTCTTTGCGATGCGCATGGTTCAAATCCTCGGTGAGAGGCCGTCGGCAAGAGAGAGCCGGTAGGCCCGGATGCCGGGCAAGAGGCTCGCCAGCCAACCCGCGACCAGCAGGCTCGCCATCAGCAGCCATTCGTTCAGTGTAGGTGGCGAAAGGGTCAATGTCAGCCCGAACTGCGCCTGCAGCCATGGCGCGAGCAGGGCGATGCCGAGCACCGCCATCAGCACGCCGAAGGCCACGCCCAGCACTGTGACCATGGCGCCTTCGAGCGCAAGCAGCGCCAGCACATGGCGCAGGCCGGCGCCCACGGCGCGCAGCACGGCCAGCTCGCGCCGCCTTTCGTTGAGCCCCGCCATCACCACCGAGACCAGGCCCGCAAGGCTCACGAGCGCGACCAGTGCCGACATCAGCAGCAGGGCGTTCTCGCCGATGCCGATCACGCTCCACAGCTCGTCGAGCGCCACGCCCGGCAGGATGGCCATCAGCGGTTCGCCGGTGTAGGTGGAAATCCAGCGCTGCACGCCGAACACGGCGGAGCGGTTCTTCAGGCCCACGAGCGCGGCCGTTACGTTCTTGGGCGTGAGATCGAACTTGCGCACCTGCTCGGCCGGGATCTTCACGCCCGGCATCGGCGCGCCGCCCACCCATTCGAGGTGGATGGCTTCCATCGCCTCGAGGCCGATGTGCACCGTGCGGTCGACCGGCGTGCCGGTGCGCGCGAGCACGCCCACCACGGTGAAGGGCTTGTCGGCATGCTCGGACGCGTTGAGTTCGCCGCTGCCGTGCGCGAGCGTGATCCTCTGGCCGACGTGGTAGCCGAGCTTGTCGGCCACTTCGGCGCCCACCACGGCATCGAACAGCGCGCTGAAGGGCTTGCCCTCGCGCAGCGCGAGCGGCTGGCGGTTGCCGTAGCGAAAGCGCGTGAAGTATTCGGGCGAGGTGGCGAGCACCGCGAAGCCGCGGTGCGAATCGCCCAGCGAAAGCGGCACCACCCAGTCGACGCCGGGGTGCGCAGCCAGCGCCTGCACGCTCTTCCATGAAATGTTGTTGGTGGCCGCGCCGATGCGGAACACCGAGTACAGCAGCAACTGCGTGGCGCCGGTGCGCGCACCCACGATCAGGTCGGTGCCCGAGACGGACGAGGCGAAGTTCTCGCGCAGCTCGGTGCGGATGCGCTCGACGCCGAGCAGGAGGAAGGTCGACAGCGCGATCGAGAAGACCGTGAGCGCCAGCGTGAAGCGCCGGTTCCAGGCACTGCGCCAGGCAATGGAAAAGAGCGCCTTCATCTCACGCGTCCGCCGCCATGGCGGCAGGCGCCGCGCGGTTGATCTCGGGCAGCAGCACGTGCCGCGCAAAGCGCTGCGCAATGCGCTGGTCGTGGCTCACGAACACGAGCGCGCTGTTGTTGACTGCGCAGGCCGTCAGCAGCACGTCGAGGAAGGCTTCGCGCCGGTCTTCGTCGAGCGCGGAGGTGGGTTCGTCGGCAATCACCACCTCGGGCTGGCCGATGAGCGCGCGCGCCGCGGCCACGCGCTGCTGCTGGCCCACCGAGAGCTGCATTGCCTGCCGCTTCCAGAGGTTGTGGTCGAGGCCCATCTGCTCGAGCAGGTGTTCGGCCTCTTCGCGCGCGCTGCCGCCGCGCGCGGCCTGGGATTCGCGCCGCTGCGAGAAGCGGCAGGGCAGCAGCACGTTGTCGAGCACGCTCAAATACGGCAGCAGGTTGAACTGCTGGAAGATGTAGCCGACATGCGCGACGCGGCAACGGTCGCGCGCGGCGCCCGAGAGCTGCGACCAGTCGTGCCCCAGCAGCATGACGCGGCCTTCGTCCGCCACCAGCACGCCCGCCAGCAGCGACAGCAGCGTGCTCTTGCCGCAGCCGCTCGGCCCGTGCAGGAAGACCGCCTCGCCCGCGGTGATGCGCAAGGCCTCGATGTCGATGCACGGCCTTGCCATGCCGGGCCACGAGAAGCGCAGCCCTTCGGCGGCGAGCACCACGCGCAGCGTCGGCGCGGCCTCGCCCTGGGGGACGGTGCTCACAGCGTCACTTGCCCAGGTTCAGGCGAACGGGCTGGGCAGCTTGCGCACCGGCCGGGCGCTTGAGCTGGCGCTTGGACTGGCCTTGGGCAGTCGCAATCTGCACATCGATCTGGCGCGTGCCCTTGAAGGCGGAGAAAAGATTCACGTCGATGAACTTTGCCGCGGCCGCATGGGTGCAGTTGAACGAAATGGTGGCGTCGAGGTCGGCGTGGCCCGCGGGCTCGCCCGGGTCGGGGTTGCCCAGGCCCAGTGCGCTGGAGCGCAGCTCGACCGGGCCGAGCTTGCAGTTGGCGGCCGGGTCGATGGCAAACAGCTTGTCGGCTGCGCGCAGCTGGGCGATGGCGTCTTCGGCGGTCTTCTTCTCGGCATCGGTCTTGGGCGCGCGCTCGAAGCCGACGATGTTGTCGAGCGGGGACTCCATGTCGATCACCACCGTGGGCCCGTCGACCGCCACGTCGAGCTTGAGTTGCCCATGCACGTGCGCATGCTGCTGCTGCGCCTGGGCGGAAAGAAAGGGGGCTGCGAACAGTGCCGCGGCCAAAGCGAAGCCGGATGAAATGCGTCGAAGTCGGGTCTTGCTCATGGTTCTGCGCCTTGCCGGGTCGGCAGCCCCGGCGTGTTGCTCCATTCGCTCCAGCTGCCGGCATAGAGCGCGGTCGTCCCAAGGCCCGCGATCTGCATCGCAAGCAGGTTGGGCACAGCGCTCACGCCGCTGCCGCAATGGTGGACGACCGTCGCCGGGTCGCGTCCCGCGAGCAGCGCTTCGAACTCGGCACGCAGTTGCGATGCCGGCTTGAACTTGCCGTCGGGGCCGAGGTTCTCGGCGAAGGGCCGGTTCACAGCCCCGGGGATGTGACCCGCAATCGGGTCCAGAGGTTCCACCTCTCCGCGATAACGCGCAGCGGCACGCGCGTCGATCAGGTTCTGGTCAGGCTGGCCGAGCCGGCGCGCCACGACGTCGGTGGTCACCAGTTCCACCAGCGGCTCGCCCATCACAAAGTTCGACTGGAAGTGCGCGGGTTCTTCGCGGTTCGTGACTTCGCCGCCCGCGGCCTGCCAGGCCTGCAGGCCGCCGTCGAGCACGGCCACCGCGTCGTGGCCCATCCACTTGAGCATCCACCAGAGCCGGCCGCAGTAGTTGGCGCCGTTGCGGTCGTACACCACGGCCTGCATGTCGTTGGAAAAGCCGATGCTCGACAGCCAGGCCGCGAATTTTTCGCGGCTGGGCAGCGGATGGCGTCCGCCCGAGGCCGGCACGCCGTCTTCCTGCGCGATGACCACGTCGCCCTGGGCGCCCGGCACGCCGTGCTTGGCGCTCAAGTCGGTGTCGAGGTTCGCATACACGGCACCCGGAATGTGGGCGGCGGCATATTGCTGCGCGCCGGCTTCGGGCTTCATGAGATCGAAGCTGCAGTCGAACACCATGTGGGGCGCGTCGCCGGACTGCAACTGCTGGAGTTGTTCGACGCTGAGGAGGGTGGTGTACATGGCGGGGTTCCTTCGTTGTCGATGAGGGTCGATGCGGATCAGTGTTCTTCGGCCGGCGCCTTGGGCACTGCGCGCTGGCGCAGCACGGTGGCCGCGATGCCGCTCACGATGATGAGCGCCATGCCGGTCCAGCCGGCGGCGTCGATGCGGTCGTCGAACAGCACCACGCTGTACAACGCCGCAAAGATGATGCCGGAGTACTGCAGGTTGGCCACCACGAGCGTGCCGGCCTGCGTCTTGGCCGTGGCGTAGGCGCGCGTCATGCACAGCTGCCCGAGGGCCGCCAGCAGGCCGATCGGCAGCAGCCACAGCGCATGCTGCCACGTCCAGGAGCCTCCGCCCGAAAACCCCGTGGCCGCCGTGGCAAAGGCGCCTGCCACCGCGGAACCCACCGCGAAATAGAACACCGTGCGCAGCTCCGGCTCGCCGATGCGCGACAGCGCCACCACCTGCATGTAGGCGAAGGCGGCCGTGAGGCCCGACAGCAGGCCCAGCATTCCCGCGAAGCCGTCGCTGCCGCTGACCGTGGGCTTGAGCATCAGCACCACGCCGACGAAGCCCGCGAGCACGGTCAGCGCGAGCGTGCCCTGCAGCGGCGGGCGCTCGATGCGGCCGTCGCGCCCCGGCACCGGCACCCAGGCCAGCAGCGCGCCGCCGACCAGGAAGGCCGCGATCCACACGCTGCTCATGTAGTTGAGCGTGACGGCCGTGGCCAGCGGCATGTGGGCAATGGCGTAGAACCACGCACCCAGCGACACCACGCCGATGGTGCTGCGCCAGGCGTGCATGCCGGGGTAGCGGGTGGCCATGGAGACGCCGCGGTTGCGCGCGAGAAACCACAGGAACACGATGCCGATCAGGCCGCGCCCGAGCACCATCTCGCCGCTGTTGAACCAGGCCGAGGCGACCTTCACGACCACGCTCATGGTGGCGAACAAAAAGGCGCCGAGCACCATCCAGAGCGCTTGCACTGTGTTCGGCTCAGGCGTTGTTCTGCATTGCGCTGCGGTACCACTCGTGGAACTGCTGCATGCCGTCTTCCATCGGGCTCTGGTAGGGGCCGCTCTCGTCGTCGCCGCGCAGCATGAGCGCGCGCCGGCCGGCGTCCATGCGCTCGGCGATCTCGTCGTCCTCCACGCAGGTCTCCATGTAGGCGGCCTGCTGGGCCTCGACGAATTCACGCTCGAAGGCCACGATTTCCTCGGGGTAGAAGAACTCCACCATGTTGAGCGTCTTCGTGGGGCTCACCGGATGCAGCGTCGACACGGTGAGCACATGCGGATACCACTCGATCATCACGTGCGGATAGTAGGTGAGCCAGATGGCGCCGTACTTGGGCGGCTTGCCTTCGCGGTACTTGAGCAGCTGCTCCTGCCACTTCTGGTAGATCGGGCTGCCCGCGCGGCCGAGCCGGTTGGCCACGCCCACGGTCTGCACCGAGAAGTTGCGGTTGAACTCCCAGCGCAGGTCGTCGCAGGTGACGAAGCTGCCCAGGCCCGGGTGGAACGGGCCGACGTGGTAGTCCTCCAGGTAGACCTCGATGAAGGTCTTCCAGTTGTAGTTGCACTCGTGCAGTTCGACGCGGTCGAGCGCATAGCCCGTGAAGTCGAGGTCGGCGCGCGGGCCGAGTTCGGCCATGTCGGCCGCCACGTCGCGCCCCGCGCCATCGGGGCCGCGCTCGAACAGCAGGCCGTTCCACTCGGTGAGCGGATAGTTGTGCAGGTTGAGGCAGGGGTCCTGCTGGAAGTGCGGCGCGCCGATCAGCGTGCCGGTGGTGCGCGCGTCGCTTGCCGCATAGGTCCAGCGGTGCAGCGGGCACACGATGTTGCCGCCGGCCTGGCTGTCGAGCTGGCCGCGGCCCTGCAGAATGAGCGCCTGGCGGTGGCGGCACACGTTGGAGATGAGTTCCACGCCCTTGGGCGTGTGCACCAGCGCGCGGCCCTGGTGCTCCTGCGGCAGCGTATGGAAGTTGCCGGGCTCGGGCACGGCCAGCCGGTGGCCCACATAGCGCGGACCTTGCGCGAACAGCGTTTGCATTTCGCGCGCGTAGAGCGACTCGTCGAAGTACGCGGAAACTGGAAGTTGGCTCGTGGCCTGCTGCAGTTGAAGACTTAAATCAGACATGGAGGACCTGACCAAGCTCCCCACAGGGAGAAAAAAAGAAAAGACGGAAGGCGCCGTCTGGAGGGCGACGGCCCGAAGAGTTGTGCCGGGTTGGCCGGCATGGGAACCCCGGATTGTACCCAAGGGGGCAGTGCGGTGCCCATGGCTTGCCGCATGCCGGCGCCCGTTTGCTTCCCCGTCCTAAAATGCGCGGTTTCACACTCGCTCCCTCGCATGCCCAAGGTCCCTTCTTCCGCCACGTCCAGCCCGGCCGCCACGCCCGATACGGGGCCGCTGCCGGCCAGCTACGAAGCCGGGCTCCAGGAGTTGGAACAATTGGTTGCAGAACTCGAGTCGGGCCAATTGCCGCTCGACCAGCTGCTCGGCAGCTACCAGCGCGGCGCTGCGCTGCTTGCCTTCTGCCGCGAAAAGCTCCAGGCGGTCGAAGACCAGATCAAGGTGCTCGACGCGGGCAGCCTCAAGCCCTGGACTTCCGAATGAGCGCGGCGGACCTGGTTCACTGGGACGCCGCACGCCTGGCCAGCTGGAGCGACCCGCACCTGGCGCGCGTCGAGGCGGCGCTGTCGCGCTGGGTCGGCGTCGATGCGCCGGTGCTGCTCGGCGATGCCATGCGCTATGCGGTGCTCGACGGCGGCAAGCGGCTGCGGCCGCTGCTGGTGCTGGCGGCGAGCGAGGCCGTCGGCGGCAATGCGGCCGCGGCGCTGCGCGCAGCCTGTGCCACCGAGCTGATCCACGCCTACTCGCTGGTGCACGACGACCTGCCGAGCATGGACAACGATGTGCTGAGGCGTGGCAAGCCCACGGTGCACGTGAAGTTCGGCGAGGCCGACGCGCTGCTGGCCGGCGACGCGCTGCAGGCCCTGGCCTTCGAACTGCTCACGCCCGACGGCGACGAGATTCCCGCATCGATCCAGGCCACGCTGTGCCGGCTGCTCGCGCGCGCCGCGGGCAGCCAGGGCATGGCAGGCGGGCAGGCCATCGACCTGGCCAGCGTGGGCCTGGCGCTGGACGAAGCGCAGCTGCGTGAAATGCACCGCCTGAAGACCGGCGCGCTGCTGCAGGGCAGCGTCGAGATGGGCGCGGCCTGCGCCGGCGCCGTGGCGCCCGCGGCGCTGGCCGCGCTGCGCGACTATGGCGCCGCCATCGGCCTGGCGTTCCAGGTGGTCGACGACATCCTCGATGTCACGGCCGATTCGCAGACCCTCGGCAAGACGGCCGGCAAGGATGCGGCCGCCGACAAGCCCACCTATGTTTCGCTGTGGGGCCTGGACGGTGCGCGTGCGCAGGCAAGGCAGCTGCTGGCCGAGTCGCTCGCGGCGCTGGACCGCAGCGGCCTGGCCGACACTTCGGCCTTGCGCGCGCTGGCCCACATGGTCGTCGACCGCGACCGATGAACAACTCACAGATGGACAAGAAGACCCACGACGTTCCCATGGCTGCGCTGCTTCCCACGCTTCACGATCCATCGCCGATCCGCCACTACGACCGCGCCCAGCTCAAGCAGCTGGCGGCCGAGGTGCGCGCCTGCGTGCTCGACAACGTCTCGCGCACCGGCGGCCACCTGAGCTCGAACCTCGGCACCGTCGAGCTCACGGTCGCGCTGCACCATGTGTTCAACACGCCGCACGACCGCCTGGTGTGGGACGTGGGCCACCAGACCTATCCGCACAAGATCCTCACGGGCCGGCGCGAGCGCATGCCCACGCTGCGGCAGATCGGCGGCATCTCGGGCTTTCCGCAGCGCAGCGAGAGCGAATACGACACCTTCGGCACGGCGCACTCCTCGACCAGCATCTCGGCCGCGCTCGGCATGGCGATGGCGGCCAAGCAGAAGGGCGAGGACCGCCATTCCGTGGCCATCATCGGCGACGGTGCGCTCACGGCCGGCATGGCCTTCGAGGCGCTCAACAACGCCGGCGTGTGCGACTGCAAGCTGCTGGTGATCCTGAACGACAACGACATGTCGATCAGCCCGCCCGTGGGCGCGCTCAACCGCTACCTCGCGCAGCTCATGAGCGGCAACTTCTACGCCGCCGCCAAGAACGTCGGCAAGAGCGTGCTGCGCGCCGCGCCGCCGCTGTTCGAACTGGCCAAGCGCTTCGAGCAGCATGCCAAGGGCATGGTGGTGCCGGCCACGCTGTTCGAGCAGTTCGGCTTCAACTACGTCGGCCCCATCGACGGCCACGACCTCGATTCGCTGGTGCCCACGCTCGAGAACCTCAAGCACCTGGACGGCCCGCAGTTCCTGCACGTGGTCACCAAGAAGGGCCAGGGCTACAAGCTGGCCGAGGCCGACCCGGTGGCCTACCACGGGCCCGGCAAGTTCGATCCGCAGGTGGGGCTGGTCAAGTCCACGGCGGTGGCCAAGCAGACCTTCACGCAGGTCTTCGGCCAGTGGCTGTGCGACATGGCGGCGCACGACGGCCGGCTGGTGGGTATCACGCCGGCCATGCGCGAAGGCTCGGGGCTGGTCGAGTTCGAACAGCGCTTTCCCGACCGCTACTACGACGTCGGCATTGCCGAGCAGCATGCCGTCACCTTCGCGGCGGGCCTGGCCTGCGAGGGCCTGAAGCCGGTGGTGGCGATCTATTCGACCTTCCTGCAGCGCGCCTACGACCAGCTGATCCACGACGTCGCGATCCAGAACCTGCCGGTGGTGTTCGCACTCGACCGCGCCGGCCTCGTGGGCGCCGACGGCGCCACGCACGCGGGCGCCTACGACATCCCGTTCCTGCGCTGCATTCCCAACATGAGCATTGCCTGCCCGGCCGACGAGCGCGAGTGCCGGCAACTGCTGTCGAGCGCCTACGAGCAGAACCACCCGGTGGCCGTGCGCTATCCGCGTGGTGCCGGTGCCGGCGTGGTGCCGCATCTCGCGCTCGACGCGCTGCCCTTCGGCAAGGGCGAAGTGCGCCGCGAGGGCAAGCGCATCGCCATCCTCGCCTTCGGCACTCTGCTGTATCCGGCGCTCGCGGCGGCCGAATCGCTCGACGCCACGGTGGTCAACATGCGCTGGGCCAAGCCGCTCGACGTCGAGCTGCTGCTGCAGGTGGCGGGCACGCACGAGGCCATCGTCACGCTTGAAGAGGGGGCCGTCATGGGCGGCGCGGGCAGTGCGGTGCTCGAGGCGCTGCAGGCCGCCAACGTGCAAAAGCCCGTGCTGCAGCTGGGCCTGCCGGATCGGTTCATCGAACATGGCGACCCGGGCAAATTGCTCGCCTCCATCGGTCTCGACGCCGCCGGCATTGGAGCCTCGATCGCGCAGCGCTTCGGGGGCGTCGCAGGGTAAACCCCGGCCGGGCGCGTGTAAGCGTTTTTTACAATAACAAAGACTCACAAAAGTCGTCGACGCGGCCACAAGCCGCGTTTCGTTTTTTCCAATGCACTCGGAGTGAATTCAATGGATCGTCGTTCCCTCATCAAAAACGCCGGCATCGCCGGCGTTCTGGCCGCCGGCATTGCGCCCGCAGTTCATGCGCAGGCGGCCGTCCGCTGGCGCCTGGCATCGAGCTTTCCCAAGTCGCTCGACACCATCTATGGCGGCGCGGAAGTCTTCGCCAAGGCGGTCAAGGCCATGTCGGGCGGCAAGTTCGAAATCTCGGTTCATGCGGGTGGCGAGCTGATGCCTCCCTTCGGCGTGGTGGACGGCGTGCAGAACGGTTCGGTCGAGATGTGCCACACCGTGCCCTACTACTTCTACGGCAAGAACCCCGCGTTCGCGCTCGGCTCGGCCATTCCGTTCGGCCTGAACTCGCGCCAGATGAACGCTTGGATGATGCACGGCAACGGCCGCAAGCTCATGAACGAGTTCTACGCCAAGTACAACATGGTGAGCTTCGCGGGCGGCAACACGGGCTGCCAGATGGGTGGCTGGTTCCGCAAGGAGATCAAGTCCGTGGCGGATTTCAAGGGCATGAAGATGCGCCTGGGCGGCGGCCTGATCGGCGACGTGATGACCAAGCTGGGTGCCGTGCCGCAAAGCCTGCCGGGCGGCGAGATCTACCAGGCGCTCGAAAAGGGCACCATCGATGCCGCAGAGTGGGTGGGACCGTACGACGACCAGAAGCTCGGCTTCAACAAGGTGGCGCCGTTCTACTACTACCCCGGCTGGTGGGAAGGTGGTCCGGAAGTGGACTTCTTCATCAACCAGAAGGCGCTCGACGGCCTCTCGGCCGAGAACAAGGCCATCGTGGAAGCCGCCGCGGCCGTGGCTTCGTCGGACATGCTCGCCAAGTACGACGCGCTGAACCCCATCGCGCTCAAGCAGCTGGTGGCTGCCAAGACCAAGGTGCTGCCGTTCTCGCAAGCCATGATGGACGCCGCCTACAAGGCTTCGCTCGAGGTGTATGCCGAGAACGACGCCAAGAGCCCCGAGTGGAAGAAGATCTACGCCGACTTCCGCAGCTTCCAGCGCGACCAGGTGCTCTGGTTCCGTTTTGCGGAATCGCGCTTCGACTCGTTCATGTCGACGCTCAAGCTCTGATCCGGAGTTCATCCGGCCAGCAAAAAGCCCCGCATCGCGGGGCTTTTTTTTGAGTCGCGAGAACAGAGGGCCGGGCGGGCGGGCCCCGCAGGGCCCGCGGCAGCGGCGGCCGGACTATTTCTTGCCGGCGTCCCGGTCGAGCTGTTCCTGCATGGCCTTCATCGGATCGTCTTCCGCGGCCGACGGCGCCGCGGGCGCTTCGCCGCCGGCCGGTGCCGAGGCGTCCGGCTGCGGCTCGGGTGCGGGCTGCGAATCGTCCTTGGGCATGTTGGCCTGCATCTCGGCGCCGATCTTGTCGAGGTCGACGGCGACCTCCTTGTCGAGTCCGCTCGAGACGATGGCCGGGAACGCGATGATCAGGCCGACCATGATGATCTGGATCAGCACGAAGGGCACCGCCCCCCAGTAGATCTGCATGGTGGTGACGGGTTCGATCCGTTCGTTCGTGACCTTGTCGTTGTAGGCCTTGGTAGGCGCCACGCTGCGCAGGTAGAAAAGTGCGAAGCCGAAGGGCGGGTGCATGAACGAGGTCTGCATGTTCACGGCCAGCAGCACGCCGAACCAGATCAGGTCGATGCCGAGCTTGTGCGCCACCGGAGCCAGCAGCGGCACGACGATGAACGAGAGTTCGAAGAAGTCGAGGAAGAACGCCAGGAAGAAGATCAGCACGTTCACCAGGATCAGGAAGCCGAGCTGGCCGCCGGGCATGCCGGTCAGCAGATGCTCCACCCAGCGCGGTCCGTCCACGCCCTGGAACACCAGGCTGAAGATGGTCGAGCCGATCAGGATGAACACCACGAAGCAGGACAGCTTGGTGGTGGTGTTGAGCGCCTGCTTGAGCAGGGCCATGCTCAGGCGCCCGCGCACCATGGCCATGATGAAGGCCCCGAGCGCACCCATGGCGCCGCCTTCGGTGGGCGTTGCCACGCCCAGGAAAATGGTGCCCAGCACCAGGAAGATCAGCAGCAGCGGCGGGATCAGCACGAAGGTCACGCGCTCGGCAATGCGCGACAGCAGCCGCAGCCGCAGCAGCCGGTTGGCCACTGCGATCAGGAAGGCCAGCATCACGCCGACGCACATCGACACCACGATGGTTTCGTCGGTGGCCACGCTGGTCACGGGCTCGCCGGTCCACCAGGTATGGACGTCGGCGATGTGCTCGGCAAAGAACACGGCCGCCGCGGTGGCAACGATGGTCAGCACCAGCAGCGACGGCAGGCCGCTGCTGCCGCTCGGTTCGCGGAAAGTGCGTGCTTCGAGCGGCAGGGCCGGCACCCACTTGGGCTTGAAGATGGCCAGCAGGATCACGTAGCCCGCGTACATGGCGGTCAGCATGAAGCCGGGCACGAACGCGCCCTTGTACATGTCGCCGACGCTGCGGCCGAGCTGGTCGGCCATGATGATCAGCACCAGCGAGGGCGGAATGATCTGCGCCAGCGTGCCCGAGGCCGCAATCACCCCCGAGGCAAGCCGCCGGTCATAGCCGTAGCGCAGCATGATCGGCAGCGAGATCAGGCCCATCGAGATGACCGAGGCCGCCACCACGCCGGTGGTTGCGGCGAGCAGCGCACCCACGAAGATCACGGCCAGCGCGAGGCCGCCGCGTACGGGTCCGAAGAGCTGGCCGATCGAGTCGAGCAGGTCTTCGGCCATGCCGCTTCGCTCGAGGATCAGCCCCATGAGCGTGAAGAACGGAATGGCCAGCAGCGTGTCGTTCTGCATGATGCCGAACACCCGCAGCGGCAGCGCCTGCAGCAGTGCCTCGGGCAGCAGGCCGAGCTCCACGCCCAGGAAGCCGAAGAACAGGCCGCAGGCACCGAGGCTGAATGCCACCGGAAAGCCGAACAGCAGGAAGACGATCAGCCCCGCGAACATGATCGGGGCGAAGTTTTGCGTAATGAATTCCATGGGGTGCTACCGCTCAGCCTTTGGCGTTGGATTCGGCGAGCCGGCGGATCGACTCGGCCAGTTCTTCTTCGGCGGTCTTCTCTTCGCGCTTCTGCGTGGGGTCGTCGATGCGGCCCTGCAGGAAGGCGATGCGCTTGATGAGTTCGGACCAGCCCTGGAGCATCAGCAGCGTGAAGCCCAGCGGGATCATGGCGTAGATCGGCCAGCGGATCAGCCCGCCCGCGTTGTTCGACATTTCGCCCGAGCGGTAGCCCTGCAGGAAGAACGGAATGCCATACCAGAGGATGGCCAGGCAGACCGGCGTGAGGAAGAAGGCGAAGCCGATGATGTCGACCCAGATCTGGCCGCGCTTGGAGAGGCGGCTGAGGATCACGTCGATCTTCACGTGCTCCTGGTTCAGGAGGGTGTAGCCCGCGGCGATCAGGAAGGACGCGGCGAACAGGTACCACTGCACTTCGAGATAGGCGTTGGAACTGACATTGAAGACCTTCCGGACCACGGCATTCACGCCGCTGATCACGGTGGACGCAAGGATGAGCCAGATCACGTACTTGCCGATCTGGCCGTTGAGCCAATCGACCGCGCGCGAAAATCTGAGCAGGAAATTCATGCTCTTCTCCAGAGGGAATGGATGCTTGGATGCAAAAGCGGCCCGGGCTCCACCGGCGAGCGGCGGTCGGGGGCTTTGGCGGACGCGCGATTTTATCGGCGCATTAAGGCGTTTTCGGACGGGGCCGGGCGGTGTATTCCCGTAGGCGCGGGCGCGATGTGCCGCAGCAGTGCCGCGGCTCGCGATAATGAAACATGCCGTCCCCGTCGCCGCCCCTGCTGCCCGCGGGCCTGCCGCATTCCATCGATTCGCCGGACATGCAGCGGGCGGGCCGCGAACTGCTGTCGCTGGCCCTGATCGATGCGCGCAACCACACGCTCCACCTGCTGTCGCTCTACGAAGAGGCGCTGGGGTCGCCCGCGCTCGCCGTGGCGCGCACGGACGATGCGAGCGTGGTGCCGCCGGTCTGGCTGGCCGGGCACATCGGCTGGTTTGCCGAATGGTGGATCGGGCGCAACACGCAGCGGGCCTTCGGCGCCGATTGCCCCGTGCGCCCGACCCGCCTGGCTGCCATCGATCCCGGCGCCGACGACTGGTGGAACCCGGCCCACGCGTCGCGGGCGCTGCTCTGGTCGCCCGGCCAGCCGGACCTCGGCCAGACCAAGGCCTACCTCCTTGAAACGCTGGAGAGCACGCTCGAACTGCTGGAGCACGCGGCCGAGACCGATCCGGGGCTGTATTTCTATCGTCTTGCGTTGTTCCACGAAGACTTGCGCGGCGAGCAGTTCATCGTGATGGCGCAGACCCTGGGGCTGCCGCTGGGCATCGAGCCGGTGCCCGCGGCCGTCACGCGCGAGCCGCTGCTGCTGCCTGCCACGCGGTGGGAGCTCGGCCTGCCCGACGGCTGCGGATTCGCATTTGCGCAGGAGCAGGGCGCGCATCGGGTCGACGTGCCCGAGTTCGAGATCGACGCCCAACCGGTGACGTGGAACCAGTACATCGAGTTCGTCGACGAAGGCGGCTACGACCGCGAGGAATTCTGGCATCCGGAGGGCTGGCGCTGGCTGGCCTCGCAGGTCGAGGGGCGCCGCGGGCCACGCCATGTCGAGCAGATCGGGGCGGCGCGCAACGGCACCGGCGGCTCGGTGCTGCAGCACCGTTTCGGTGCCACCGTGCGCGCGGCGGGCCATCACAGCGCGGTTCACCTGAGCTGGTGGGAGGCCGATGCGTGGGCCCGATGGGCCGGCCGGCGCATCGCGACCGAAGTCGAATGGGAGATCGCGGCGCTTACGGCGGCACGGCGCGGCTTTCGCTGGGCCGACGTGCACGAATGGACGGCGAACACGCTGCGGCCCTGGCCCGGTTTTCGTGCCGATCCGTGGAGTGCCGGCAGCGAGTTCGATCCCATGCCCGCATTCGGCCATGCGCGCGTGCTGCGCGGCGCCTCGTTCGCGACCCGCTCGCGCTTGCGCTCGCCGCGCCGCAGAGGATTCGCACTGCCCGGCCGTGACGACGGTTTCTTCGGCTTCAGAACTTGCAGTCTGTGATTCCCCCCCGAAGCGGCGCATTTCGTGTTGCTGCCTCCGCGGTGTTTCCCGAAGGGGTCAGCGAGGGTGCGGGTCCGACGACAGCGGCGGCGCCACGTCCTCCAGCGGCTTGCATTCCGCGTCGGCCGCATAGCGCAGGGCCAGCAGCCCCGCGACGATGACCAGCGTGGCGCCGATCGCGTAGCCCACCATCACCGCGCCTCGGCTGCCGGTTTCGATGAGCATGCCGAAGACGACTGGCGCCGCGAAGCCGCCCGCGCCCATGCCGATGGCGTAGAAGATCGCGATGGCCATGGCGCGCATCTCGAGCGGGAACACTTCGCTGACCGTGAGGTAGGCCGAGCTCGCCGCGGCCGAGGCCAGGAAGAACACCGCCGACCAGCACAGCGCCTGGCTGCGCGCGTCGAGCCAGCCCATCATGAAGGCCCAGCCGGTGAGCGCGAGCCCGACACCCGCGAGCACGTAGGTCAGCGCGATCATCTTGCGCCGGCCCACGCTGTCGAACAGCGGGCCCAGCAGCAGCGGCCCGAGCACATTGCCGAGCGCGAACGGAAAGATGTAGAGCGCCACGTTGTCCTCGGCCACGCCGTAGAAGCGCGTGAGCACCAGCGCGTAGGTGAAGAAGATCGCGTTGTAGAAGAAGGCCTGCGAAACCATCAGCGCCACCGCGACCACGCTGCGCGCGCGGTAGCGGCGCAACAGCACGTGCGCCACCTCGCGCATCGACGGGCTGCGGTGGTGCCCGCGGCCGTAGGCCACGCGGCCTTCCGCCAGCGCCAGCGGGCCGTGCTGCGCGCGGACCTCGGCCTCGATGGTCTCGACGATGCGCAGCGCCTCGTCGGAGCGGCCGCGCGACATCAGCCAGCGCGGGCTCTCGGGCACGTCGCGCCGCACCAGCAGGATGGCCACCGCCAGCACCGCGCCCAGCGCGAAGCCTGCGCGCCAGCCCCACACCGGGCCGATCACGCGCGGATCGAGCAGCACCAGGCTGAGCCCGGCCCCCAGCGCCGCGCCGATCCAGAAGCTGCCGTTGATCGCGAGGTTGACGCGGCCGCGCACCCGCGCCGGAATGAGTTCGTCGATGGCCGAGTTGATGGCCGCGTATTCGCCGCCGATGCCCAGGCCCGTGACGAAGCGGCACAGCGCAAAGAAGGCGAAGTTCGGCGAGAACGCGGTCGCCAGCGTGCCCAGCGTGTAGACCACCAGCGTGACCAGGAACAGCTTCTTGCGCCCGAGCCGGTCGGTCAGGCGGCCGAAGAGCAGGGCGCCGATCACCGCCCCGGCGATGTAGACCGAGCCCGACCAGCCGATCTCGCCGGCGCTGAGCCCCAGCGTGTCGGGCCGCTCGAGCACGGCGCCGATCGAGCCGACCAGCGTCACCTCGAGGCCGTCGAGCACCCAGGCCACGCCGAGCGCAATCACCACGCGCCAGTGCCAGCGCGACCAGGGCAGGCGGTCGAGACGGGCGGGAATGTCGCTGTGCACCGCAGCTGTCATGGGCACAACCTTAACCCATGTGCCCGGGCGCCTCTTCAAGGCCCGTGGTGTGCCTTCTTCTTCTCGCGCGCGAAGGTCCACCAGGGCAGCAGCGCGCGCAGCGACTGCACTTCGCCGCTGGCCGCGGCCTCATAGCCGGGCAGCGTCTCCAGCAGGTGCTGCCAGCTCGGGCTGCGCAGCACCGCCACCAGCGCCTGCATGGCGGGCTGGTCGAGCGCCGACTTGAGGCAGGCCAGGTGGTAACGCTCCCGCACCAGCGGCACGAAGTCGAGCCCCTCGGCGTGCGCGGCCGACTCGAGCCCGAGCCCCGCATCGGCCTGCCCGGACGCCACGGCATGCGCGACCGCGGCATGCGAGGTTTCGCTGCGTTCGTAGCCCGCGAGCGCGGCGGCATCGAGCCCGGCCTGTGCCAGCAGTTCGTCCAGCAGCAGGCGCGTGCCGGTGCCGATCGCCCGGTTGACGTAGCGCGCGCGCAGCCGCGCCGCGTCGGCCAGCGAGCGCAGGTTGAGCGGGTTGCCCGGCGCCACGAGCAGGCCCTGCGTGCGCCGCGCGAATCCGATCAGCTTGTGCTGCCCGGGCTTGAGCAGCGGCTGGTAGGTGCGCTGCGCCAGCGAGCCGCGCGGCGGGTGCTCCAGCGTGTGGAAGCCCGCCATCACGCAGCGGCCCTGGTTGAGCGCGCGGATCGCATCGACGCTGCCGGTGAAGTGGATGTCCAGGTGCAGCTGCGCGGTGCCCGCCGCATGCGTGCGCAGCAGCGCGAGCGCGTCGTCGTGGCTCGCCTGCAGGCTCAGCACATGGGTGCGGTCGTCGAAGGCGAGGGCAAAGGCGCGCTCGAGTTCGGCATGCAGCGCCTCGATCTGCGGCGCCAGCCGGGCCTGGGCCTGGCGCTCGGCCCACAGCAGCTTGTCGCCGAATTCGGAAAGCTGCGCGCGCTGGCCCTGCTCGCCCTGTATCAGCGGATGGCCGAGCGCCTGCTCCCAGTGCTTGAGCTCGCCCCACACGTGGCGATAGGACAGGTCGAGCGCGCGCGACGCGCCCGAGATGGAGCCGTGCTCGCGCACCGCCTGCAGGATCTGCATCAGCGGATTGCGGATCTGCCGCGATCCGCTGCGGCGGGGCCGGATCGCGTAGGAAAGATCGATCTGTTGCACGGGAGCTGGCGGGAAATGGAGGCCGGCTCATTATGCAGAGCCGTCCATTGCCCGCCCGCCGTGCGTCAGGCCGTCTCTGCGAGCGCGTCGCCCAGTGCGTTGACGAGGCGGTCGATCTCGGCCTTCTCGGCAATGAACGGCGGCGCGAGCTGGATCGTGTCGCCGCCGTAGCGCACGTAGAAGCCCTTCTTCCAGCAGTTCATCGCGATCTCGTAGGGGCGGCGCGCCGGCTCGCCCGGCAGCGCGGCAATCGTCAGGCCCGCGGCCAGGCCGTAGTTGCGGATGTCCGTCACGTGCTTGCTGCCCTTGAGGCTGTGCACGGCGTTCTCGAAGTGCGGTGCGAGCGCCTGCACGCGGCCGATCATGTCTTCCTTCTGCAGCACGTCGAGCGCCGCGATGCCGGCGGCGCAGGCCACCGGGTGCGCGCCGTAGGTGTAGCCGTGCGGGAATTCGAGCATGTAGTCGGGCCCGCCCGCCGCCATGAAGGTGTCGTAGATCTCCTTGCTGGCGATTACCGCGCCCAGCGGTTGCGCGCCGTTGGTCACCTGCTTGGCGATGTTCATGATGTCGGGCGTCACGCCGAAGGCATCCGCGCCCGTGAGCGCGCCGCAGCGGCCGAAGCCGGTGATGACCTCGTCGAAGATCAGCAGGATGTTGTTGGCCGTGCAGATGTCGCGCAGGCGCTTCAGGTAGCCCTTGGGCGGAATCACCACGCCGGCCGAACCCGCGAAGGGCTCCACGATCACGGCCGCGATGTTCGAGGCGTCGTGCAGCGCGATCAGGTCGAGCAGGCGGTCGGCCAGCTCGGCGCCGTTCTCGGACATGCCGCGCGTGAAGGCGTTGCTCGCGAGCTGCGTGTGCGGCAGGTGGTCCGCTTCCACGGCCTGGCCGAACAGCTTGCGGTTGGCCGCGATGCCGCCCACCGAGATGCCGCCGTAGTTGACGCCGTGGTAGCCCTTCTCGCGGCCGATCAGGCGCGTCTTGCTGGCGAGGCCCTTGGTGCGCCAGTAGGCGCGCGCCATCTTGAGCGAGGTGTCGGCCGCTTCGGAGCCCGAGCCGGTGAAGAACACGTAGTCCAGGCCCGCGGGCGTGAGCTCCTTGATCCTGTTGGCCAGCTCGAACGAGAGCGGATGGCCGAACTGGAAGGCGGGCGAGTAGTCGAGCTTGGCGATCTGGCGGCTCACCGCCTCGGTGATCTCGGGGCGGCCGTGGCCCAGGCCCGAGCACCACAGGCCGGAGAGGCCGTCGAAGATCTTGCGGCCGTCGCCATCGGTGAAGTAGGCGCCCCTGGCCTCCACGATCATGCGCGGATCGGCCTTGAAGTTGCGGTTGCCGGTGTAGGGCATCCAGTGCGCGTCGAGCCAGGCGGCGTCGGTGCGCAGGGCGGGCGTCGGTTCGATGGCGGGCGTTGCAAGGGTCATGGCGCTTCCCGCGCAGGCGGGCTCCGGAAGGGTGATGAGGTGTGCCGATTGTTGGCAGGGTCTTCAGTGTGGAGAATGGCGCAATATCAATGTTCACTTGACACTTTATGCAAGTAAAGGCGAAAGCCCAGAACAGTGCCCGGAATCGCGCCGTATTGGGGCAGCTCAGCGACATGGACCTGCGCCTGCTCAAGGTGTTCAAGAGCGTGGTCGACTGCGGCGGCATGGCGGCGGCGGAGCTGGAGCTCAACATCGGCACCTCCACCGTGAGCCGGCACGTGAAAGACCTGGAGACGCGGCTCGGCCTCGTGCTGTGCCGGCGCGGCCGCGCGGGTTTCGCGCTCACGGCCGAGGGCCAGCGCGTGTACGACGAGACGCTGCGACTGCTGGCCTCGGTCGATGCCTTTCGCGGCAGCATCGACGACATCCACAACCGCATGGGCGGCCAGCTCGACGTGGCGCTGTTCGACAAGACGGCGACCAACCCGAAGGCGCGCATCGGCGAGGCCATTGCGCGCTTCACGGAGATCGCGCCCGAAGTGAACCTGGCGGTGCACGTGGGCTCGATCAACGCCATCGAGCAGGGGGTGCTCGAAGGCAATTTCCAGATCGGCATCATTCCGGCGCACCGGGCCTCCAAGAGCCTGGTGTACGCCGACCTGTTCGACGAGACGATGCTGCTGTATTGCGGCAAGGGACATCCGCTGTTCGGCAGCAACAACGCCAAGCTCACCTGGGCCAGGCTGCGCGAGCATCACTTCGCGGGCCTGGGCTACCACTCGCCCAACATGGAGCTGAGCCATCGCGCCAAGCTGTCGCGCAAGGCCACGGGCTTCGACCAGGAGGCGATCGCGACGCTGATTCTGTCGGGGCGTTTTCTCGGTTTCCTGCCCGACCACTACGCGCAAGTGTTCGAGCAGCGCGGGCTCATGAAGCCCGTGCTGCCGGCGCGCTTCAGCTACGCATGCCGGTTCGTGAGTTTGCTGCGGCGTTCGCCCAAGCCTTCACGGGCGGTGCTGGCGTTTCAGGAGTGCCTGGAGAAGGCGCATGCCTGAATCCGGGGTGCGATCACGCCGACGGAGTGCCTTGCTCCGCGAATGTCCCCCGGCCTGCGGCCTCCTCCTTTATTTCGCTGCGCAAGGCACCCCATCGACGTGATCGCTGGTCAGAGCGGCGGGTGATCAGCCGGCACGACAGCCGCGCCTCTCGTGCACAGGGCATCGGGTGCTCCTCGCAGCGAAATAAAGGAGGAGGGCGAAGCCCGGGGGACATTCGCGGAGAGGAGTACCCGGTGGCCTGTGCACGCGCCCTGAACAACCGCGATCCAAAAATCAACGCTGCCCACTGGGCAGCAGCAGATGCTTCGCCCCGATGTGCGCCTCCATCTCGTGCATGTGCGCCTCGGCATCGACCATGTGCTCGGCCATCAGCCGGCGCACCTCGTCTGCATCCTCCCGGCGATAGGCCGCCAGCAGCTGCGTGTGATAGTCGACGTTGGCCTCGCCGAAGTGGTGATGATCCAGCGCCTTCTTGTAGACCACCAGGTCGCGCAGCAGGTCGTTGAGGAAGCGGCACATGAAGGACAGCACCGGATTGGGGCAGGCCTCGGCCAGCATGGTGTGAAACGCGAGCTCGGCCTCGCGTTGCGTGCGCAGCTCCTCCTCGTTGGTGGGCTCCAGCGTGCAGAGGCGCACGTTGGCTTCGAGCCGCTCGAAATGTTCGGGCGTCAGCTTGCCCACCACGCTCACGGCCAGCTCCGGCTCCAGCACCTTGCGCAGCTGGTAGATGTGGTGCCCGTCCAGGTGGTGGAAGTGCAGGAAATTGCGCAGCGGCTCCGACGCATGGTCGACCGACACCTGCTGCAGGTAGGCGCCGCCGCCGGGGCCGGTGCGGATGGAAACCAGCCCGCGCACCTCCAACGCCTTCAGCGCCTCGCGCACCGTGCTCTTCGAATAGCCGAAGAGCTCGATCAGTTCCTTCTCGTTCGGCAGCCGGTCGCCGGGCTGCTTGCGCTCGGCAACGATCCAGCGCTTGACGTCCTCGACGATGACGTCAGAGAGCTTCTGCCGTTTGGCACGGGTGTGTCCAAAGGTCATGGCGTCCTGCGTCGATTTCATGCGTAAAGGGTCATTTCGGGGTGATGAAGGGCTCTGAGCAGGTATCGGGCCCGGGCCTTCCCGGATTTTGGCACGGGCATTGCTAGCGGGTTTTTACCAGCATATTAATCCTATTTATCCGCTTAAATTCGTTGCCGACTTCAGGCAGCACCTTTCTCTTACCTCCCACCCACGTCCGGAGAATTCCATGCAACGCAGACACCTTCTTCAGCTCGCCGCCCTGTCGGCCGCTCCCGCTTCCCTGCTGGCCGGCCGCGCCGCCTTCGCCCAATCGGCCGATGCGATCCGCTTCGGCTGCCCGGTGCCGATGTCGGGCGCCTTCGCCGCCAACGGCAAGTTCGCCGACCTGGGCATGAAGCTGGCCATCGAGCAGTACGGCAGCGTGCTCAAGCGGCCCCTGGCCTACACGGTGCTCGACACCGAGGGCAAGCCGGCCACCGCGGTTCGCAAGGTGCAGGAAGCCTCGCAGCAGCAGGGCGCCAAGTTCTTCGCGGGCGGCATCCTGTCGTCGGAAGCGCTGGCCATGGGCAAGGAGGCCGAGAAGGCTGGCGGCATCTTCATCACCACCGCGGGTGCCGACGAGATCACGGGCAAGGACTGCAACCCCGCCACCTTCCGCTGGTCGGTGCCCACCTTCGGCGCCATCGAGCAGACGGTGCGCCCGCTGATCGCCTCGATGCCGAAGGCCAGGCGCTGGTACACCATCACGCCGCAGTATGTGTTCGGCGAAGGCCTCCTGGGCGCGGCGAAGAACATCTTCCAGGAGAAGGGCATCGAGCACGTGGGCAACAGCTACCACTCGCTCAACGAGAAGGAGTTCAGCGGCTATCTCACCAACGCCATGGCCGCGAAGCCCGACGTGCTGCTGCTGCTGAATTTCGGCGCGCAGTCGTCGGCCGCGCTGCGCCAGGCGGTGAGCTTCGGCATGCACAAGAACATGACGATCCTCATGGCCTGGGCCTCGGGCCTGGAGCAGTTCGACGAGCTGGGCGCCGACCTGTGCGATGGCGTCTACTTTGGCGCGCAATACTGGCACACGGCCGACACGACGCCCAACAAGGACCTGGTGAAGCTCACGGCCGACAAGCTCAAGATCGTGCCCAACTACAGCCTCGCGGGCTCGTATGTCTGCACCAAGATCCTGATCGACGGCATCGTGAAGGCGGGCACGGTGGACCAGAAGGCCGTCATCGCGGCGCTCGAAGGCATGAAGTACGAGGGGCTCACGGGCACGGAAGAAATCCGCAAGGCCGACCACCAGGTCGTCAAGGACTACTACCTGCTCAAGGGCAAGGCCAAGTCGAAGATGAAGAACGCGGCCGACTATGTGGACGTGGTGAGTTCGGGCAAGTCCTTCCTTGCCGTCGACAAGACCGGCTGCAAATTGGGCTAACCCCCAGGCTTGCCCACTGCGTGTGGCCTCCAACCCCCTTGCAGGGGGCAACACCTGCGGCCCGGCAAAGCCGGTTCCGCGGTGTTCCTGGAAGGGAGGAGGGCCGCGCCACCACTACTCACCCCTATGACCGTCTACCTGCTCCAGACCATCAACGGAATCGGCATCGGCATGCTGTATTTCCTGCTGGCCGTTGGCTTGTCCATCGTGTTCGGCCTGCTGCGCTTCGTGAATTTCGCGCACGGGGCCTTCTACCTGCTGGGCGCCTACCTGTGCTTCCAGGCCATGCAGTGGGGGCTCGACTTCTGGGCCGCGCTGGTGCTGGTGCCGCTGTTCGTGGGCGCGCTCGGCTGGCTGGCCGAGAAGCTGCTGCTGCGCCGCGTGTATGCCAAGGCGCACGAGTTCCACATTCTCGTGACCGTGGGGCTTGCGCTTGCGGTGCAGGAGATCGTCATCGTGTTCTGGGGGCCGCTCGGCAACAGCGTGGCGACGCCCGACCTGCTGCAGGGCGTGGTGATGTGGGGCAGCTTCATCTATCCCAAGTACCGGCTGTTCGTGATCGGCTTCACGGCCGTGCTGGCGGTGCTGCTGTGGTGGGTGCTCGAAGGCACGCGCCTGGGCAGCGCGGTGCGCGCGGGCAGCGAATCGACCGAGATGGTGTCGCTGCTCGGCATCAATGTGTTCCGCGTGTTCAGCCTGGTGTTTGCGCTGGGCGCGGCCACCGCGGCGCTGGCCGGTGTGCTGGCCGCGCCGATCCGCGGGGCGGAGCCTTTCATGGGTGTCGAGGCACTCGGCGTCGCTTTCGTGGTGGTGGTGATCGGCGGGCTCGGCAGCTTCGGCGGCGCGCTGGTCGGCGGCCTCTTGATCGGCATCGTGCAGAGCCTCATGAGCACCATCTGGCCGCCGGGCGCGAGCCTGATGATCTATATCGCGATGGCGGCTGTGCTGCTGCTGCGCCCGCATGGCCTGCTTGGCCGCAGAGGATGAACCACGCCATGCCAAGAAAAATCACTTTCCTCCTTGCGCTGATCGTCGCGCTGGGCCTGCCGCTGGTGCTGCGCTCGGGTTCTCTCGCAAGCGAGGTGCTGATCTACGCGCTGGCGGCGCTGGGCTGCAACCTGCTGCTGGGCTACACGGGGCTGCTGTCGTTCGGGCAGGGCATCTTCTTCGGGCTGGGCAGCTACACGATCGCGATCCTGCTCACGCGCCTGCAGTTGCCGATGCCGCTCGCGCTGCTCGCCGCCATTGCCATGGGCGCCCTGGGTGCGGCGGTGGTCGGCTGGGTCGCGATCCGCCAGCGCGGCACCTACTTCGTGATGCTCACGCTGGCCTTCGCGCAGATGTTCTATTTCGTGGCCTACACCGCTTCGGGGCTCACCGGCGGCGACAACGGGCTGCTCGATGTGCCGCGCCCCGCCTTCATGGACACGCCCTGGAAGTACTACGCCTTCGTGGCCGTGATGTTCCTCATCGCCTTCGGCCTGCTGCTGCGCGTGACCGATTCGGTGTTCGGCCGCACGCTGCTGGCCATTCGCGACAACGAGGACCGCGCCGCCGCGGTGGGCTACGACCTCAAGCGCTTCAAGCTGCTGGCCTTCGTGATCTCGGGCGCCGTCACCGGCCTGGCGGGCGGCCTGCACGCCATGATGACCGGCATCGCGCCGCTGTCGAATGCCGAATACCACACGAGCGAGATGATCCTGGTCATCACCGTGATCGGCGGCACCGGCAACCTGTTTGCCTCGGTGCTGGGCTCGGCCTTCTATGTGCTGCTGGCCGACTGGCTCTCCACGCTGTGGCCGCGGTGGCTGCTGTTGCTGGGGCTCCTGTTGATCGGCGTGAGCATCGGCATGCAGCGCGGCCTCTGGGGCCTGGGCGAAAGCGCATGGCGGCGCGTGTTCCGCAAGGCGCCGGCCGCCACCAGGGCGCCGGCCGTGCAAGGAGAACAGGCATGAGCGACATCCTCATCGAAGCCATCGGCGTCACCAAGCACTACGGCAAGTTCGCCGCGCTCGGCGGGGTCGACCTGAAGATCAAGCGCAACACCGTGCACTCGGTGATCGGCCCGAACGGCGCCGGCAAGACCACGCTGTTCCACATGCTCACGGGCACCGGCACCACCACGGGCGGCCGCATCCTGTTCGACGGCCACGACGTGACGCACGAGCCCGACCACAAGCGCGTGCAGCGGGGCATGGCGCGTTCGTTCCAGGTGACCAGCCTGTTCGCGAGTCTTCCGGTGCGCGAGAACCTGCGCGTGGCGGCGCAGGGCATCGCGCCGCGCCAGGCCATGAACTGCTGGCGCGCGCCGGTCGGCGAACGCGCTTGCGCGGAAACCGTGGCCGAGGTGCTGGAGCGCGTGGGCCTGCAGCGGCTGGCCGACGTGCCGGCGAGCGAGCTGTCGCACGGGCAGCAGCGCCGCCTGGAGGTGGGCATGGCGCTCGCCGCGAAGCCCAAGGCCATCTTCCTCGACGAACCGACCTCGGGCATGGGCATCGACGACCTCGACGACATGAAGCGGCTGATCCGCGGCCTGCGCGATGCGCACACCGTGGTGCTGATCGAGCACAACATGAACATCGTGATGGACATTTCCGACACCGTCACCGTGATGCAGCTGGGCCGCGTGCTGGCCGAGGGGCTGCCGGGCGACATCCGGTCCGATGCGCGCGTGCGCACGGCCTACCTGGGCAACATGATCACGGGCGGCAAGGCATGAGCGGGAAGAACATCCTCGAAGTCGAAGGACTGCACGCGCACTACGGCAAGAGCCACGTGCTGCAGGGCGTGTCGATGACGGTGGGCGAGGCCGAACTGGTCACGCTGCTGGGCCGCAACGGCGCGGGCAAGTCGACCACGCTCAAGAGCATTGCCGGAGCGGTCGTGCCCACCGGCGGCTGCGTGCGCTTCCAGGGCGCGGACATTGCGGGCCTGCCGCCGCACCGCATCGCCACGCGCGGCGTGTGCCTGGTGCCCGAGCACCGCGGCGTCTTCAAGCTGCTCACGGTCGAAGAAAACCTGCTGCTCGGCCAGCGCCGCGATTCGCCCTGGCAGCTGGGCGACATCTACCGCATCTTCCCGCGCCTGAAGGAGCGGCGCCGCAATGGCGGCGGCCAGCTCTCGGGCGGCGAGCAGCAGATGCTGGCCATCGGCCGCGCGCTCATGAACCATCCGCGGCTGCTGATCCTGGACGAGCCGGTCGAAGGGCTCGCGCCGGTCATCGTGGAGGAAATCGTCGCGCAACTGAAGACCATCAAGGCGGCCGGCGTGGCCATCCTGCTGGTCGAGCAGAACCTGGAAGTCTGCGTGCAGCTGGCCGACCGCCACTACATCCTGGAGCAGGGCGTGATCGTGCACGAGGCCGGCAACGCCGCCTTCATGGCCGACCACGATGTGAAAGACCGTTACCTGGGCGTGGGCCTTGCTTGAGGCTTCGCGCATTCCTTCTTCTTTTTGCAAAGCCATGAACTCACCCACCCAACTGCGCATCAACGGCGAGCGCCTCTGGAACTCGCTGATGGAACTGGCGAAGCTCGGCGCCACCGAGAAGGGCGGCGTCTGCCGCATCGCGCTGACCGATCTCGACCGCCAGGGCCGCGATCTCTTCACCCGCTGGGCGCGCGAAGCCGGCTGCGAGGTGCGCGTCGACCGGATCGGCAACATCTTTGCGCGCCGCGCCGGCCGCGACAACACGCGCCCGCCGGTAGTCACCGGCAGCCACATCGACACCCAGCCCACGGGCGGCAAGTTCGATGGCAACTATGGCGTGCTGGCCGGGCTTGAAGTGATCCGCAGCCTCAACGATGCCAGGGTCGTCACCGAGGCACCGCTGGAGATTGCCGTGTGGACCAACGAGGAGGGCTCGCGCTTCGTGCCCGTGATGATGGGCTCGGGCGTGTTCGCCGATGCCTTCACGCTCGAGCATGCGCTGGCGCAGCGCGACAACGACGGCATCAGCGTGGCGGAGGCGCTGGCTTCCATCGGCTATGCGGGCAGCGCGCCGGCCTCGGCCGCGGCGTCGCCCGTGGGTGCGTATTTCGAGGCGCACATCGAGCAGGGGCCGGTGCTCGAGGCCAACGAGCGCGTGATCGGCGTGGTCGAGGGCGCGCTCGGCCAGCGCTGGTACGACGTGGTGCTGCAGGGCATGGAAGCGCATGCCGGCCCCACGCCCATGGAGCTGCGCAAGGACGCGCTGCTCGCGGCCTCCGAACTGGTGATCGAGGTCAACCGCATCGCGCTGGCCCATGCGCCGCATGCGCGCGGCACCGTGGGCTGGATCGACAACTATCCGAATTCGCGCAACGTGATCCCGGGCCGCGTGAAGCTCAGCGTCGACCTGCGCGCGGCCGACGACGTGGTGCTGTCGGCCATGGACGCCGAGCTGAAGGAGGCGGTGCAGCGCATCGCCGCCAAGGGCAAGGTCGAGGCCACGGTGGAGCAGGTCGTCTACTTCCCCCCGCAGCCTTTCACGCCCGCGCTGGTGTCGGCCATTCGAGAGGCCGCGCAGGCGCAGGGCATGACCTGGATGAACGTGATCAGCGGCGCGGGCCACGATGCGGTCTACCTCGCGCGCGTGTGTCCCACGGCCATGATCTTCGTGCCCTGCCTCGATGGCATCAGCCACAACGAGATCGAGGATGCGCAGCCCGGCCATCTCGAGGCCGGCTGCAATGTGCTGCTGCAGGCGATGCTGCAAAGCGCGGGAGTCGCGTCGTCATGAAGGTGCTGATTGCGCGGCTCAACCACGAGACCAACACCTTCTCGCCGGTGCCCACGCCGCTCGCGGCCTTCGGCCCTGACGGCCCGACGTTCGGCGAGCAGGCCTATCGCGACAACAAGGGCATGCGCACCGCGATGTCCGCCTTCATCGACCTGGCCGAGCAGGCCGGCGCGACGCTGGTCACGCCGGTGTCGGCCTCGGCCAATCCGAGCGGGCCGGTCGATGCCGGGGCCTACACCACGCTCACGCAGTGCATCGTCGATTCGGCGCCGGGCTGCGACGCCATCCTGCTCGACCTGCACGGCGCGATGGTGGCGCAGAACAGCGCCGACGGCGAAGGCGACCTGCTGCTGCGGCTGCGCGCCGCGGCACCCGGCGTGCCCATTGGCGTGGCGCTCGACCTGCATGCCAACGTCACGCCCGCGATGGTCGGCAATGCCGATGTGATCGTCGGCTTCAAGACTTATCCGCACGTCGATATGTACGAAACCGGCGAGCATGCCGGCCGCCTGCTGTTCGACCTGCTCGCGGGGCGCAGCAGGCCGGCGATGCGCTGGCACCCGCTGCCGCTGATGGCGCACACGCTGCGCAGCGCCTCGTTCACCGGCGCGATGCAGCGCGCCATCGAGGCGGCGCGCGCGGCCGAAGCATCGGAGTCGCTTGCGGCGTCGATCTTTGCCGGCTTCTCGCTGTCGGACATCGAGGCACCCTGCATGAGCGTGGTGGTGGTCGATGCCGAATCGCCCGAGCGCGCGCAGGCCACGGCCGACCGGATCGCCAGGCAGATGTGGGACGAGCGCGAGGCGTTCATCTACCGCAGCGAGCCGCTGGCCGAGTCGATCGCGCGGGCCAAGGCCATCGCCGGCGGCGCGACGCGCCCGGTGCTGCTGCTCGACCATGGCGACAACTGCATGTCGGGCGGCAGCTGCGACACCATGGACGTGCTGCAGGAGGCGCTGGCGCAGGGGCTCGACGGCATCGGCGTGGGGCCGCTGTGCGACCCCGAGGCGGTGGCCGCGCTGGTTGCGGCGGGCGAGGGCGCCAAGGTGACAGTGGCGCTCGGCAACAAGGTGTCGCTGGCAGGCATCGGCCTGTCGAAGAAGCCCGTGACGCTGACCGGCACGGTTCGCACCATCGGCAACGGCGAATACGTGATCACCGGCCCCACCTACACCGGCCAGCGCAGCAGCATGGGCCGCACGGTGCTGTTCGACATCGGGCCGGCGCGCATCGTGGTGACCGAGCGCACGCAGGAGCCCTGGGACATCGGCGTGTTCGAATGCGCGGGGCTCGATCCGCGCAAGGAACGTTTTTTGCTGCTCAAGTCGCGCATGTACTGCCGGCCGGTGTTCGAGCCGCTTTCCGCCGCGCTAATCGAGTGCGACAGCCCGGGCGTGACCAGTTCGGACTACGGCCTGTTCCCGTTTTCCCGGGTCCGCAGGCCGGTGTTTCCACTCGACGCGATCTGAGCCGAAGGTGGCGGGCCTACCTATGCAAGAAATTGCATAGGTAATTGGAGGTACACCCCGATACTCCGGCGCTTCGACCCATGAAGCCCACCGCGTGAACACCTTTGCCCAGAGCGCCGTCGCGGCCTGGCAGCTGCTCGTGTCCGGCGATCCGGTGCTGCTGGCCATCGTCGGCCGTTCGCTCGCGGTCAGCGCCAGCGCCTGCGTGCTGGCCTGCGGGCTGGGCCTGCTGCTGGGCGCCTGGCTGGGCGTGGCGCGCTTTCGCGGCCGCGCCGGCCTGCTCACGCTGCTGAACACCCTGCTGGCGCTGCCGTCGGTGGTGGTCGGGCTGGTCATCTACCTGCTGCTGTCGCGCTCGGGCCCGCTCGGCTTCCTGGGCTGGCTGTTTTCGTTCAAGGCCATGGTGCTGGCGCAGACGGTGCTGGTGCTGCCGGTGGTGACGGCGCTCACGCGCCAGGCCATCGAGGATGCCGAGCGCGCGCATGGCGAGCAGCTGAGCTCGCTCGGCGCCAAGCCTCTGGTGCGGGCGCTGCTGCTGGTTTGGGACGAGCGCTACGCACTGCTCACGGTGCTGATCGCCGCCTTCGGCCGCGCGGTATCGGAAGTGGGCGCGGTGATGGTGGTGGGCGGCAACATCGACGGCTTCACGCGCGTGATGACCACCGCCATCGCGCTCGAAACCAGCAAGGGCGACCTGCCGCTGGCGCTGGCGCTGGGCATCGTGCTGCTGGGCGTGGTGCTGGTGCTGAACCTTGCGATTGCCGCCGTGCGCGGCTGGCGCGAACGGGTCGACGGCGGGGGCGGCGCAGGCGGCATGGCGGCCTGGTGGCGGCCGGAGGCGCGCCCGTGAACGAACACGCGCAGCTCGCGAGCGTGGATGCCACCGTCTTCGCGCTCTATGGCGTCGACGTTCGCCTGGGGCGGGTGGCGGCGCTGCAGGGCGCGACGCTGACCATCGCGGCCGGCGAGCGCGTGGCGCTCATCGGCGCCAACGGCAGCGGCAAGACCACGCTGCTGCGGCTGCTGCACGGCCTGGTGCCGCATGCGGCAGGGAGCTTCACCAGCGCCGCGCCGCGCCGGCAGCAGGCCATGCTGTTCCAGCGCCCGCACATGCTGCGCGCCTCGGTGACGGTCAATGTGGCCCTGGCGCTGTGGCTGCGCGGCATGCGTTGGCGAGATGCCCGCCGCGCCGCCATTCCGGCGCTGGCGCGCGTTGGCCTGGAAGACCTGGCCGAGCGCAACGCCCGTGCCCTCTCGGGCGGCCAGCAGCAGCGCGTGGCGCTGGCGCGCGCCTGGGCGCTGCATCCGGCGGTGCTGCTGCTCGACGAGCCCACGGCCAGCCTCGATCCCACCGCCAAGCGCGAGGTCGAGGCGTTGATCGCCGAAGCCGCCGCCGGCCGCACGCTGGTGTTTGCGAGCCACAACCTCGGGCAGGTCAAGCGGCTCGCGAGCCGCGTGGTCTATCTCGAGCACGGCCGCGTGCTGGCCGACCTGCCCGTCCACGATTTCTTCCATGGGCCCCTGCCGGAGGAGGCCCGCCTGTTCGTCAAAGGAGAGTTGGCATGAACCTGTTTCTCAAGCAGCACCGCGCAAGCACGGGCATTCGCGCCTCGCTGGCCGTGGCCGTTTTCTTCCTGGCCGCGGGTGCCGCGCGCGCCGAGACCATCACCATGGCCTCGACCACGTCCACCGAGCAATCGGGCCTGTTCTCGCACCTGCTGCCGGAATTCAAGAAAGCGAGCGACATCGACGTCAAGGTGGTGGCGGTGGGCACCGGCCAGGCCATCGACATGGCCAAGCGCGGCGATGCCGACGTGCTGTTCGTGCACGACACCGCGGCCGAGGAGAAGTTCGTGGCCGAGGGCTTCAGCGCCAAACGCTACCCCGTGATGTACAACGACTTCGTGCTGGTGGGCCCGCAGGCCGACCCGGTGGGCGCGAAGGGCGGCGACATCGTCGCCGCGCTGAAGAAGATCGCGGCCGCCAACGCGCCTTTCGTGTCGCGCGGCGACAAGAGCGGCACCGACGCGGCCGAGCGCCGCCTCTGGACGCAGACCGGCGTGGCCGAGGCGGGGCAGCCGGTGCCCAACGAGCGCAAGGGCACGGGCTACAAGGAATGCGGCTGCGGCATGGGGCCGGCGCTGAACATCGCGGCCTCGTCGGGCGCCTACGTGCTGGCCGACCGCGGCACCTGGCTCAGCTTCAAGAACCGCGCTGGCCTGGCAGTGCTGGTCGAGGGCGACAAGCGGTTGTTCAACCAATATGGCGTGATGGTCGTGAGCCCGGCGAAATTTCCCTCGCTCAACAGCAAGGGTGCGCAGAAGTTCGTCGACTGGGTGATCTCGCCGGCCGGGCAGCAGACCATCGCGGCCTACAAGATCGGCGGCGAGCAGCTGTTCTTTCCCAACGCATCGGCGAACTGAGGCCATGACCTGCGAGGTTATCGACGCCGCGCGCGCCCGGCGCGACCATTCCTTCACCCCGCGATGTTGCGGGTCGAACCCTCGAAAGGAAATGGTCATCATGAACACCGCCGCACACGACGCCGCCGCCATTGCCCAACGCTACATCGCGGCCTGGAACGAAACCGATGCCGCGCGCCGCGCCCAGCTGATCGAAGCCGCCTGGACGGCCGATGCGCACTACGCCGACCCGCTGGCGCAGGCCAGCGGCCGCGACCAGATCGGCGCGCTGATCGGGGCCGTGCAGCAGCGCTATCCGGGTTTCCGCTTCAACCTGTTCGGTACGCCCGAGGCGCACGGCGACAACCTGCGCTTCTCGTGGACCCTGGGCCCGAGCGGCGCCGAAGACCTGATCCAGGGCACCGACTTCGCCCGGCTCGATGCCGGCAGGCTGCAGTCGGTGACTGGCTTCCTCGACAAGGTGCCGGTCGGGGCCTGAACGGGCTTCAGTCCGCGGAGCCGGAAGCACGGCCGCGCCACAGCTTGCGGTAGACCGTGGCGCGGCTGATGCCCAGCGTACGCGCGGCCTCGGCCACGTTGCCGCGGGCGTCGGCCACGGCCTTGCGGATCAGGGCAGCCTCGACGTCGCGCAGCCGCGGCCGGGCTTCGGCCACCGCGACGGCCGGACTCTTGCCGCCGCGCTGGGGCCGGACCTGCACGCGCAGGCCGGACCACAGCGGCACCTCGAGCACGGCGTCGCCGCGGCGGGCCGCATCGAACAGCATGTCCAGCGGCGTTGCGAACAGGTCGTTGCAGTGCAGCGCGTGCTGGGCGCGCGCCAGCGGCTGGTGCAGCATCTGGCGCGCCGCGGCATTGGCGCCCGCAACGGTGCCGTCGGCGTCGATGCACAGCAGCCCGTCGGTGGCTTCGCCGCGCGGGCAGCCCGGCCACGAGAGATGCAGCCGCAGCTCGCAGGGCTGGTTCAGCACCAGCATGTTCTCGATGCTGCGTGCAGACAGCGTGGCCAGGTGCCGCAGCTCCGGCCGCTCCACCGCCTGCACGCCGGTCAGGTCGAGCATGCCGATGCAGTTGCCCCGCGGGCCGAACAGCGGCGCCCCGGCGCAGCTGTAGATGCTGGTGTCCTCGAAGAAGTGCTCGCCGCGGTGCAGCCACACCGATTCCTGCTCGGCCAGCGCGGTGCTGATCGCGCTGGTGCCGACCGCGCGCTCCGACAGGTCGACGCCCACGCGCGCGATGTTTCGGGCGTAGCGGCTGTCGGTGTCGGTGCCGTCGGGCAGCGGGCCCACGTCGACCACGATGCCGTCGGCATCGGTCAGGACGGCGAAGTAGCGCGTGTCGGCAATGGCGCGCGACAGCCGCTCGATCACCGGCCGGGCCGCCAGGACCAGCGCGCGGTTGCGCTCGGACGCCTCGCGCTCGGCCGACCTGGCCACCGGTTCGAAGCTGATCCGCTGCTGCGGCTGCCGCCCCGCCTGCAGGCAGCGCTCCCAGGAACGCAGGATCCATGGCTCGATGCGCGCCGCGCCCCGCGAGCGGGGGGCTTCGCCGTGGATCAGCTCCCGTCGGGCCTGCGCAATGGCGGCGGAACGTTCGGGCAGGGGCGCAACGATGGAGGCGGACATCGGGTCGGTTCGCTCGGGTGGGGCGGTTTTTTCAGACTTGCCGGGGCCGCAAGTTGTTTCATTTTGAGAATTTCGTACGCGCTGCGCAAGCGTCGAGGGTTTTGCCTAGGATAGTGCACGGGGCCGGCATCCAAGATGCCTTTCGCTGAACCAGCCATCACCTTCAACGGAGACAGCCAAATGCAGGTAGCTTTCACGGTCAACGGCCGACCGGCCACGGTCGACGCACCCCCCAATACCTTCCTGGTGCACGCCATCCGCGAGCATCTCCACCTGACCGGCACCCATGTCGGCTGCGACACCGCCCAGTGCGGCGCATGCACCGTCCACATGAACGGGCGCGCGGTGAAGTCGTGCAACATCCTGGTCGGGCAGGCCGCCGGCGCGCAGATCACCACCATCGAGGGCATCGCCCAGCCCGACGGCACCATGCACCCCATGCAGGCGGCTTTCAAGGAATGCCATGGCCTGCAGTGCGGTTTCTGCACCCCGGGCATGGTCATGAGCGCCATCGACCTGTGCACCCACCATCCCAAGTCGAGCGAATCGGAGATCCGCGAACTGCTCGACGGCAACCTGTGCCGCTGCACGGGCTACCAGAACATCGTGAAGGCCGTGCAGATGGGCGGCGAGGCCATGGCCTCGGGCACGCCGGTCAAGACCACCGCCACGGCGTGAAGGGAGCAACATCATGGGTGCCTCCGACTTCTCGAACCTGCCCCACATCGGCGAAGCGCTGCGGCGCAAGGAAGACTATCGCTTCCTGACCGGCGCGGGCAACTACACCGACGACATCACGCTGGCCAACCAGAGCCATGCGGTCTTCGTGCGCTCGCCGCACGCCCACGCCGTCATCAAGTCGGTCGACACTGCCGAGGCGCTCAAGATGCCCGGCGTGGTCGGCATCTTCAGCGGCAAGGACATCGAGGGGAAGATGGGGGGCCTGCCCTGCGGCTGGCTCATCAACAACCCCGACGGCACGCCCATGAAGGAGCCGATGCACCCGATCCTCGCGATCCATAAGGTGCGCTACGTGGGCGACCATGTGGCCATGGTGGTGGCCGAGACCGTCGAGCAGGCCAAGAATGCGGCCGAGGCCGTGGTGGTCGACTACGACGTGCTGCCCGCGCTCGTGAGCGTGGGCGACGCGGCGAAGAAGGCAAGCGGCGTCACGCTGCACGACGAGGCCCCCGACAACCAGTGCTACAAGTGGGCGCTGGGCGACAAGGCCGCCGTCGATGCGGTGTTTGCCAATGCCGCGCACGTGACCAGGCTCGACCTCGTCAACAACCGGCTGGTGCCCAACCCGATCGAGCCGCGCGTGGCCATCGGCAGCTACGCCCGCGGCACCGACGACTACACGCTCTATGTGTCCAACCAGAACCCGCACGTCGAGCGCCTCTTGATGACGGCCTTCGTGCTGGGGCTGCCCGAACACAAGGTGCGCGTGATCGCGCCCGACGTGGGCGGCGGCTTCGGCTCCAAGATCTTCCTGTACGCCGAAGAGGTGTGCCTGACCTGGGCCGCCAAGCAGCTCAACCGCAACATCAAGTGGACGGCCGAGCGCTCGGAGTGCTTCCTGTCCGACGCGCATGGCCGCGACCATGTGAGCCACGCCGAAATGGCGATGGACAAGGACGGCAAGTTCCTCGCGATGCGGGTGCACACCGACGCCAACCTCGGCGCCTACCTGTCGACCTTCTCCACGGCCGTGCCGACCATCCTCTACGCCACGCTGCTCGCGGGCCAGTACACCACGCCGCAGATCTACGTCGAGGTCGATGCCTGGTTCACCAACACCGCGCCGGTCGATGCCTACCGCGGAGCGGGCCGGCCCGAGGCCACCTACCTGCTCGAGCGGCTGGTGTCGCGCTGCGCCTGGGAAATGAACCTGGGCCAGGACGAGATCCGCAAGCGCAACTTCATCACCACCTTTCCCTACCAGACCCCGGTGGCGCTGCAGTACGACACGGGCGACTTCCACGCCTGCATGGACAAGGCCCGCGTGCTGGCCGATGTGCAAGGCTATGCGCAGCGCAAGTCGGCCAGCGAGGCCGCGGGCAAGCTGCGCGGCATCGGCTACTCGAGCTACATCGAGGCCTGCGGCATCGCGCCGTCGAACATCGCCGGGGCGCTGGGCGCGCGGGCCGGCCTGTTCGAATGCGGCGAGATCCGCGTGCACCCCACCGGCAGCGTGACGGTGTTCACCGGCTCGCACAGCCATGGCCAGGGGCACGAGACCACCTTTGCGCAAGTGGTGGCGGCGCGCCTGGGCATTCCGGTGGACAACGTCGACGTGGTGCATGGCGACACCGGCCGCGTACCCTTCGGCATGGGCACCTACGGCTCGCGCTCCATCTCGGTAGGCGGCGCGGCCATCATGAAGGCGCTCGACAAGATCGAGACCAAGGCCAAGAAGATTGCCGCGCACCTGATGGAGGCAAGCGATGCCGACATCGAGTTTGCGAACGGCGAGTTCACGGTCAAGGGCACCGACAAGAAGATCCCGTTCGGCCAGGTGGCGCTCACGGCCTACGTGCCGCACAACTACCCGCTCGACAAGCTCGAGCCCGGCCTGAACGAAACCGCCTTCT
>Ga0209051_1000484_pt1 | contig 51314 bp, 46 predicted proteins | sample AraplaCvi_mMS_r2_2_FD_184286 | JGI IMG/M metagenome (GOLD analysis project Ga0209051, IMG submission 184286) | Arabidopsis root microbial communities from North Carolina, USA - plate scrape MF_Cvi_mMS_r2 (SPAdes) (version 2) | ecosystem: Host-associated > Plants > Roots > Endosphere | place...
AGCAGGATGTCAGGAGTTCGAATCCCCTTACCCCGACCATATTTGGGTCGTTAGCTCAGTTGGTAGAGCAGTTGGCTTTTAACCAATTGGTCGTAGGTTCGAATCCCACACGACCCACCATTTTTGAAACCAGTTCGCTGGAATCGAATCTTAAGATCAGAGGCCAAAAGCGCTGATCGAGAAGGCGACTTGCGAAGGTCGCCTTTTTTTTACCGGGGTATAGCGCAGTCCGGTAGCGCGCCTGCTTTGGGAGCAGGATGTCAGGAGTTCGAATCCCCTTACCCCGACCATATTGAAAATCCTCGTATCGAAAGATACGGGGATTTTTTTTGCCTGTGATAAAGCAGATAGCCTTAAGTCATCGTACAACCTGCCGATAACCCACCGACAGGGGCATGGCCCCACTTCAGGCCAATAATAAAAAAGGCGCTCCCCATGGTTCTTCGTCAACTGAATATCGCCCCCCGTGCTGCGTTGGGTTTCGCTTTGATCGCCGTGCTGGTGGCATTGCTCGGGGTGTTTGCGCTGGGACAGATGTCGAGTATCCGTGACAGTGAAGTCGCGGTAGAAACCCAGTGGTTGCCCAGTATTCGCGGCGGTGACGAGATCCGTGAATTGATGTTGCGCATCCGCACGATCTCCCTGCGCATGGCCCTGGACCAGGATCCGAAGAACATCTCGGTGTATCGTGGGCAAATGGACACCCGCGACAAGGAACTGAGCGAAAAAATCGCCAGTTACGAAAAGCTGGTCGTCACGCCTGAAGGCAAAGCGCTTTATGACCAGTTCAAGCAAACCTTCGCTGCTTACCGCACGGGCATCGCCCAATCCTTTGCACTGGCAGAGCAGGGACGTCGGGACGAGTTGATCAAGCTGCTGCTGGTGGACATGAAGACCGTGGTGGACGGTTCCGGCAAACAACTCAACGACCTGGCGGAGCTGTTCTCCAAACAAGTCTCCATCGAAAGCCAGAAATCCCAGGAGCACTACGTCAATTCCCGGATGATCGTCAGCCTGTTCATCGTGCTCGCCGCCCTGGCGACGGTGGCCCTGGCCATGCTGCTCACCCGCAGTATCGTCAAGCCTTTGGGCGAGGCCTTGAATGCTGCCGAGAACGTTGCCCGAGGCGACCTGACCCGACCGATCGAGACCCACGGCAGCGACGAAGTGAGCCGCTTGCTCAAGGCGCTGGCGACCATGCAGCAGAACCTGCGTGAAACCCTGCAGGGTATCAGTGGCTCGGCTACCCAACTGGCGACCGCCGCCGATGAGCTGAACGCGGTCACCGTCGATAGCACCCACAGCCTGCAACAGCAGAACAACGAAATCGAACAGGCGGCCACAGCCGTCACCGAAATGACCACCGCCGTGGAGGAGGTCGCGCGCAATGCGGTTTCCACCTCCGATGCCACGCGTCAGTCCAGTGAGTCGGCGTCCCTTGGGCAGCAGCGGGTCAGCGACACGGTCGATGCCATCGGCGCCCTTGCCAGCGATGTGCAAGTGACTGGCGGCCTGGTGCAATCCCTGGCCAACCAGTCGCAGGATATCGGCAAGGTGCTGGATGTGATCCGGGCCATCGCCGAGCAGACCAACCTGCTGGCCCTCAACGCGGCCATCGAAGCGGCCCGGGCGGGTGAGAGTGGACGGGGGTTCGCGGTGGTCGCGGACGAGGTGCGGGCGCTGGCTTATCGCACGCAGCAATCGACCCAGGAAATCGAACAGATGGTCCAGGGCATGCGCAGCGGTGCCACCCAGGCACTCGACTCCATGCAGGCCAGCTCCAGTCGCGCCGCCAGCACCCTGGCGATGGCGGAACGGGCAGGGGAAGCGCTACAGACCATCACGGCCTCGGTCAACGAGATCCACGAGCGTAACCTGGTGATCGCCAGCGCCGCCGAAGAACAGGCGCAAGTCGCCCGTGAGGTGGATCGCAACCTGGTGAACATTCGTGACTTGTCGGTGCGCTCGGCCTCCGGCGCGGACCAGACCAGCGCGTCCAGCCATGAGTTGTCGCAACTGGCGAATTCGCTGCGCACGATGGTGCAGCGGTTTCAGGTTTGATTGATGCTGCGGAGCTCGATTTTTATCGTTTAGATGACTATTGACTGCACTGCCGCCTTCGCGAGCAAGCCCGCTCCCACAGGAGATCGAGTATTTCATGAGTATGCGATCAACTGTGGGAGCGGGCTTGCTCGCGAAAACGATGGAACAGGCGATGCACCTCTAGAACCCATCGCTGTCACGAGCAGTTTACGCGTCGCTTTTATCCTCAGTGCAACTTCAGCCGTGGCTCAGTCCCACGCCCGATCTTGCTGCCCAACATCAGCATCGCCGTGCGAAACATGCCGTACAGCGCCATCTGGTGCATGCGGTACAGCGACACGTAGAACATCCGCGCCAGCCAGCCTTCGAGCATCACGCTGCCGGTCAGGTTGCCCATCAGGTTGCCCACTGCCGAGAACCGCGACAGCGAGATCAACGAGCCGTAGTCGGTGTACTTGTACTCGGGCAGGGCCTTGCCCTCGATCCGCAGCTTCAAGGACTTGGCCAGCAGCGAGGCCTGCTGATGCGCTGCCTGGGCGCGGGGCGGGACGTTGCGTTCGCTGCCGGGTTGCGGGCAGGCGGCGCAGTCACCGAAGGCGAAGATGTTCTCGTCACGGGTGGTCTGTAGCGTAGGCAGCACGTGCAACTGGTTGATCCGGTTGGTCTCCAGGCCGTCGATGTCCTTGAGGAAGTCCGGTGCGCGAATCCCGGCGGCCCAGACTTTCAGGCTCGCGTCGATCACTTTGCCATCCGCCGTAATCAGGCTGTCGGCGGTCACCTGGCTGACAGCGGCGTTGGTCATGACATTGACCCCGAGTTTTTCCAGGGTCTTGTGCACCGGTCCGCCGATACGCTCCGGCAGTGCCGGCAAGACGCGTGGGCCTGCCTCGATCAGGGTGATGTGCATGTTTTCCGGTTTGATGCGGTCCAGGCCGTAGGCGTGCAGTTCGTGGGCGGCATTATGCAGCTCGGCCGCCAGTTCGACCCCGGTCGCACCGGCGCCGACGATGGCGACGCTGATGCGCTCGACGATATCGGTCTGCCCGGCATGGGCACGCAGATAGTGGTGAAGCAGTTGCTGATGGAAACGCTCGGCCTGTTTGCGGGTATCGAGGAACAGGCAATGCTGCGCCGCGCCTTCGGTGCCGAAGTCGTTGGTGGTACTGCCGACGGCAATTACCAGGGTGTCGTAGGCCAGTTCCCGGGCCGGCAACAACTCGACGCCTGCCTCGTCATAGGTGGCGGCCAGTTGGATTCTCTTGCGCTCGCGATCCAGCCCACTCATGCGCCCGAGCTGGAACTCGAAGTGGTTCCATTTCGCCTGGGCGACATAGTTGAGTTCGTCTTCGGAAGAGTTCAGGGAGCCGGCGGCCACTTCATGCAGCAGGGGTTTCCAGATGTGGGTCAGGTTCGCGTCGACCAGCATCACACTGGCCGTACCGCGCTTGCCCAGAGTCTTACCCAGACGGGTAGCCAACTCCAGACCGCCGGCGCCGCCGCCAACGATGACAATACGATGAGTCATGGGGATATCTCGCAAGGCTAAAGGAAATCGGTGCCGTTACCTGCGCGAGCATCAAGCGGCTCATAGCGTCAGGTAACTGATCAGTCGGCTCAACAGGCCCAGGCCGATGGTCACGGCCAGTACCACCACCAGGAGCATCCACGGCCGGAAGGGCCGGCGCTCGACTCGGTGCTGGGACAGTTGCAGGTACTCTTCGACATGCTTCTGGTCATCTGGGTTCAGGCGGCTGGTCATAAAGGCCTCGTCAGGTAGACGTTGCGAAAGGTGTAGACGCTACAGCGTCCGGCTATCCGGCATTGAAAGCAGCGTAGCCGCTCGCCGGAACAGGTTCGACACGCAAGCTGTCGTCCAGGCGAATGATTCCACTTTTTAACACCCGGGCTGTGATTCCGCCATGGCCGCGTACGGCCTGGAACGTTCCTTCGCCGAGGTTTCGCTCCAGTCGCGCGCACGGCTGGCACCAGCCGGTGGTTTCGAAGATCGCCTGGCCGATGCGAAAGCGCCGGCCCTTGAGGCTGAACAGATTGATGCCGCTGATCACAAGGTTGCGTCGCAGCTCTTGTGGCAACACCGGTTGATCCGCCGCGCGGCCCATCAGGGAACTGATCACGGCCAGGTGCTCCCACTGAATCAAGGTGACTTGCCGGGCATTGCGCACGCCGGGGCGGGCATGATCACCCGTCAGGCCGGCTTCCAGGCGGGCCTCCACGGCGTCCAGTTCGATCATGGGCGCATGGCCCTGGGGGCGCACGCCAATCCAGCGTACGCGGCCCTGCTGCGGCACGGCGGCGATCAATTCCTGCAATGGGCTCACAGGCTGATCCCGACATCGAACACAATGCTGCGCCCCAGGTTGCTGCGCAGGAAGTCCGGCGCATCGGGATGGGCGAACAGCACCCGGGCGAACGTCGGCCCCACCAGCGACAGCGAGCGCCAGCCCTGGCGCAGGTATTCGGTCGGCGGCGGGAAATGGCTGTTGAGGTCCAGCACTTCGCGCTTGAGGCTGGCGAAGGCGATGATGTCCAGGTCGCCCAGGTCCATGCCGCGCTCGGTGTAGTTGTGGGCTTTCTTGCGCAGGGTCGGGGCCAGCCGCATCAGGAATTCATTGGCCGGGATCCGCCGGGGCTTGGCCTCGCGACGCACCAGTTGGCTCAGGGAGAACGCACTGCGGCGGCGTTGCAGTTCATCGCGCCATTCATCATTGAGACGGCGGCCCTCGTCGAGCACGAAAAAAACCTCGAAATTGGCATCGCGAAACAAGACGTCCGGCGGTTCGCCAGCCGGCGCGAACTCGTCGGCGCGATAAGGCACGTTCAGCCCTTGCAGCAGACGCTGGCAGACCCAACGCTCACGCTCCCATTTGCGGGCATTGGAGAGAAAGGCGTTGGCTTGCTCGGCCGCGATGGTCAGCAGGCGTAAGTAATCGGAGTCATCCATGAGCCCAAGCTTAGCGTTCAATTGCGACAAGCTGGAAGCGTTGCGTTGATTAATGGCCGTTATGGGGCGGGGTGTAGACTGCCAGCTTGGATCGCGAAGCGATCAAGGAGTCTTTGATGCAAGGGCAAGTGAAAGGAGTAGTCCCATGATCGGTGCTGAACTGCTCTCACCGCAGACCCTGGCGGCCGGTTGGCTGATTTATGTGCCGGTATTGGTCTGGGCGGTGTCGCGAGCACCGTGGGTCGAGTTGTTCACCGACAGTCGTCGCCAGCACCTGCTGTTCGGCACGGTGCTGGCGTTGTTCATGCTGTGGCTGGTGCGCCGGGATTTCGACACGGGTGTCTCGTATCACTTCATCGGCATGACCGCCGTGACGTTGCTGCTGGACTGGCCCTTGGCGATCCTGGGGGGCCTGTGTGCACAGTTTGCGCTGGTGCTGCTGGGGCGCCAGGACATGGCGGCTGTAGGGGTCAACGGTGTGCTGTTGATCCTGTTGCCGGTGCTGGTTACCGAGTGTTGCGCGATCCTGGTGGAGCGCGCCCAGCCGCGCAATCTGTTCGTATATATCTTCTGCTCGGGTTTTCTCGCTGCCGCGCTCTCGGCGTTGGCGTGCCTGCTGCTGGGGCTTGGCCTGCTGTGGTACGACGGTATATTCGCCATGCCTTACTGGCTGGAAGATTTTGTCGGCTACCTCTGGCTGATCATTTTTCCCGAGGCCTTCATCAACGGCATGGTGATCAGTGCGTTGGTGGTGTTCAGCCCCGAATGGCTGGAAACCTTCAACCGCACGCGCTACCTGTCGGCCCCGTGGAACGATGATGACAAGCCTTGATTCACGTCAAGGCTGCACAATCGCACGCCCTTCATGCTCTGGAAAACTTCCAGGAGCACAACCATGAGTGTTTATGAGTGGGCGAGACAAGAGATCAGGCGTAGTCACGATGCCGCAATGGAGATCGGTTTCGACCCGGGCTTGAGCCTGCGTGCCTTGCTCAGTGCGATCGTGCAGCAGAGCAAGACAGTGCGCAGCCCAGAAGACCTGGCCGATGAGTTGAGTTTCCTGGCGGAAAACCTCGACGATGAACAGGACTACGGTTTCATGCGGCCTTAATGATGTGAACGCGGTTCGAAATCTTCGCTGAACAGCTCATCCTCGGCATCGGGACTGACCGGAATCTTGTGTTCCTCCGATGCCCATGCACCCAGGTCGATCAGTTTGCAGCGATCAGAACAGAACGGCCGGAATTTGCTCTCCGGGCTCCATTCCACGGGGGCGCCACAGGTTGGGCAATCAACGGTTGGGATTTGGCTCATGACTGGCCTCCACGCAAAGTAAGGTAAAAGTGATGCAGGCGCTCGACCTCGCTGTGCAGCCAGGCGAGGTCGCGATCGTTGACCACCACATCGTCGGCATGGCTCAGGCGATCCTGACGGCTGGACTGGGCCTTGAGAATCGCCTGGACCTGCTGCTCGCTGGTCTGGTCGCGCTGCAAGGTACGTTCGATCTGCAGTTGTTCCGGCGCATCGATCACCAGGATCCGCTGGGTCATGGCGTACTGCCCTGACTCGATCAGCAGTGGCGATACCAGGATCGCGTAGGGCGATTGTGCCTGGGTCAGATGATGGGCGATCTCATCGGCGATCAGCGGATGCAGCAACGCCTCGAGCCAGTGGCGTTCGTCGGCATTCTCGAAGATCAGCTTGCGCAGCGCCGCCCGGTCAAGTGCGCCATCGGCCTGCAATACACCGGGGCCGAAGTGCTCGGCGATTTTCGCCAGCGCCGGACGCCCGGGCTCGACCACCCAGCGCGCCGCATGATCGGCGTCGATCACGTGCACGCCCAGGTCAATGAAATGCTGGGCTGCCGCGCTCTTGCCGCTGCCGATGCCACCGGTCAGGCCGAGAATCCAGGGTTTTTCCAGGGGGGTATTCATTAGAAACCGACAGACTGCCAATAGAAGTCGGTTATTTGACCACCCCAGAGCAAGGCAATCCAGCCGGCAATGGCCAGATAAGGCCCAAAGGGGATCTGTGTCGACCCAGGGGCATCCCGCAGGCGCAGCACGATGACCCCGATAACGGCGCCCACCAGCGACGACAACAGCAACGTCAGCGGCAGGATCTGCCAGCCACCCCAGGCGCCGAGCATCGCCAGCAGCTTGAAATCCCCGTAGCCCATGCCCTCCTTGCCGGTGATCAGCTTGAACACCCAGAACACCGACCACAGCGCCAGATAACCGGCCACCGCGCCCCACATCGCCTGGTTCAAGGAAACGAACAGCCCGAAGCTGTTGACGATCAAGCCCAGCCACAATAACGGCAATACCAGGGTATCGGGCAGCAATTGATGTTCGGCGTCGATCAGGCTCATGCCCAGCAGGCCCCAGGACAACACCATCACCATCGCCGCTTGCCAGCCAAAGCCGAAATGCCAGGCGACGAACGCCGACAGCGCGCCGCAGGCCAGTTCGGTCAGGGGGTAACGCCTGCCGATGGGCGCGGCGCAGCTCGAACAGCGACCGCGCAGCATCAGGTAGCTGAGCAGCGGAATGTTTTCCCAGGCGCGGATGCGATGGCCGCAGTGCGGGCATTGGGAGTGGGGCAGCATCAGGTTGTAGACCGGCCCCGGGGTTTCGGCCGGCAGGCCCAGCAGGTCGTGGGCTTGCAGGCGCCATTCGCGGTCGAGCATCTTTGGCAGGCGCCACACCAGCACGTTGAGGAAGCTGCCGATGATCAGACCGAGCAGTGCCGCAACGAGCACGAAAGCCAGGGGGTACAGCACGAAGAATTCGCTCAGGGGCATGTCAGATCGCAGAGCCGAGTTGAAAGATGGGCAAGTACATGGCAACCACCAGGCCACCGACGACGACCCCCAGGACCACCATGATGAAGGGTTCCATCAGGCTGGTGAGGTTGTCCACCAGATTGTCCACCTCGGCCTCATAAAAGCTCGCCACCTTGTCGAGCATGTCATCCAGCGCACCGGATTCTTCGCCGATGGCGGTCATCTGGATCGCCAGGTTCGGAAAGATCCCTGAGGTACGCATGGAGAAATTCAACTGCATGCCGGTCGAGACGTCTTGCTTGATGCGCTGCACCGCGCGCTTGAACACCACGTTGCCGGTGGCGCCAGACACCGAGTCCAGGGCTTCCACCAGCGGCACGCCGGCGGCGAAGGTGGTGGAGAGCGTGCGGGCGTAGCGGGCCACGGCGGATTTGTACATCAGGGTGCCGATCAGTGGCAGCTTGAGCAGCCATTTATCGCGCCAGTCACGAAAGGCCTCGGAGCGCCTGAGTGCGTATTTCACGCCAAAGAATCCGCCCACCATTCCGCCGAGCAGTATCCACCATGACTCCTGCATGAACTCTGACAAGCCGATGACCATCACCGTGAAGGCCGGCAGCTGCGCACCGAACCCGGAGAATACCGATTCGAACTGCGGCACCACCTTGACCAGCAGGATCCCCGTGACCACTGCGGCGACGAGAACGACGGCGGCTGGATAGGTCATGGCTTTCTTGATCTTGGCCTTGAGGGCTTCGCTCTTTTCCTTGTAGGTCGCGACCCGGTCCAGCAGCGTGTCCAGGGCGCCGGCCTGTTCACCGGCGTCCACCAGGTTGCAGTACAGGTCGTCGAAATACTGCGGGCATTTGCGCAGCGATGCGGCAAAGCTGTTGCCGGCGGCGACTTCCTGTTTCACCTCGTCCACCAGCTTGCGCATATTGGCGTTGTCGAAGCCTTCGCCAATGATGTCGAACGCCTGTAACAGCGGCACACCCGCCTTGAGCATCGTTGCCATCTGGCGGGTAAAGAGCGCGATATCCAATGGCTTGATGCGCTTGCCCTTGCTGAATATCGAGGTGGACTTCTTGCGTACCTTCTGCGGGTTGATGCCTTGTTTACGCAGCTGTGCCTTGACCAGGGCCGGGCTCTGGCCCGTCAGCTCGCCGGTCATTTTGGTGCCTTTGCGGTCCTTGCCTTCCCAAGTGTAAACATCGGTTTTGACTGCTTTGACCGCCATGTTCAATCCTTGGTGACCCGGTTGATTTCTTCGAGGCTGGTGACGCCCTGCATCACTTTGAGCAGCCCCGATGTACGCAGGTCATTGAAACCGTCCTTGCGCATTTGCAGATCGATTTCCAGCGAGTTGCCCTCGGCCATGATCAATCGCTGCAGCTCGGGCGTGTTCTTGACCACTTCGTAGACCCCCACGCGCCCTTTGTAACCATGGTTGCACTGTTCGCAACCGACCGGCTCATAGATCGTGAATGTGCCGATGCGTTCCCGGGGGAAGCCTTCCTTGAGCAAGGTCTCTTCGGGGATCTCGATGGCCTTCTTGCAGTGGTTGCACAACTTGCGCGCCAGCCGCTGGGCGATGATCAGGTGCACGGCGGTGGCGATGTTGAACCCTGGAATGCCCATGTTCTGCAGGCGGATCAGGGTTTCGGCGGCGCTGTTGGTGTGCAGTGTGGAGAGCACCAGGTGCCCGGTCTGGGCGGCCTTGATGGCAATCTCGGCGGTTTCCAGGTCGCGGATCTCGCCGACCATGATCACGTCCGGGTCCTGGCGCAGGAACGAACGCAGGGCCTGGGCGAAATCCAGCCCCTGGCGTGGGTTCACGTTGACCTGGTTGATGCCTTCCATGTTGATCTCCACCGGGTCTTCAGCGGTGGAAATGTTGATGTCCACGGTGTTGAGGATATTCAGCCCGGTGTACAGCGATACGGTCTTGCCCGAGCCGGTCGGGCCGGTCACCAGGATCAGCCCTTGCGGTTGCTTGAGGGCCGCCATGTACAGGTCTTTCTGGTCCGGTTCGTAGCCCAGGGCATCGATGCCCATTTGCGCGCTGGACGGGTCGAGGATCCGGATCACCACTTTTTCGCCCCAGAGGGTGGGCAGGGTGTTGACCCGGAAATCGATGGATTTGCTTTTCGACAGGCGCATTTTCAGACGCCCGTCCTGGGGTTTGCGTCGTTCGGAAATATCGAGGCTGGCCATGACTTTCAGGCGCGCGGCGATACGGTTGGCCAGTTGGATCGGCGGCCTGGCGACTTCCCGCAGCATGCCGTCGGTGCGCACCCGCACCCGGTAGATTTTTTCATAGGGCTCGAAGTGCAGGTCGGAAGAGCCGCCCTTGATCGCGTCCAGCAGCATCTTGTTGACGAAGCGCACCACGGGCGCGTCGTCGGTGTCCTGGCCGGCGATGGAATCCTGTTTGGTATCGTCGATCGATTCGATGTCCAGGCCATCGAGGTCGACATCGCCCATGCCTTCCAGGCCTGTGCTACTGGATTCGAAGAACTTTTCGATGGCGTCGCTGAGCTTGTCGTCCTCCACCAGGATGGCTTCGGTGGTCAGGCCGGTGCTGAACTGGATGTCATTGATGGCCTGGTGATTGGTGGGGTCGGAGATGCCCACGAACAATTTGTTGCCTCGTCGCCACAGCGGCAGGGCGTGATGCTGGCGCACCAGTTTTTCGCTGACCAGGCCTGTGGGCTGGGTTTCCTTGTCCAGGCTGTTGAGGTCGAGTAGGGCGACGCCGAAGTGCTCCGAGGCGATTTCCGCGACCTGGCGGCTCTGGACCAGTTTGTTCTGTACCAGATAACTGACCAGGGGTATGCGACTGCTCTGGGCCTGTTGATACGCCTGTTGCGCGCTTTGCTCGGTGAGCAGTTCGGCCAGTACCAATTGCTTGGTCAGGCCGCTGAGGGCGATGTCATTCATGGGAATCCCGGCGGCGAACAGTTCATGACTTATAGCCTAGTCAAGCATCGACGCCAAACCAGCGAGCCAGGGTGACAAAAAACGTCAGATAGTGCGGTTGTTGAGGTAGGACGTAGCCGTTGAGCTGGTTGAAACCCCCTTGCTCATGGGGTTGTCGGGTTGGCATGTGCCCTGCAATGGCCGTTTCAGGTCATGAGATTCCGACTCATGCATGGGAGATGTCTATGAATAAGCAGAGTGGCTTTACCTTGATCGAGCTGCTGATCGTCGTGGCGATCATCGGCATTCTGGCGACCTTTGCGTTGCCGCAATATTCCAAGTACCAGGCGCGAGCCAAGGCAACGGCCGGGCTGGGGGAAATCTCTGCGTTGAAGGTGCCGTACGAGGACATGATGAATCAGGGTACTAGCCCGACAGCAGCCAACATGAACATCACGACGCCTACCAGCAACTGCGCAATCGCAGTCACGGGTACTGCGTCGGCAGGTACGGGTACCATCGTTTGTACCCTCTCGAATGCTCCTGCTGCCGTAGCGGGTAAGACGATAACCTTAAGTCGTGATGCCGCCGGCGCCTGGACATGCGCCTCTAACGCTGCCAAGGAATTCCTGCCGGCTGGCTGCCCTGGCGTCTGATTTTCATTGTTGGGGAGGGGGCGCTCCCTCTCCCCATAAACCCTTCGTAATTCATAAACTTAGCAACCGCTCAAAACCCGCAAGTTGCATGTCCAGAATCACCGCTTCATGCATTTTGCATGATCACGAAAATCGCCGCTTCGCTTAACTTGCTGATTTATAAGTAATTAATAAATATTTCAAAAGTGGCACAGCCTTCGCACTACTCCTGATAACCCTGCCGGGATGCACGTCCGGCAGTTTTTGAGAAAAACAGGAGTTACTCGTATGAAGAAGTTCGCTATCACTGCCGCCGCTGCTACCGCTCTGACCCTGTCCATGGCTAGCGCATTCGCCGAGACCACTCAAGCAACTCAGGCGCCAATGATGCTGGCTGCGGGCGAAGTGACAGAGGCCAAGGAAGACGTTTCCGATACCTGGATCACCACCAAGGTCAAAGCTGATCTGGTCACTGAAAAAGGCATTCCAGGCACAGATATCAAAGTCGAAACCAACAAAGGTGTTGTGTCCCTGTCTTCGATGACCAAAGTCACTGATGCACAAAAAGACACCGCTGTGGCGATCGCCAAGAAAATCAAAGGCGTCAAGGCCGTATCGGCTGACGGCCTGAAAGCCGAGTAAGGCTAAGACTTCTCGCCTGGACTGGGAGAAGGCGCGGCAAGCGGGCCAGGATATACGTTTGCCGTTGCTTTGGAGTTCATGCGAAAGGCCACAAGGATGTGGCCATTACAGGCCTCCGGCATTCGTGTCGGGGGCCTGTTCTATTTCAGGGTGGCTCAATCTGTGGGTCAGACTCAGGCACCGGGCTGTTGCCATCGCGAGCAGGTTCGCTCCCACATTGGATTGCGTTCTTCCTGAAAGAACTCGATCACCTGTGGGAGCGAGCCTGCTCGCGATGAAGGCGGTACTTCACAACACATATGGGTGGACAAGCTCAGCGCCCACGCTTGCTGGTAATCTGCACCAGCCGATTGCCCTCGAAACGCAGGTACTGATACATGCCGCTGTTGGGGCCGTAGGTCCATTCTTCCACCGGGTATTCCTCCCGGCGATTGACGCTGCGCTTATAGCCCAGGTCATCCCGCGCCGCAGGCTCCCCGCACTTTTGCAGCACTTCGCTCGAGCGGTCGCCGACGCTGATCAACTGGTTGCCACAGCGCAGTGTGTTGGCAGCCGAGGCCTGGCCGGCGGCGAGCAATAGAACCAGGCTGAGCCCGAACCAGGTTTTCATTTATTCGGCATCCAGGTGCATAGGGGTAATCACTCGGCCATCGCTCTCGGCCTGGCCGAGGCTGGCGTCGATGAAATACACGCGGTCGTCGGCCAGTTGCCCTTTGTCCACCAGGAAGTCCTTGATACTGCTGGCCCGTTCCTGTCCAAGTTGGCGCAGGAGCACGTCACTGCCACTCCAGAACTTGATCACGCCTTCACGCAGTTTCTCGATACGCGCCTTTTTGTCCAGTTGCGTCCATTCGGCGGGCGGCTGGGTCTTGAGGCGGGTGCGGTAGATGCCTTCGAGCAGTGGTGGTTTTTCATCCTCGGGCACCTGTATCAGCGAGGCCTGGGCCGGTACCTTGTCGCCCCGACGCTGCAGCATCTTGTAGTAGTTGTACTGGTACTCGCGCTCCAGGCGCTGGGCGGCGAGCAGCGGGCCGTCGCTGCTCTCGGCGGCGGTGCCTTCGATCTCCAGGCGCAGCTCCGGACGTTTACCCAGGGCCTCGGACAGCTTGAGCAGTACACCTTCGTTTTCCTTGCTCAGATCGCTGGAGCCGGGAGCGAACGACACACTGCCCAGGTCCTCAGAACCGCCACCGGCCACCAATCCGCCAATGAGCTTGAACGGCGCCTGGGCCGCTCGTACCACCAGGTTGCGCAGGGTCTGCCAGATGATTGGCATGACGCTGAATTGCGGATCGTTGAGATCGCCGGACACCGGCAGTTCGATGGAAATCTTGCCGTCGGAGTCCTTCAGCAGTGCGACGGCCAACTTGAGTGGCAGGCTCACGGCATCCGGGCTGTCGACTTTTTCCCCCAATTGCAGTTGCTCGACCACCACCTTGTTCTCCGCCTGGAGCTTGCCCTGGGTGATCCGGTAATGCAGGTCGAGATTGAGCCGGCCCTTGCGGATGCGATAGCCAGCGAACTTGCCGGAGTAGGGGGTCAGGGTGGTCAACTCGACCCGTTTGAAGCTGGTGGCGATGTCGAGGCTGGCCATCGGGTCGAAGGGGTTGACCGCACCCTTGATGGTGACCGGTGCATAGCGATCGACCTTGCCCTTGATGTCCACGCTGGCCGGTTTGGCCTGGCGGCTGTCGATGGTGCCGATCTGGCCGTTGAGCTGCTGGATGGCCGTGGCGAAGTTCGGGGTCAGGCTGAAGTCGGCGAAGTTGGCCGAGCCGTCGTTAATGGCAATGCCGCCGATATGGATACCCAGCGGTTTTTCCTGGGAGGCCGGTTTTGCCGCGGTTTTCTTCGTGCCGCTGTCGGCCGGTTGTGGGATCAGCAGGTCATCGACGTTGGTGGTGCGGTCGTCGTTGATCATGAAGCGCGCGTACGGCTGGAACAGGTTGACCTTGTCGATGGACAGGCTGTCCCCGTGCTGATAGTTCAGGCCCTCGAGGACCAGGCTCTGCCACTTGAGGAAATCGCGGGTCTTGAGGGTGTCGAGGGTGTGCAACTGATCGACCTGGGCGCGACCGGTAACGGCGAATGCCAGCGGCTCGGTGCTCTTGAGATCCACCGCCAGGTCGCTGCCGAGCATCCCGGAGCGTAATTCCAGGCGAATGAATGGGTTGATGTACGACTGGGCAACACGCAGGTCGACGTCCTGGGTCTTGACCTTGAGTCGGGCGCTGATCGGGTTCAGGTTGACCTCGCCGTCGGCCAGGATCTTGCCCTGTTTGCCTATCCCGGTGTCCAGCTTGAGGGTAAAGGGCGAGCCGTTGAGGGTGTCGTAGTTCTGCAGGTCGAGGTTCAGCGGGCCGACCTCCAGTGCCACGGCGGGCTGCGCCTGGCGGTCGGCCAGGTGCACCTGGTAGTTGCGCAGTTGCACGTCCTTCAACATCACCTGCCACGGTTTGCTGGGCGGTGCCGGTTCAGCTTTTGGCGAATCGGCCGCTGCCGGGGCGGACGCCGGTTCAGCCTTGACCTGGGGTTTGGCCGGCTGGCTGGCGAAGAGTTTCTGCCAATCCAGTTGTCCGTCCGCCTCGCGTGCGGCCCAGGTTTCCAGCTTCTGGCTGCGGATCTTGCCCACCACCACTTGCTGCTTGGCCAGGTCCACCGTGGTTTCACTGACGTCCAGGCGTTCGAGTTTCACCAGTGGACGGCCATCGGGGGCCTTGATGGCGAAAGGTGCGACGCTGACGGCGACGTTGTTGAGCAACAACTCGGTGCCCTTGGCCAGGTTCAGCTTATAGTCGGTGCTGAGGTTCAGGATGCCGTTTTCCAACACCAGCGGTACGGCGTCGCGCACATAGGGCCACCAGGCTTTCATCTGGCCACCAGTGACTTTGAGCGTGCCTTGGGAGGCGATCGGCGTGAGACTGAAATTACCGGTCCAGTCGATCTGCCCGCCTTCTGGGCCGGCGGCCACCAGGGTCATGTCGGCATTGTCGTCGGGCAGGGTGCTGAGATTTTTCAGCTCGAAATCGAGGGTGTCGTAGAGAAATTCGATGGGCTCGCTGGGACGAAGGTCCTGGAAATGCACATAACCGCCGGCCAACTTGATGCGATCGACCCGCAGGGGGAACGGTTTGGCCTCGGGGTCGGCGGGCGTCGGTTCGCTCGCCGGCAGCTTGAACAGGCCCAGCAGGTTCAGCTGGCCGTCCTTGGTGAACACCACTTCGGTCTTGGGCTTGTCCAGTTCGATGTCGACCAGATGCAGGGCGCCGGACCACAGGCTATCGAGTTGCAGGTTGGCGTAGAGCCGTTCGAAGCCGACCTGCTCCTTGCCCGGTTCGCCGATATTCAGGCCCCAGAGGGTGACTTCCAGACTGAAGGGATTGAGTTCTATACGCTGGATCTGGGCCGGCACCGTCGCAAGGGCGGCCAATTGCTGGTTGGCGATGCGCAAGGCAATGCCCGGCAATATCAGGAAACCCAACAGGCTGTAGAGGGCCAGTGCGGTCAACAGAGCGCCGATAGCGCGAATCAATCCTTTGGGCATGTGCGGCTTCATCTTGGTGTGAATTCGGAATGCCTTGGAGTATGGCATGCGTTTACGGTTCCGAAGCCACTGTGATTTATGAGATTTGTCTGGTTTTCTCGGTAAGAATTTCGACGCGGGCCTAGAGCTGGAGGATCAACGTCTTGAGCGGCGGTTGCTGATCCAGCGAGGGGAAATCGCTGCCAGGCGTCAGCACGCTCCATTCACGCACCGGCCGGCCAGCCTTTTCCGCGCAACGCAACACCTGCTCGCGCCAGTCGTCCATGGACACTTTTGCCAGGTTGTTGCAGCAGATCAGTACGCCATTGTCGGCGGTGGTGAGCAGCGCCGGTTTCAGCAAGCTTTGGTAGTCACGCAACAGGTCGACGGTGCCGAACGCACTTTTCGCCCAGGCCGGTGGGTCGAGCAGCACCAGGTCGTACTGGCGTTGCTCCAGGCGCGCGTAGCTTGGCAGTTTCTGCCCGCGACGCTGGCTGATGGGCAGGCCGGCCAGTTGGCGGATCGCCGGGAAGTAATCCGACTGCACGAATTCCATCGGCGGCAAATCGGGGTTGAGCAGGCCGTTTTCGCGGCCCACCGCCAGATTGCCCTCGGCGAAGTCCAGGTTGCACACCTCCCGCGCGCCACCGGCCGCAGCACTCAGGCCAACGCCGCAGGTATAGGCGAACAGGTTCAGCACGCTTTTGTCGCGGCTGTGTTCCTTGACCCAGCCCCGGGCGTTGCGCAGGTCGAGAAACAACAGTGGATCCTGCCCGGCATGGCGGCCGCGAACGCGATAATTCAAGCCCCATTCATGTCCGACCAGGTCTTGCAGGGCGGCCTCGTCAGCCTGATAGACAGTGTCCTGGCGGTCGACGCGCGAATTGCCCCGGGCGCGGTCGTTGTAGACCAACAGGGTCTCCAGGCCCAGCCGCTCGTTGACGATGCCGTGCAGTTGCAGCAAGTCGTCGCGCTCCAGCGACTGATGGAAACTCTGCACCAGCAGTTGCGGGCCGTAGCGGTCGACGGTCAGGCCGGGCGCGCCTTCCTGACTGCCATGGAACAGGCGATAGCAGTCGGTGCCTTGCTGGTGCAGTTGGCCGAGCAGCTCCTGACGCTGGTCGAGGGCGGCGCGCAGCGCCTGATTCAAGGAAGACATGCTGGGCGCGCCTTTGAGAAATGAGGCGCGGGAGTTTAGCAGTTATGAAAGATCGGGTTTGAGGTTGCATCAGGCTGCGAACCCGATACGGTCCCGTGGCGAGGGAGCTTGCTCCCGCTGGGCTGCGCAGCGGCCCTATGATTTTTGGGAGTGCTACGCACTCCAGCGGGAGCAAGCTCCCTCGCCACAGGTTCTTGTGCTTATCGATTCAAGCGCTTGTCGATCAGCCCCTCCACCACACTTGGATCGGCCAGGGTCGAGGTGTCGCCGAGGCTGTCGAGTTCGTTGCAGGCGATCTTGCGCAGGATGCGTCGCATGATCTTGCCCGAACGGGTCTTGGGCAACGCCGGTGCCCATTGGATCAGTTCCGGCTTGGCGAAGCTGCCGATTTCCTTGCTGACGTGGGCGAGCAATTCCTTCTTCAGCTCGTCATTGGCTTCCACACCGTTCATCGGCGTGACGAAAGCATAGATGCCCTGGCCCTTGAGGTCGTGGGGGTAGCCGACGACCGCCGCTTCGGCAATGTTGTCGTGCAATACCAGGGCGCTTTCCACCTCGGCGGTGCCAATGCGATGCCCGGAGACGTTGATCACATCGTCGATGCGCCCGGTGATCCAGTAATCGCCGTCTTCGTCGCGGCGCGCGCCGTCACCGGTGAAGTAGTAGCCGGGATAGGGCTTGAAGTACGTCTCCACCATGCGTTGGTGGTCGCCATAGACACTGCGAATCTGCCCCGGCCAACTGGATTTGATCGCCAGCACGCCGCTGCCGGCGCCGCTGATTTCCTTGCCCACCTCATCCAGCAAGACCGGTTGTACGCCGAACATTGGCCGGGTGGCGCAGCCGGGCTTGAGCCGTGGCGCGCTCACCAAGGGGCTGAGCATGATGCCGCCGGTTTCGGTCTGCCACCAGGTATCGACAATCGGGCAGCGCTGTTCGCCGACCGCGTTGAAGTACCATTCCCACGCCTCCGGGTTGATCGGCTCACCGACACTGCCGAGCAATCGCAGGCTTTTGCGCGACGTTTCCTGCAGCGGTCCGGTGCCTTCGCGCATCAAGGCCCGCAGTGCGGTGGGTGCGGTATAGAAGATGTTGACCTGATGTTTGTCGATCACCTGCCAGAAACGCGAACTGCTGGGGTGGCTCGGCACGCCTTCGAAGATCAGCGTGGTGGCGCCGTTGGCCAACGGGCCGTAGACGATGTAACTGTGGCCGGTGACCCAGCCGACGTCGGCGGTGCACCAGAACACTTCGTTGTCGCGGTAATCGAGCACGTACTTGAACGTCATCGCCGCTTGCAGCAAATAGCCGCCCGTGGTGTGCAGCACGCCCTTGGGTTTGCCGGTGCTGCCGGAGGTGTAGAGGATGAACAGCGGATCCTCGGCATCCATCGGTTCGGGGGGGCAGTCGTCGCTCATCTCGTGCATGGCCTCGTGGTACCAGAGGTCACGCCCTTCAACCCAGTCCACGTCGCCCTGGGTGCGCTCGACCACCAGCACGGTGCTGACGTTCGGACAGCTTTCCAGGGCTTTGTCCACGTTGCGCTTGAGCGGTATGAAGCGCCCGCCGCGCACACCCTCGTCGGCGGTGATCACGGTGCGGCAATCGGCATCGAGAATTCGGTCACGCAGCGAATCCGGCGAAAAACCGCCGAACACCACCGAATGCACCGCGCCGATGCGGGTGCAGGCGAGCATGGCGTAGGCGGCTTCCGGAATCATCGGCATGTAGATGCAGACCCGGTCGCCTTTCTTCACGCCACGGCTTTTCAGCACGTTGGCCAGGCGGCACACATGATTGTGCAGTTTCCTGTAAGTGATTTGCGCCGATTCGGCGGGGTCGTCGCCTTCCCAGATGATCGCGACCTGATCACCGCGGGTGTCCAGGTGGCGGTCGATGCAATTGGCGCTGACGTTCAGCTTGCCGCCGGCGAACCAGGTCGCGTCGCCGTTCTTGAGGTCATAGCGCTGAACGGTTTGCCAGGGCGTCATCCAGTCGAGAAAGCGCATGGCCTGCTCGGCCCAGAAGGCGCTGGGGTGTTCGATGGATTCTTTGTAGAGCCGCTGGTATTCGTCTTGACTCAGTTGCGCAGCCCGGCGGACGGCATCGGCGTGGGGGTACTGGCTGATATCGAACATGACGGTTCCTTATTCTTGTTTTTGCGACAAGTCATAAAGATGCGCCCAGTAGCGGGAGGGTTCAAGTCATGTACAAAGCAACTGTGGGGGCGAGCTTGGTGGGAGCAAAGCTTGCTCGCGATGACGTCGTCACATTCAACGGATAGGTTGATGTCAGACCGCTATCGCGAGCAAGCTTTGCTCCCACAAAGCCCGCTCCCACAGGGGGAGTGAAAACCCAGGGATCAGCCGCGATGACGCCCGCGGAAGTAGCTGATCAAGCCCTGGGTCGAGGCATCTTCGGCCGGGCTTTCTTCGCTGCCCACCAGGCGGTTGTAGACGCCCTTGCCCAGTTCCTTGCCCAGTTCCACGCCCCATTGGTCGAAGGCGTTGATACCCCAGACCACGCTCTGCACGAACACCTTGTGTTCATACAGCGCCACCAGTGCGCCGAGGCGCCGTGGGCTGATGCGTTCGACCACCAGGGTATTGCTCGGACGGTTGCCGGGGATCACCTTGTGGGAGGCCAGTTTCTGCACCTCTTCTTCGCTGGCGCCCTTGTCCCGCAGCTCGGCTTCGGCTTCGGCGCGGGTCTTGCCGAGCATCAGCGCCTGGCTCTGGGACAGGCAGTTGGCGTACAGCCACTGGTGGTGATCGGAAACCGGGTTGAAGCTGACGATCGGCACGATGAAGTCGGCCGGGATCAACTGGGTGCCTTGGTGCAGCAACTGGTGATAGGCGTGCTGGCCGTTGCAACCGACGCCGCCCCAGATCACCGGGCCCGTGTCGGTCGACACCGGCGTGCCGTCCTGGCGCACGCTCTTGCCGTTGGACTCCATGTCCAGTTGCTGCAAGTGCTTGGTGATGTTGCGCAGGTAATGGTCGTACGGCAGGATCGCGTGGCTCTGCGCGCCCCAGAAGTTGCCGTACCACACGCCCAGCAGTGCCAGGAGCACCGGCATGTTCTGCTCGAACGGTGCGCTCTGGAAATGCTGGTCCATGGAATAGGCCCCGGACAGCAACTCCTTGAAGTTCGACATGCCGATGGCCAGGGCGATCGGCAGGCCGATGGCCGACCACAGCGAGTAGCGCCCGCCGACCCAGTCCCACATCGGGAAGATGTTTTCTTCGCGAATACCGAAGGCCACGGCGGCGGCGTTGTTGCTCGACACGGCGATAAAGTGGCGATACAGCTCCGCTTCGGAACCGCCCTGGGCCAGATACCAGGCGCGGGCGGCCTGGGCGTTCTTCAGGGTTTCGAGGGTGTTGAAGGATTTCGACGAAACGATGAACAGCGTGGTTTCGGCGCGCAGCTTCATGGTCAGTTCATGGAATTCGCTGCCGTCGATGTTCGCCAGATAGTGGCAGCGAACGCCTTTTTGCGCGTAGGACAACAGCGCTTCGGAAACCAGTTCCGGGCCGAGGAAAGAGCCGCCGATACCGATGTTCACCACGTCGGTGATGGGCTTTTCGGTGTAGCCGCGCCACAGGCCGTCGTGAATGCGGCCCACCAGGTCGGTGATCTGGTTCAGCACTTTATGTACGTCCGGCATCACGTTGACACCGTTGACCAGCAACTTGTCGCCCACTGGCCGACGCAGGGCGGTGTGCAAGGCAGGGCGGTTTTCCGAGGCGTTGACGATTTCGCCTTCGAACAGCGACTTGATTGCGCCCTTGAGGTCGACATCGTTGGCCAGGCCCACCAGCAGGTCGCGGGTCTGGGCGTTGATCAGGTTTTTCGAGTAGTCGAGAAACAGGCCGCAGCTCGACAGGGTGAATTGAGTGAAACGCTGCGGATCGGCATTGAACGCTTCGCGCATGCTGAAATCCTGCATGGCTTTGCGGTGGTCATTCAGCGCTTGCCAGGCTGGCAGAGCGGTCACGTCATGAGGGGTTCGGTAATACGCCATCGCTGCGGGTTTCCTTTTTACTTGAACGACCTTTTGTACACTAAAAATTCCGACGCGGCTCGAGGTGGGCGTCTGGACACTGCGTCGACACGATCGCCGGACGCAGGGCGACTACAGTAAACCTCGCGTTGCGATCTGTCTTGACTTTGTAAGACCGGTTCCCGGTACTTTTTTATACAACGGGGGTGGGACGGGGCCGACAGACGGAAACGCGATGAGGTCTTGCGGACAAACTGAGTTGTTGTGGGGGGGCTTGTGGGAGCAAAGCTTGCTCGCGACGACGCGGTCACATTCAACACCTATGTTGACTATCAGACCGCTATCGCGAGCAAGCTTTGCTCCCACGGGCCTCCTCCCGCGGGGTGTGCGTTGGTTCAGGCGGGAGTGTCGAGGTCCAGGTGCAGGTTATCGATCAGGCGCGTGGTGCCCAAAAATGCAGCCACCAGAATCACCAGGTCGCGGTCCTCGCTCAACGCCGGGCGCAGGGTCTTGGCGTGACGGATTTCCAGGTAATCAGGTCGCAGGCCGGCGGCTTCCAGTTGCTTGAGCTGTTCGCCGATCAAAGCCGGGAAATCTCGTTGGCCCTGCCTGATCGCCTCGGCGATCTGGCTCAGGCTGCGGTAGACCACGGGTGCGACCGCGCGTTGCTCCGGGCTGAGGAAGCCGTTGCGCGACGACAGCGCCAGGCCGTCCTCGGCACGGACGGTCGGCTCGCCGATGATCTGGATCGGCATGTTCAAGTCATGGACCAGGGCGCGGATCACCGCCAGTTGCTGGAAGTCTTTCTGGCCAAACACCGCCAGGTCAGGCTGGACCATGTTGAACAGCTTGCTGACCACCGTCGCCACACCCTCGAAATGCCCTGGACGGCTGGCGCCGCACAAGCCTTCGGACAATTGCGGGACGCTGACCCGGGTTTGTCCGGCCATGCCGTCGGGGTACATCTCTTCGACGCTGGGAGCGAACAGCAGATGGCAGCCGGCCTGGAGTAGTTTTTCCTGGTCGGCCGCCAGGGTGCGGGGGTATTTGTCCAGGTCTTCGCCGGCGCCGAATTGCAGCGGATTGACGAAAATGCTCGCCACCACGAAGTCGGCCCGTTGCGCAGCCTTGGTCACCAGCGCCATATGACCGCTGTGCAGGTTGCCCATGGTCGGTACGAAGGCGATGCGTTTGCCTTCGCCGCGGGCACGGGCCACGGCGGCCCGCAGTTCGCGTACGGTTTTGACGGTGTTCATGCAGAGAATCCGTGTTCAATGCCTGGGAAGGTGGCTGCCTTGACTTCAGTGACGTAGGCACCCAGGGCCGCCTGGATGGAGGTTTGCCCGGTCATGAAGTTCTTCACGAACTTGGGCACGCGACCGCTGATCGACAGCCCGAGCATGTCGTGCAGGACCAGCACCTGGCCGTCGGTGGCGCTACCGGCGCCGATCCCGATGACCGGGATCTTCACCGCCTGGGTGATTTCTTCAGCCAGTTCGCTGGGCACGCATTCAAGCAGCAACATCGCCGCGCCAGCCTGCTCCAGTGCAATGGCATCGGCGCGCATCTGCCGCGCCTGGTTTTCATTGCGGCCCTGGACTTTGTAGCCACCGAGGATGTTCACCGCTTGCGGGGTCAGGCCCAAGTGCGCGCACACCGGGATACCGCGCTCGGCCAGTAACCGAATCGAATCGGCCAGCCACAACGCGCCTTCGACCTTGACCATGTGGGCACCGGCCTGCATCAGCATGGCGCTGTTGGTCATGGTTTGTTCGAGGGTGGCGTAGGCCATGAACGGCAGGTCGGCGAGGATCAGTGCATCGGTGTTACCGCGTTTGACAGCGGCTACATGGTAGGCCATCTCGGCGGTGGTCACCGGCAGCGTGCTGTCGTGACCTTGCAGCACCATGCCGAGGGAATCGCCCACCAGCAACACTTCGACACCGGCCTCGTTGCAGGCGTGGGCGAAGGTCGCGTCATAGCAGGTCAGCATGGCGATTTTCTCACCTTTTTGCTTGAGACCTTGCAGCGTGGTCAGGGTAATAGCTGGCATGAAAAAGTCCTCATTAGGCGCTCGTGAATTACTGCGAGTAACGCGCATGATTCGTCATTTATACAGGCGCACCCTCTATGCGTGGTGCTTGTAAGGCCTGGACTGCGCCCTTTAAACGCCGCGTTGGCGGCAACGGGACGCCTATAGTCGTGAGGAGCACTCGGGAAGTCAATTGGATGTGTTACCGCCGGGTGTTACCGGGGTTACTGATGCGTTTCAGCGTAGAGGGAGTGTCCCGGATCTGACTGTCCGGTACCGGATCCTGTGGGAGCGAGCCTGCTCGCGATAGCGGTGTGTCAGTCGACATATACATTGACTGATCCGCCGCTACCGCGAGCAGGCTCGCTCCCACAAGGGTATCTATGTCAGTTGGGAGGCAAGCGTTCCAGGCCGACGAATGGGCACGCCGCAAGCAGGTCCCTGAGTCGACGCCCATCGGCCAGGCGCAGGTCGGCGGGCGCCAACTCGGCCAGTGGATACAGCACGAAGGCCCGGGCCTGCATGTGGTAATGGGGGACCTTGAGGCGAGGCTCGTCGATCAGGCGATCACCAAACAGCAGGATGTCCAGGTCCAGGGTGCGCGGGCCCCAGCGTTCGAGGCGTTCGCGACCCTGTCCGGTTTCGATGGCTTGCAGCGCATCGAGCAGATCCAACGGCGCCAGGTGGCTGTCCAGCGCCGCCACCGCGTTGGTATAGCGCGGCTGGCCGGGCAGCAGGGAATCGCTTTGATAAAACGCCGAGACCCCCACCAGTTGGGTCTCGGGCAATTGCGCCAGCGCCTGGACGGCACAGCGCAATTGTTCGGCGGGTTCGGCCAGGTTGCTGCCCATGCCGATGTAGATGCGTTCCATCGATTACTCGCCCGATGCGCTCGGTACACCGGCACGCTTGCGCTTGGCGCCGCTGCTGCGACGACGCTTGCGCGGGCCGCTGGCGCCGTCATCCTTGCCGCTGAGTTCGCGAATCATGTCGCGGCGCTCGCTGTCGTTGGCGTCCTGGTAATCGGTCCACCATTCGCCCAGGCCATCGGTCTGCTCGCCTGCGCTTTCACGCAGCAGCAGGAAGTCGTAGCCGGCGCGGAAACGCGGGTTGTCCAGCAGCAGGTCGGCACGTTTGCCGCTGCGCCGTGGCAGGCGCTCCTGCATGTCCCAGATCTCGCGGATCGGCATGGTGAAGCGTTTTGGAATGGCGATGCGCTGGCACTGCTCGGCGATCAGCTCGTGGGCGGCCTCCTGCATCGCCGGGATCGGCGGCATGCCACGTTCCTGCAGGCGCAGTACCCGGGCCGGCAGGGCCGGCCAGAGCAGGGCGGCAAACAGGAAGGCCGGGGTTACCGGCTTGTTCTGCTTGATGCGCAGGTCGGTGTTGATCAGCGCTTCGCTGATCAGGGTGTGGGTATAGGTCGGGTTGTGCTCCAGGGCCTCGGCGCTGGCGGGGAACAGCGGATCGAACAGTTGCAGGTCCACCAGCATCTCGAAGGTGTCCGCCGCGTTGCCCGACAGGAACAGCTTGAGCACTTCTTCGAACAGTCGGGCCGAAGGAATTTCCCGCAGCATCGGCGCCAGTTCGCGAATCGGCAGGGCGCTGTGTTTTTCGATGCCGAAATCCAGCTTGGCGGCGAAACGCACCGCCCGCAGCATCCGCACCGGATCTTCCTGGTAGCGCTGCTTGGGGTCGCCAATCAGGCGGATCAGGCGATTGCGAATGTCGTGTACGCCGTTGGCGTAATCGAGGATGCGCTCGCTGACCGGATCGTAATACAGGGCGTTGATGGTGAAGTCGCGGCGTTGCGCGTCTTCTTCCAGGGTGCCGTAGACGTTATCGCGCAGGATGCGCCCGCTCTCGTTGCGAGAAGACTGATTGCTGTCTTCCTCTTCGTCGTTTTGCGGGTGATTGGCGCGGAACGTCGCCACTTCGATGATTTCGCGACCGAAGTGGATGTGGACCAGCTTGAAGCGCCGGCCAATGATCCGCGCATTGCGAAATTCGGCCCGTATCTGTTCCGGCGTGGCACTGGTGGCGACGTCGAAATCCTTGGGCGTGATGTTGAGCAGCATGTCGCGCACGCAGCCACCGACCAGGTAAGCCTGGTAGCCGGCGTTCTGCAAACGTTCGACGATGTTCACCGCATAACGGCTGAACTGGGCCTTTTGCAGTGAATGCTGGCCGCTGTTGAGCACTTCAGGCGTGCTGCGAATGTGTTGCGTACGACGCAAGGGAGAACGGAATGACTGGAACAGCTTCTTCAGCATGGGATGCACTGTTTGAAGGAATATTCGGCCAAAAACAAAGAATGACCGCATGATGGGCCGGGATTCTAGCATTTAGTCGAGGGATGGTGTAGGACGCAGGAGTTTTGAGCTGCAAGCTTGCGCGACAAGCCTTGTAGGCTACGGGAGAGTGGAACGACAGAAACCACAAGGGGAGCCGAAGCTCCCCCAGAATTAGTTGCGTGCTCTGTTTTTATTATTGGTTTCGGGCTTCTTGTTTTTGTTGAGTGCCCGCGCCACGAGGTTTTCCCTTCGTGACCCTCCCAATCGGGAGTCAAGAGCAAACGGATTGCTTTGGTCGCTGTGTTGCAGTGATCTGTCGATCCAACCAGTTCAGGCACCTGTCTTGAGACAGTTTTTATTGTTCTCGGCCTGGTTGTGGGGCAAGCCCCAAATACAACGCCTCTCCAAAAGAATCAGTTAGCTGCGCCTCTCGCCGTCTTGTTTTTATTGTGCGTGAGTCGATTCGTCTTATTTTTATTGTCTTTTGCATTGCTTGTTATTGTTCTTGTACCAAAGCTATAGCAGGGTGCGTGCCAACTTTTGCGAAACCCAGCGAAACCGGGGGTTCTATGGTTATAGCCATTTTCCCGGGGCGAAAAAAAGCCGGGGTTTCGTTACCGTAAACCCCGGCTTCTGTTACGTGAAAAAGACTGGGGTAACAGTTTTTTCACATTCAGAGGTGTTACCCCCACACCTCAGCTTTCGCTGGTCGCCCCGGTCTTGCGCCGTGGAATCCCCAGGCGCTGGCGACGTTCCCACAGGCACTTGCGGCTGACGCCCAGCTTGCGTGCCAGTTCGGTCTCGGTCATGTGGTCCTGGTGCTCGAGCACGAAGTGCTGGAAGTAGTCTTCCAGGGACAGGTCTTCAGTGGGTTCGTGGCTGGTGTTGTTGGCGGCGCCGCCCTGTTGCGGGGCCAGGCCGATGAATTCTTCGTCGTCCAGGTCACTCAGCTCGATGTCGATGCCCAGCAGGTCGGCAGAGATTTCCGGGCTCTCGCACAGGATCACTGCCCGCTCGACTGCGTTTTCCAGCTCTCGAACGTTACCCGGCCAGGCGTAGTGACGAATGGCTTGTTCAGCGTCCGGGGCGAACTTGAGGTCGGTGCGGTTGACCCGCGCACTCTGGCGGGCCAGGAACGCCTGGGCGATTTCATTGACGTCCGCGCCACGCTCGCGCAGGGGAGGCAGCTTCAAGGCGATGACGTGCAAGCGATAATACAAGTCTTCACGGAACTGGCCGATCTTGGCCAGGCTCTTGAGGTCTCGGTGGGTGGCCGCGATCAGCCGGACGTCGACCTTTTGCGACTGCACCGAGCCGACCCGGCGGATTTCGCCTTCCTGAAGGACCCGCAGCAATCGTGCCTGGGCTTCCAGTGGCAGCTCGCCGATTTCATCGAGGAATAACGTGCCGCCGTCCGCCGCTTCCACCAGACCGGCACGTCCGGCGCTGGCACCGGTGAACGCGCCTTTTTCGTGGCCGAACAGTTCGGACTCGATCAGGCTTTCCGGAATCGCCGCGCAGTTCACCGAGATCATCGGTGCCTTGGCCCGGCGTGACAGATTGTGCAGGGCCCGGGCCACCAGTTCCTTGCCGGTACCGGATTCGCCCTGGATCAGGACATTGGAGTCGGTGGGCGCCACTTTGCGGATCTTGCCGTACAAGTCCTGCATGGGCGGGCAGGAACCGATGATGCCGATTTCGCCATTGCTGTTGCTGGCGCCGGCTTTCGCCGAGGCGCTGGCCTTGCCGACGGGTTCCGCCGGGTTGCTGGTCGCCGCCTGTCGGTCGCGCAGGATGCGGGCCACGGCCTGGAGCATCTCGTCGTGGTCGAACGGCTTGGCGATGTAGTCCACCGCGCCCATTTTCATGGAGTCGACCGCCGAGCGCAGGCTGGCGTAACTGGTCATGATCAGCACGGGGGTGCCCTGGCCGAGCTTGATCAGCTCGGTACCCGGGGCGCCAGGCAGGCGCAGGTCGCTGACGATCAGGTCAAACGTGGGAATGCTGAAACGCTCTTGTGCTTCCTGCACTGAACCGGCTTCGCTGACCTGGTACTGGTTGCGTTCCAGCAGGCGGCGCAAGGCGGAGCGGATAATTGTTTCGTCTTCGACGATCAAAATGTGCGGCATTGATTCGATTCTCTCGACGGTCTCAGTTCACAGCGGACGTCGCTTCGACATGACGCGGCAAGGTCACCCGGATACGGGTGCCGCGTTGGCTTTGTACATCGGCCGGGCTGTCGATGGTGATTTGTCCATAATGCTCTTCAACGATGGAATAGACCAGTGCGAGGCCCAGACCGGTGCCTTCGCCAGGATCCTTGGTGGTGAAGAAGGGTTCGAACAATCGGTCCATGATGTTCTGTGGGATTCCGCTGCCTTCGTCTTCGACGATCAGGTCGACCGTGTGTTCGAAGGCTTCGCTCTTGACCCGCACCGCGCTGCCGGCCGGTGAGGCGTCCCGCGCGTTGGATAGCAGGTTGATCAACACCTGGGCGAGCCGCTGGGGGTCGCCATCGACCCAATGTTCCGGGTCGCACAGGTTGAAGAATTGCACTTCGAAATTGCGCCGGTTCAGCGCCAGCAGACCAATGGCATCCTGGGCCACTTCGGCCAGACAGACGGGCTCGTCATTGTGCTGGTGACCGCCGGCATGGGCGAAGCTCATCAGCGACTGGACGATACGCGACACGCGCTTGGTCTGTTCGAGGATCTGGCCGCTGATTTCCGTCAGCTCGCCGTCGTCCTCGCGCTCTTCGCGCAGGTTCTGCGCCAGGCAGGCGATGCCGGTGATCGGGTTGCCGATCTCGTGGGCCACCCCGGCGGCCAGCCGGCCGATGCTTGCCAGCCGTTCGGAATGCACCAGCTTGTCTTCAAGCATCTGCGTGTCGGTGAGGTCTTCCACCAGCAGCACCAGGCCGCTGTTACCGGGTGCCAACGGCTCGTCGATGGCCGCCTTGTGCAGGTTCAGCCAACGGGTCTGGCCGTCGAGGGCCAGGTGCTGTTTGTGCAAGTGCTCGTCCGGCAGGTCGATGAAGCCTTGCAGCAAGCCTTTCCACGGTTCGCCCAAGGTGCTCAGGCGCGAACCGACCACGCGCTGGGCGGCGATCCCGGTCAGTTCTTCCATGGCTTTGTTCCACATCAGGATTTCCTGGTCCTTGGCCAGGGAGCACACGCCCATCGGCAGTTCCTGCAAGGTCTGGCGGTGGTAACGGCGCAAGGCGTCCAGTTCGGCGGCCAGGCCCGTGAGGCGCGAGTGGTAATCCTCGAGGCGGCTTTCGATGAAGTGGATGTCTTCGGTGACATAGTTTTCGCCGCCGGCCTTGTAGGGCAGGAACGTCTCGACCATGTCCTGGGCCACGCTGGGGCCCATCAGGCCGGACAGGTTGGCTTCGATCCGGTCCCGCAGGCGACGCAAGGCATACGGGCGGCGTTCATCGAAGGGCAGGTAGAGGTCGCGCAGGGCCTGTTCGACTTCCTTTTGCGCGGCCTTGGCGCCCAGGGGCTTGGCCAGTTGCGTGGCGAATTCCTGGGGCGAGGCGGCGTGCAGCTCGCGGCGCTGCGGGCGGCGGACGTTGTCCACCGCACAGGCTTCGGCGGCGCTGGCCTCTTCGCTGCTGGCGTTGGTGAACAGTGAGATCAGGGTGAACATCAGCACGTTCGCCGCCAGGGAGGCGATGGCCGCCATATGCCAACTGGTGTCGTCGAGCACGTAGATCATATTCAACAGCGGAATATAGAAGCCCTGCAGGTTGCCCATCAGTGGCAACAGCATCGCCACCAGCCACACCAGGATCCCGGCCAACAGGCCGGCGATGAACCCGCGGCGGTTGGCGGTTGGCCAATACAGCACCGACAACACGCCTGGCAGGAACTGCAAGGTAGCGACGAAGGCGACGATGCCCAGGTTGGCCAGGTCCTGTCCGTCACCCAGCATCAGGTAGAAGCCATAGCCGGCCATGATGATCGCGACGATCAGCGCCCGACGCGTCCATTTCAGCCAGCGATAGATATTGCCTTCGGCCGGTGGCTGGTAGAGCGGCAGCACCAGGTGGTTGAGAGCCATGCCCGACAAGGCCAGCGTGGTGACGATGATCAGGCCGCTGGCCGCCGAGAGGCCGCCAACGTAGGCCAGCAGCGCCAGGGCCTTGCTGTTGGCGGCGATGCCGATACCGAGGGTGAAATATTCCGGATTGGTACTGGCGCCCAGCTTCAAGCCGGCCCAGAGGATCAGCGGCACCGCCAGGCTCATCAGCAGCAGGAACAGCGGCAAGCCCCAGCTCGCGCTCACCAGCGAGCGCGGGTTGAGGTTTTCGGTAAAGGTCATGTGGTACATGTGCGGCATCACGATGGCCGATGCGAAGAACACCAGCAACAGCGTGCGCCACGGGCCTTCCTGCAAGGGCGTGTGCAGGGCGGCGAGGGCGGTCTGGTTCTGCAGCAGCCACAACTCAAGCTGCTGCGGGCCATCGAACACGCCGTACAAGGCATAGAGCCCGACGCCGCCAATGGCGATCAGCTTGATCACCGACTCGAAGGCGATCGCGAACACCAGGCCTTCGTGCTTTTCCCGCGTGGCAATGTGTCGGGAGCCGAAGAAAATCGTGAACAGGATGATCAGCGCACAGAAGCTCAACGCCACCCGGTGTTGTACCGGCTCGCGGGTCAGGATGCTGATGGAGTCGGCCACGGCCTGGATTTGCAGGGCCAGCAGCGGCAACACCCCGACCAGCATGAAGATCGTGGTCAGCGCACCGGCCCAGGTGCTGCGAAAACGAAAGGCGAACAGGTCGGCCAGCGACGACAGTTGGTAGGTGCGGGTGATTTTCAGGATCGGGTAGAGCAACACCGGCGCCAGCAGGAACGCGCCCGATACACCGAGGTAACTGGAGAGGAAACCATAGCCGTACTGGTAGGCCAGCCCGACCGTGCCATAGAACGCCCATGCGCTGGCATAGACGCCCAGCGACAGGGTGTAGGTCAGCGGGTGGCGGATGATCGCCCGGGGGATCATGCCTCGTTCGCTGATCCAGGCGACACCGAACAGAACGGCCAGGTAGGCGGCGCTGATCAGGATCATCTGGGTCAGGCTAAAGCTCATCGGCATCTTTTTGGCTCTGCAGGATGAAGGTCACGACAATCAGGATCAGCCAGAGCAGGTAAGGCCGATACCAGGCACCCGTGGCATCGATCCACCAATCCATGATGGCCGGGGAGAACAGATAAATCCCCACTACCAGGAGCAGGACCAAGCGATAGATATACATCCCGGCCTCTCTAATTTATGCGCGTGCCCGAAAACGTGCGGCGATGGTAACGGATGGGCGCCAAGCTGCAAGGGCCGTCAACGTATTTGCGCTTCGGGCAGGCTCAGTGTGCGCGGGATCTTGCCCGCGTCCCAGTGACCAATGCCCCAGGCCAGCAGTTCCCGTGGGCTGGCATCGACCAGTTCGAGGCCCGGTTGCTGGCCCAGCGCGCGCAACGCCCGTAACAGCAGCGGTGTGGCCTGGTCGGCCGCCAGGGGCGGTGAACGATAGGATTTGCCCAGCTTGTGCCCGTCGGGCTGGGTGATCAACGGCACGTGCAGGTAACGCGGTTGTGGCAATCCGAGTAATTCTTGCAGGTAGAGCTGGCGTGGCGTGGAGTCCAGCAGGTCGGCACCGCGCACGATATCGGTTACCCCCTGCCAGGCGTCGTCCAGGACCACGGCCAGTTGATAGGCGTAGAGCCCGTCGCGGCGGCGGATCACGAAATCGCCGACCTCACGGCCCAGGTGCTGGCGGAACTTCCCCTGGACCCGGTCGGTAAAGTGATATTCAAGTTCGGGGACACGCAGGCGGATGGCGGCGTCCTCGGTGTCGTGCCCGGCGTTGCGGCACAGGCCCGGATAAATGCCCTGGTACGGCTCCAGTTGTTTGCGCGAACAGGTGCAGGCGTAGGCCAGGCCCTGGCTGAACAGCCGGTTGATGACCTGGTCATAGGCAGCATGGCGCTCGCTCTGGCGGACCATTTCGCCGTCCCACTCAAACCCGTAGCTTTCCAGCGCCTTGAGAATCGCCGCTTGTGCGCCCGGTTCCTCCCGGGGTGGGTCGAGGTCCTCCATGCGCAGCAGCCAGCGCCCGCCCACGGCCCGGGCATCCAGGTACGACGCCAGGGCGGCGACCAGCGAGCCGAAATGCAAGTGGCCGCTGGGGGTGGGGGCGAAGCGGCCGATGTAGGGGGCGGTAGTCATAGGGGAATATTACTAGCTTGGATCTGGCAGAGGCGCATTTGTGGGAGCGAGCAAGCCCGCTCCCACAGGATGTCGCAAGGTTCAGGATGGTGGTCAGGTGCCGGAAACAAAAAACGGAGCGTATGAACGCTCCGTTTTTGTAACAGCCCCGGCGATTACTTGCCGACCTGTTTTTCCTTGATTTCCGCCAGGGTCTTGCAGTCGATGCACAGGTCGGCGGTCGGGCGGGCTTCCAGGCGACGAATGCCGATCTCGATGCCGCAGGACTCACACCAACCGTATTCTTCGTCTTCGATCAGTTGCAGGGTCTTGTCGATTTTCTTGATGAGCTTGCGTTCGCGATCACGGGCGCGCAGTTCGAGGCTGAACTCCTCTTCCTGACTGGCACGGTCGGCCGGGTCCGGGAAGTTGGCCGCTTCGTCTTTCATGTGATCCACGGTGCGGTCGACTTCCTGCATCAAGTCCTGTTTCCACTTGTTCAGGATCTTGGTGAAGTGCGCGCGCATGGGGGCGCCCATGTACTCTTCGCCAGCTTGCGGGACGTAAGGCTCAAACCCGCTGAGCGTGTTATTTGGGTTTTGCTTTGCTTGGGTGGGCATGAATGGACCGCCTCTACTCTTGTAATCCACTACGCAGGATTGCTCCATCACCGACACCTGCCGGCCCTGCGGCTGCAAGCGGGCGAACTTACCAGATCAAATCGGGCCGCGCTACTCCCGGTTGTCGAGCCTGCGGCGGCCGGGGTCTGTAGAACGTGGCTGGGTTCGCTTCGGTGGGGATGTAAACCTGCTCAATGCTTGATTCTAGTCAAGCCTGGGCCAATCGCGGGAGTCATTTCCTGCAATTCACGGCCTCAGACCGCTTTCGGTTCGCGCTCGTTCCCGCAGTTGTTTCTGACTTGGCGGGAGAGTTGGGTAGAATCGGTTCTTTTTTTCCTGAAGGAAGGCCAATGGCTCAGCCCTACAGTGCGCGCAGCCGCGCCATCGAACCTTTCCATGTGATGGCGCTGCTGGCCCGTGCCAACGAGCTGCAGGCCGCCGGGCATGACGTCATCCACCTGGAGATAGGCGAGCCGGACTTCACCACCGCCGAGCCGATCATCCAGGCCGGTCAGGCTGCGCTGGCGGCGGGCAAGACCCGCTACACCGCGGCCCGCGGCATTCCCGAGCTGCGCGAGGCCATCGCCGGTTTCTACGATCAGCGCTATGGGGTGGAGATTGATCCGCGACGCATCCTCGTGACCCCAGGCGGATCCGGCGCGTTGTTGCTGGCCAGCGCCTTGCTGGTGGACCCTGGCAAGCATTGGCTGCTGGCCGACCCCGGTTATCCGTGCAACCGTCATTTCCTGCGCCTGGTCGAAGGTGCGGCGCAATTGGTGCCCGTGGGGCCGGAGGTGCGTTACCAATTGACGCCGGACCTGGTGAACCGGCATTGGGATCAGGACAGCGTCGGTGCGTTGGTGGCCTCGCCGGCCAACCCGACCGGGACGATTCTCACTCGGGACGAACTGGCGGGGTTGTCCAAGGCCATCAAGGGTCACAACGGTCATCTGGTGGTGGACGAGATCTATCACGGCCTGACCTACGGCACCGATGCCGCCAGCGTGCTGGAAGTCGACGACGAGGCCTTTGTCCTCAACAGTTTCTCCAAGTATTTCGGCATGACCGGTTGGCGGCTTGGCTGGCTGGTGGCCCCGTCGGCGGCCGTCGGCGAGCTGGAAAAGCTCGCGCAGAATCTCTACATCAGTGCGCCGAGCATGGCCCAGTACGCCGCCCTGGCCTGTTTCGAACCCGCGACCATCGAGATCTTCGAGCAGCGGCGGGCCGAGTTCGCCCTGCGCCGTGACTTTCTACTGCCGGCCTTGCGTGAATTGGGCTTCGGTATCGCGGTGGAGCCGGAAGGGGCGTTCTACCTGTATGCCGACATCAGCGCGTTCGGCGGCGACGCCTTTGCGTTCTGCCAGCACTTCCTGGAAACCGAACACGTGGCCTTCACGCCGGGGTTGGATTTTGGCCGCCATCAGGCCGGCCACCATGTGCGTTTCGCCTACACCCAGAGCCTGCCGCGGCTACAGGAAGCCGTGGCGCGAATCGAACGTGGACTACGGAGTTGGCAAGGCTGATGCATTTTTCTCCTGCGTTGGAAGAAGGTCGCTTGATTCGGCGTTACAAGCGTTTTCTCGCGGATATCGAGACCGTTCACGGCGAACTGCTCACCATTCACTGCCCGAACACCGGCTCGATGCTCAATTGCATGGCGCAAGGCGCGCGCGTCTGGTTCAGTCGCTCCAGCGACCCCAAGCGCAAGTTGCCCGGCACCTGGGAAATCGGCGAAACCCCTCAGGGACGACTCGCTTGCATCAATACCGCGCGGGCCAACGCCTTGGTCGAAGAAGCCTTGCGCGCCGGGGTCATCAGCGAACTGAACGGGTTTACCGGGCTCAAGCGTGAAGTGGCTTATGGTGTGGAAAACAGCCGAATCGATTTTCGCCTGGACTACGATCGAGGCTCGGCCTGGGTCGAAGTCAAAAGCGTCACGCTGGGTTTTGATGGCACCAACGTTGCGGCGTTTCCCGATGCGGTGACACTGCGCGGCGCCAAGCACCTGAGGGAACTCGCCTGCCTGGCCCGGGAAGGCGTGCGGGCGGTGCAGCTGTATTGTGTGAACCTGAGCGGTATCGAAGCGGTGCGCCCGGCACAGGAAATCGACCCGGTGTACGCCGCTGCCCTGCGTGACGCGGTGGCGGCGGGTGTGGAGGTGCTGGCCTATGGGGTCACGCTGACGCCCGAGCAGATGTGGGTCGACCGCGCGTTGCCGGTGTTGCTCGAGCCGCTAGAGCTGGACCCAGATGCCATGCTCGTCCTCCCGGCTGTCTAGGGCCGCCAGGAACTGGCCGGCGCAGGGCCCGGCCACACATTCACCGCTCTCGATCAGGAACAGCGCGCCGTGAGTGGCGCACTGGATCAGGCTGGCGCTGGGGTCGAGAAACTGGTCGGGTTGCCATTCCAGCGGCACGCCACGGTGCGGGCAGCGGTTGAGATAGGCATACACCTGGCCGGAGCGCCGCACGGCCAGCACCTTGCGCCCATCCAGATCGAAACCGCGACTGCCGTTGTCGGGCACTTCGGCGGCGGTACAAAGAAACTTCATGTGTATCTCTATATTTGTGTTGAAAAGTCCCCTGTGGGAGCGAGCCTGCTCGCTCCCACAGAGGTTCATGCCACAGATGTCTATGCTTGACGGTCAAATGAAAACAATTATCAAATGGCGCCATCCTTCGCAGATGGGGGAGGATACTTGGCCATGCCCGCTCCTGCGAAAAACTTCTTTGAGGACGCTGCCTGATGCGCCTGAACATCCGCTTTGTTGCGCTCTGTGTCGCACTGTTGATCAACCAGGGGGCCCGCGCGGACGAATTGCCGCAACGTTGGGTCAGCGCCGGTGGCGCGTTGTCGGAGTGGGTCAGTGCGTTGGGGGGCGAGTCGAAGCTGGTGGGCGTGGACACCACCAGCCAGCATCCCGAATCCTTGCGGGCCCTGCCCAGTATCGGCTATCAACGACAGCTGTCGGCGGAGGGGGTGTTGAGCCTGCGTCCGCAGATCCTGGTGGGCACCGAAGAAATGGGGCCGCCGCCGGTGCTGGCTCAGATTCGCAACGCAGGCGTGCAGGTCGAACTGTTCTCGGCCACGCCTGATCTGCCTACCCTCCAAGGCAATTTACGTCATTTAGGGCAGTTGCTGGGGAGTGAAGCCCAGGCCGCGCAGTTGTTTCAAGGTTATCAACAGCAGTTGGACCGGCAAGCTGCCCGGGTGCGCGAAGTCCAGCTCAAGCAAAAGGCTCCCGGCGTGTTGCTGCTGGTGGGAAGTTCCGGCGGCAAGTTAATGGTGGCCGGCAAGGACACCGCCGCTGACTGGCTGTTGCAGCAGGCCGGGGGCCGCAACCTGGCGACCCACGGTGGCTACAAGTCTTTTTCCGTGGAGAGCCTGGCCGGCCTGAATCCTGAAGTGCTGGTCTTTGCCGACCGTGCCTTGAGCGGCGAAGAAGCGCGCGCGGCGCTGTTCAAGGAAAACCCGATTCTGTCCTCGACTCGAGCCGCCAGGGATGGGCGCGTCATGGAGCTGGACCCGACGCTCTTGGTGGGCGGGTTGGGTCCGCGGTTGCCACAAAGCTTGGAGAAACTGACGGCAGGGTTCTATCCGGCTGTGTCGGCCAGGGCGCCATGACTTCGTTGGTCAAGCCACGCACCTTGTTCATCGGCCTGAGCCTGTTGTGTCTGCTGGCGACCTGGTTGTCCCTGGCCCTGGGGCCGGTGAGCTTGCCGCTGCTCGACACCTTGCGCGCCGCCGCGCGCCTGCTGGGTTTGCCGGTGGCTGCCGATGGTCTGGAACAGGCCGAACTGATCCTCGGCCAGATCCGTTTGCCGCGCACCTTGCTGGGGTTGGCGGTGGGCGGGGTGTTGGCATTGTCCGGTGTGGCGATGCAGGGGCTGTTTCGCAACCCATTGGCCGACCCGGGGCTGGTGGGCGTTTCCAGCGGTGCGGCACTGGGCGCCGCGTTCGCCATTGTCGGTGGCTCGGCGCTGGGTGGGTTGCCCGAAGCCTTTGGCCCCTACGTGTTGTCGTTGTGCGCATTCCTCGGCGGGCTTGGCGTTACGGCGCTGGTCTATCGTCTGGGGCGACGTAATGGCCAGACCCATGTCGCGACCATGCTCCTGGCCGGTATTGCCCTGACCGCACTGTCCGGTTCGGCCGTCGGCCTGTTCACCTACCTGGCGGACGACGCGACCCTGCGCACCCTGACGTTCTGGAACCTGGGCAGTCTCAACGGCGCCAGCTATGCGAGGTTGTGGCCGCTGTTGCTGGTCAGCTTTGGTGTGGCGCTCTGGTTGCCTCGGCGGGCCCGGGCGCTCAATGCGCTGTTGCTGGGGGAGTCCGAAGCGGCCCATTTGGGCGTCGACGTCGAAGGCCTCAAGCGTGAACTGGTGTTTTGTACGGCGATGGGGGTTGGCGCGGCGGTGGCGGCGGCGGGCATGATCGGTTTTGTTGGGCTGGTGGTGCCACATCTGGTGCGACTGGTGGCCGGCCCTGACCACCGTGTGTTGTTGCCCGCCTCTGTGTTGGCGGGTGCCAGCCTGTTGCTGTTCGCCGATCTGGTGGCGCGCCTGGCACTGGCCCCTGCGGAATTGCCGATCGGCATTGTCACGGCCTTTATTGGGGCACCGTTCTTCCTTTATCTATTGGTGCGAGGGCGCGCCTGATGCTGCGAGCGCAGAACCTGCACATTCAGCGTGGCCGGAAAACCGTGCTGGCGGACATCGATCTGCTGCTCAACCCCGGCGAAGTGCTCGGTGTGCTCGGGCCCAACGGTGCGGGCAAAAGTACCTTGCTGGCGGGCCTGTGCGGCGAATTGCGCCCGGCCCAGGGGCGGGTCTGGCTCGATGACCGGCCACTGGCCCAGTGGCACGGTGCCGAGCGTGCCCGTCGCCTGGCGGTGTTGCCGCAGTCCTCGACCCTGGATTTTGCCTTCCGTGTCGAGGAAGTCGTCGGCATGGGGCGCCTGCCGCACCAGAGTGGTCGGCTGCGCGACGAGCAAATCGTCGCCGAGGCGCTGCAAGCGGCAGATGCTGCGCATCTGCACGGTCGCAGTTACCTGGCGTTGTCCGGTGGCGAGCGCCAGCGGGTACATCTGGCGCGGGTATTGACGCAGTTGTGGCCGGGTGAGGCAGGGCAAACCCTGTTGCTGGACGAGCCGACCTCGATGCTCGACCCGCTGCATCAGCACACCATCCTCCAGGCGGTGCGTGAGTTCGCCAGTCGCGGCGCCGCCGTGCTGGTGATCCTGCATGACCTGAACCTGGCGGCGCGTTACTGTGATCGTCTGTTGCTGCTCGCGTCCGGTCGCCCAGTGGCCCTGGACACGCCCCGGCATGTGCTGCGCCCGGAACCGCTCAAGGCGGTGTTTGGCCTGGACGTGTTGGTGCAAGACCATCCGGAGCGCGGGCATCCATTGATCATTGCCCGTTGAGGGCACCCTTGAGGATACCGACGTGCGCCTGCTCCTGATTCTGGCATTGAGTGTACTGACGGCGTGCCAGAGCATCGCACCGCCCCCGCTTGGCGGACGAATCCGTGATTTGCACAATGGCCAGGCCGTGACGCCCCAGGCGTTGATCGAACGCCTGGCAAAGGCGCCTCGGGTGGTGATGGGAGAACGGCACGACAATCGCGATCACCATGCACTGCAGGTATGGCTGCTCCAGGCTTTGGCCGGACAGCGGGCCCAGGGCAGCCTGTTGCTGGAAATGCTCACCCCCTCCCAACAGCCACGCGTCGATTCGGTCCGCCAGTTACCCGCCTTGCCAACGGACCTGCCCGACGCGCTGGCCTGGTCGCCCGGCTGGGATTGGAGCCTGTACGGGCCCGTGGTCGAGTTTGCCCTGGCGCAACGTTATCCGTTGCTGGCCGCCAATCTGGACGCCGCCGAGATCCAGCGTTTCTATCGAAACCCACCCACCTTGATGGGCGCTCGCTCCAATGCGGCCACAGTCAAGGAGGAGTTGTTGGGGCAGATCCGTGAATCCCACTGCGGTTTGCTGCCGGAGTCGCAAATGCCAGCGATGCTGGCTGTGCAGCAACAGCGTGACCGCCGCATGGCCGAACGCCTGCTGCAAGCGCCGACACCGGCATTGTTGTTCGCCGGTGCCTGGCATGCTCGAAAGGATGTCGGTGTGCCGCTGCATGCAGTGGATCTTGGTGCCAGCGAGGCACCGATCGTCCTGATGCTGGCCGAGGAGGGCAGTGACGTAACGTCGGCCATGGCGGATTACGTGTGGTACACGCCGGCCATGCCACCACAGGATTACTGCGCGCAGATGCGTGAACACGCCGGAAAATGATCTTCTACAGGTGATTTTTCTACAGGCAAAAAAAGACCCGGCAAAAGCCGGGTCAAATAACCGTGATTAGCCTGATGAGGAGATATCTGAGAGTCCGAACCAAGGGCTGTTCAAATATCGACCAGTCTCGCGACCGGATGTGGTAATCATAGCGATTCTCATTACCATGTCAAACATTGTTTTACGATTCGCGGAAATAACCTGGTCGGTTATGGCGCCATTCGACAAAACAAGAAGCAGTCAGGCTTTATTACGCGTCGAAATGGCGTCCAGCTGCTTGTTCAGGGCTTCCTTGCGTTCGGCGGGGATGTCGTTCCAGTGCACATCCATCAATGCGCCTTCGATGGCATACAGCAACACCTTGGATGCCCGGAAGCCGCGCGTGCGCACGGCCCGATAAGCGTCCACCGCACCAAGCCGGCGTAAATCCGAGGCGCTGTGAATGCCGACGGCGTGCAGCCACTGGGCTGATGTCTTGCCCAGATTCTTCAGGTGTTGCAGTTCATCATTCATCGAGCCTCCTTGCGACGCCGACTGGTGCATTGGGCAAGCTTCTGAGCAGTGTAGCGGTCAGTAGGAAAAGCGTGATTCTTTGGTGGGATTCGATGCAAAAGCTTCTAATGCATTACGCACGATAGGGGGAGCGTGCGGCACGGTGCATCGTCCAGCGCGGGCGGGGGCGCTGGAGCTCAGTTCGGACTGTGGTGGGTTCGCCGCATGTCGGCTTACCCGGTTTCCACCGTATCAGCGGGTGCGGTAGCGCAGGCGGGTGCCGAAGTTCATCGACATCAGGATCTCGTCCGCAGACAGTTCGGGCGGGAAGTAGGCGCCGGATATTTGCGCATGGGCCAGACTCGCGCCTTCCAATGACGACTTGCGAAAATCGATGCCTCGCAAATCGGCGGAGCGGAAGTAGGCGTCGCTGAAGTCAACGTCGTCCGCGTTCAGTTCCCGCAGATCGAGGCCTCGAAAGTCGCCGCCGCGCATGTCGACCGGACCTTGTGGGCGTTCGCTGTTGAACCCGGCGATATCGTCTTTGCGCAGCAAGGCATAAAGCGGGGTATTGAGAAGCTTGGGAAGGCTCATTTCATATCACCTGTTGGTTTTATGACGCCAGTATAGTGCCACTATTTGGTGGCCGTGAAGCCGGGCATCGCTTCACGGCCCAAATAGTTACCTACAGGCCGGGCAGGCGCTGGCGGATTTGCGCGACCACGACGTCGAGCGTGCCGCTTTCATTGGTTTGGACTCGTTTGCTGCAGAGGATTTCCGCCGGAGTAAGGGCTTCACGGCTGGACTGTTGGGCAGCAATGACCGCCAGGTTCGCATCGGAAGGGTCGTTCTGGTCGGCCTGGCGCTGGGCCAGCCGGCTTTCGATGACCGCTTGCGGTGCGTCGCAGTCGAGGATCAGGAACGGGGCGCCGGTGGCCTCGGCGATTTTCGCCGCGGCGTCGCGCTGATCGTGCTTGAGGTAAGTGGCATCGATCACCACCGGGAAGCCGGCGCGCAGGATCACCGCGGCGATTTCATGCAGGCGGGCGTAGGTGGCGTTGCTGGCGTCGTTGTTATAAATGCCGGCCTGTGGGGCGTTGGGCACCTGTTGCTGGCCGAACAGGCGCTTGCGCTCTACATCCGAACGCAGGCGAATGGCGCCCAGCGCCTCTACCAGACGCATCGCGACATGGCTTTTGCCGACGGCCGAAACGCCGTGGGTGATGGCCAGGAAGCGCGAAGGAATGGTGCTGTAGCTTTCGGCCAGGTTGGCGTAGTTGCGGTACTGGCGCAGGGTGGTGGCGCGCTGCACCGGATCGGCTTCGGCCGGCATGCTGAACAGCGCGACTTTTGCCCGGACAAGGGCGCGATAGGCTTTATAGAAGTTCAGCAACTCCAGGCCCTGGTAGTCACCGGTCAGTTCCAGGTACTGGCTGACGAAGCGCCGCGCCAGCGACTTGAGGCCGCGGTCCTCCAGGTCCATCGCCAGGAACGCGGTGTCGGCGTAGACGTCGGTGAAGCGGAACGGTTCGTTGAACTCGATGCAGTCGAAGATCACCACCTTGCCGTCGATCACGGTGGCGTTGCCCAGGTGGATATCGCCGTGGCATTCGCGGATGAAACCTTCGGCCTTGCGTTGGGTGAACAACGGCTTGAGGCGTTCGAAACTGGTCTCGGCCCAGGCTTGCAGCGCTTCGAGTTGCAGCAGGTCGGCCTTGTCGTTGAGGAATGGGCGGATCTGTTCGAAGTTCTGCAGCACCGGAGCCATCACGCTTTGCGGGGTGCCGGCGTCGTTCTCGGCGGGTACCTTGGGCGTGGAGAGGTGGAATTGGGCGATTTGCGCGGCCATCTCATCGATGTGCGTGGTGGTCAGTTCGCCGTTGGCTTGCAGCGTGCTGAGCAGTTGGCTCTGGGGGAACTGGCGCATTTTCAGGGCGTATTCGATGGCTGGGCCGTCGCCACCCAGTTGCGGCGCTTCGGCGCTGCCGGTAATCGGCAGGACGTCCAGGTACAGGTCCTGGGTCAGGCGCTGGTTCAGGCGCAACTCCTCGCCACAGAAATGTTTGCGCGCCTCGAGGCTGGTGAAGTCGAGGAAACCGAAGTTGACCGGCTTCTTGAATTTGTAGGCGTAGGGCCCGGTGAGCAATACCCAGGAAATGTGGGTCTCGATGACCTGGAACCCTTCGACGGGATGCGGGTAGAGGGCCGGGTTTTGCAGGGCAGCGATCAGGGATTGGCTCACGGGCGGTCCTTCAGAGACTGGAAAATTCAAGGCCGTCATTATGGCCGTAAGCGACGTTAACGCAAACCTCGTCGGGCTCATGTTGAACCGCGGCAAAGTGCGTATAATCCGCCGCCATGACTCGTACCCGATCCCCCCGTACCCCCAAGAAACCACCCGCCAGCCGCCTGCGGCCCTGGCTGGGCTGGGCCCTTAAACTCAGCCTCGTGGGCCTCGTCGTGCTCGCCGGTTTTGCGGTCTACCTCGATGCCGTGGTCCAGGAGAAATTCTCCGGCAAGCGCTGGACCATTCCGGCCAAGGTCTATGCCCGGCCGTTGGAGCTGTTCGTCGGACAAAAGCTGAGCAAGGATGATTTCCTGACCGAGCTCGATGCCTTGGGGTATCGCCGTGAAAGCGTGGCCAATGGCCCGGGTGCGGCCTCGGTCAATGGCAATACCATCGATCTCAACACCCGTGGCTTCCAGTTCTATGAAGGCATGGAGCAGGCGCAACCGGTGCGGGTGCGTTTTTCCGGCGATTATGTCGCTGCACTGACCGGCGCCAACAATGCGAGCCTGTCGGTGGTGCGCCTCGAACCGCTGCTCATTGGTGGCTTGTACCCCAAGAACCTTGAAGACCGGATCCTGATCAAGATCGACCAGGTGCCGCCGTTCCTGCTCGATACGCTGATCGCCGTCGAAGACCGCGACTTCTATCATCACTTCGGCGTCTCGCCCAAGTCGATTGCCCGGGCCGTCTGGGTCAACACATCCTCGGGGCATATGCGCCAGGGCGGCAGTACCCTGACCCAACAGCTGGTCAAGAACTTCTATCTGACCAACGAGCGCAGCCTGACCCGCAAGCTCACCGAAGCCATGATGGCGCTGTTGCTGGAGCTGCATTACGACAAGCAGGAGATCCTGGAGGCCTACCTCAACGAGGTATTTATCGGCCAGGACGGTCAACGAGCGGTGCACGGTTTCGGCCTTGCCAGCCAGTTCTTCTTCAGCCAGCCACTGTCCGAGCTCAAGCTGCACCAGGTAGCGTTGCTGGTGGGCATGGTCAAGGGGCCGTCTTCCTACAATCCGCGGCGTAATCCGGAGCGTGCCCTCGAGCGGCGCAACCTGGTGCTCGACCTGCTGCAACAGCAAGGCGTGGCGACCGCCGAGCAAGTCGAAGCGGCGAAAAAGATGCCATTGGGCGTGACCAAGCGTGGCAGCCTGGCGGACAGTTCCTTCCCCGGCTTCATGGACCTGGTCAAGCGTCAGTTGCGCGAAGACTACCGCGACGAAGACTTGACCGAAGAAGGCCTGCGCATCTTCACCAGTTTCGACCCGATCCTGCAGATGAAGGCCGAAGCCTCGGTCGAAGACACCTTCAAGCGGCTGGGCGGGCGCAAGGGCGCTGACGAAGTCGAAGCAGCCATGGTGGTGACCAACCCGGAAACCGGCGAAGTCCAGGCCATGATTGGTAGTCGCCAGGCCAGTTTCGCCGGTTTCAACCGGGCCCTGGACGCGGTGCGCCCGATTGGCTCGCTGATCAAGCCGGCGGTTTACCTCACCGCCCTGGAAAAACCGAGCCAGTACACGCTGACCAGTTGGCTGTCGGACGAGACGTTCTCGGTCAAGGGCGCGGATGGCCAGGTCTGGAAACCGCAGAACTATGATCGTCGTTCCCACGGCACGGTGTTCCTGTACCAGGGCCTGGCGCATTCCTACAACCTGTCGACGGCTCGCCTCGGGTTGGAGGTCGGCGTGCCGAACGTACTCAAGACCCTGGCGCGCCTGGGGGTGAGTCGCGAGTTCCCGGCGTTCCCATCGATGCTGTTGGGGGCTGGCGGCCTTACGCCGATCGAGGTGGCGGCCATGTACCAGACGCTGGCCAACGGCGGTTTCAATACGCCGATGCGCGGGATCCGCAGCGTGCTGACTGCCGATGGCGAGCCGCTCAAGCGTTATCCGTTCCAGATCCAGCAGCGTTTCGATCCGGCCTCCATTTATCTGATCCAGAGCGCCATGCAGCGGGTCATGCGCGAAGGGACCGGCAGTTCGGTCTATAACGTGTTGCCCCGGACCCTGAACCTGGCGGGCAAGACCGGCACCAGTAACGATTCGCGCGACAGTTGGTTCGCCGGCTTCAGCCAGGATCTGCTGGCGGTGGTCTGGCTCGGCCGTGATGACAACGGCAAGACCCCATTCACCGGTGCCACCGGTGCGTTGCAGGTCTGGACCAGTTTCATGCGCAAGGCCGACCCGTTGCCGCTGGACATGCCGCAACCGGACAATATCGTTCAGGCCTGGGTCGATTCGCGCACGGGACAAGGCTCCGATGCCAATTGCCCGGGCGCCGTGCAGATGCCGTATATTCGCGGCAGCGAGCCGCCACCCGGTGCTGCCTGTGGCGGCACGAATCCCGCCGAATCGGTGATGGATTGGGTCAAGGACTGGATGAATTAAGCAAAGAGGGTTTCAAGTGAACAAGTGGTTGATTCCAGCGGTAACGGCCGTGGCTTTGCTCAGTGGTTGCTCTACCGTACAGCGCGGTTCGATTCCGGTCGTAGACTCCGGCACCGCTGTTTCCAACAGTGAGCGGGTCTCGGCCAACGGCGGTTTCCGGCAAACGACGGTGAAGCGGCCGGCGCAGGGCCAGGTCCAGGCAATTCCCCAGGGCGACACCGGTGTCGTCGTGATGGTGCCCGGTGGTGGCGCGACGACCTCGGCACCGATCAGCAGCACGCCGATCACGCCGGGCCCGATTACCCCGGGCCCTATCGAGACTTCGCCGATCGATCAGGGCAGCTACAGCATGCCTTCGACGCCGAGCAGCATCCCGTCGGCGGGCGCCGGTGGGTTGTCCGCCGATGAGCAACTGGACGGCCCGGTGTTGGCCTTGCTGACCACGGCGCAACAGCAACAGGCCGGAGGTGACCTCAACGGTGCCTCCTCCAGCCTGGAACGTGCCCAGCGTGTGGCGCCGCGCGAACCCCAGGTTCTGTATCGCCTGGCCCAGGTGCGCATGGCCCAGGGCGATGCGCCGCAAGCCGAACAACTGGCCCGGCGTGGCCTGACGTTCTCCAGCGGTCGTCCGGCGCTTCAGGCCAGCTTGTGGGAATTGATCGCCCAGGCTCGTGAGAAACAAGGCGATTCCGCTGGCGCGGCGTTGGCCCGTCAGAAGGCCAAGGTTTCGCTCTGATGGATACGCGTTTCCCCCAGATCGCCGATCAGTTGTTGCTGATCGAGCGGGAACTGCGTGTCCAGGGCTGGTGGAGCGACGTTTCGCCTTCGGCGCAAGCGTTGGCCAGTGTCGAGCCGTTTGCGGTCGACACCCTGGACTTCGAGCAATGGCTGCAATGGATTTTCCTGCCGCGGATGAAAACCATCCTGGAAAATGACCTGCCGCTGCCCAACGCCTCGGGCATCCTGGCCATGGCTGAAATGGTCTATGCCCAGCGGCCAGGGCAGGGCGTGGCGCTGCAGCGGCTGTTGGCGCAGTTCGATCAGATGATCAGTAACGTCGGCTGACCGACGTTACTGGCAGTGCTCCTCGATCTGCTTGCTGGTTTCATCGATGCGCTGGCGCCGCTCTTCGTCAGTGAGGCGGCGCATTTCCCCCTCTACGTCCTCGCGAACCCTCGGGTTGTTTTGCAACTGCGCCAGGTTGGTCCTGGCCTGTTCGCAAAATGCCTTGAGCTGGGCTTCCTGCTCGGCAATCTGTTTCTTGACCTCTTTATCGATCGCTTTTTGGTCACCAATGGGCCCACCGGAAGGCGGTGCTGGCGGTTTGGTGACGGACGGTGAGGACTTGATCACGGTGGTGGCCTCGGTGCCTTCGGGCGGCTGGGCGCCGAAGTGGGTAACGCCCTGGGCGTCTACCCATTTGTAGACCTGGCCGGCCATGCACATCGGGCTCAGGCCAACCAGCAGGCTGGCCGTCAGGAAGATCATTCGCATGCTGTTTCCTTGTCATGGGTTGCGCAATTGAAGCTAACACAGTTGCCGTTTAAAGGTTTTTTCTTGCGTTCTCATGCGCTTACTTCGAATAAAGCACATTGACGACTTGACTTGCAGAAGGCGAAACAGAAGAATCCAAAGTCCGCTGTAGAGGGACTGCCAGAAGCAGACCCACTCGGCAGATCATGAGGCGCACATCCGCGCCGACCTGTTACACCCGCAACGCGTTACCTCGCGCTGGGTGGGAAAGGCCCGCAACACTTGGGACGATCCCAATACTTGCTCAGTCAGTGCTGACGTAGTCGGCGACCACCGTCGCTCATGCTCTGCAGAGAAGTAAACCTATTAAGACCCGTCCCCTCTTTGTGGGTCGGTATTCTGGCGTTTTAGAGGTGAACAACGTGGAGCTTTTATCTGGCGGTGAGATGCTCGTCCGCTTTTTGCGTGACGAAGGCGTCAAATATATCTACGGGTACCCCGGTGGTGCTCTTCTTCATGTCTATGATGCCCTGTTCAAAGAACCGGAAGTGACCCACATCCTGGTTCGTCACGAGCAGGCGGCCACCCATATGGCTGACGGCTATGCCCGTGCTACCGGCAAGGCCGGCGTGGTATTGGTGACTTCCGGTCCAGGCGCCACGAACGCCATCACCGGTATCGCCACCGCGTACATGGACTCCATCCCGATGGTGATCATCTCCGGCCAGGTGCCTAGCACCATGGTCGGCACCGATGCGTTCCAGGAAACCGACATGATCGGCATCTCCCGGCCGATCGTGAAGCACAGCTTCATGATCAAGCACGCGTCGGAAATCCCGGAGGTCATGAAGAAAGCTTTCTACCTGGCTGAATCCGGTCGTCCGGGCCCGGTCGTGGTCGATGTCCCGAAAGACATGACCAACCCGGCCGAGAAGTTCGAATACATCTTCCCGAAAAAAGCCAAGCTGCGTTCCTACAGCCCCGCGGTCCGTGGTCACTCCGGGCAAATCCGCAAGGCAGCCGAAATGCTGCTGGCGGCCAAGCGCCCTGTGCTGTACTCCGGTGGTGGCGTGATCCTCGGCGGTGGCTCCGCGCCGCTGACCGAGCTGGCGAAAATGCTCAACCTGCCTGTCACCAATACACTGATGGGCCTGGGCGCGTTCCCGGGCAGCGACCGTCAGTTTATCGGTATGCTCGGCATGCACGGCAGCTATACCGCCAACCTGGCGATGCACCACGCCGATGTGATCCTGGCGGTCGGCGCGCGTTTCGATGACCGTGTCATCAATGGCGCGGCGAAATTCTGCCCGAATGCCAAGATCATCCACATCGACATCGACCCGGCTTCCATCTCCAAGACCATCAAGGCAGACGTGCCGATTGTCGGTCCGGTAGAGAGTGTGCTGACTGAAATGGTCGCCATTCTCAAGGAAATCGGCGAGGTTCCGAACAAGGATTCCGTGGCCAGCTGGTGGAAGCAGGTCGATGAATGGCGCGGCGATCGTGGCCTGTTCCCTTACGACAAGGGCGACGGCAGTGTGATCAAGCCGCAGACCGTGATCGAAACCCTGTGCGAAGTGACCAAGGGCGATGCCTTTGTGACCTCCGACGTGGGCCAGCACCAGATGTTCGCCGCGCAGTACTACAAGTTCGACAAACCCAATCGCTGGATCAACTCCGGCGGCCTGGGCACCATGGGCTTCGGTTTCCCGGCGGCCATGGGCATCAAGTTGAGCTTTCCGGATGCCGACGTCGCCTGCGTCACCGGCGAGGGCAGTATCCAGATGAACATCCAGGAGCTGTCCACCTGCCTGCAATACGGCTTGCCGGTGAAGATCGTGATCCTGAACAACGGTGTGTTGGGCATGGTTCGCCAGTGGCAGGACATGAGCTACGGCAGCCGTCACTCGCACTCCTACATGGAATCGCTGCCTGATTTCGTCAAGCTGGCGGAGGCCTATGGTCACGTTGGCGTGCGCATCACCGAATCGAAGGATTTGAAGTCGAAGATGGAGGAGGCGTTCGCCATGAAGGATCGCCTGGTGGTGATCGATATTGCGGTCGACACCAGCGAGCACGTCTACCCGATGCAGATCAAAGACGGCTCCATGCGCGATATGTGGCTGAGCAAGACGGAGCGTACCTAATCATGCGACATATTATTTCCTTGCTTCTGGAAAACGAACCGGGTGCGCTGTCTCGTGTTGTAGGCCTGTTCTCGCAGCGTAACTACAACATCGAAAGCCTGACCGTGGCGCCAACCGAAGACCCGACCCTGTCGCGTCTGACGCTGACCACCGTAGGGCACGATGAAATCATCGAGCAGATCACCAAGAACCTGAACAAGCTGATCGAGGTGGTCAAGCTGGTGGACCTGTCGGAAAGCGCTCACATCGAGCGTGAGCTGATGCTGGTCAAGGTCAAGGCCACCGGCGCCCAGCGCGCCGAGATCAAACGTACTACCGATATTTATCGTGGGCAGATCGTCGATGTCAGCGCCAGCGTCTATACCGTTCAGTTGACCGGTACCAGCGACAAGCTCGACAGTTTCATTCAATCGATCGGTACTGCCTCGATTCTGGAAACCGTACGCAGTGGCGTCACCGGGATTGCCCGTGGCGACAAAGTACTGAGCATCTAAACCAAATTAGCGAATGGCCTGAACGGCCGGATATAGGGGAATTTCATGAAAGTTTTCTACGATAAAGACTGCGACCTGTCGATCATCCAGGGCAAGAAAGTCGCCATCATCGGCTACGGTTCCCAAGGTCACGCCCAGGCGTGCAACCTGAAGGACTCTGGCGTTGACGTGACCGTCGGCTTGCGTAAAGGCTCGGCCACCGTTGCCAAGGCTGAGGCCCATGGCCTGAAAGTCGCTGACGTGGCTTCTGCCGTTGCCGCCGCCGACCTGGTGATGATCCTGACCCCGGACGAGTTCCAGGGCGCGTTGTACAAGAACGAAATCGAGCCGAACATCAAGAAAGGCGCGACCCTGGCCTTCTCCCACGGCTTCTCGATCCACTACAACCAGGTTGTTCCGCGTTCCGACCTCGACGTGATCATGATCGCGCCGAAGGCCCCGGGCCACACCGTGCGTTCCGAGTTCGTGAAGGGCGGCGGTATCCCTGACCTGATCGCGATCTATCAGGATGCGTCCGGCAACGCCAAGAACGTGGCCCTGTCCTACGCCGCTGGCGTGGGTGGCGGTCGTACCGGCATCATCGAAACCACCTTCAAGGACGAAACCGAAACCGACCTGTTCGGCGAGCAAGCCGTTCTGTGTGGCGGTACCGTCGAGCTGGTCAAGGCCGGTTTCGAAACCCTGGTTGAAGCTGGCTACGCGCCAGAAATGGCCTACTTCGAATGCCTGCACGAACTGAAGCTGATCGTTGACCTCATGTACGAAGGCGGCATCGCCAACATGAACTACTCGATCTCCAACAACGCCGAGTACGGCGAGTACGTGACTGGCCCGGAAGTCATCAACGCCGAGTCCCGCCAGGCCATGCGCAACGCCCTGAAACGTATTCAGGACGGCGAATACGCCAAGATGTTCATCAGCGAAGGCGCCACCGGCTATCCTTCGATGACCGCCAAGCGTCGCAATAACGCCGCCCATGGCATCGAAATCATCGGCGAGCAACTGCGCTCGATGATGCCGTGGATCAGCGCCAACAAGATCGTCGACAAAACCAAGAACTAAGTCGCGAGCTTGATCGAAAAACGCGGCCTTGGCCGCGTTTTTTCGTTTGGGCGGTGGCTTCTGGTATAAAGCTGCATCGTTTGCGGCCGAACCGTCGACCCAGACATCTGTCGAATTTTTTCACACCGTTGCAAGGTATTGTCCATGAGCGAACGTCCCGACGAGCCAAACCAGGCTCCTGACGCCGAAAGCCTGTTGCCCATCGATGAGCACATCGAAGAAGGCCATGACGCTGAAGGCCGTAAGGTCCGGCATCGTGGCATCTATCTGCTGCCGAACCTGTTCACCACCGCGAACCTGTTCGCCGGTTTCTATTCCATCATCAGTTCCATGAGTGCCCAGGCCGCCTTGAGCGCCGGCGATAGCGCAGGGGCGAGCCGCTACTTCGCGTTCGCCGCCATCGCGATCTTCGTCGCCATGGTGCTCGATGGCCTGGACGGGCGTGTCGCCCGCATGACCAATACCCAGAGCGCGTTCGGTGCCGAGTACGATTCGCTGTCCGACATGGTCGCTTTTGGCGTGGCTCCCGCCTTGCTGGCATTTGGCTGGGCGCTGGGGGACATGGGCAAGGTCGGCTGGATGGTCGCCTTTATCTACGTGGCAGGTGCGGCGTTGCGCCTGGCGCGTTTCAACACGCAAGTAGGCAAGGCTGACAAGCGCTACTTCATTGGCCTGGCCAGTCCGGCTGCGGCCGGTGTCGTGGCCGGTGTCGTCTGGGCATTCAGCGACTACGGCATCCAGGGTTCGAAGATGTCGTTCCTGGTGGCGTTGCTGGTTGCGGCGGCCGGGATGCTGATGGTCAGCAACATCAAGTACAACAGCTTCAAGGAGTTGGATCTGAAGGGCCGTGTGCCGTTTGTTGCGATTCTGGCGGTGGTGCTGGTATTTGCCGTGGTGTTCAGTGACCCGCCGCGTATCCTGCTGCTGGTGTTCCTTGCCTATGCCGCTTCCGGCCCGGTGCAGTACTTGCTGCGTCTTCGTCGACGCTAAACGTTGCCTTAATGTAATTTCCCCCATACTCCGCAGTCTATTGGTGCATCTGCCCTCCAATACTGCGGAGTTGTCATGCTGATCAAGATCCCCAAGTCGTCCGACTGCCGTGAATCGGATGTCACGCCCGAATCCCTCTATCTATCCCGTCGTCAAGTCCTGGGGGCCACCATGGCGGGTCTCGCCGTGAGCAGCTTGCCGCGATGGGCCGGCGCGGCCGATGCGGCGCGTTACGCCGATGTCGAGCCCGGCAAGGCTCCGTCCTGGTTTGTCGAGAAACTACCGTCTACCCAATGGGGGGCGGTCACGGTCAAGAATGAGCCCATTACACCGTTCAAGGACGCGACTCATTACAACAACTTCTATGAGTTCGGGACCGACAAGGGGGATCCGGCAGCCAATGCCGGATCCTTGAAGACCGAGCCCTGGAGCGTGGTAGTGGACGGGGAAGTGGGCAAGCCGGGACGCTATGGGTTGGAAGACTTCATGAAGCCTTATCAACTGGAAGAGCGTATTTATCGATTGCGCTGTGTCGAGGCTTGGTCGATGGTCATTCCGTGGATCGGCTTTCCCATCTCTGCATTGCTCAAGCAGGTCGAGCCGACCTCCAAGGCTAAATACATTCGCTTCGAGACTCTGCAGGATCCCAAGACCATGCCCGGGCAGCGTTCAGGTTTCGCTTTGATCGACTGGCCGTATGTCGAAGGCTTGCGATTGGATGAGGCGATGAACCCGCTGGCCATCCTGGCGGTGGGGATGTACGGGCGGGAGTTGCCGAACCAGAACGGCGCGCCGTTGCGGTTGGTGGTGCCGTGGAAGTACGGTTTCAAAAGTGTGAAGTCGATTGTGCGGATCAGTCTGGTGAGTGAGCAGCCGAAGACGACTTGGCAAAGCATTGCGTCTGATGAGTACGGCTTCTATGCCAACGTCAATCCGACAGTCGATCACCCGCGTTGGACCCAGGCACATGAACGCCGTCTGCCCAGTGGGCTGTTCAGCCCCAATGTCCGCGATACGTTGATGTTCAACGGCTATCAGGATGAAGTCGCTTCTTTATATGCGGGGATGGACCTGAGGAAGGACTACTGATGCGTTTTCCTGTCTGGCGAATTGGCGTCTTCATCGCGGCGGCGGTCTGGCCGTTGTTCTGGCTTTACGAGGCCTTGATGAACGCGCTGGGTCCTGACCCGGGCAAAGTCCTGGTGGATCGGCTCGGGTTGGGGACGCTGATTCTGTTGCTGATCACCTTGAGCATGACACCGCTGCAGAAACTGACGGGGTGGGCGGGGTGGATCGCCGTCCGGCGGCAGTTGGGGTTGTGGTGCTTTGCTTATGTGGTGTTGCATTTGAGTGGGTATGCGGCGTTCATATTGGGGTTCGACTGGTCGCAGTTGGGCGTGGAGTTGAGCAAGCGGCCTTACATTATCGTCGGGGCGCTCGGGTTCCTCGGTTTGTTGGCGCTGGCGGTCACATCCAATCGCTACAGTCAGCGACGGCTTGGTGTGCGCTGGAAGAAATTGCATCGCCTGGTTTATCTGATCCTGGGGCTTGGGTTGCTGCATATGCTGTGGATCGTGCGGGCGGATCTGAAGGAGTGGGCGATATACGCCTTTATAGGTGGCGTACTGTTGCTGCTGAGGGTGCCGCCGGTGATGCGCCGGATCCCGCGTTTGCTGGGCAGGAAAGCTCCTTCCGCAACAAAAGCGTAATTAAGGGTTGACGGCAAATTCTGGACGTCTATAATTCGCCCCACTTCCGGCGCAGTCGAAACGAAAAACTCCTTGAGATTCAATGAGTTAAGTAGGTTTCGAAGGGGTCGGGCTTCAGTTCATCGAAGCCAGGAAGTAGCTGAT
>Ga0209051_1000485_pt1 | contig 51308 bp, 46 predicted proteins | sample AraplaCvi_mMS_r2_2_FD_184286 | JGI IMG/M metagenome (GOLD analysis project Ga0209051, IMG submission 184286) | Arabidopsis root microbial communities from North Carolina, USA - plate scrape MF_Cvi_mMS_r2 (SPAdes) (version 2) | ecosystem: Host-associated > Plants > Roots > Endosphere | place...
GCCTATACCGGTGACCAAGAGCTGTCGAGGGACGTGGGCATCGCCGCGCGGTCGTGCCTCGAGGGTGGTCCGGCAGCTCGGCGGATGGCGATCTGCGCGCTGGCCCGCGCGGCGTGGCAGCGCGGCGACGACACGGAGTCGGCCCGTTGGCTCGAGGAGGACGTGGAGATCTTGACCCCGCCGCTGTGGCCGGCGGACGTCGACGGTGTCGTCCTGGCTGCGAGGGTGGCCGGTGCGTCGTGCGACGCCGGATTGCGGCAGCGCGTCGTGGCCGCCGTCGAACTGCTGGACCAGGACGGTGGAGCCGACACGTTCTACGCCGCGGTTGCGCGGCACGCTCGGGCGCTCCTGGACGGGGACGCAGACGGCGTGGACGACGCAGCGGCACGCCTGGCGAGGCATGCCAGACCCACCCTGCGCGCCTGCGCGCTGGAGGACGCCGGCCACCTCCGGCTGCGTTCGCAGGATCGTGACGGCGCGATCACCCGCCTCGAATCGGCGTTCGACGTGTACGTCGAGCTGGGATGCACGGCCGACGCGCACCGGGTCGCCAAATCCCTCAACACCGTTGGCGTGCACCGTCGCGTGCCCCGACGGCGCGTCCGGGATGGATGGGGCAGCCTGACCGAGTCCGAGATCCGCGTGCTGGAAGTCGTCGCCGACGGAGCGACCAACCGGGAGGCTGCCGAACGGCTCGGCGTCTCACCGCACACCGTGAACGCCCACCTCCGAAAGATCTTCGGCAAGCTCGGGGTGCACTCGCGGGCCGAATTGACCGCACTCGCCCGGGGAACGTAGAGCGTTCGATTCATAGCGTGCCGAGTGATGTTTTAGACGACGGCGGCCCGTGGCCTGCCATGGCGTCCAAAAGCGCTGTCCCGGAACTGTTCAAGTCACTACAGTCAGCGCATGCGCGGTCCCGTCCCGCCGCCTCGGCAGCCTCGCCGCCGCGACGACTACGCCCAGCAGACCCGCGACGCCGTGCTCGAGGCAGCGCGCGCCCTGTTCGCCGATCGCGGATTCGTGGCCACCACGGTCGGCGACATCGCGGCCTCCAGCCGGGTGTCGACGGGGACGGTGTACCAGCAGTGCGGTGGCAAGCACGGGCTCTTGCGGACCCTGTTGGCGTTGTGGACCAATGCGCCGTCGCTGCCACGGGCCGCCGACCGCGTCGACGCGGCACGCAACGTTGAGGAGGTGTTCGAGATCCTCGGCGACGCGTACCTGGAGGTGTACCGCCAGTTCGGCGACGTCATCGGCCTCGGCGTCGCGGTCGCACCGCTGGACGAGGAATCGGCCAGGTGTCTGCGCGCGGCCGACGCCACCCAGCGCGCGGTCCACGTCAGGGCCGCGCGAAGACTTCGTGCGCTGGGTGCGCTGGCCCAGGGCATCTCCGACGACGACGTCGCCGACGTGGCCGACTTCTACTTCGGCGGCCACGGCGGCATCCAATTCCTGACGACCCGTCTCGGGTGGGCGCCAGAACGCGCGCGAACCTGGCTCACGACGCAGTTCGCGCGAAGTCTGGAGGGCTGAACGATCTTCTCGCCGCGCCCCGGGTGTCATAGAGTCCAGTCATCGGCGTCACGCACGCGCGTGATCCGTACCGGAGAGCCACTGCAGGAGTGGGATCGTGTCGCGAGCCATTGCCCGACAGTCGCCCGTGAGTGAGCCGGGCGGTCTTGCCACGCGGTCGTCGACGATGCGAGGGCGACTGGACGAGCTCGAGATCGTCGACGACGCGATCGCAAGCCTGACTCGGGGGACGGGATCGGTCGTCCTGGTCGACGGACCGCCCGGCATGGGGAAGACGTGCTTCCTCGCCGAGACGCACGACCGCCTAACCGCCGCGGGTGCGCGAACGTTGGCAGCCAAGGCATTCGAAGATCAGCAGGCGGTGTCCTTCGCACTGCTGCGGGCACTCTTCGGCGGGGTGGACGCCCCGGCCGCCGGAGCCGACGCCGTCCGAACGCTCGACGCGAGTCCGGACCGACGTTACTGGGTGATCCGCGATCTGGAGGCGGCGCTCGCGTCGGCCGCAGAGCAGGCCCCGTTGGCCATCCTCGTCGACGACGTCCACTGGGCCGACACCGGCAGCCTGGTGGCGATGCGGGCCCTGATGGACGGCCTGGCGGATGCCCCGGTGGCGTGGGTTCTCGGAATGCGTTCCGGCGGCGGCAGACCGGTCGTCCGCGACGCGGTCGACGCGATGGTGCAGGCGCACGGGCGACGTGCGCGTCGGGTGCGGCTCGACGCGTTGAGCACCGCGGCGGCCACCGACGTGGCACGGGACGTCCTCGGGGCCGAGGTCGACACGATGCTGACGTGGATGACGGGCATGGCGCACGGCAACCCGTTCCTGCTGTCGGAGCTATTGAGGGGGTTGCGCGACGAGGGCCGGATCCGCGTCGACGACGGGTGCGCGACGGCATTGGGCGGGGAGCTGCCGCGCCGGCTCGGCGACACGATGGAGCAGCGGCTCAACCGGTTGTCCGCCGGCACTCGACGACTGGTGCAGATGGCCTCGGTGCTGCCCGAGACCTTCTCGGCGGCCACGTTGGCGCGCATGGTCGGTCGGCCGCCCGCCGGTCTGGTCGACGTCATCGGCGAGGCCGTTCGAGCGGACCTGCTGACCGAGGTCGGTGGGCTCTTGACGTTCCGTCACGACCTTCTGCGACATGCTGCGCGGCAATCGATTCCGCTGACGCTGCGCCGCGCGTTGGAACGAGAGGCCGCGGGCGTTCTGCTCGACGGCGGCGCCACGCCCGAGGAGGTCGCGATCGCAGTGGCCCGCAGTGCCGACGTGGGAGACCGAGAGGCCGTCGCCATCCTCCGGCGGGCCGCGGAGACGGTGTCGCGGTGTGATCCGTCGGCGGCCGCCGACCTAGCCAGTCGCGCCCTGCGGTTGATGCCTCCCGACGACGCGGATCGCAATGCAGCTGTCGCGGAATCGATTTGGCTCATGAACCGGGCTCAGCGCTTCGACGACGCCCAGCGATCGTTCGTCACGGCGTTGCGCGGGCCCCTGGACGCCGAGGGGGAGGCCCGGATCCGGTTGAGCATGTCGATGCTGACGGCACGTGGACCGGGTGAGCGTGCCGAGCAGAATCGCCGGTCGCTGAGGCTGCCGGGGATTTCGTCGACCATCCGCGCCCGACACCTGGGCTGGCTGGCCTACAACGCGATGATGGACGGTGACGCGGCCGTCGCCCGATCCGTCGCGGTCGAGGCGTTGGACGCCGCCGCGTCGACCTCGGACCCGACGGTGCCGGTCCTGGCGAAGGTCGCCCTGGCGAACGTCGACTGTGCGGAGGGCTTCGCGGTGCGCGGCCTCGACACCGTCGCCGAGGTGGAGCGGCTCTCACGTGGCGCCGACCTCGGCGTGGTCGGCCAGCTCGCCAACCTGCACGGCGCGAACATCGGGATGACCGTCGGACGTCTGAGGGAGAGCGCCGCCGCGATCGACCACGGCGTCGACGCCGCACGCCGTGCCGACGATCGGACGCTCCTGCAGCACTTCCTCGAGTTGGACGCCCTGCGAGCGGTTGCCGAGGGCAAGCTCGCAGAGGCGCGGACCATGGTCGCCGCGGGTCCCGGTGGTCTGGACGTCGTCGACGAGGGCGTGTCGGGTCTCATCCACGCGATGGTGCTGTCCCAGCTTGCGGTGCACACCGACGATCGAGGGATGTCGAGGGCGAGCCACGCTGCCGCCCAACGTGTCCTCTCCGGTGGCCCGGCCCTGCGCCGCGGTGCGGTGGCTGCACTCGCCCACGCCGCTTGGGAGGGCGGTGACCGCGACCGCGCGGTGGCACTGCTCGGTGAGGACTGCGACCTGCTCGGCACCCCGTTCCTCGCCGTGGACCTCGACCACGTGATACTGGCCGCGCGAATTGCCGCCTGGTCCGGCGATGCGCGGCTGCGGGATCGGGTGATCTCGGCCGTCGCGACGTTGGAACGCGAGCCGAACGGGGTCCCCCTGTTCGGTGCGGTGGCGGCGCACGCTCGGGGGCTGCTGGACGGTGACGCCGCGTGTCTGGCGGCGGCCGTCGGGTCCTTCGCCGGGTGCGAGCGACCGTTGTTCGCCGCCGCGGCCACGGAGGATCTTGCGCGCGCCCGGCTCGACGACGGCGACCGGAACCAGGCGGTCGAGCTGCTCAACGCGGCCTTCGACGCGTTCGCCCAGTGCGAGAGCACCACCGACGCCCGCCGGGTGGGGCGGGTGCTGTCCGCCCTCGGCGTCGAACGCCGCATCGGTCGCCGTCGAGCGCGCACCGGTTGGGAGAGTCTCACCAAGACGGAATCGCAGGTCGTCCAGCTGGTGGCCGGCGGTGCCACCAATCGAGAGGTCGCCGAGAGCCTCTGGCTCTCGCATCACACGGTGAACACGCACCTGCGAAACATCTTCGCCAAGTTGGGAATTCGGTCTCGCGACGAACTGAGGCGGATGACCGTCAGCGAGCGGGATCGCCGATCCACACCGTCTTCGCGTTCATGAACTCCCGCATGCCCACGTCGGACAACTCACGGCCGTAGCCGCTGCGCTTGATGCCCCCGAACGGGATCTCCGGGTAACTCGAGGTGTTGCCGTTGACGAAGGCCATTCCCGATGCGATGTCGCGGACGAAGGCGTCGCGCTCCGATTGATCCTCGGTCCACAGATTCGAGCCGAGCCCGTAGGGGTGCTCGTTGGCCAGTTCGATTGCCTCGGCGAGTGACTCGACCGGCCACACCTGCGCCACCGGTCCGAAGACCTCCTCGCCGTACATGCGCATGTCTCGGGTCACCCCGGTGATCACCGTGGGCGGGTAGAACCATCCGGGACGGTCCAGTCGTCGTCCTCCGACGAGCACCTTCGCGCCCTTGGCAACCGCGTCGTCGACGTACCCTTCGACGTCTTCGCGTCCCGATTCGGTGGCCAGCGGCCCGATCTCGGTCGACTCGTCCATCGGATCGCCGACGACCAGAGCGGCCATCTTGGCCGTGAACAGGTCGAGAAAGGCGTCGTAGACGTCGGCGTGGACGAAGAATCGCTTCGCGTTGACACAGGATTGCCCGTTGTTGAGGGTTCGGGCCTTCACGGCCACCGTGGCGGCTCGCTCGAGGTTGGTCGACGGCATGACGATGAAGGGGTCCGAGCCGCCGAGTTCGAGTACCACCCGTTTGATCTCGTCACCGGCGATCGCGGCCACCGAACGTCCGGCCGGTTCGCTTCCGGTCAGCGTGGCCGCCGCCACCCGGCCGTCGCGCAGCACCCCCTCCACACGCCCGGAGGAGATGAGAAGCGTCTGGAACACGTCGTCGGGGAAGCCCGCCTCCCGGAACAGCTGCTCCATGTACAGCGCCGTCTGCGGCACGTTGGACGCGTGCTTGAGCACGCCCACGTTGCCTGCCATCAATGCCGGCGCGGCGAAACGCATCGCCTGCCACAGCGGGAAGTTCCACGGCATCACCGCCAGCACAACACCCAGCGGTTGACGGGTCACGTACGTGCGCTGGGCGCCAACCGCCGCGGCGGCACCCTCCTCGTCGCGTAGGAACCGCGGTCCGTTCTCCGAGTAGAACCGCAGCGACGCCACGCATTTCGCCACCTCGTCGGTCGCCGATCGCAGGGTCTTGCCAATCTCGGTGGTGATCAACTCGCTGACGTTGCCGGCGTCGGCGTCGAGGACGTCGGCCGCCCGGCCCAGCCACTCGGCGCGCTGCTCGTGACTGGTCAGTCGGTAGGAGGTCGCGGCGGCCGCGGCTCGCCGCAGCTTGTCCTCCAATTCCTCCGCGGACAGTTCGTCGAACTGCTTGAGCACCTCGCCGGTCACGGGGTTGGTCGTCGCGATGGCCATGGTCGCCGTCCCTCCTGTTCGGTCTGAGACTTCAGTCTTCGGCGCGCGACCGCGACGATCCATCGCATGACGCGTGATCATTACGGGCCCGACTAAACATCACCCGCCGTGCGATGGGGCCCTGCTGATCGTGGTGTGACGATGAATGCGTGGCCAACATCCTCCTGCAGACCACGATCGCGACGACGCCCGACGACTGGGACGTCAGCCGCTTCTCCCTGCTCGCCGACGAACTGGCCGGGGCGGGCCATCTGGTGACGGCGCGCGACCGGGCCGTCGGCCACGTTCACGACCCCGTGTTGAGCACCTTGGACGAGTCCGACTTCGACCAACTCTGGCTCGTCGCGGTCGACGTCGGCGACGGGCTCACCGCCGTCGAGGCCGCCGCCATCCGAAACTTCCGCGTCAGGGGTGGCGGGGTGCTCACCGCCCGTGACCACCAAAGCCTCGGCAGTTCGTTGAGCAGGCTTGGCTCGCTGGGAGCGGTCAACGAATTCCATGACGACGCCGACGATCCCGAGTCGCTGCGCGACGATCGTGGCACCCCGGAGATCTCGTGGCCCAACTACCATTCCGGAGCCAACGGCGACTACCAACCGGTGTTCTGCGAACATCCCGTGCACGAGCTCTTGCGCACCGACAAGACCCCGAGCGGGCGCATCGAGTGGTTCCCCGCCCACCCACACGAGGGTTCGTTGCGGGCGGACGTGCGGCACGCCAGGACTCTGGCGCAGGGCCGTAGCACCACGACGGGGCGGAGGTTCAACCTTGCGGTTCTGATCGAGGGGGAGTCGAACCACCATGGTGGTCCGATGGGGCGGGGCGTGGCCGAATCGTCGTTTCACCACTTCGCCGACTACAACTGGAACGTGGCACTCGGCGCACCGTCCTTCGTCTCCGAACCCCCTGGGACGCAGGTCGTGTCAGACCCCTCCCGCCTCGAGGTGTTCAAGGACTACGTCCACAATCTGGCGTCCTGGCTGCAGCCGGCCCCAGTGACTGAAGTGCGACTTCAGTAGCCCTAAAGTGTCTCCGTCTAGGGTCGTCGCGAGCGTCGCAGGTGCGCCGCGGATCGTCGATGGAGGTATCGGGTGCGGGAGCCGACGGGCACGCCGGAGGGCCGGCAGGGCACGCCTCGTCCCCTGCGTGGCAGGCGGGCGGAACTGGCCGAGGTCCAGGCGTCGACCACCCGGGTGCAGCAGACCCGTTCGATGATCCTCGTCGTGACGGGAGCTGCCGGAATCGGCAAGTCCCGGCTGGCGACGGAGATCGCCGCCCGTGCGGGCCGAGGCGTGTACGACCCCTGCCGGGACGCCGAACGGGTCGCGCGACTGTGGCCGACGGTGGTCGACGCGGCGTCGAGGGGGCCGGTCTGCGTCTGCCTCGACGACGTCGACCGGTTGGACACGGGCGCCGTCGCCGCTCTGCGTGCCACGGTCGACGAGGTGGCGGAGTCGCGCGTGCTGTGGTGCTGGGCGATGCGTCCCGCGGGTGGTCGCCCCGACGTCCGTGACGCCATCGCGTCGATCCTGGAACGTCACGACGGGTCGGTGCGCCGGATCGACCTTGGTGCCCTGCCCGCCGACGAGGTCGCGCTCGTCACCCGGGACGTGCTGGGGGCTGATCCGAACGGCGCCCTGCGCCGGCTGACCGACATGGCGCACGGCAACCCCGCGCTGCTGGTCGACCTGCTGGTGGGACTGGTGGAGGACGGCCGGGTGAGCGTCGCCGACGGCAAAGCGCGAATCACGGGACGGCACCTGCCGCAGCGGACGACGGCCACGTTGCAACGTCGGCTCGCCCGGATGTCGCCGGGGGCCCACCGGACGGTCCAGGTGGCGTCGGTCCTGCCGTCGCGGTTCTCGGCGGCCACCCTCGCCAGGGCGTTGAGATCCAGACCGTCGCGGATGGCCGCCGACGTCGACGAGGCCATCCGGGGCGGCTTCCTGGCCGAAGACGGCGAGTTGATGGCCTTTCGGCATTCCCTGGTGCGGAAGGGGTTGCGGCAGTTGGCAGCCCCCACGGTGGTCACCCGCGAGGCCCTCACCGCAGAAGGGCGTCGCACGTGACGGGAAGGTCCCGCACGCGCACTCCGGTGGCGTGGTGAATCGCGTTGGCCACGGCCGCTGCGGAGCCGACGATCCCGATCTCGCCCGCGCCGCGTGAGCCCATCGGGTTGAGTGTGACGTCGACGGAGTCGAGCCAGTGGGCCTCCACGGCGGGAACGTCTGCATGGCAGGCGATGTGGTACGCCGCGAAGTCCTGGGTGACCACGTGGCCGAATCGGTGATCTCGCACGCTCTCCTCGTGCAGCGCCATGGACAGGCCCATCGTCATGCCGCCGATCAGTTGCGACCGCAACGTGATCGGGTTGACCACCCGGCCAACCGAGAACACGCCGAGCATTCGGGAGACCCGGATCTCTCCGGTGTACCGGTTGACCCGTGCTTCGGCGAATTGCGCACCGAAGGAGGAGATTGCATAATTCTGGGCCTCGGTCCTCTCGGGTGCCTCGGCGACGGTCGTCGCTCCGACGTCGGGATCGTCTCCGTGCTCCCGGCGAAACGCGTGCACCGCCGCATACACGGCGAGCCCCCACGAGCTCAGCCCCGACGACGCCCCCTCGACCGACGCGGCGGGGAGATCCGTGTCGCCGATCTCCAGGTCGACGTCGCCGACGTCGACCCCAAGGGCGTCCGCCGACACCTGGGTCAGTGCGGTCCACGTGCCCGTGCCGATGTCGGCGGCGCCGATCTGAACCGAATAGCGCCCTGGCGCGACGCACGAGATGCGGGCACTGCTGCCAGGCATGTTCTTCGCGGGGTACACCGCCGAGGCCACACCGCTGCCGATCAGCCACTCGCCGTCGCGTCGCACGCCGGGCGTGGGGTCGCGGTCGGCCCAGCCGAAGCGCTCGGCCCCCGAGCGTAGACACTCGACCAGCCGACGATCCGACCACGGCTTCCCGCTCTCGGGATGCACCGCGGGTTCGTTGCGGACGCGAAGTTCGATCGGGTCGACGCCGCATGCGACGGAGAGTTCGTCCATCGCCACTTCGAGGGCGAAGGCACCGGGGCACTCCCCGGGTGCACGCATCCAGTAGGGCACCGGGACGTCGAGCCGTGCAAGGCGGTGGCTGGTCGCACGATGGCGGGCGGCGTACATCGTGCGCGTCAGCACGGCCGTCTGCTCGGCGTACTCCTTGACCGTCGACGTCTGTTCCAGCACGGCGTGGTCGATCGCACTCAGCGTGCCGTCCCGGTCGGCGCCGAGACGGATGCGTTGGATGGTGGGGGTCCGGTAGCCGACGAAGGCGAACATCTGCTGTCGGGTGACCGCCAGCTTCACGGCGCGTCCGGGCACGCGCTGGGCGGCCATCACGGCGAGCACGTTGTGCGAATGGGGTGCACCCTTGGAACCGAATCCGCCACCGACGTAGGTGGCGACGACCCTGATTCGGTCCGGCTCAAGGCCAAACGTCCGTGCGAGCGTTTGCCGGACGACGTGTACGCCCTGGGTGGCGTCGTAGAGCGTCAACGACCGACTGTCGAGATCCCAGATGGCAATCGTCGCATGGGGTTCCATCGGGTTGTTGTGCTCGAGCGGGGTCGTGTACGTCGCGTCGACCACGACGGCCGCGTCCCGCAGAGCGGTCTCGACGTCCCCGCTGGCGGTGTCGGTGTCGAAGTCGGGGTTCACCTTCTCGGGGGCGTACAGGCCGGGGTCGTCTGGACTCAGTCGGGTGTGGTGCGCTTCGGCCTGGTAGCGCACGCGCACCAGACCAGCTGCGTGACGCGCTATTTCGGCGGTGTCGGCGATGACGCCTCCGATGATCTGCCCGCGGTAGTGCACGCGCTGGTCCTGCAGGATGGTGAGGTCACCGTCGGAGGTGTCGGCCAGGGTGGGGGCGTCGAAGACGGTGAGGGCGCCGTGCACACCGGCGAGGGCGAGGGCGGCGCTGGCGTCCATCTCCGTGACGCTGCCCCGGGCGACGGCCGCCTGGACGGGGACGACGTAGAGCGGTGCGTCGACGCGGTGCTCGTAGGCGTAGGTGGCAGTGCCGGTGACCTTGGCGGGACCGTCGAGTCGGGTCAGGCGAGCGCCGATGGCGTGGGGTTCGACGAGAGACGTCACTGCCGTCCTTCCACGAGTGAGACCAGGGTGGCGACGACCGCCCGGGAGGTCAGCTCGACCTTGAACTCGTTGCCCGGCAACGGCCGAGCCAGACCGAGCTCGGCGTCGGCCGCGGCGCGGAACGCGTCCTCGGTGGCGGGCCCGCCGATCAGGGTCCGCTCGGCGACCCTGGCGCGCCAGGGTTGGTGGGCGACGCCACCCAGCGCGACACGGGCGCCGGTGACGGTGCCGTCGGCGACGACGAGCTCGGCGGCGACGGAGGTCAACGCGAACGCGTAGGAGGCTCGGTCGCGCACCTTGCGGTACGTGGAACGGGCGTGTTCGGGCGGCGGCGGGATGTCGACGGCGGTGATCAGCGCCCCATGGGGCAGGACGGTGTCGCGGTCGGGCCGATCGTCGGTCGGTCGGTAGAACGTCGAGAGTGGCTGACGGTGTTCACCGTTGGCGTCGAGGTAGACCACGACGGCGTCGAGCGCAGCCATGGCGACGGCCATGTCCGAGGGGTGAACCGCGACGCAGTGTTCGGAGGCACCGAGGATGGCGTGGTACCGCGTGTAGCCGCCAATGGCCGAACAACCGCTGCCAGGCGTGCGCTTGTTGCACGGCGTGGTGAGGTCTTGGAAGTACACGCACCTGGTGCGCTGCAGCAGATTACCCCCGGTGGTGGCGACATTGCGCAGCTGGCCGGAGGCGCCCGAGAGCAGTGCCCGGGTCAGCACGGGGTAGGTGGACCGCACCACCGGGTGTGCGGCGAGGTCGCTGTTGCGGACTTCGGCCCCGACGCTCACGGTGCCGTCGGACAGCACGTGGACCTCGGTGAGCGGCAGGTGGCCGACGTCGACCAGCAATCCGGGGGCGACGATGCCGAGCTTCATGTGGTCGACGAGGTTGGTGCCGCCGGCGAGGAAGGCAGCGTCCGGACGGTCGGCCACGGCGGTCAGCGCGTCGGTGACGCTGACGGCGCGGTGGTATTCGAAGGGCATCATCGCGCGGCCTCCTCGATGGCGGCGACGATGTTGGGGTAGGCCGCGCAGCGACACAGGTTGCCGCTCATGCGCTCCCGGATCTCGGTGCCGTCGAGTTCGCCGGACAGGTCGAGGTCGACCGACACGTGGCTGGGGAAGCCGGCCTTGAACTCGTCGAGCATGCCCACCGCCGAGCAGATCTGACCAGGTGTGCAGTACCCGCATTGAAAGCCGTCGTGGTCGAGGAACGCTCGGGCGACGGGGTGCAGGGCGTCGAGGGCACCGAGGCCGGTGGCGGTGACGATCGCGGCGCCGTCGTGGGCGACGGCAAGCGCCAAACAGGTGGTGGCTCGCCGACCGTCGAGCAACACGGTGCACGCGCCGCACTGACCGTGGTCGCACCCCTTCTTCGGGGCGGTGACCCCGAGGTGCTCGCGCAGCAGGTCCAAGACCGTGACGCGGTTGTCGACGCGGACACGGTATTCGGCGCCGTCGACGCGCACGGTGATCTCGGTGGCGTGGAGTCCGGACATCGTCTGAGCGTCGGCGATGTCCATCGGATTCGATATCGCGCGATGGGTGATCTTTAGTGCGGCAGAGCTAAACATGGCCCGGCGTGTGATGGCTGTCGTGTTGTGACGGTGGGACTCTCGGTCAGCCGGCGGTCGCCGGCGGCCCGACGCGGCCACCTAGTGCGGTGGCCGATGGACGAAGGAGACGAACTGATGACCGAATCACCCGCGCTTGCCTCGAAGGTGCAGCCGCGCACCATCACCCACGTTGGCGTGACCGTGCCCAACGCCGAGGAAGCCATCGCGTGGTATCAGAGCGTGCTGGGGTTTCAACTGATGATCGAGCCGCAGGAGTACACGGCGGGTGAGGGTTACTTCGGGCGACTGGTGGCCGACATGCTCGGGCCGCACGTGGTCAGCGGCAAGATCGCCATGATGGACGCCGGCAACGGTGTCGGCTTCGAGGTCTTCGAGTTCTCCGATCCGCAGCCTGAGCAGCGCGGGTCGGACGAGAACACCCAGTTCTACCTACAGAAGACCGGAACGTTCCACTTCTGCGTCGTCGACCCGGACATCGAGGGTTTGGCGCGGCGGATCGCCGAAACGGGAGGCAAGCAACGCAGCGCGGTGTGGGAGTTCTCCCCGGGCATCGGGTTCTACGCGTGCTACTGCGAAGACCCGTTCGGCAACATCGTCGAGATCTACTCCCATGGCACGTGTCACATCTGGAGCGGACTGGCACAGGTCAACAAGGCGGCCGGAGAACACCAGCCCTGACGGACGGTTCAGCCAACCCAATCGGCGGTGCCCGCGAATGTTGCTCGCGGACAGCGCCGATTGGGCTGCCGGACTAGTTTCCCACGGGTGGAGTGGCGCCCGCAGGCCCGTATGGACCGTTCTGGGTGCCGTTCGAGGGTTCGGCCTCGTGGGCGGGTACGGAGGCGACGGCTGCGTTACCTGGTTCCTCGCAGACGGTCGCGGTGTCCACTGGTCGGCATTCCCCCGGATCGGCGACGGCGGCGGGGCAGGCCGCCAGAGCGCCGGCTGAACCCGAAAAGAGCACTGCGGCAACGATGTTGATTGCTGTCCTTGACATTTCTACCTCCACGGTTGGTGAACGGGTCGGTCACACGGGTGTCGGTCCGTGTTCCCTGCTCAGATTCCCTCGTCACCAACGCGCGCGCCATCGCACGCCGTGCCATGTTCAGTGGCTATCGGGCGCTGCGCAAGGCTGAGACCGGCTGTGCAGGGCCGTGATTGGCGCTCGAATCGGCGAATCTACTGGGCACCCACGTGTCCGGGATGGGATTGAGCGAGGCAACCGCCTTCGCGGTCTCGACGAAGTCGCGGACCGCATTCGAGTCCACGTCGCGGCGCCAGGCGATCGACAGCATCGTCGGCGGGATGTCGTTGACGGGAACGAACGCCAGACCGGGCCGGTCGTAGAAGCGCTGGGTGGACGCTTGGGAGAAGGCCACGCCGCGCTCGGAGAGGATCGCCTCGAAGCACTCGTCGACCGTGGACGCCTCGGCGCCAAGTCGAATCGGCATGCCCTGCCGGCTGTCGGCGGCCAGCCAGAAGGAGCGCCAGACGTCCGGCGCCTTACGGGCTACGAAGGGCTCGTCGAGCAGTTGGTCGACGCTGACCTCGGACAGCTCGGCCAATGGCGAGGTCGACGAGACCACCAGCACACGCGGCTCCACGAAGAGGGTTTCGATGGCGAGCCAGTCCTGCACCAGGACCGGCGGCCGCACGAATGCGACGTCGACCGAGCCGTCGGCCAGCCCGACGTACGGATCGGTGAAGCCGTGCGAACGCATCTCCACGTCGACCCGCGGATGCAGATCGTGAAACGCGTTGAGAATCTTGGGCGTCAGCTCGGCCGCGGCATTGGCTTGGAACCCCACCACCAGCGGGCGATTCGATCCGCGACCGGCGTCCTGAATTCGCCAGGCGAGTCGCTCGGCGTCGCCGAGCAGCTTCTTGCTTCCGTCGAGGAGGAGCTCGCCAGCGGTGGTGAGCTCGACGTGGCGACTCGTGCGGACGAACAGTGGCGTGTTCAAGGTGTGCTCGAGTTTGCGAATCTGGATGCTCAGCGACGGCTGCGCGATGTGCAGGCGGGCGGCGGCGCGACCGAAGTGAAGTTCCTCCGCGACCGCGACGAAGTACGTCAAAAGCCGCAGGTCGAGAGACGGAAGCACAGGTCAACGGTAGATCAGAAGACGGCCATCCACCATTAGTTCGTGCCTATGGATCGGTTGTCGACGGGTATTGGACGCGACCGCCCGGTGCGACGTGTCATGGAGCCCTCACGGTTCCACCTCCTGGAAAGGACTACCCATGATCGCCACCACGTCTACGGCGACCCCCACCGATTGGGCCGACGCGTTTGCCAGAGCGAGCAACGACGACCCCGAGATCCAAGCGCACGGCAAGTACTTCACCTGTTCCTACCTACTGGACATGGGGGAGCGCACGTTCGTCGTCGAGGTCAGTCGCGGCAAGGTCGTCGCCGTCGCCGTGGACCCCGGTCCGTTGGAGGTGTCCTACCAATTCGCGTTGCGCGCCAGCGCGGACACCTGGCGCAACTTCGGCGTCCCCGTGCCCGCGCCCATGTACCACGGCATCTGGTCGGCCAGTTTCCAGCGCGACCTCAAGCTCGAAGGCGACGTCCTGGTGCTGATGCAGAACCTTCGCTGCTTCACCCGGCAGTTCGAACTGCTCCGCACCGTCGGCGTGCCCGTCTAGAACGCCTGTCCGTCAACCACTTCCATCCAACCAAAGGACTACCCACCATGAGCAGGATCTCGCCGGTCACCGGGCATTACGTCGACGTCGACGTCGACGGACTTCTGTACAAGGTCTTCTACTTGGAGAACGGACAGGGCCAACCGCTGGTCTGTCAGCACACGGCCGGATGCCACAACCACCAGTGGCGCGGCTTGCTCGAGGACGGTGAAGTCACCAAGGACTACCGGGTCATCGCCTACGACCTGCCCCGCCACGGCAAGTCCGATCCACCGGAGAACACGCAGTGGTGGACGCAGGAGTACCAGCTGTCGGCCGACCACTACGCGAACTTCATCGTGGCGCTGGTCGACGCCCTGGAGCTGGAGAACCCCATCTTCATGGGGTCTTCGTTCGGCGGCAACGTCGCCTTGCAGCTGGCACATCGTCGTCCGGACCGCTTCGCGGGCGTCATCCCCGTCGAGGGCGCGGACTACTCGCCGGGGTTCTACCTCGACTGGTGGCAGCATCCCCACGCCAACGCCGCACAGGTGTGCGCCAGCGGGGTGTGGGATCTGATGGCGCCACAGTCACCCGAAGCCGACCGCTGGAAGACGTGGTTCTACTACAGCCAGGGGTCGGAGGCGTTCAAGGGCGACCTGTACTTCTACTCCGTCGACCACGACCTTCGGGACAAGCTGGGCGAGATCGACGGCGATCGGTGCCCGGTGGTGATGCTGACCGGTGACTACGACTACCTGACCACCCCGGAGGACAGCGCCCGCACCGCCGGACAGATCAAAGGCGGGGAATTCATCGAGATGAAGGGCATCGGCCACTTCCCGATGAGCGAGAACCACTCCGTCTTCCGTACCTATCTCCTCCAGGCACTTGCCCTGCTGCAGAGCAAGTCTCGCGTCGTCGACGCCGTCTGAGGGGATCAGGGAGTGGCGCCGTCGACCGCACCTAGCGTCGACACCCGGCGGCCGGTCAGCAGTGGCCGGATACCGTCGACCACCAATTCCCGATAGTGGGACGAGGCGAGGTGGGCGTCGAGGGCGGCTCGGTCGCGGTAGCGCTCGATCAGGACGAGGTGAGTCGGCTCGTCGGAGTCCTGGAGCACCTCGTAGCCGAGGCAGCCGGGGTCGGCGAGCGACCGCGGTGCCAGGTCGGCGACGAGGCCGAGCACCCTCTCGAGGACGTCGGTGGTCGTCTGCCAATGTGCCACGACCACGATCGGGTTGGGCATCGAGATCAGACTCCGCTACGAATGGCGTCGGCCAGGGCCTCGCCGACGACCGTCCCCGATTGCGGATTCTGCCCCGTGATGAGGCGTCCGTCGACGACGACCTTCGGTTGCCATGGGTCGGTGGACTCGTACAGCGCGCCCTCGTCACGCAGCGCCTTCTCTAGGTCGAAGGGCACGTCGTCCTTGGCGTACCCGTCTTCCTCGGCGGCGGAGAAGGACGTGAGCTTGCGACCACGTACCAGGGGCGTGCCGTCGTCGACCGTCACGCCGAGGAAGGCCGACGGGCCGTGGCACACGGCGCTGACGATCATGCCCGCGTTCCACGCCGCGGCGACGACGGCCTGAACCTGCGGATTGCCCGTGATGTCGACCATCGGACCGAGGCCGCCGGGGACGAAGACGGCGTCGTAGTCCAGCACGTCGACCTCGGAGAGTTTGCGACTGCGGGACAGTCGGCGATGGGCCTTGCCGTCGCGGAAGGCCACCTGCACGGGGTCGTCCCCGTCGAACCCGTCCTCGGGGGGCGTGCCACCGGCGGGCGAGGCGAACTCGACCGCGATGCCCGCGCGGTCGAGTGCGTCGACCGGATGTGCGATCTCGGGAAAGAAGAAGCCGGTCGCCCGATGATTCGGTCCGATGACGGCGGCGTTGGTGACGACGAAGAGAACGTAGGGAACGGTCACGGCGATGTCCTTCTGCTGGAGGGTCAGTCGAATACGATGACGGCTCGGCCGACGATGTCGCCGGCGCCCAGTGCCTGCAACGTGTCGTTGACGTCGTCGAGCTTGACCGGGACGACGTGGTGCTTGATCGCACCCGCGGCCGCCAGTGTGAGTACTTCCTCGAGGTCGTTGTGGTTTCCCCAGAACGATCCGAAGTAGGACTTCTCGCCGCTGACGAACGGGAAGATCGGCAGCTCGACCCGGTCGCCCATGAGACCGACCTGCGAGATGGCGCCCTCGGTGTCGAGGATCGCGGCGGCCAGGCCCAGGGAGTCGGCGGATCCGGCACAGTCCAAGACGGCGTCGACGGTTCGCCGGCCCGTCAGGTCCTCGAGTTGATCCTGCACGTCCTCGGCGGACTTGTCCCGAACGTTGACGGTGTGGTGTGCCCCGTATTCCTTTGCCAACGACAGCTTTTCGTCAGTGCGGGCGAACCCGAGCACCGTCGCGCCGCCGCCGAGGAGCCGGGCGTACTGAACGGCGTACCCGCCGAGGCCGCCAATCCCGTTGACCACCACCGTGCGGCCCGCGCCGAGCTTCCCCGCGCGAAGCAGTTTCTTCATCCCGCGGTACGGCGTGATACCCGCGTCGGTCAGGGGCGCGAGGTTCTCAGGGCTCTGATCGCGCTGGTTCGCCACGGAGATCACGTGGTCGAACGGGGCCAGCATGTACTCGGCGAATCCGCCGTTGGGGCCGAACCCGACGAGTTGTCCGTCGGAGCACAGCTGTTCGTTGCCCTCGTGGCACTGCCGGCACGTGCCGTCGCCCCAATTCGGGTCGACCACCACCAGGTCGCCTTCGGAGATCCCCGCGGAGGTGGGCACGTCGGCACCCACGTCGGCGATGGTACCCGCGACCTCGTGCCCGGGGATGAACGGAAACTCGACGGGGAGGCCGCTGCGAAAGTAACCGTCCAGGAGCTGATAGTCGCTGCGGCACATCCCCGTAGCGGCGACCTTGATGAGCACCTGGTTGCGGCCGACGTCGGGAACGGCGACCTCGTCGATCTCCAGGGGCTGGTTGTAGTCGTGCATCCGTGCGGCCCGCATCTTCATCTTCGTCTCCCAAATCGTGTCGTAGTGGTGGTGGTTGGAGGCTCGGGCTGGCGGGACGCCCGGACCGGTTGACTACGTCTGCTCGTAGACGCCGTGGATCAGCGCCCGCGCAATGGCAGACCCGAAGAGTTGAAAGCCGAGATAGGCCGGCGTCGACTCGTCCGTGACATCCGGTGTCGCGGCGCCGTAGGCGTGCACCGCGACGTAGTACCGGTGCGGTCCGTGTCCCGGAGGGGGCGCGGCTCCGACGTAGCGTCGACGTCCGGCGTCGTTGCTCAAGGTGACGGCCTCGGGCGGCAGGCTTCCCGGTGCGCCGTCGCCGGCGCCCGCCGGGAGGTCGGTGACGGAGGCAGGTAGACCGGTCACCGCCCAGTGCCAGAAACCGGACGCCGTCGGCGCGTCGGGGTCGAACATGGTGACGGTGAAGCCCCTCGTCTCGGCGGGGAATCCCGACCAACTCAGTTGGGGCGAGATGTCTTGTCCGCCAGCGCCCATGATTCCGCCGACCTGCTCGGTGCGCAGCGTCCCACCGTCGGTGATGGACTGCGAGGTGAGCGTGAACCCGGGCAGTGTCGGTAGGGCGTCGTAGGGCGAGGGCATGCATCGAGACTGGCACCGGCGTCGTGGCGGGGTCCATCACACGGCGGGTGATATTTAGGGCTCGCGGATCACGCGCGCTCGGCAGCGGTGTGCACGATGATGCCAGGGGAGAACGTGCCGGACCGTCGGGCGGAGGGAGCATGTCGTGAACCACGTCGAGGTACTGGTCACCGGATTGCTGTTGGCAGTCGCCGCGTTGGGGGCGCTGGCCTGCAGGCTCTCGGTGCCGTATCCCATCATGCTGGTGATCGGGGGCGCCGCGTTCGGGTTCATCCCAGGTTTGCCCGAAGTCAGGCTGGAACCTGAACTCGTTCTCGCGCTGTTCCTGCCGCCACTTCTGTACAAGTCGTCGATCTACGCCAACTTCGACGACTTCCGGTCCAATCTTCGCGGGCTGACGTTGAGCACGGTGGTGCTGGTCCTGGTCACGATGACCGGCGTCGCCGCGGCGGCCCACGCGATGATCCCCGGCATGTCGTGGCAGACCGCGTTCGTGCTGGGCGCGATCCTGTCCCCGACGGATCCGGTGGCGGCGGCCACGATCATGCACCGCCTGGAGGCGCCGCGGAGACTCGTCAGCAGCATCGAGGGCGAGGGGTTGTTCAACGACGCCACTGCGCTGGTGGCCTACCGGGTAGCCGTCGCCGCGACCGTCGCGGGGGCGTTCTCCCTCGCCGAGGCCGGCCTGCGGTTCGTGTTCGGGGTGGTCGCCGGCCTGGCCATCGGCGTTGCCGTCGGATTGTTGTCGGCGTGGGTGCGCCGCCACATCAGTGACCCGCAGATCAGCGTCACCATCTCACTGCTCACGGGGTACGCGGCGTTCCTCCCCGCCCAGGCGGTCGACGCCTCCGGGGTGTTGGCCACCGTCGCCGCGGGCATCGTCATGGCGATTCGCAGTCCGGAGGTGCTCGACGCCAGGCCGCGACTGCAGGGCTACTTCGTCTGGGACATCGTCGACTTCCTGATCAACGCAACGCTATTCGTGATGACGGGACTGCAACTCCGGACCATCGTCGGCGGGCTCGGCGACTACTCGCCCGGGGCGCTCGCCCTGTACGCCCTCGTCGTGACCGCCGCCGTCGTGCTCATCCGGCTGGCGTGGTTCTTCGCCGTTCCGTCGCTCACCGAGATGGTCGACCGAGGATCGGGGCGTCCGCAGCGTCGCCTCAGCGCGTCGTGGCGGATGATCATGGCCTGGAGCGGCATGCGCGGCGCGGTGTCACTGGCCGTCGCGCTGGCACTGCCGCTGGTCGTCGGCGACGGATCGGCCTTCCCGCAGCGAGATCTCATCCTGTTCCTCACGTTCACCGTCATCTTCTTCACCCTGGTGGTGCAAGGGCTGACACTGCCGACCCTGATCCGCCGGCTCGGCCCCGGCGACGACGACCAGGACACCGACGAAGAGGTTCGGGCTCGGCTGTTCGCCGCCAAGGCTGCGCTGGCCCAGATCGAGACGCTCGACGCCGAGGAGTGGACCAGGGGCGACACCGCAGAGCGCATGCGGGGTCTGTACGAATATCGGGCTCGCCGTTTCGCGGCACGGTTGGGCAAGATCGAGGACGACGGTTACGAGGACCGCTCCGCGGCCTATCAGGAGATGGTTCGACTGGTGTTGCAGGCGCAGCGGGACGCGTTGGTCACGATGCGCCGAGAAGGACGGCTGTCCAACGAGATACTCAACCGCATCCTGCGGGATCTAGATCTCGAGGAATCGCGCCTGGAAGCCACCTGACGGGCCCGCGCCGGCGAGGGCGCCGGGGTTGCGACGACGACTTACACTCAGATGGCCTGCCAAGGTTCCAGCCCCGGACCACGTCGGCGGGCCTCGACCGAGCGATCTCAGGGAGCCGACGGACGTGAGTGCCCCGGGGGTGCACCTTCAGATCCTCGGACCGCTGCGCGTCTGGCGCGACGGTGTCGAGGTGAGTGCCGGGCCCCGGCAGCAGGCCATTCTGCTCGCCCTGCTGCTGGCCCGCGAGGGGCGGCCGGTGAGCACCGACGAGCTGGTCGACCTCGTGTGGGGCGAGGACGCTCCGGCCAGTGCGCTCAACGTCATTCAGCAGTACGTCGGGGCGCTGCGCCGGCTGCTCGAACCGGCGCTGAGCAGCCGCGAGCCGGGGTCGTATCTGGTGCGCCGGGGCAACGGCTATCAGTGCGTGGCCGGGCGCGGCGTGCTGGACCTCGTCGACTTCCGCGCTCTCGTAGCCGATGCCCGCGTGCAGCTCGAGGAGCGCCGACACGAGAGCGCGCTGGGTCTGCTGGTCGAAGCGCTGTCGCTCTGGCATGGGCCCGCGGCGGCCGGTATGACCCACGGTCCGGCGGCATCGACCGTCTTCACCACCGTGAACGACGAGTTCCTCACTGCGACAGTCACGGCCGCCGAATTGGCCGTCGTGGTCGGGCGCCCCGCCTCGGTGCTGCCACCGCTGCGACTGGCCGTCGAGATGGCACCGTTTCACGAGCCCGTACATGCGAGCCTGATCACGGCACTCGGTGCCGCGGGCCGCCAGGCCGAGGCGCTGGAGCACTTCCGCACGGTCCGCACCCGCTTGGCCGACGAACTCGGCATCGAACCCGGTCCCGTCGTCGACCTGGCGCACCGACGGGTGCTGGCGGGGGATCTGACCCTGGACGTGGAGCTGGCACGCGCGGTGATCGCGCGGCCCGAGCCGACCCCGTCCGGCGCACTCGTCGGTCGAGTCGACGAGCTCGCGGCGCTACGGACGGCTCTGAAAGCGGTGTGGGACGGAGGAACAGGTGTCGTCCTTCTCGAAGGCGAACCGGGCGTTGGCAAGACCCGGTTGCTCGAGGAAGCCACGACCGAGGCGGCGGCGCGGGGGGCGCTCGTGGTGTGGAGCCACTGCGTCGACGGGGACGGGGCTCCGTCGATGTGGCCGTGGGTGCAGGTCGTCGACGCGGTGCTCAGACGGCTGCCACCGGAGACCAGAGGTGAGTGGCTCAGCGGCGAATTGGGTTCGCTGGCGACTCCGATGGCCCAATCCGGCGAGGGTCGACACGCGCTGAACGGCACTTCGCAGTATCGGCTCTTCGAGCAAGTCAGCACACTTCTCGCCGACGTCGCGACGCGCACACCACTGGTCCTCGTGGTCGACGACCTCCACTGGGCCGACGCGGCGTCGATGCGCCTTCTGGTTCACGTTGCGACCCAACGCGTACCGGGCATCCTGACGTGCGGTGCGCTACGCGACCATGCGCCGCTGAGCAACTCGGAGTTGGGCAAGGAGCTCGCCGCGCTGACCCGAATCCCGGGTCATCGACGAATCACGTTGGGTCCGTTGTCGGTCGCCGACGTCGCAACGTTGGTGCACCGCGAGACCGGGCAGCCGCCCACCGACGCCGTCACCCGCCGCGTCTTCGAGCGCACGGACGGCAACCCCCTCTTCGTGCGGGAACTGTCCCGGCTGCTCGCCGGCAGCGGGCAGCTCTCGGAAACGACGGCGGGGCAGGGCGTTCCGCCCACCATCAGGGACGTCGTGCTCAACTTGTCGTCGGGACTCGACGACGCCGCCCGGGAACTGCTACAGCTGGCGGCGCTCATCGGACGTGACGTCGAGCTCGGATTGCTCACCCGAGCGGCCGGGCTCGACGTCCAGACGTGCCTGCGGCGGCTCGAGCCCGTGGAAGCGCTCGGCGTGCTGCGCTCCGCATCCGACGACCCGTTCACCCAGCGCTTCGTCCACGACCTGGTCCGGGAAACGTTCTCCTCCACCATTTCTCCGCAGCGGGCGCTCGAGTTGCACGTGCGCATTGCCGACGCGCTGCAGGACGACCGGTCGCTCGAGGACTCGGTGGTCGAGCGGCTCGCACATCACCTGTGGGCGGCCGGGCCGCTGGCGGATCCGACCAGAACGGTGCGCGCCCTGATGCGCGCCGGCCGACGGGCCGCGGTGAAGACGGCACTCGACGCGGCGGAACGTCAGCTCCGGTCGGCAGTTCAGGTGGCCCGGACCGCCAACCTCGCCGACCTGGAACTGGCGGCATTGTCGGAGCTCATTGCGGTCGTCACGATGAGTTCACCGCACGGCGTCGCCGCCATGGAGCTGCAGGAACGCGCGGAACAGTTGGCCGCCAACCTGGGTCGGCTCGAGGAGGCCACGGTCCTGCGGTACTCCCGCTGGATGGCTCTCGCCTACAGCGCTCAGTACGATCGCAGCGAATCCGTCGCCCGCCGACTTCTGCAGGAGGGCAACGACTCCGAGATACCCGTCGTGCGGGCCCTCGGCCTGCAAGCCTGGGGGCTTCAGCAGGCGTCGGTGGGGAACATCGGGGAGGCCTACCGCTATCTGACCGCCGCCAGTCGACCGCTGTTGATCGTTCCGGCGCAGCGCGACGAGGACGCGGTGTGGTACGGCCAGCAGCTGTCCGCAGTGGGCCTGCTCGCCGAGATGACGGCCGTGCACGGCGACGTGCCCGGGGCGCGAGAGTTGCTGGCCCGACTGGAGTCCCTCACCGGTGAGGACCCGTTCAAGATCACCATATGGGCCGTGCACTCGGTGCGGGCCGCCTCCGTCGTCGGCGACGCCGAATGGGCGTTGGCTGCGACGAGGAAGGGCATTGCGGCCGATCCCGAATTGTCCTTCGGCTTCTTCGGGATGTACCAGCGGCTGGCCCGGCATTGGGCGTTGGCGATGACCGGTCGGGACCCGCACGGCTCGGCGGCCGAGGTCGACCGACTGATCACCGAGAACCTTCTGGACCCGCCACGCTCGGACATCGCCACGTGGTACGGGCTCCTTGGTGAAATGTACCTGGCCGCTGGCAATTTCGAGGAGACCGCCCACGCCCTCGACCGAGCCGACGACGCTCTCGACGCACACGGCCAGCGCTACGGCGAGGGATTGATCATGCTGGTGCGGGCCCGCCTGCTGCACGCCATGGCGCGGCCTGCCGTCGAGGTGCGGGCTGCCGCGGAAGCGGCGCGGGAGCTGTCGGTCTCGCGGGAGGCGCACCTGTTCGCGCGGCGGGCGGAGGCGTTCCTGGCCGACGTACCGACGTCCTAGTGCGTCGGCGTGCCGCCGGCGGGCAGCGGGCGCGCCGCGGTGAAGAACGCCAGGACGACGGCGACGGCGCCGATGAGGGCGGCGGCGACGAACGCGGCGTGCACGCCGGGCATGTCCGGTGCGCCGCCCGAGGCCGACGCCTTGGCCATCACCGTCACGAACAGCGCGGTGCCCGCCGCGCCCGCCACCTGTTGCAGAGTGGTCATGATGGCGCTGCCATGGGAGTACAGGCGGTCGGGGAGTGCGCTGAGTGCGTCGGTCATCAACGGGGTGAACATCGTCGACAGCCCCACCATCATGACGGTTTGCAGGACGACGAGTTCCCACACCGGCGTGGTCTCGGACATCGCCGCGAATCCGCACAGCGACACGAACAGCAGGATGGAACCGGGGACGACGAGTCGTCGCGCACCGTGTCGGTCGTACGCCCGGCCGACCAGCGGCCCCGCCAGACCCATGAGCAGGCCGCCGGGCAAGCTCGTCAGGCCGGCGACCAACGTGCTCTTGCCCAGCACGTCCTGCACGTAGAGCGGCACCATGATGATCGCGCCGAACAGCCCGGTGAACCCGATGACCACCAGAGCGACCGAGACCGAGAACCGGCGATGGGTGAACGGCCGCAGGTCGAGGAACGCGCGATCCACGCGCTGCAGTCGCAGCTGCCGCGCGCCGAACAGCACCATTGCGACCGCCCCGGCGCCCAGCGGCAGCCACGCCGGCACAGCCGGACCGTCTTGACCGGAGGCGCCGAGTTCGGAGAGCCCGAACACCAATCCCGCGAACGCGATCGCCGACAGCGGCACCGAGACGGCATCGATCGGGGTGGGTTGCTCCCGGTCGTCGGCGACGCGCAGCCACAGCCATCCGGCGAGAAGCCCGAGCAACGCGATGGGCAGCACGATCCAGAACATCCACCGCCAGTTCAGCGATCCGAGGATGAAGCCGGACAGGGTGGGTCCCACCGCAGGTGCGACGGCGATGACGATGGAGATGGTGCCCATGGTCTGCCCGCGGCGGTCGGCGGGGATCAACTTCATGACGGTCGTCATCAGCAGCGGCACCATGACTGCGGTGCCACATGCCTGCACGATTCTGCCGGCCAGCAGGACGGTGAACCCCGGAGCCAGTGCCGCGACCAGCGTGCCCGCGCAGAACAGCGACATGGCCGCGATGAAGATGGCCCGCACCCGGAAGCGCTGCAGCAGCGACCCCGACATCGGGATCACCACGGCCATGGTCAGCAGGAAGCCGCTGGTGAGCCATTGCGCCGTGCGGGCGGCGATGTCCAGGTCGACGATCAACACGGGAAGCGCGACGCTCATGATCGTCTCGTTGAGGATCATGACGAATGCGGAGAACACCAGCAGCCCGATGACGACGCCCGCACCGGGCAGGGCCTTCGGCTGTGCGACGGACGGTTCTCGGGTACTCAACTGCACACTCCCTGGATGACTGCACTTTGGTTAGCGCGACTACCCAGACTAAGGGCGGATCAGTCCTCGGGCCGAATCGTCACGTCCACGCGATCGCCGAGAGCGGCGTGCAACTGGTTGCGGCGAGTGATCCCCAGTTTGGGAAACACCTTGTAGAGGTGGGCCGCGACGGTGCGGTGCGAGAGGTAGATGCGGTCGGCGATCTCCCGGTTGGTCATGCCCGAGGCGGCCAGGTGGGCGATCTGCAGTTCCTGGGAGGTCAGGATGCCCGCCGCCCCGCTGCCGGTCCGGGTCGGCGACGCGGTGACACCGGCTGCGCGAAGTTCACGTGCGGCGCGGTTGCCGAAGGACGTCGTCCCTGCGGTGTCGAAGGCGGTGAAGGCGACCGAGAGGTGTGCGCGGGCGTCCACGATCCGACGGCGGCGCCGCAGCCACTCCCCGTAGAGCAGATGCGTCCGGGCCACTTCCAGGTCGGCTGTGGGACTGTGTGCGGCGGCCAGTGACGCGGTGAAGCAGTCGTCGGCCTCGGAGTCGTCACGAGCGATCAACGCACGGGCTCGGTGAACCAGGAAGCTCTCGACGCCAAGTGCTTTGGCTTGATCCCCGGTGTCGGCGACCAGGGCGCGGACCGTCTCCTGGCGACCGCAGCCTGCCGCCGCCTCGGCGACGTCGGCGATCGCCCAGCGCGTGCTGGTGCGATGTAGCGACATCTTCGACAGATGGTCGAGGGCTTCGGCGTGGTTGGCCTCGCACAGCGCCGCCATGCCGGCCGCCCAGCGGACGTCGTCGTGCCACAGCATCGTGGGGTCCCCGGCCAACCAGCGGCGGGCGCGGTCGAGGGTGTGCCGCGCGCGGTCCGGCTGCCCAAGCCATGCCTGGGCCCGCGCGAGGATCGCCGCGGCCGACCCGGACGTCATCGGAAGATTCATCGCCTCGGCCATGTTCAGAGCGTTCTCCGCGCTCGTCGCGGCGGCCCGAATCCTGCCCTGCGTCAACAAGATGTTCGCTTCGCCGCGCAACCCTTCGCACTCGTTGGCCGGCGAGCCACTCGTCCGAGCCAGGCTCTGCACGCGGCCGTAGCAGCGCAGTGCGCTGTTGCGATCGGCGACCGCTTCGGCGGCCATCCCCAGCGACAGCAAGAGCAGGGGTTGATCCTCGACCGCGGCGATCAGATGCGGCAGTCCCGCTCGGATCCGCGCACCGTGGCCGACGTCGTCGACCAACGCCAGGCCGATGGTGAGCAGCGGGTCCGACGAATCGTCGACGCGCCGGATGGCTGCCACGACGTCCAGCCGCGATTCCTCCGGCAAGCCGTGCATCCGACATTCGATTGCCGCCGCCCACAACAGTTCCCGCTGCCGTGGATCCCCGTCGACCTGCTTGCCCGCCAGCGAGACCAGTTCGCTCGCCGCCGGACCGGGGATCGCGGCAGTCGCATTGAGGACGAACCGCGTGATCGTCAGCTGGGCGTCGACGGCGCCCGACGTGGTGAGCGGTTCGGCCTCCTGCAGGATCCTGATGGCCTCCTCGATGAGACCCGCACTACGCGCCACGTCGGTGGCGGTGGCCAGGCGTTCGACGCGACGATCCCGGTCGGGGGTCAGGACCGCCGCGCGCCGCAACGCCGCAGCGGCTTCTGCGCCGGCACCGCGGTCTCGGGCGCGATTCGCGGCCCGCTCGAGGTCGGCGGCGACGTGCTCGTCCGGTCCGAGCGCTGCCTCGGCCCGGTGCCAGGCCGCGCTGGTCGGATTCGTCACCGCGTCGGCCAACGCCCGGTGCACCAGCGACCGTGACGACAGCGGTGCGGCGCCGTAGGCGGCGGACCTGATCAGCGGATGTCGCACGCGAATGACGCCCCCGCGCAGCGCGATCACGCCGGATGCCTCCAACGGGCCGAGCTTCTCGGCGAAGTCCAATCCGAGCGATGTTGCCGCGCATTCGATTTCGGTCACGGATCCGTCGCTCGCCGAGATCAGGAGCAGCAGAAGCCGACTTTGGTCGGACAGGGCCTGCAGCTGGGTCAGGAAGGCGCGCTCCACGCGACGGCCGGTTGGCAGTGGCTCGCCGGCGAAGAGTGCGGCATCGACGCCGTGCTCGCCAAGTGTCGCGGCCAGTTCGATGACCGCCAGGGGATTCCCGTCGGCCTGTTCCAGCACGCGCCGTCGGGCGTAGGCGTCGACCACCCGGGGCGCCGTCTTCAGCGTCTCGGCGAGCAACTCGGCGGCCTGGTCGCAGGGGAGTGGGCCCAACGACAGGCGGGGCAACCCGTCCAGCGGCGATGTCGAACCGTCCAGCGGCGTTCGCACGGCGCACAGCATCATCAGCGGGGCGTTGGTCAGCCGGCGGCCGACGAAGGTCAGTACGTCGAGGGTCGACTGGTCCAGCCATTGGGCGTCGTCGACGACCAAGAGGAGGCGTCGCCGACTGGCCGCTTCCTCGAGCAGTCCGAGGACGGCGAGGCTGACCAGAAGCCGGTCCGGTGCTGGACCGTCCGCGAGGCCGAAGGCGGTCAGCAGCGCCGACTTCTGGCGTGGAGGCAGGGCGGAGGCGTCGGCGAGCAACGGATGGACGAGTTCGTGCAGCCCGGCGAAACCGATCTCGGTGTGACTCTGCACCCCGGAACAGCCGAGCCGGCCGTACCCGTTGGCACCAGCCCAGCGCGCGGCCGCGTCGAGCAACGTCGACTTGCCGATCCCGGCGTCGCCGTCGACGACCAGCGCCACCCCACGGGTGGAGACCGCCGCGAGCGATTCGGTGACCTCGGCGAGTTCGGTCGCCCGTCCCACCATCACCGGGCTGAAGATACCAGAGCTAAGTTTGGCAAGCCAACTCAGTTAGGATGCGAAGATGCGACGTGATGCCTGGTCTGAGAACGTGTGTCCGATCGCGCGCACGATGTCGGTTCTCGGACAACCGTGGGCCATCCTGATCCTTCGCGAGGCGTTCCTCGGGCGATCCCGGTTCTCCGAGTTTCGCGAGCAGCTCGGCGTGGCGTCCGACGTCCTGAGCGCCCGGCTTGGCGAACTGGTCGCCGCCGACGTCCTCGAGGTGGTCGACTACCAGGTGGCCGGTGACCGCAGGCGCAGCCGGTACGTGCTGACCACCGCCGGGCAGGACCTGATCTCCGTCGTCGCCGCGATCGGACAGTGGGGACACGTGCACCGCGCCAGGGCCGACAGCAGCGACTACCGCTTCGTCGAGGCCGCCACCGGCGAGCCCGTCGGTGTCGTGTTCCGCCGCCGAGACGGTCAACGCGTGCGATCCTCGGACGTCACCCTGGTGGACCGCACCACGACGTAGCGTCCTCGACGGCAGTCATCTGACGGATACCCGCTGCGGGTGCGACCCGCCATCGTCGTCGTATGACGACCACGACTGAACGCACCGCCACGGCGGACGCGCCAAACCTGCGCGTCGACGTCGCCGGTGACACCTGGGCCTACCGACGCTTCGGCACCCCGTCAAGCTCGCTTCCGCCCTTGGTGCTGCTGCAACACTTCCGCGGCAACCTCGACTACTGGGACCCCGCGCTGCTCGACGTCCTCGCCGCGGACCGGGAAGTGATCACCGTCGACCTGCCTGGCGTCGGAGGGTCCACGGGCACCACGCCGGTGGACGTCGGAGACATGGCCCGCGACGCACTGCGCTTCGTCGACGCCCTTGGCCTGAAGACCATTGACCTGCTTGGGTTTTCCCTTGGCGGACACATCGCCCAGGAGATCGCGCTGGTGCGGCCCCGGCTGCCGCGGCGCCTCGTCCTGGCGGGCACCGCCCCGCAGGGCGCCCCGGATCTGCACCGCTGGTCCGACGACGTCTACGAATACGCCTGCGGCGACGGCATCACCCCGGAGAACTTCCTGGCGCTGTTCTTCTCCGGCTCGGAAGCCAGCGTCCAGCGGGGCTGGGAGTACCTGGCCCGCACCCATGCCCGTACCGACGACCGAGACCCCGAGACCACATTGGCGTGCCGCGACGCCCAGTACCAGGCGCTGATGACCTGGGGAATTCCCGAAAGCTCCAAGCTCGAACGGCTTTCGGCCATCACGCAGCCGACGCTGGTCGCCAACGGCGACAACGACACCATGATGTCGACGAAGAACAGTCACTTGCTCGCCGAGCGGATCCGCGGAGCTCAACTGCGCATCTATCCCGACTCCGGCCACGGCTTCCTCGACCAATACCCGGTCGACTTCGGCCATCACATCCGCCAGTTCCTCGGACGCTGAAGGGCTCATCGTGACAGACCTGCTCACCAAGACGCTGGAGGCCTACGGCGGTCGCGACCGCTGGAACCAGCTGACGTCGATCAGCGCGCACAAGCGCTTCGGAGGGGCGATCTGGGACATCAAACAGGTCCCGGGAATCGTCGACGACGGCGAGGTGACAGTGTGGGTGAAGGACCAGCGCACCTCGCTGCGACCGTTCACTGCGCCCGACCTCAAGACCGCCTACACCCCGGACCGGGTGGGCATCGAGACGCTGGACGGCGACGTCGTCGAGGTGCTCGAAGACCCGCGCGCGTCCTTCACAGGGCACACCCTCGAAACGCCATGGACCACATTGCAACTCGCCTACTTCACCGGGTATGCCATGTGGACGTACACGGCCGAGCCGTTCAACCTGCTGCTGCCCGGTGTGCACACCGAGGAGGGTGAGCCGTGGTCCGAGGACGGCAAGAGGTGGCGACGGTTGCACGTGAGCTACCCCGACACCGTCGCCACCCACAGCCCGCACCAGGTGCTCTACGTCGACGACGACGGCTTGATCCGGCGCCGCGACTACCAGGTCGACATCGCCGGCGGTTCGCCGGCGGCGCACTACGTCTCGGACTTCGACGAGGTCGACGGCGTCGTGATACCGCGCACTCGCATGATCTACGTCCGCGACCAGGACGACCACCCGATCCCCGAACAACTCGTCGTCTCCATCGAACTCACCGACCTCGTGGTCGACTAACAAGGGAATCCACCATGTCCAGCCAGCTCTCCGGCCGTGCCGAGGACCGTTACGTCGACGGACCCCTCGGCGAGCGCTTCCACTATCGCCGCTTCGGCACGGGCGGTGACGTACCGCTGGTGCTCTGCATGCGGCTGCGCGGAACCGTCGACCACTGGGACCCCGAGCTTCTCGACGCCCTCGCGGCCACGAGAGAGGTCGTGGTCTTCGACAACCGGGGGACCAACGCCTCCACCGGCGTCGCCCCGACCACCATGGACGGGCTCGCCGAGGGCGGCATCGCCTTCATCCGGGCCCTCGGTCTCGATCGGGTCGACGTCATGGGCTGGTCTCTCGGCGGCATCGTCGCCCAGGGCATCACCCTCGGTGCACCAGAGTTGGTGCGCCGCCTGATCGTGGCCGGCAGCACACCCGCGGGCGTGCCCGACCAACCGAAGCCCTCGGCGAAGGTCGGCGAGATCCTCACCCACGCCGTCAACGACGACGAGGACTACCTGCACCTGTTCTTCCCGGAGACCGAGCGTGCCAGGACGGCGGGCTTGGCGTCGTTGCGGCGCTTGGACGTTCGGCTCGCCACCTCGGGTGCCGCGGTCCAGGACGAGACCTACCGTGGCCAGCTCACCGCCGTCGCCACCTTCGCCGGATACTACGACCGCCTCGGCGAGTTGACGCTGCCAGTCCTGGTCGCCAACGGCGCCCACGACGTGATGATCAACTCCTACGCCACGTACGCCATGTCCCAGAAACTGCCCGACGCCAAGGTCGTGCTCTACAGCGACGCCGGCCACGGATTCCTCTTCCAGCACGTCGAGGACTTCGCCCACGAAGTCGACCGCTTCCTGCGATGAGCACCTCCGAAGCGCTGACCCTCGACGTCTTCACCTCGGACTACAAGCCGATCCCGCACGGCGGGGTCACCGGCTGGGACCAGACCCGGCAGGCCACCTGGCCCGCGACCACCGCCACGCTGATCAGCGGGCCGCATCACGCCGTTCTCGTCGACGCCCTGCTGACCACCGCAGAAGGTGAGCGCTTGGCCCGGTGGGTACCGGAGAAGACGGCGGCGGACCTCGACCTGATCTACGTCACGCACGGCCACTCCGATCACTTCTTCGGCGCCGGGCCGGTTCTCGACCGGTACCCGTCGGCCCGCCTGGTGTCGCGGCCCGAGGTCGTGGAGGAGGCACGACTGCAGACGGCCGACGCGTCCATCGCGACCTGGACTTCGTGGTTCGACAACCAATTCGACACGGCGGCACTCGTTCCCGAGGAGTATCCGGGCGACGTCGTCGACCTCGACGGCCACCCGCTGCGCCTGATCGCCATTGGCGGCGCCGACGGCGTCACCGGAACCATCGTCCACGTCCCGGACCTCGACGTCGTGGTCGGCGGGGACATCGCCTACAACGGCATTCACATGTGGTTGTGGGGGTCGACGCCGGAGAGTCGCGCGCACTGGCTGGCGTCACTGGACGCACTGGAGGCACTGAGACCGCGGACGATCATCGCCGGGCACCGCGATCCCGACGCACCCGACGACGACGCCCACCGCATCCTCGACCAATCCCGCCAGTACCTCCACGACTTCGACCGCGCCGTCACCGAGGCGGGCACGCCCGCCGGCGTCGTGGACGCCATGCTGGCGCGGTACGCCGATCTCGGCAATCCCTACACCCTGTACGCGGCGGCGATGACACAGTTTCCGTCATGACCAGGAGAGCAGCATGAGCGAAGGCGACGACACGTCCATCACGGCAGACCTTGCCGTGATCGGCTTCGGCAAGGGGGCCAAGACCCTGGCCGCCACCCTCGGGCGGCGGGGTAGGCGGGTGGTGATGATCGAACAGTCCGCGCAGATGTACGGCGGCACGTGCATCAACATCGGCTGCGTGCCGACGAAGTCCCTTGTCTACCAGGCGGAACAGCTGACCGACCCCAGCCCCGCCGCGTACCGCCGGGCGGTGGAGAACGAACTCGCGCTGACCGCGAAGCTGCGGGCCGGCAACTTCGCCATGCTCGACGACATCGAGACGGTCACGGTGCTCACCGGGCGAGCCGAATTCCGCGATTCGCACACCGTGGCGGTCACGCTCGCCGATGGCGGCGGCACGGTCGTCGTGTCCGCCGAACACCTCGTCGTCAGCACCGGATCCGAACCCCGCATCCCGGCCGTTCCCGGCCTGGCGGACAGCGGCGTGATGGCCACCAGCACCGACCTGCTCGCCACCCCCGAGCTTCCCGGGCGACTCGTGGTCCTCGGCGGCGGCTACGTCGGTTTGGAGTTCGCGGCCATGTACGCCGCCTACGGCTCGACGGTCACGGTACTCGAGCGACACTCCCAGATCCTCGGTCAGGAGGATGACGACGTCGCGGCGTGCGCCCGAGACCTGGTGCGCGACAACGGTGTCACCGTCGTCACCGAGGCCGAGGTCCGCGAGGTACACACCGGTGCGGGCGCACCGGCGACGGTGACCTACCACCGGCACGGTGCACTCGAGTCGGTCGACGCCGACGTCATCCTCGCGGCGGCAGGCCGGCGACCGGTCACCGATGGGCTGCGGTTGGACGCGGCGGGCGTCGACGTGACCGAGGCCGGGGCGGTGGCCGTCGACGAGCATCTGCGCACCAGCCAGCCGCACGTCTTCGCGATGGGTGACGTCAACGGGGGACCGCAGTTCACCTACGTCTCCCTCGACGACTACCGCATCGTGCTCGACCAGCTCGTCGGATCGGGCACGCGCAGCACGACGGACCGAAGAGCCGTGCCCTATGTGCTGTTCATGACGCCCCCGTTGTCGCGGGTGGGTCTGACCGAACGCGACGCCCGCGCGGCCGGACGGCGGGTACGGGTCGCGGCATTGCCCGTCGCGTCGATGGCGACGGTGCCGCGGGCGCGCATCGTCGACGAGGCCCGCGGAATGATGAAGGTCGTCGTGGACGCCGACGACGATGCGATCCTCGGCGCGGCACTGCTCAGCTACGACTCCCACGAGGTGATCAACGTGGTGTCCTTGGCGATGCGTCACGGCATCACCGCCACGCAGCTGCGCGACGAGATCTACACCCACCCGTCCATGACGGAGGCGTTCAACCAGCTTCTTGGCGCACTGGTCTGAGGGTTGGCGGCGGTTACGGCCCGCCGAAGTACTTCTGGCGCAACGCCGCATAGGTGCCGTCGTGGGTCGCGACGTCGAGCCAGTGGTCCGTCCGCTGCAACAGATCCGCCGAATCTTGGGGGAGGAGGTAGGCCTTCTGCTCGGAGGTGAACGGGTGGTCGAGCGCGACACCGCACAGCTGGCGGTTCATCGTGGTCTGCCAACGGATCTCGCTGACGTCGGTGATCATCACGTCTGCTGCGCCGGCGGCCAGACGATCGAAGATCGTGTTGTTGTCCGGCCAGGTCACCACCGTGGCGCGGTGCAGATGGGCGTCGTCGAACGCGGCGTTGCCGCCCCCGGGGTTGACGATGACGCGCACCCCGGGTTGGTCGACGTCGCCGAGGTCGTGGAAACGGTCGGCCTCGACGCACCGCGTGATCGCGGCCTTGCCGTCGGGTAGGTACGGCGTGGTGAACCGGGCCACCTTGGCGCGTTCCGGGCTGACGCTGATGCCGCCCATGGCGATGTCGCACGTGGTGCCGACGTCGGACACCAGCGTCTTCCACGTGGTGGGAACCAGCTCGAGCCGCATCCCGAGACCACGCGCCAGATCGCCTGCGGCGTCGATGTCGAAACCGCTCCACGTCCCGTCCGGGGCGCGGTAAGTGAACGGGCGGTAGTCGCCGGTGCTGCAGACCCGCAGTGCGGTGGATGCCTCGCCCTGTTCGGAGGCGCGGGAACACCCCCCGAGCAGTGCGACCACCGCCGCGACCACCACCGCCGTCGCCCGACCACGACGTCCCGGGGCAGTGTCCATCGCCCCATTCTGCTCCCGTGCCGGCACCGTCCGTGCGTGTCCGACGGTCGAACGGTCACGAGGGGTGAAGAATCCGAGGGGTGTTGGCCGTCGACTTGTTGACCAGGGTGGGATTGGCGACGGTGCTCGGAGTCGTGATCGGCTTCGAACGGCAGTGGCGCTCGAGGATGGCCGGTCTGCAGACCATGGCGTTGGTCAGCATGGGGTCGGCGCTGTTCCTCATCCTCAGTGCCTACAGCTTCGACCAGACCGGTGACCGGCTGCGCGTCGCAGCTCAAATCGTCTCTGGTGTCGGGTTTCTCGGGGCCGGCGTCATCATGAAGCAGGGACTGTCGGTGACGGGGCTCAACACCGCGGCGACGCTGTGGGCGACCGCGGCGGTCGGCGCGTTGGCCGGCGCGTGGATGTGGCGGGAGGCCCTGGCGGGCGCCGCGATCGTGGTGGCCGGAAACTGGTTCCTGCAACCACTGGGCGCCAGGATGGACCGCGCCCACTCGAAGAGACGCGACGCGACACCGGCGGAGTACGTCCTGGAGGTCGTGTGCCAACGGGCCGTGGAGGATGAGCTCAGAGTCGTCCTCGCCGAGGCGCTACCGCCGTCGGCGTTCCAGCTGCGTGCGATCCATCTGAACCGCGCGCAGGGTCCCGACGCGGTCCGGTTGCAGGCCGAGTTCCTGACCGCGGCCCGCGACGACGACAGCGCCGTCGAAGCCGTTCGCGCGCTGAGCCCGCGGCCGGGCGTCACGTCGGTGAGCTGGAGCATCGCCCACGAAGGTGCCGCCGACTGGTCACGGTGACGTAGTCGCCGTTCAGCCGGTGTGACCGTTGCCGGCACCTCAGCCGGTGAGCGAGACCCGGGCGACCTCGTCGAGCGCGTCCGCGCCGCGCGGTTGTTCGAAGACGGCCTCCGCGTCCCGACCCGAGGTCCGCAACGTCGCCAGCGTGTTGCCGAACAGGGGTCCGTCCACGTCGCTCCACGCGAACGGCAGCGCCGGACAGCCGTTGCGCCGGGCCCAGCGCCGGGTGACCCTGGCGACCCGTTGCGACCAGCCGAGTTTGAAGACGGGCTTGACGAACCACGGGACGTAGTTGTGCACCGGTGAACACACCAGTTGATGCACGCTTGCCGTCGCGTGGGGGATGTCGGCGCGCGCCACGTAGCTGTGGTGGACGTCGCCGGAGAGCACCGACACCGTCGCCGGGGCACCCGAGTCGCGGGTGGCCACGTCGACGATGAGGTGGCTCAGCTCGAGGAAGGACTCGGCGAACGCCGCCCAGTGTTCGAAGTCCGCCGTCTGACGCACGGTCTCACCGAGCTTGCCGCGCCAGCCCGGCCGGTTGGCCGCTCGCTCGTTGACCATCTGCATGTCACCGATCGCCGGTGGCAGCAGCCACGGCAACGACGACCCGATGATCAAATGGTCGACCGCGTCGAGCCCCTCGTTCACGTGCTCCTTCAGCCACGCGAACTCTCTGTTGCCCAACATCTTTCGGTCACCGGAGTCGAGGATCCGGGCGTTGCGGGAGTCGACCATGATCAAGCGGCTGCGGCCGAGGTCCCACCGATAGCTGAAGCGCAGGCCCTTGTCGTCGTCGACCTCGGTGTCGGCGCGGTCGGCGAGGTCGACCAGCAGCGGCCAGACGTCGCCTTCGGCGGCGAGCACCTTCTGGAAGTCCTCGTCGTCGGCCAGTTCGCTCGGGCTGAGGTTGCCGAGATGTTGGTAGACCCAGTACGACGCGAGCCCGGAGCGGATCCGATCACGCCACCACGGCTTGGCGTTGACCTCCTTGCGCCAGGCGCCCGAGGTGTTCCAGTCGTCCCGAATGTCGTGGTCGTCGAAGATCATCGCGGTCGGGATCGTGGACAGGATCCAGCGGATCTCCGGATCGCCCCAGGTATGCCGATAGAGGCCCTCGTACTCGGTGAAGGTCACCACCTCGTCCGGCGGGCGCTGACCGCCCGACCGGCGCCCGGCCAGGTGGCGGCGGGCCTCGGGGGTGAGCTCGTCGGCGTAGACCTGGTCGCCCAGCAGCACCAGGGCATCGGGCCATTCGTCGCCCGGCAGGGACGGCAGCCTCGAGGCGTAGCAATCCAGGGCGTCGAGACCCAGCTTGTCGTCGAGCTTGGCGTCGCCGGTCTTCGGATAGCGGCACGACCCGAAGACGACGCGCAGACGATCCGTCGACTCCGGCCCACGCGTCCTGATCACGCTCGGCGGGAAGGTGGCATCCGGTTCCGGCCACACCCGTTCACCGTCGACGTGCACCTCGTACTCGGTGACCGACCCCGCCTCGAGACCGTCGACCAGCACCAGCGCGTAGTGGCAGCCCTGCACCTCGAAGGTCGGTGCCGAACACCCGAGCACCTCGACGACGCCCGCCGAGCGCGTTTGCACCCACACGGTGGCAGTCGTCTCGCCGACGTGGCGCAGGACCGGGCCCAGCAGCAGTGACATTCGACCAGCCTAGGCCCGGTGGCGTCGGTCACTGTGATGTGAAACGTTTTAACAGCGGTTGACCAGGCATTGGACGCAGTGCCACCATCGTGGCGTGAGCGAGAACGAACGGACCGTGATCGAGCAACTGGTGAATCGACTCGTGTCGAGCTACCCCGACGTCGCCCCGGAGACGGTCGCCACGGTCGTCGCTCACAATCACGCCGAGTTCGACGGTCGTCCCGTGCGCGACTTCATCCCACTGTTCGTCGAGCGCAGGGCACGGCGCGAGCTCGCGACCTCAGATTCCTGACCGCTCGGTCTCTGCGGCGCCGAACAGCGCCACCGCGATGGCCCCGCCGACGGCGCCGACGAATGCGATGACCACCAGCCAGCCCAGGCCCGGCGCGGAGCTGTCACCCAGCAGCAGGACCCCCACGATGCCGGGCACCACGGTCTCGCCCGCGACCAGCGCGGCCGACGCCCCCGTCACCGAGCCGATCTGCAACGCGACGGTGAACAGGTAGAAGCCGCCGACTCCGGCGACCGCCACGGCCCACGCGGCCGGGTCGGCCAGGACGACGGTGGGCTGGAACGGGTCCACCCCGTCCACCACGCGCACCGCGACCGCCATCGCCCCGAACAGGACCCCGGCGACCAGCCCGGCGGCGACCGCCCCACGGGCGCCGAGGACGTGAATCAGGCCCAGGCCGAGACCGACCATGGCGATCGAGAACGCCAGCACGGCCCAATGAACCGCCGCCGCGGGCACGTCCTCTCCGATGTGACCGGAGGTGAACCCCAACACGCACAGCGACACCACCACGGTGGCGATCGCCACCCAATCACGCAGTCGCAAGCGAACTTTCAGTACCAGGACGCCGAGTACGGCCGTCACGACGAGATTGGCGCTCATGATCGTCTGCGACAGGAACAGCGGAATCAGCCTCGCCGACACCACGCTTCCGAGAAAGCCGAGGCCGTCGAGGACCATCCCGGCGAGAAACGCAGGGGTCAGCGCCGCACGAATCGTCGCGCCGACCGACGGCGCACCGGTTGCCGTCGTCGTCCCGACCGTTCCCCGTGCCGCGTCCTTGGCGGCGGCACTGCGCGCACCGTAGGCCTGCAGCACCGACGCCGTGCCGTATCCGAAGCACGCGACCAGCGCCGCCATCAGACCGATCAGCACCGGCCGTCTCCCATGAGTGCAGTCATCGGTGCAGTATCCAGGAGTGGGGCCGCCACCGACCCGATCGGGCGGCCGGTGACGGCTACCATCGCGCGGTGACGCAACTCGTCTTGTCGGTCCTGCTCGGGCTCGCCGTCGCAGCCGCGGTCACCCTCGGCATCCTGCTGGCCGTCACCTCGCGACGGCTGTCGGACACCCGGCGGAGGTTGGCCCGGGCCCAACGGCCGACGCCCCGGGTCCGGCGCAGGCGACGCGGCCTGGCGCCGTTCGCCATCCGCAAGACGTGGAAGACCGCGGAAATGTTGCACACCTTGGGCATTGGAGCCGTCGTCCGCAACTCCATCGAGGATCTCGCCGGGTGGGCCAGCGTCGAGCGGCCCGACCTCGCACGGTTGACGGCCGACGGAAGCGCCGTCGTGGTGTTCTCCGACATCGAGGGATCCACCGAGCGCAACGAAGCGCTGGGCGACCGCGAATGGGTCGCGCTGCTGCAACGTCACGAACGACTCGTCCGCGGGGCGGTCGACGAGCACCACGGCCACGTCGTCAAGAACCAGGGCGACGGCTTCATGCTGGCCTTCGCCGACCCGACCAGGGCGGTGCGTTGTTGCGTCGACGTGCAGCGCGAGCTCGCCGCCCGGCCGGAGCGGTGGCAGAACATCAAGGTACGCATGGGGATTCACATGGGGCGATCCGTTCGGCGGGGCGACGACCTGTTCGGTCTCAACGTCGCGATGGCCGCTCGGATCGCCGGGCACGCCGACGGCGGCGAGATCCTGATCAGCGACGTCGTGCGGGACGCGATCGAGTCCACCGAGGGCGTCACCGTGGCCCCCGCCGAGGTGGTCGAGTTCAAGGGCTTCACCGGAACCTACGAGGTGTACCCGGTCGCGATCGCCGGGTAGCGCGCTATCGGGCGGGGCCGCTCAGCACGGCCCGCACGTGCGCCCGCACGGCGTCCTTGGCGATCTTGCCGTTCGGCGTCAGCGGCAGCGACGGTACGAACAGGACGTGCCGCGGTCGCTTGAAGGCGGTGAGGTTCGCTCGCACGTGCGCCACCAGATCGTCGGCGGAGGGCGTGCTGCCGACCCGGGCCACCACCACCGCGCAAATGGCTTCGCCCCAGTACTCGTCGGCGACGCCCACCACCGCGACCTGGTCGACGTCCGGATGTCCGGACAGGACGTCCTCCACTTCACGGGAGGACACGTTCTCGCCGCCGGTGATGACGACGTCCTTGATGCGGTCGACGACCATCAGCCGGCCCTCGGCGTCGATTCGGCCGACGTCACCCGTCGGCAGCCAGCCGTCGACGGTCACGGGTTCGCGGCCCGGCCAGTAGCCGGCGGCGACCTGCCGACCCCGGATCATGATCTCGCCGACCGGCCCCCGGCCGTCGACGCGGATCTCGACCTCGTCGTGCGGTCGCCCCGCACTCGCGAGGACCGACGGGTCGGCGTCGACTGCGGTGCGGTGCTCGACGGGACCGAGGAAGGTGACGTTGCCCCCGGTCTCGGTCATCCCGTAACCCTGGTGGAAGTCGACGTCGAGCCGGTCCAGTGCGCGTCGCAGCAGGTCGGCCGGGATCGCGGCGGAGCCGTAGGACACGCTGCGCAACGTGGGCAGCGTCCTTCCCGTCGTCTCCAGATGGGCGAGCAGGGAGTGCAGCATCGTCGGTGCCAACGAGCACGACGTCACGCGGTGGGCGAGGACCAACGCGGCGAACTCGTCGGGGCGAAAGGCGGCGACGGGCAGCACTGTCGAGAGCGCATGGTGATGGACCAGCATGTTGTACCCCGCGACGTGGCACATCGGAAACGGCAGCAGATACACGCCGCCGGGGCGTACCGACCGCCCCGCCACCGTGCCTCGCACCGCGGTGGTGAGGGACCGGTGGGTGTGGAGCACGCCCTTCGGCGGTCCCGTCGAACCGCTGGTGAACAGCAGCCAGGCGGGGTCGTCGGGATCCACCGGATCCGAGGAGGACGCCGAGCCGTGGGCCGCGTCGTGCCAGTCCGGGTCGTCGAACGTCACGATCTCGCGAACCGACGGCACCTGCCGTCGCACGGATGACAGCGCGTCGAGGTAGCGGGCGTCGCCGACGAGGATCGTCGGTTCGGCCACCGCCAGCTGGCCGGTCTGTTCGGGTGCACTGAGCCGCTGGTTGACCAAGGTCAGGATCCGCCCGGATCGTGGGACGCCGTAGTACAGCCGCGCGTACGACGTGCCGTTGTCCGCGACGACGGCGACCCGGTCGCCCCGCTGCGTCCGCTCGCTCACCCAGGCGGCGATCGAGGCGATCTGGCGGTCGAACTCGGCGAAGGTGACCTCGTCGCCGTCGGGGCCGATGACGGCGCGCCGGTCGGGGACGACGGCGGCCGCCGCTGACACCAATTCGTGGACGAGGTCGATCCGCGCGCCGGTCATCGCGCCGAAGGATAACCGCGCCGACGCGCCCTATCGCGCGGTACGGACCGGGAAACCGTGACGGTCGGCGAGGGATCCCAGTTGTTTCAGCGCGAAACGGCGGCCGCGACCCTCTCCGGGGATCAGGACCCCGGCCCACAGACCCTCGGCGCCGGGGGTGCGGCAGGCCTCCTGGGCGCACAGCCACCGCCTGGGGCAGGCGCGGCACAAGGCCTTGGCGCCGTCGTCGGGCGTGGTGGTCCACCGATCGGGATCGTTGGCGCAGGCGAATCCCGACCGGGATCCGCCCACTGTCGAACCGGCCGCGGCGCCACGTTCGCGCAGCGCTACGGCGGCGATGGGTCGTCCACGTGTCTGCATTGGTTGGCCCTCCCGTCTCATACCTAGTCCCTAGTTCCAACTACCCATTCGTGACAATACATATGTATTGCTAGATACGATACAGGCGTATTGGTAGCCTTGCCCAATGACCGCCGTGTCGGGGCCCTTCGAGGTCGACGAACTCGCCCCGTCGAGTCCCGAGCGCATCCGAGACGCCGCTCTGGCGAACTTCGCCGTCCACGGCACGGCGTCGACGTCGTTGCGGGCGGTCGCCGCCACGGCGGGGGTTTCGCTCGGGATGGTGCAGCACCACTTCGCGACGAAGTCAGCGCTGATCAAGGCCGTCGACGATTACGTCGTGTCGTTCGTGATCGGAGGAATGGCCCAGCCCATCCCGGAACCACCCGCCGACTCGATCACTGACATCGGATCGCGAGTCAGCCGACTCATCGCCGAACACACCGAGGTCGCCGCCTACGTCGGCCGGGCGATGGTCGACGGAAGTCCGCTCGGGGCGACGCTCTTCGACGCCCTGATGGAGGTCGGCACCGCCCGGTGGAAGCTGCGTGCCGAACGCGGCGAAGTTCGGCCAGACGTCGACCTCACCTGGGCGACCATCAACGCGCTGGTCCTCGCGGTGGGCGCGATCAGCCTCCGGGCCCACGTCGACCGCCATCTTCCCGAGCCGTTCACGACGCCCACCCAGCTTCGGCGGTGGCAGGAGGCCACCGACGACCTGTTGCGGGACGGGCTGTTCGGACACCCCGACGCCTGAGGTCTCAGCGCGGCGCGGCCACCGTCGGTTCCGCGGCCGGTCCAGACCGCCGGGTGGCGAGCACCGAACCGCCGAGGATGAGCGCCAATCCGGCCAGATTCCACGGCGTCAGCGGCTCGCCGAGCACCAGCACCCCCGCCGCCAACGCCACCGCGGGGTTGACGTAGGTGAACACCAGCGCGCGGGTGGGCCCGACCTCCCTGATGAGCGCGAAGAAGACGATGAAGGCGACGGCCGTGCAGACCACGGCCAGGGTCGCCACGGCCGTCAACACGCGGGTGGACGGCATCTCCGTCGGCCAGGTCGCGGCCGCGGGGCCGGCATAGACGACGGCGGCGACACCGAGGCAGGCGGCGGTCATGGGCAACGCGGGGACGTCGGCGAGGTGACGGGACGCGACGAGCGGCGCGATCGCGTAACACGTTGCCACCAACATGACTTCGGCGACCGGCCACGCGCTACCGCCGGTGATCTCCGGCCCGGCCAACACCGCGACACCCGCCAATCCGACCGCGAGCCCGACGATTCGCTTGCCACCGAGTCGTCGTTCGCCACCGGTCAGCCGGTCGAGCACCGCGGCGATGATGGGCGAGGCCGCGATGAGCAGCCCGGTCAGCGAGCTGGAGATGTGCCGTTCGGCGTCGGAGAGCATCAACCACGCCGCCACGATCTCGAAGAACGCGAAGACCAGTACCGGTCTCCACGATCTGAGGACCGGTGCCCACGCGGCGCGGGACAACGCCAGCGGGATCAGAACGACGGCACCAATTGCGGTGCGCGCGAACACGAGTACGGGCGCTGAGACGCCGTCGACCGCGATCTTGATCAACAGATACGGGATGCCCCAAATGACGCTCATCGCCGCGAAGAGCAGCCACCCCCGCGCGGTCACCGCCGAGTGAGCTGCGCGTAACGCGTCACGTGGTGGTCGGTGGTGCCGTACTCGTACTGCAGGGCGGTCAGTCGCTTGAAGTAGTGCCCGATCGCAAGCTCCTCGGTCATGCCCATTCCGCCGTGCAGCTGAACGGCGTTCTGCCCGATGAACCTGGCCGCCCTGCCGATGGTGGCCTTGGCCGCGGACACCGCACGCGCCCGTGTGGCCGGGTCGGCGCCCAGGTTCAGCATCGCGAGATACACGGCCGCGGCCGACTGTTCGAGCTCCATGTGCATGTCGACCATGCGGTGCTGCAACACCTGAAAGCTGCCGATCGGCTGGCCGAACTGGTGGCGTTGCTTGGCGTAGGCGACGGTGTCGGCCAACACGCGCCGCATGGCGCCGACCGCCTCGGCGCACACGGCGGCGGCTCCCTCGTCACGGGCCTGCGTCAGAGACGGCCAGGCCTGCCCCTCGTCGCCGAGCAGCGCGGTCCGAGGCAGCCGAACGTCGGCGAGCACGAGGTCCGCGGCACGGCGGTCGTCGACGGTTCGGAAGCCGTGCATCTCGAGACCCTGCTCGACGGCCGTCACGTCCGCGAGGAACAGCGACAACCCGTTGTCCGTGCGTGCGGTGATCAGGAGGTGCGTCGCGATCGGCGCGCCGAGCACCATCATCTTCTGGCCGGAGAGCACCCACCCGTGGTCGTCGGCGTGCGCGGTGGTGGCCACGTCGAGCCACCGGTCGCCGGACTGCTCCTCGGCCGCAGCGAGTGCGACGATCGCCGTTCCGGCGGCGATGCGTTCGACCACCTCGTCGGCCGCCGGTCCGCCCGCCCTGAGCAACAGCCCGGCGGCGACGACGGCGGTGTCCACATAGGGCTCGACGACGAGTGCCCGGCCGAGCGCCTCGGCGACGACCATCACCTCGATCGGTCCGCCGCCGATGCCGCCGACCCGCTCGGGAAGCGCGGCGCCAAGGATTCCCAGCTCCTCGGCGAAGGCTCGCCACACGTCCGGCTGCCACCCCTGGCCGGTCTTTGCCGCGGCGCGGCTGCGGTCGAGGTCGTAGCGGGTGGCAAGGAACTTGTCGAGACCGTTGCGGAGCATTTCTTGCTCGTCGGAGAGTCGGAAGTTCATCTACAGGCCCAGCGCTGCCTTGGCGAGGATGTTGCGCTGAATCTCGTTGCTGCCGGCGTAGATCGAGCCGGCGCGGTCGTTGAGGTAGCGCAGCGGAGCCACCGCCTGCCAGGCTTCTCCGCCGACGTAGCCGTCGGGTGGCGGTTCGTACTCGGCGACGGGTCCGCCGGGGCGAGTCGCGTGTGGTTGGTAGGCGCGGCCACGTGGGCCGGCCGCCTCCATTGCGAGCTCCGTGAGCGTCTGGCTGAGCTCGGTGGACAGAATCTTGAGCATCGAGGACGCCGGACCGGGGTGGCCGCCGTCGGCCAGGGTGGCCAAGACGCGGTATTCGAGCACCTCCAGGACGTCGGTGCGGATGCGTGCCTCGGCGAGTTTTCTGGAGAAGGCGGGATCGTCGACCAAGCGGTCACCGTCGGGGCCCGGTTGCGCCGTCGCCGCGGTGGTCACCTCCTCGGCCATGACCTGCAGGGCCGGCGCGCTGGCGCCACCGCCACGCTCGAATTCGAGGAGGTACTTGGCGACGGTCCAGCCGTCGTCGACGGCACCGATGACGTTGGCCTTCGGTATCCGGACTTCGTCGAAGAACACCTGGTTCTGGATTTCCTCGCCGGAGGTCATGACCAGCGGTCGGATCTGCACTCCGGGCGACGTCATGTCCAGGAGCACGAACGTGATGCCCTGTTGCTTCTTGGCGCTCCGCGAGGTGCGCACCAGGGCGAACATCCAATTCGCCTCGCTGGCGTGGGTGGTCCAGATCTTGCTGCCCGTGCACACCAGGTCGTCGCCGTCGTCGACCGCCGACATCGACAGGGCGGCGAGGTCGGACCCGGCTTCGGGTTCCGAGTAGCCCTGGCAGAAGAACACCTCGCCGGTGAGGATGCGGGGCAGGAAGTAGTCCTTCTGGGCCTGGGTGCCGAACTTGACGATGGCATGTGCCACCATTCGAATTCCCATGGGGGACAACGACGGAGCGCCTGCCAGCGTGGACTCGCGACTGAAGACGTAGTGCTGGGTCAGGCTCCAGTCCTGACCGCCGTACTCGACGGGCCACGCGGGCGCTGCCCAACCCCGCTCGTGGAGGATCCGCTGCCACTGCAGGCTGGCCTCGTGGTCGCTGTAGACACTCGTCATCAGGCGGCCAGCTCGTCGCAGCTCCGGAGTCAGCCGTTCGTCGAGGAAGCTGCGCACCTCGTCGCGAAAGGCGATGTCGGTCGGCGACCAGGAAAGGTCCACTCTTGCCTCCGTCGAGTCGTGCGTCGGTACGGGGCTGCGCGTCAGGGCGACGGCGGCGATTGGCGCCCCGCCTGCCGGGCGAGGAACTCCCGGTAATAGCCGAGCGACTTCTCGGTGATGATCGCCGGCAGCAGCAATTCCCAATGCCGGGCGAAACGGGAGCGGAGGTCGGCCCCGTCGGCCAGGGCGCTGGACAGCAGTTCAGCGCCCAACATTCCGGCGACGATGCTCGCGCTGGTCGACTCGGGATCCAGGCCTTCTCGCACGTCGCCCTCGGTGATGGCGCCCGCGAGGTGCTCCACGAGCTCGTCGACCAAGACCTGGAGGGTGCTCTTGGCGGCGGGATTGAAGCTGCCGAAGGTGCGGAGCAGACGTGCCCCGGCTCTGGCCACCCTGTCACTGCTCAACACGTCGGTCACCACGAACGAGCCGTGGACGATGTTCTCCATGGCCGGGGAGCCCGATCGGCCCGCCCCGCGGAATGCGCTGAGGACGGTCTCCGACCCCTCCTCGATGATCGCGGTCGCCAGGGCTTCCTTGGAATCGAAGTGGTAGTACAGAGCGCCCTTGGTCAGTTCGGCACGTTCGATGATGTCGCCCAGGCCGGCGGCCGGGTAACCGATCTCGTTGATGAGGTCGACCGCCGACTCGATGATCTTCCTACGTGTCGCCTCGGATCGAGCCTGGCGCACCATGCTTCTCGAGCTCCTCCGTCGGTCCAACCAGGCTCTGAGCGGTGGTCGGGATGATGGTTCGTTCGCCCCCGACTGGGCCGCAATCCCGATCGTGAGTGCCGACCGGTCGTCTGGTGAGTCATTCCCAATGAACTACTCGGCGTCGTACAGGTTACTCGCCGGTTGCCGGATGACCGACATCCCGGGGATCGCCATGTCGCGGGGGCCGTCCCTTGAAAGGCCCGCGAGAACGCGACTTCATGCTGCAGTTCATTCCAAAAGTATGTAAAGTACCGACCGTGGCGACTTTCGGTCTGAAACTGCTGCAGCGGGTCTCCGTCGACGCGAGGCCCGCGCATTGCTCTCGCCCGCCGTTCCTTCAGCACACGTCCTGCATTCAAGCCGACCCCTTCCGGCCTGGTGCGGTACGCCATCAGTCAGCAGACCAGCAATCACGGAGTACGTAACGCCTATGTGGGACACCGAAGTCGACGTTGTGGTCATCGGCGAGGGCCTTGGTGGCCTCGCCAGCGCGATCGCAGTGGTGGACGCCGGCGGCGAGGTCCTGGTGACCGCCGCAATCTCAGACGCTGCCGCCGTGTCCGTCGGCACCGGCGATTGGGGCGACTCGACGTCCGGCTCCTTGCGCGAGCGGATCGGCGCCAGACACGGCTGGCTGGTCCACGACACGGTCGACCTCGCGACCAACGAATACCTCGACGAGGTCGCCGAATGTGTGCTGGACGTCCCGGTCGACGGAGGTGACGGCGCGGTCCCGCAGCGCAGCGCACGCAACTTGTCGCCCGAGGAAGCGTTCGGTCGACACGTCGAGACCTTCGTCGGAGCCCGGCTGGCGGGATGGGCGGCGCAGTGCGTCGCGTCGCCCTTCGGCCTGATGTACACGAGCCTGCAGGATTGGCGCTCGACCACGATGAAGTCCGCCACCGGGGAGTTTATCGAGGCGCTGTCCATCGGTGCGATCGAGTGGGCCGACGGCTTCGGCCCGGGTGCCCTTCGCCAGTGGATGGCGGCGCAGGCGCAGGATCGGGACATCGAGGTGGAGACCGACAGCACGCTCGAGCGGATCGTGTTCGAGGAGGGCGTCATCACCGGTGTCGTGCTGACGACCCCCGACGGCCCCCTGGCCGTGCGGACCCGGGCGGGAGTCGCGTTCGCCCCCGGTGACCAGGACGGGGACCTGGGCGACGGCGGCACCGCCCCCGGCGACCTACTACACGTCTGCATCGTCGGTCGCACCGCGAGTCGCTTCGGACGCGTCGAGCTGATGGCCACCGAGCCCGCGGCACCCGCGCGACCGACGTGCACCGGTTCCCGTAGCCAGGTTCGGGAGGGAATGCACGACGCGAGGCAGCAGACCCTAGAGGGATGGCGCTGCGGAAAAGTGCACGGGTACCCCACCCTTGGCTAGCAGGGCGGCCATCTCGTCGCTCGAGAGCGGTCGCGACAGAAGGAATCCCTGCGCACGGTGACAACCGTGGTGCAGCAGCGTCGTGGCGGCCGTCACGGTCTCGACACCCTCGGCGACCAAGTCCAGATCGAAGGCCGCCGCCAGCGCGATGACCGCGCGGACGATGGCGAGATCGTCGGGATTCTCGCCGAGGTCGGCGACGAAGCTTCGGTCGATCTTCAGCACGTCCACCGGCAACGACTTCAAATGCGACAACACGCTGAAGCCCGTGCCGAAGTCGTCGATCGCCACCTGCACGCCCACGTCGCGTAGGCCCGCCAGGGTGATGCTGGTCGCCTCCAGGTCTTGAACCAGGACGCTCTCGGTGATCTCCAGACACACCGAGCCGGGATCGAGACCGAATTCACCCATGACCGCGGCGACGGTGTCCACGAAACCGTCGGTGACCAGCTGTACCGGTGAGACGTTGACCCTCAGGACGATCCCGTGGGCGACGCCGCGGTCACGCCAGCGGGCGAACTCCTCGCACGCCGTGCGGAGTACCCACCGGCCGAGGTCACCGGCCAGGTTGATCGACTCGGCGACGGCGATGAAGACCGCCGGGGACAAGAGACCACGCGTGGGGTGGTTCCACCGCACCAACGCCTCGGTCGCGAGGACTGCACCGGTGCGCATGTCGATCTCGGGTAGGTACTGCAGGAACAACGCGCCGTTCTCGATCACGTCTCGCAGATGCAATTCGATGTCGTTGCGATAGTCGGTCCGCAGCGACATCTCGTCGGAGAACACCGCGACCTGGTTCCCGCCCGCCGCCTTGGCCTCCAGCACCGCCTGGTCGGCGCGGCGCAGCAGATCCGACGTGGAGTCCCGCCCGGGGGTGCCCAAGGCCACGCCGATGCTCACGGTTCTGGTCAACATCTCGCCGTCCACCGGGACGCGCTCGCCGACGATCGTCAGTAATCGATCGGCCAGCTTCTCGGCGTCTGCCGCAGGCATCGGAGCCGACGGTATGACGACGAACTCGTCGCCGCCGAGTCGGGCGATGACGCCGGCGTTCTCGAGACCGCGCCGCAGCCGTTCCGCGATCACCCGGATGAACCAGTCCCCGACGTTGTGCCCCAGGTAGTCGTTGATGGTCTTGAGCCGATCGAGGTCCAGATACAGGGCCCAGACCGGTCCGGCTTGGCCGTCGGCGAGTCTGGCTTCGAGGTGGTCGATCAGCGCCCGCCGGTTGTGCAGGCCCGTCAGGTCGTCGTGGTCGGCGAGATAGCGAAGGCGTTCCTCGGCTTGCACACGGGCTTGCGCCTGCGCGAACAGCGATGCGATCGCCTCCAGCGCGTTGAGTTCCACGGGCTTCCATTCGCGGTCGCCGACCTTCACGAAACCCAGGACCCCGGTCGTGACGTCGCCGGAGGTGAGTGGGGCGGCGGCCAGCGAAGTCTGGGGGATGTTGCGGCTGTCCTCGATTCGCTTCTGGTAGTCCTGGTCCTCGGGCCGGAACACCATGGGCGTCTTGACGTTCTCCGCCAAGGCGAACACCGGATCGGCGTCCTTGTAGTACACGACCCGCAACGGGTCGGGATCCGACTGGTCGGGCCGAAGGGGCCATTCGGCGATCAAGATGGAGGCCCTGATCGAGTGGTCGTTGTAGCGCAAGAAACTGAAGTCGACGTCGAAGTACTCGACGAGGACGGCGAGCACGTCCTGAGACACCGTCGGCGAGGTCGCCGCGTTGGCCGCCATGAGCCGCACGGCGACGTTCGTCACCAGCCGTTCCAGGCTCAGGGGCGTGCTTTCGGCGGACACTGGATCAGGGTAGCGGTGCTCCGTCGATATCGAAGGAGCGTCGGTGGGTCCTCATCATGACGGTTCCGGTGACCGACAGCCGCAGCACCGATGCCGGCGACTCCTCCGCCCCGTCACGGCGGTCACCACGGCGCGGAGCCAGGCCGTCGACGCCGCCCATGCCCGTGCGGGCCCAGGTGACACCTCTTGTGACCAAACGTCATTCGCCAGATGGGTACGTCGGTCGGATGGGCTGTACCGCCGGGCAGGCGTCCTGGCGGTGATCCAGGCCGCATCCGTGCGACTGCCGCCCGGGGCCGAAAATGGCAGTCACTGCCGAACTCGCCCCGCACGACCGCACCCGTGTGGTCGGAGCTCGGCCAACAGTCCATGGGTCGCCGTCGGGGCAGGGGAGTGGCCGTCGACCAGTCGTGAGCCGACCCGTCGCGCCCAAAGTGGTTCGCGGAGGCCGACTCTGCGTACGGCGTCGGGGTGGACGACACCCGAGGAGACGGCGTCGACGTCCGTCACTGGCCGGCCGCGCGGGCCGCCACGTGGGCCCCGGCCTGCGCCGATACGGTGTTCATCTCGCGTAGGATCTTCGGAATCTGATCGGAGGCAGCATGATTGGCGAAGGTTCTCCGGTCGTACCACATCATCTTCGTGCGGTACCTCTCGTCCGGGTACGGTGTCGCGGGGATGGGGGCCACCACGGCTCCCGACGTGCGCCACCTCTCCAGGATGTGCGGAGCGGACGTCGCCATGCAGAACTGGATCTCCAACAACGTCATGGCGTGAAACGGCGTACGCGCCAACGCGGTGGAGATGCGTCGCGCCTTGTCGCGGTCGTCGGTCGTCCACGCGGTCTTCATCTCGAGGACGCCGAAGGGCACCCGGTCGTCGATCATCTTGCGGACCGCCGCGAGACCCGGCTGCCCGGCCCACTCCACCGTCGCGTGGGAGTCGTCGGCCGACAGCAACGGCCCCTTGGCGCGCAGCCCCCCGATGACCCGACCCGTGGAGTCGAGGGTCGCCCAGAACATCGCGGTGTCGGCGCCCTCTCGCACGGCGCCGACGTCGATCGCCCGCTCGACGCCGTGGCGTCGGTAGCTCTTGACGGCGCCGCGAAGGAACTCGTTCCACAACTCGCGATCGGTGTCCGGTCGCGAGAGCACGATCGTGGCTTCGGCGTCGGAGTCCCACCAACTGATGTTCTCGGTGAGTCCGCAGTCCGGCGTGATTCCGAATTCGAGCGGTTGGGGGTGCATTTCGACCTCATTCGTAGAGCGATCGGCGTCGACGAATTCGTCGCCGGCCGCGGTTCTTACTGGGGGTTTGTCGGGAAACTCCAAATAAGTATCAGTCTCGTGACGACTACGTCCCAGCTAGGTTTCGAAAGTTTTCTGACGATCGTTAGCACGATGCCTAGCTGGCAAAACGGTCGGCTAAGGAGCCCCGTATTACGGCAAAACCCAATATTGACGTCTCCGCAGGCCACCGGTCGACGGAGGGTTGGCAATGAATTGCTGGCCAATTCTGGGCAACTATTTGCGTATCTTTGCCAATGTGTTGTGATCGGGTGGAACGTGACAGGCAATGGGGCCCGGATTTACCGGAATGGTCCCAATGAGAGGAGAGAAACGTGAAAGTGTTTCAAGATCTGGCGGAGTTCGCGGCGGCTCGCGGGAGTCAATTCGGACCCACGGAGTGGTTGCAGGTCGACCAGGAGCGGGTGAACCTGTTCGCCGACGCCACGGGCGACCACCAGTGGATCCACGTGGACCCGGAGCGGGCCAAGAGCGGACCGTTCGGCGCGACGATCGCCCACGGTTTGCTCACGCTTTCACTGCTGCCGCACTTCTCCCAGCAGCTCTACCGGGTCGACAACGTCAAGCTCGCGGTCAACTACGGGTACAACAAAGTGAGATTCATCACTCCGGTGAAGGTGGGTGCCAAGATTCGGGCCCGCGGTGAGATCACCGCCGTGGATCAACTCGAGGGAGCCGTGCAGGCCACCACGACGATCACCGTCGAGATCGAGGATTCAGCGAAGCCGGCGGCCGTGGCGGAGTCGATCGTGCGGTACATCGGCTGACGTGGGCGCAGGTCGCCCGCCTGGTCGACGCGAGCGGTGCCGAGCGCCGTCCCGTCGCGAGTGGGGCCGCCGGCCTGGGGTGTTGATTCGCACCGCGCCGTGAACCGCTGGAGCTGCCACGCGTCGTCGTCCCCGACGGGGCGGGGCGTCGTTGTGCCAGCGAATATCATATTTTATGTTTGATCGAGGATTGGGTCACGAGAGAACGGGGAAACGGATGGCATTGCTTGACGGACGGACTGCCGTGGTGACCGGCGGCGCGCAGGGAATCGGCTTCGCCATCGCCGAGCGCTACGTCACCGAGGGCGCCCGGGTGGTGCTCGGCGACCTCGACCTGGCGGCGACCGAGGCCGCCGCGGAGCGGCTGGGCGGCCCCGAGGTCGCCGCGGCGGTGCGATGCGACGTCACCGACGCCGACGAGGTCGAAGCCTTGATCCGTGCTGCCGTCGACCGGTTCGGGGGCCTGGACGTCATGGTGAACAACGCGGGCATCACCCGTGACGCCACGATGCGCAAGATGACCGAGGAACAGTTCGACCAGGTGATCGCCGTCCACCTCAAGGGCACGTGGAACGGCACGCGCAAGGCCGCCGACGTCATGCGGGAGAACAAGAGTGGCGCGATCGTCAACCTTTCGTCCATCTCCGGCAAGGTGGGTCTGGTCGGTCAGACGAACTACTCGGCAGCCAAGGCTGGCATCGTCGGTTTGACCAAGGCCGCCGCCAAGGAGGTCGCGCACCTCGGCGTCCGGGTCAACGCCATTGCGCCGGGCCTGATCCGTTCGGCGATGACGGAGGCCATGCCGCAACGCATCTGGGACGCGAAGCTGGCCGAGATACCGATGGCACGGGCCGGTGAACCCGCCGAGGTCGCCAACGTCGCGCTGTTCCTCGCCTCGGACCTCTCGTCCTACATGACCGGGACCGTGCTCGAAGTGACCGGCGGCAGGCACATTTGATGACCTCCCTCCTCGGCCGGGCAGTGATCTGCGAGCCCGTCCGGACGCCGATCGGACGCTATGGCGGAGCGCTGCGGTCGCTCACTGCGGTCGACCTCGGCGTAGCGGCACTGCGTGGACTGCTGACGCGGACCGGCGTGGCGCCCGACGCCGTCGAGGACGTCGTCTTCGGACACTGCTATCCCAGCATGGAGGCACCCGCGATCGGTCGCGTGGTCGCGCTCGACGCCGGGCTTCCGGTGACGGTGCCCGGCATGCAGGTCGACCGCCGCTGTGGGTCGGGCCTGCAGGCGGTCGTCCAAGCCTGCCTGCAGGTGGCGACGGGCCAGAACGACGTCGTCGTCGCCGGTGGTACGGAGTCCATGAGCAACGTCGTGTTCCACTCGACGGACATGCGGTGGGGTGGAGCCCGTGGCGGAGTGGCCGTGCACGACGCGCTCACTCGGGGCCGAACCACCGCAGGCGGCCGTGACCACCCGGTGCCCGGCGGCATGATCGAGACCGCGGAGAATCTCCGCAGGCAGTACGGAATCGGCCGCGACGAGCAGGACGAGCTGGCCGTGACCTCGCATCGTCGAGCCGTGGCCGCACAGCGGGACGGCCGCACCGCCGAGCAGGTCATCCCGGTCACGATCGACGGTCAGACGGTGGACGCCGACGAGCATCCCCGCGCCGACACCTCGGTCGAGTCGCTGAGTTCGTTGAAACCGATTCTCGTGCAACGGGATCCGGAGTCCACCGTGACGGCGGGCAACGCCAGCGGTCAGAACGACGCGGCCTCGGCGTGCATCGTCACGACCGAGGAGAAGGCCGCCGAGCTGGGGTTGACGCCGCTGGTGCGGCTGGTG
>Ga0209051_1000489_pt1 | contig 51077 bp, 42 predicted proteins | sample AraplaCvi_mMS_r2_2_FD_184286 | JGI IMG/M metagenome (GOLD analysis project Ga0209051, IMG submission 184286) | Arabidopsis root microbial communities from North Carolina, USA - plate scrape MF_Cvi_mMS_r2 (SPAdes) (version 2) | ecosystem: Host-associated > Plants > Roots > Endosphere | place...
CAACCGTCACCGAGACTTATCTGCATTCGATGTTCGAGGCGATGGCGGAACTCGAAGGGATCTGCGCCAGGCTGTCGGCAGCGCGAATGACAGTCGATGAGCGGCGGGCGCTGGAGCTCGGGCACAAGGCGTCGATGAGGCTCGTGCATGCTGGTGCAGAAGAGGAATATTCAGTTTACAACACCGAGTTCCACACCCGGCTTTATCGGGGTGCGCATAATGATCATATCTTCGATATGGTGACCAAGACACGGGCGCGGCTTGCCCCCTTTCGGCGAGCGCAGTTCCGTCTCCCCGGGCGACTGGCAAAATCCTATCAGGAGCACGACCGGATTGTCACCGCGATCCTGAGAGCGGATGGCGCGGCCGCAGGGCAGGCGGCATATGAGCACGTAGAGCTTGTCAGTGATGCCAGTGCGGTGTTCGCAACGGCCGGCGCGCGGATAGGTGCGTAGATAAGATTCTTACATGATGTCAATACCCTAGCTAATCGTCTCTGAATTCCCGATATTTTCCCGCCGCCAGCGACCAAGGATGCCACCTTTGCGCCCTGGCTTTGGGGCTGGTTCAACATGAGGCCAGAGCGGCAATGGTTTCTGTTCTTGGCTGCGCAAAGGGCATTTATCAACTTCCAAGGCCGCGCCGTCCGCAGACATTTTGCAAGGGCTGCCGGAAGAACGCCTTGAAGGTGGCCTCTATCGAGGTAGCCGGAATGCCAGTGGATGCCTTGCCCCGGCAAGGATGAGGCGAGGTCGCCTCAGTGTGGCAACTTTGCCCGTTGGGCAAAGTCTGAAGATCGTCGAATGTTTCGACCTTCGGGCTGTGCCGCTCTGCCCTCATATTGCCAACCGACCTCGATGGGATCAACATGTGCGCTGACAAGAATGCATGGAAGGAATTCAATTCAATGTTCGCATACTGACGCGCTGTGGAGTCTGGGAAGCGCGGTCGGGCAGCGCCATCGTGGGGGAGTGCGATGAGGGGGGAAGCTCGGTGTTGCTTGCGACTCGGACAGTTTCTGGGGGCGGCGCGTTTCGGCCTGCCGATTGTTCTTTTCCTGTCGACCGTGCTTGTTCCGCAATACGCCAATTCGGCCGACAAGGCGCTGAAATTGCTGCTATGGCAGGCTCCAAGCACGCTCAATCCTCACTTGGCTCCTGGTATTAAAGACCAGACCGCCAGTCGGATCGTCTACGAACCTCTGGCCAGCTTCGACCGCGAGGGTCGCCTTGTTCCCTTCCTCGCCGCAGAAATTCCGACGCTGGAGAACGGCGCGGTGAGCGCTGATGGGCGTTCGGTCGTGTGGAAGCTCAGGCACGGTGTCAAATGGTCCGACGGACACCCCTTCACGGCGAAGGACGTGCTCTTCACCTACAATTATATCACCAATCCAGGTGTCGGCTCGGCGAGCATCGGGCCTTACAAGACCATCAACAAGGTCGTTGTTGTCGACGACTACACCGTGCAGATCACGTTCAAGGACGTCAATCCTGCCTGGGCACTGCCTTTCGTCGGCGTCCAGGGCATGATCCTGCCCGAGCATGTGTTTGCTCCCTACAACAACAGCGATGCGGCCACGGCGCCCGTAAACCTGGCCCCCGTCGGCACAGGCCCATATCGCTTGAAGGAGTTTCAGACAGAGGATGTGCTTGTCATCGGCGAGGATGTCGTCAACACCGTGAAGGCTGTCTTCGAGCGCAATCCGTACTATCGCGACGCCGGCAAGCTGAGCTTCGACGAGGTGACGCTGCTGGGTGGCGGGGATGCTTCGGTCGCGGCCAACGCCGTGCTGAAGGAAGGCGTTGTTGATTATGCCTGGAACCTTCAGGTCGACGACTCGGTGCTTAAAACACTCGAAACAGACGGAGTCGGAAAGGCGACGGTCTCCTGGGGCTCCTATGTGGAGCGCATCATGCTCAACTTTACCGACCCGAGTCGCGAGACCACCGAGGGGGAACGGTCGAGCGTACTGCATCCACATCCCGCATTGTCGGACAGGAATGTGCGCACCGCACTCGCACTTGCCATCGACCGCAAGAAGATCGCGGCGCTCTATGGCCGCACGGGCCGTGCGACCAGCAACATTCTGGTTGCGCCGGCAATCTTCAATTCGCCGAACAGCGAATGGGCGTTCGATCCCGACAAGGCCAAGGAGATCCTCGACGAGGCAGGGTGGAAGGATAGCAACCGTGACGGCGTGCGCGACAAGAACGGCGTGCCGCTCAGCTTCCTGTTCCAGACGACCGTCAATTCCGTTCGCCAGCAAACCCAGGAGATCGTCAAGGCAGATCTGCAGGCGATCGGGGTCAAGCTCGAAAACAAGATGATCGACTCGAGCATCTTTCTCGGTTCCGGCTCCGACAGCACCAACTCGCGGCGGCATTTCTACGCGGATATGGAAGAATACGCCTATGGCAACAAGAGCCCCGATCCTGGCAGCTATATGATTGGCTGGACGTGCTCCGAAGCGGCACAAAAATCCAACAACTGGTCCGGGTCGAACTGGGCACGCTACTGCAACAAGGACTACGACGCTCTCTATTTAGCCTCGACCATCGAAGTCGATCCGGCCAAGCGCCGCCAGATCTTCGTGAAGATGAACGATCTGCTCGTTCTGGATAGCGCTGCAATTCCGCTGGTGCACTGGGCTGACGTCAGCGGAATTAGCAATGCCCTTGAAGGCTTCGACCCCACACCCTGGGATTCCGAAACATGGAACATCGCGGATTGGCATCGCAAATGACGACGTCACCCACGAATATCAGTACAGCGCAACGCTCCGTTATCCTGACCGCCTTCATGCTGCTTACGGCTGTTCCACAGCAGGCGCATTCGGGTGATAGGACCCTTAAGCTCCTGTTCTGGCAGGCGCCCAGTATTCTCAACCCGCATCTAGCCCCCGGTGTGAAGGATCAGACGGCCAGCCGCGTTGTATATGAGCCACTGGCGAGCTTCGATGCCGAAGGACATCTGGTGCCGTTCCTCGCAGCGGAAATTCCCTCCTTGACCAACGGCCAGGTGGCAAGCGACGGGAGGTCGGTCACCTGGAAACTAAAGCCAAATGTGAAATGGTCAGACGGCGTCCCCTTCACCGCGAAGGACGTTGTCTTTACTTATTCCTACATCACCAATCCGGATGTAGGCTCCTCAAGTATTGGAACCTACAAGTCAGTCGACAGGGTCGAAGCACTCGACGACCTGACCGTCAAGGTAACGTTCAAGGACGTCGATCCCGCCTGGGCGCTCCCCTTCGTCGGCATACAGGGGACGATCCTGCCGGAGCATGTGTTTGCTCCCTACAACAACAAGGTCGCGGTCGACGCGCCGCCCAACCTGGCCCCCGTCGGAACCGGGCCCTATCGCCTCAAGGAGTTCCGCCCGGAGGACGTCCTGCTGATCGGCGAGGATGTCGTCAACACCGTCAAGATCATCTACGAGCCCAATCCTGAATACCGCGACCGGGCGCGTCTGGGATTTGACGAAGTGACCTTGCAGGGTGGCGGCGATGCGAAGACGGCCGCCAGGGCGGTGCTCGGCACGGGCGTCGTCGACTACGCGTGGAACCTGCAGATCGGCGATGCCGAATTGCAGGAGCTTGAAGCGAAGCAGATCGGCAAGGTGGCGCTCTACTTTGGCTCCTACGTCGAGCGCCTCATGCTGAATTTCACCGACCCAAACCGTGAGACAGCGGAAGGCGAGCGCGCGAGCCTGCAGTTTCCCAACCCAATCCTTGCCGATGCCAGGGTGAGGCTCGCGTTGGCGAAGGCTGTCGACCGCAACAAGATCGCCGCGCTTTACGGGAGGACTGGCCGGCCAACCGCAAACCTCCTCGTCGCCCCCGCCCTCTATAAGTCTCCCAACACGACCTGGGAATTCGATCCCAACGAGGCTCGCGTGCTTTTGGACGAAGCAGGCTGGCGGGACACGAATGACGACGGCATCCGGGACAAGAACGGCGTTCCCTTCACCCTTGTTTTCCAGACCTCCGTCAACACGGTCCGCCAGAGAACCCAGGAGATCATCGGTGCCGATCTGGCGGCGATCGGCATCAAGGTCGAGGACAAGCAGATCGATTCGAGCATCTTCTTCTCGCCTTCACCGGATATCCTTAATACCAGCCAGCATTTTTACGCGGACCTCGAGGAGTTCGCGACCGGCAACAAGAGCCCCGATCCGGGAAGCTATATGGTCAAGTGGACCTGCGCGGAGGCCGCCCAGAAAAACAACAACTGGTCCGGCTTGAACGAGTCCCGCTATTGCAGCGACAAGTACGAAGCGCTGTTCGACGCATCGGAAAGGGAGATCAATCCGGAAAAGCGGATTGGCTTGTTCGTGGCGATGAACGATCTCCTGATTGCCGATTCCGCGGTCATTCCCATTGTCGAGTGGGCAAACGTCCCCGGCCTTCGCAATGATATCGTCGGCTTCGATCCCACGCCATGGGATTCCGAGACGTGGAACATCGCGGACTGGCGGCGCAAGCCATGAGCGGTCGAAGCTGACGGCATGGAGCACGAGGAGCCTGTGGTCGCAAGAAATCGCCCATTCTATGTCACCCCACTGCATGCGCTCGTCCGCGCAGCTTCGCCGGCTCTCAGAAACCTGAACATCGGCGGCAAGCTCACGGTCGGATTTGGCATTCTGGCGGCGCTGACGCTGCTCGTTGTCGGCTTGAACTATCTGGGTAGCCTCGATGCAGTCAGAAGCATCAACAGAACGACCGACCTGAGCGCCCCGAGTGCGGTCGCCTCTGCGCGGGCGCAGGCCGACTTGCTACGGATGCTGAGTGCCGTTCGCGGCTATCTTGCGCTCGGCGAGGAGAGCTACCGCGACAATTACACTTCGGCGAAAGCTGCATTTCTTGGAGATATGCAGTCGCTGGAAAGTCTCCTTAGAACCGGTCCGCAGCCAAGCCCCGCGGCAGACGTCGCACAGCGGATGCGGGAGCTCCATGGAAAGCTTGACTCCTGGCAGCCGCTGACGGACCAGCTTTTCGAATTGCGGAACGATCAGCTCCGGCGCGAACCGGCCCTCAAACTGCTCGTAGCAGATGCCAATCCGATGATCGCCACAATTGTCGGAACCGCGAAAGCGCTGATCCTCGCGCAGCAGAAGCGGGACGCGACCCCCGAGAACATGGCGTATCTCGCCGATCTCGCGTCCTTTCAGAGTTCCTTTTATGCCATGGTCGCAGGGCTGCGGGGCTATGTGACGACCAAACGCGACAGCTTCAAATACGAATACGAGGCGAACTTTACGATCAACGATGCAGCCTGGAAGAACATTACCGAAGCGAATGCCGCACTGACGCCGAACCAGGAAAAGCTGATCGACAAGCTGTCGAAGACGCGGGCAGCATTTCTGCAATTCCCCGCGCAGATGTTTACCGCGGTTGAAGGCGACCATGCGCGAGAGGATCTCTATGTCTTCCGCACGCAGGCGGTACCACTTGCCGAAGGCATGCTTGGAATTCTCGACGAGATCGCCAATGAGGAACAGCAACGGCTGCAGGCAGATCTCGGTAGCGGCCGCGACCAACTCAAGACGGCCCAGCGCATTATCCTGCTCGGCGGCGTGGCCGCGGCTTTTCTCGGCCTGATCTTGGGGCTGATTTTCCGGGAAAGCATTGCGGGACCGATCCAGCGGTTGACGGGCGTTGCCGACCGGGTTCGCCAAGGCGATCTCGCCGCGCGCGCCCAGGTCGAATCGGGCGATGAGATCGGCACGCTCGCGACAACGTTCAACAACATGACAGCGCAATTGGGTTCCAATCTCGACGATCTCGAAAACCGCCGAAGGCAACAGGAGCAGCTTGCGCTGCGATTTCGTCGTCAGAGCGAATATCTGGCCGCCCTGCACGATACATCGCTTGGCCTGATCGCTCGATTGGATTTGACCGAGCTGCTGTCGGATCTGACAACACGAGCCGCCGGGTTGCTCGGCACGGAACATGGCTACGTCTACCTCGTAGACGAAGCCGGGGAGGTCCTCCAGCGCATGGTCGGCGTCGGCGTCTACACGGGACAGGCCGCCGGCCAGCAGCTGAAAAGCAGGGAGGGCGTGGCCGGTATGGTCTGGCACACCGGCGCGGCGCTTGTCATCAACGAATACGCGACGTGGTCGAGGCGGGCGGCTGCCGCTGCCCAGCTCGACGTGACGATCAGGGCGGTCATGGCAGTGCCGCTAAAGTCTGATGACAAGGCGATCGGTGTCCTCGGCATTGCCTACGACGATGCCTCGGCGCTCGAGTTTGGCACCGAAGAGGTTGAGCTTCTCAAGCGTTTCGGGCAGCTTGCCTCGATTGCGCTGGAGAACGCGCGGCTGCATACGGCCACGGAAGCCGCCAAGAGCGAGGCGGAGGAGGCGAGCAGACGGATCGGCGAGCAGAACCGGGCGCTGGAAGCGGTCTCGAGCAAGCTGTCGAAATATCTCTCGCCACAGGTCTTCGCCTCGATTTTCTCAGGTAAGCAAAACGTCGAGATTTCATCCACCCGAAAGAAGCTGACTGTCCTCTTTTCCGATATCGCCGACTTCACGGCGACGACAGACAAGCTCGAGTCCGAAGAGCTCACGGACCTGCTCAATCACTATCTGACTGAGATGGCGAAGCTTGCGCTGGAATACGGCGCGACGATCGACAAATTCATTGGCGATGCGATCCTGGTGTTCTTCGGTGATCCTGAGACCAGGGGCATCAGGGAAGACGCACTCGCATGCGTCAGAATGGCGATCTCCATGCAATCCAGGATGCAGGAGCTGCGTGCTGAATGGGCCGAAGCCGGCTTTGCCCTGCCATTCCATCTCCGCATCGGCATCAACACGGGCTATTGCACCGTGGGTAACTTCGGCAGCGCGGATCGGATGGACTATACGATCATCGGAGGCGAGGTGAATCTCGCGTCAAGATTGCAGAGCCATGCCGACCTCGGCGGCATACTTCTGGCTGACGAGACCTATGCCCTGGTCAAGGACGAAATCGAAGCTGAGGAGCTGCCTCCTCTGACCGTCAAGGGCTTTGCCTATCCGATCAAGACGTACAGGGTGATCGGCTCCCGCATCGCCCAGGAAGCAATGAAGAACATGCTTTCGAACAGTGAGAATGACCTACAGTTGGATATAGACTCCGCTCTGAAAGGGACTGATCGCGAAAAGGCGATCAAGGCGCTCGAGCACTATCTGGCGACGCTGCGAAAATAGCGATACGCTCGACTCGATAGGCTGGATGCGCGACGCATGGCGGGCCCCAAAGTGCGCCTTCTCTGGCGGAGTATCACCAGGAGTAATGGGTGGTATGCGGAGGCTCGTAGTTGGTATGCAGAGCGACAGCAATGTGGACGAAGCGTCATTCGGCCACGAGCAGATCAACCACCTTATCTTGAGGAAAGGCTTCGCTGTTTTAGGTTCGAGCGATCGACCACCCGGGATGAGACAAAGTCCGCGTTGATCTCGACGAGCAGCTTGCTGAAGTTACCTGATACCTTCACGACAACCTCGTCGTAACAAACTCAATCGACCAGCATTTTTGCCTCGCGACTATCCGTTCTGCCGATCCGGTATCGGCCAGCCGCGAAGCGCCGAAGCGAGGATCACTTTTCGCAAAGCCGCCTCCCACCATGATAAGGCTGGTATGTGCAGTCCGACGGCCGGAAGGAGCGGTAGCTGCGGGAGCAAGCGGTGATATTGCAGGACTGGGGTGCGCCTTGGCCGTCCGTCATTGCTCCCGTCGGCTTCGACTCATCCGGTGCAGGCTCCTTCATTGCCTCCCGCATGAAGTCCCGCCAGATCCGCGCTGGCAAAGCGCCGCCGGTGACGCCATTCATCGGCGTGTCGTCGTCATTGCCCACCCATACTCCGGCAACGAGCGGTTTCGTGAAGCCGACGAACCACGCATCGCGATTGTTCTGACTGGTCCCGGTCTTGCCGGCCGCAAATCCGCCGGGATCGGCTTCACGTCCAGTGCCGCGTTCGACCACCAGCTGCAGGAGGCCGAGAAGATCTGATTGGTAAGGCGACAGGTCGACATTCGGACCAGCTTGTGAGCCAACCCGAAACGCCTGTGGTTGCCCCGCTGCCTGAAAGTCGATGATGCCCCTCGGCTTGACTGGCGCCTTGCCGAGTTGGACAGACGCATAGGCGCTGGTCAGATTAAGCAGGTTTACTTCGGATGTTCCGAGCGCCAGGGACGGGGTGTTGGCAAGCGGAGCATCGATGCCCAGTTCTCGGGCGGCCGCAATCACGTTGTCGAGCCCTACCTCGTCGGCAAGCGCCACCGACGCGGCATTCAGCGACCGGGCAAAGGCTTCTGCCAGTGTAACCCAGCCGTGATAGCCGCCCCGGTAGTTTTCCGGCGACCAGCCGTCGATGTTGATTGGCGCGTCGAGAACGCGGTCAGACAAGCTGAGCCCGGCCTTCAGGGCGGCATAGTAGACAAACAGCTTGAAGGTGGAGCCCGGCTGCCGCATTGCGGTGACGGCGCGGTTGAACTGGCTTGCCTTGTAGTCGCGCCCGCCGACCATGGCAACGACGGCGCCGTCCGGCGTCATTGCAACCAGGGCTGCCTGCGATGCTCCAACGGCCTTTCCTTCCCTGTCCAGAGCTCTGCTCACAACCCTTTCAGCGATTTGTTGCAGATGCGGTACCAGGGTCGTGCGCACGGTCGTCGAGCCTGGCGAGGAACCGGCAATTTCGCTCACTTGCGGCGAAATCCAGTCGGCAAACCAACTTCCGGAACGGGGTGTTGGCGTCGTCGGATGTAGTTTCGCGAAGCTCGCCTTGACCTCGTCGGCCTTCGATCCGGTGATCCTGCCATTCGCTGCCATCGCGTCGAGGACGACGGCGCTGCGTTGCCGGGCGCCTTCGAAATTATCGATCGGGTTCCACTGGCTCGGTGCACGCAGCAATCCCGCCAGCATGGCAGATTCTGGCAGATTGAGGGCGCCGATATCCTTGTTGAAATAGATGCGTGCTGCGGCAGGCATGCCGGTCGCGCCAGCACCAAGATAGGCGCTGTTGAGATAGCGCGACAGGATTTCCTTCTTGCCGAGCTTCCACTCCAGCCACAGGGCTATCACGACCTCCTGGATCTTCCGCTTTATTGTCCGATCACTCTCGAGATACTGCAGCTTGATGAGCTGCTGCGTGATCGTGCTGCCACCTTCTACCACCGAGCCGGCTTCGAAGTTCCGCAGGAACGCTCTTGCGATCCCTCGGAGGTCGATGCCGAAATGATCCATGAAACGTCTGTCTTCGATGGAGAGGACGGCGTCGATGAGTTGCCGTGGAAACTGGTCGTATTGAGCATACGCCCCCTGGTACGGCCCCTGTCGTACCAGCGGTGCGCCGTCAGCGGTTTCCAGCACTATGACAGGCTTCAGGGTTCCATCGCGGATCTCGCCCCATGGTACGTCCTTTAAAGCCCACCAAAGTGTGCTGCCTACCACGAGGAGGCCGACAAGGAAGACCCATGCCAGAGCGATTTTCCACCAGCGCGCCTTAGGTCGACTGTGCCGGCGGTTCTCGGACACCTTTGCCCGCAGAGCATGAATTCCGGCCCCTGCTTTAGCCAGAGTAGCCCCCAGACGCTTGCCAGGACTGCGAAGAATTGTTGTGGTTTTCGGCCGGATTGCCGCCTTGAGCTTCGTCTTCAGATAGGAAGCTGCTGTCTCGGCCTTGGTCTTTGCGAAGGTTGAACTTACTTTCAAATCATGGGCCAGCGCACGCAGCAGATCGTGCGCTGCCAGTCTGCTTTGGCCAAAGGATGTGTGGGCCTGTCGTGCGTCGCGGGTCGGCGAGGCTGAGCTGGCCTCATCCAATGTGTCCGAGCTGGGTGCTTGTGTCGCGATATGGTCGGCTGAGATTCCCGAATCCGCCGTGGGGTGGGCGGCCGTACCGGGCTCACCGGCACTTTGGGTTGAGGATTTGGGAGGCCTTTGCATCGGTTACCGCTAAAAAACTCTTATCGAAAGTAGCGCGGGCTTATACCGCGGCAATGCCGAATGAGCCACCGCGAACGCGGCTCAATTTATATTTCGTACTCTGAACGTGTCGCTGGTTCGAATGCCAAAGCGCGCCTGTCCGGCGTTCTGAGTTCAGCGCTTCAGCATCACCTTCGCCAGTTCGTGTGTCATGTTGTCCATGGGCGGCCTCGGCGCGGCGGAGCGCATCAGTCAACTCGCTGGTGGAGTTAATATTATTTTTATGTATCAAGCTGCGTAATCCATGGGGCCGCTTGAGCGTTTCAGTCTCATCGGTGTCTCTCCTGATGATCTCGAACCGGTCGACGTTCAGGACGAACCGCGACCCGTATGACGTGCGCTGGATTCAGGCAACAGACGCGTATCGGTGGATGTTGGCGTCGCGTAGCTCCAGCATCGCGTCCCGTGCCGGATCTCTCACCTTTGCGCCAGGCGGCCGCGAGCGGGAGCTTCTCCAGGGGACCGTCCCCCGGCGCTTTCAGCGGAATGTAACGAACCCCCGAGAGCGCGAGTTTCGATGTCCAGCGGGGCACGATCGCCGATCCGATGCCGGCTGCAACCAACTTGATGATCGTCTGTTTCTCTTCTGCAATCTGCGCAATCCGGGGACGCAGCCCGACCGAGGCAAACAGGTCCATCGTAAGGTCGTGGCTGTGCGGGCGAGAGCAGCGTTCGGGGACAATCGTCGACCAACGACTCGATAGACCTGGCCTCGGCCATTGCGTGCTCTGCCGGCATTGCAACGACGGCCCGACTCAAAGGACAGTGGTTTCACGGTGATGTGGTTCATGCCTTCGCGCGGGCGTATGAGGATCAGGTCGAGGCGACCTACAAGAAACTTCGGTATCAGCCGGGTGGACTTGTCCTCGATGGTGGTGTCGGGGGCTATCTCGCGAAAGTCGTGCAGAAGAAGGGGGACCAGTCCTCGACTTCATTGAGATCGCCTCTCACGCCGGCGGCGCGCCGCGTCCTTTGAGGGGCGGTCATCCATGTCTAACTCCCGCGAGGGTGGGTCGCTTATCCTCTGCCTTCCTAGCCCCCTGACCTCCCGTTATTCTTGATCGACGGGGCAGTTCATGCCTCTATAACCCTAGATTGGACGAGGGCATGCGGTGGGGCCCACAGGAGCGGCGCGCTATGCGCAATAAATCAAAGGGGAGCAGACACGGTGCAAAAGAATTCCACTCGGGTCGGACCTGGCTATCCGCAGCTGGTAGTGCTCTTCGGCGCGACGGGCGATCTCTCCCGTCGCAAGCTGCTGCCGGGACTGTTTCATCTCATTAAGGCTGGCTTCATTCCCGGGTGCCGCATCGTCGGCGTCTCGCTCGATGAGATCGAGACCGATGGTTTCCGCGCCATCGCACGCGAGTCGCTGAACCAGTTCCTGACCCGCAAGTTCACCGAGGCCGAATGGGAAGATTTCTCTGCATCGCTTGACTATGTATCGCTTTCTGCCGGTGCGGGCGTGTTGAAGGAAGCGGTGCGCAGCGCAGAGGCGGCGCTTGGGCCGGACACGCGGCGCGTGCATTATCTCTCCGTGCCCCCGAAGGCGGCGCTTTCGGCGGTGCACCTCCTTGCTGAGGCTGAACTCGTTGAGCGTTGCCGCATCATCATGGAAAAGCCGTTCGGTACCGACCTTGCGAGCGCGATGGAACTGAACAAGAAACTGCACGAGGTTTTCGACGAAAGCCAGATCTTCCGGATCGACCACTTCCTTGGCAAGGAACCGGCGCAAAACATCCTGGCCTTCCGCTTTGCTAACGGCCTTTTCGAGCCGATCTGGAACCGCAATTTCATCGACCACGTGCAGATCGACGTCCCGGAGATACTGGGGCTTTCCACCCGAGCCGCCTTTTACGAGACGACAGGCGCCTATCGCGACATGGTTGTGACGCATCTTTTTCAGATCCTCGCCTTCATGGCGATGGAGCCGCCCACGGCACTTGAGCCGGCGCCGATCTCGGAGGAAAAGAACAAAGTGTTCCGCTCTATGCTGCCGATCGAGCCACGCGACGTAGTGCGCGGCCAATACATCGGCTACCGCAAAGAGCCGGGCGTCGACCCGGAGAGCGACACAGATACCTTTATCGCCCTCAAATGTGCCATCGACAACTGGCGTTGGGCGGGCGTGCCCTTCTTTCTGCGCACTGGAAAACGTCTTGCCGAGGGCCAGCGCATCATCTCCATTGCCTTCCGAGAGCCGCCCAAGTCGATGTTCCCGGCCGGATCGGGCGTTGGGGCGCAAGGACCTGACCACCTCACTTTCGACCTTGCCGATGCCTCGAAGGTGTCGCTGTCCTTTTATGGCAAGCGACCCGGCCCCGGCTTTAGGCTCGACAAGCTGTCGCTGCAGTTCGCCATGAGCGAAACAGGGCTGATTGGCGAAGTACTCGAGGCTTACGAGCGTTTGATCCTCGACGCCATGCGTGGCGACCACACGCTCTTCACCACCGCTGAGGGTATTGAGCGGTTGTGGGAAATCTCGCAACCCCTCCTGGAAAACCCGCCGCCGGTGCGGCTCTACGATCAGGGCGGTTGGGGGCCGAAATCGATCCACCAACTCATCGCTCCGCATGCCTGGCGTCTGCCGTTCGAGCGAGCCTGGCGCGATTCGGCCAAGTAGTAATCGCCATTGCAGGTCGACCGGACGTATCGATTGACTCGCGGGGGCGACATTCTGGCCGGTTGTCATCCAACCAGGAAAGGAAACCACAGTCGAAAAAGCCCAAAAACCACAAGCGGAGCTGGAAGATCTTAGTGTCAGATACGGTCCAGTCGCCATCAAGGCGGTTGCTGCGGCCATCTGGGTTGGCGGCTCGCAGAAGCCATCGAAGCCTCCGTTAAGTCCGCGCCTGCTACCGTCAGGCATTTCGACTGAGATCGGCGTGCAGTTTTCCTGCCTACCTCGTGCATGAAAATCTTGGCGTTACGATCCGTTATAGTCCGAGCCAGATCCGCTAGAAGTTCGAAAGCCACGGCGGCAAAGACAGTCGTGGGTGCTCTGCGGCGAGTTCATCGATCGCCGATTGATGGTGAGGCACCAGTCACGGGACTGACCATCAAGTCCACCAGCCTGCCCATAGTTTTCGCTGGGTTGATCCTCGCGCAGACGTCAGCCTATCCGGATGGGAAGAATTACTACTCGGTTGGTGGGAACGTACCATTGGGACCGATCGAGATGCCGCGTGAAAACCATAGGCTTCGGTCGCTACATGAGTTACAGCGCCGGACCCGTTCCCCAAACGACCGGCGTAGGTCGGCTCCCTAGAGCGATCCTATCGCACGAGGCGAGCCGGCCGCCTCAACCATAGTCCCTATCACCTGGCGCCGAACCTCTTCCGGCGACGGTGGTGTGCGTGGCGAGTCGAGCTGTCAACATCGGCTCCTCGCTGCGTCTGCTTTATGAGCTGGGATGAAAAGCTCGCTCGCACCGTCAGCCTAGGCTGTTGTGCGTCTTGGGCTGCACGTGGAGTGCCGAGCCATCGGATGATTGCTTCTAGGCCTGGCCGCAGGTGCTTCTTCAATTCTGCCGTCAACTCGGCATCGATCCCGCAGGCTTGTCCGATCGTTGTCCAGTCGATGCGGCCATTCAAGATCGGTGGCGACTTCCTGTAGATGATCAGGCTGACAAGGTAGGGCTGGATATTGTCCAGCACACGCCTTGACGTGATCGGCGCGATACTCATTCCGTTCTCTCGGCGTCATTGCCGAGGGCGAGCGCAAGTAGGAGCGCAGCTTTAAGAAATGATGTATCGGAGGCAATAAATCTGCTCAAGCTGACCGCGCCGGCTCGAAAGGATTTGTCGTGCAGATCAATCCAGTCGGTTAATCCGACGACCCGAATTTCTGGAAGCTTCACCGAACGACGCCGCGATCCTTATCATGAACGCCTTGCTGAAACGGCCGAGAACGTTTTCATCGGGCTCGATATACCACGACCGCTCGGCGATATCGTAATTGTATTCGTCGACAATAACCCAGCAGCGCTTCAGGTCGCTTAAGCCGGCTCGGCGTGCTTCCGTATCAGGAACTTCAATGGCGGTGCTATCCGAGTGCGGTGGCTGCGTCGTAACAGCGAGAAGAGCAAGGTGCGTGAGACCGTCCTTGGCACTGCGGACCGCGACGACGACGCAGGTCGGGCGCGACTTGCGTCCTTCTGTCTCTCCGCGGTCGTTCTGCCAAGCCCAGAGATACGGATAGGCAATGATCTGGCCGGGGAGAAATTCACGGCTCATCGCCGTAACCTTCGCCACGCGCCAGACGATCGATTTCCGCCTCGAACAGGTCTATATGCTCTGCGGGCATTTCCGACGCACGATGTACTTTGCGAGTATCACCGCCGGTGCGCAGACGCTCGTAATGATCGTAGCTCATGAGGACAAAGCGCGGCTTCCTGTGCTTGGTCAGGACAACGGGCTCGCGGCTGGCAGCATCGGTGACGTCACCAACTTGTTTATTGAGGTCACCCGTCGTGAACTGGCGCATGGAACGAACTCCGATTGAGATTTCCATAATATCCAGATTTTCTATATTTGCAAGAAAAAACACTTAAGTGCGGCGTCAGTCATGCCAGACTGCGATGCCAAGTCGACGGCTTTGTCAGCGAGCTTGTCGGTGACCGCTTTCTCGGGAAGACGTGGTTCGCGGCGGTCTCAATGCTTCAGTCCCGCTACACTTATCCCGCAGATCTATTGTCAGATCATTTATTTGCGAGACGGACGCAAGGTCGGCAGTTCGCATCCTATCAAGGCGGACGGCACGTTTCGGTCTCCTTTGGGCGCCCGTACGGTGACGCGCAGGCGCTCGGGAGCCGGTAGTGTATTGTTTCGGCGACACCGGTGAGGGTAAACGGTAGGCTATGGCCGAAAGCCTATAACAGTGTCTTAAGTTCGAATGCGACCAGTCGTGTCATCGTCATTCCTCTCATGCTTACACCATGCAACTCTTAGCATGTCCAAGGCCATGTCGGTCCCGCTGCTGCTGAGAGTCGAGCACCGCCGCGGTAAAAAGGGCACACTCTGGCATTGGTTGTTACGATGTCATTCAGGCTCGATGCCGTTCATCGTGAGAACCCGAGAGCGATCGTCAACCGAGTTCTGTTCGATTGCTGGGGCAAACTTCTGTCAGGCGAAGGGGTCGGATAGGCCGGGATCGCAAATTAAAACGATTTTAAAAATAACGCTTTTAGGGCTAATCGATTTTAATTTTGTTATTAAAAAATTTGTGTTGCCATGCGAAAGAAAGCTGACGCTAATCCTGCCCACATGGTGCAAGGAGACCATTCGTGATCGTCACTTTCCCACTCAGCGAGAAGCGTACTGTCGACGTATTGCTCAAGCATTTGGCGTCCTACAACCTCACCTATCCGGGGAACTGCGCTGTGTCTGCCAAGACATTGGTGGCGTATGTCAGTTCGTCCCACCCATACGCGTTGGCAACTGCGCGCACGGCTTGGTGACAAATGGCGGTCTCAAGCCAGTCCGCGGCAGGCTGGTTCATCATTGCGCGCGGACGCCGGCAATAGTCCGTAGGTATGCACTCTGGCACTCTTGTTCGAGGTTCGCTCCCGTCTGCGGTTGATATGCCCATAGGCCCATCACCGACTGTGCCGCCGTCCCCAAAATCCCCGCGCGCAATACTGACACCGTCAAATGGGAGCTACATCACCAAGGACGCCCTGGATGTCTATTTACTGGTAATTTCCCACAACGCGCCAACCCGGGCGCAAACCTCGTTGATCGCAGCCCAGATCATATATGGCATGCCCTTTAACGATCTTCTCTTCGAAGCCCACGGCGTCCATCGTAAGCATTTCGACCCCAATTCCGGACAGATGAGCCGCCTCCTGTCGATCAAGACCGGCGGCTGCACTGAGGACTGCGGTACTGCAGTCAATCAGCCGAGTACCCGACCGGCTTGATGGCAACCAAGTTGATGGACGTCGAGAAGGTTATTGCCGTGGCCCGTGAAGCCAAGCGCGCGGGTGCGACCCGGTTCTGCATGGGTGCGGCCTGGCGTGGTCCAAAGGACCGAGACATGGATGCGCTCGTCGCAATGGTCGAGGGCATCAGGGCGCTTGATCTTGAGACCTGCATGACCCTCGGCATGCTCTCGTCGCCCCAGGCCGAAACCCTCGCAGCAGCTGGTCTCGACTACTACAACCATAATATCCGATACGTCCGAGCTCTTCTATCCGGAGGTCATCACGACCCGAATTTTTGAAGATCGCCTCGAAACGCTGGAGACGGTCCGCGCCGAAAGCATCAAAGTCTGTGCGGGCGGAATTCTCGGCATGGGCGAGACGATCGACGATCGAATATCGATGCTGCTGACGCTGGCGAACCTTCCGGTTCCTCCGGAAAGCGTTCCAATCAATCAGCAGATCCCTATTCCCGGCTCAAAGCTTGCAAGCGCTGATCCTGTGGATCCCATCGCCTTCATTCGTATCATCGCACTGGCACGAATTCTCATGCCGACCTCCTATCTGCGCCTTTCGGCCGGACGTACGCAGATGAGCGATGAGATGCAGGCACTCTGTCTCTTCGCTGGGGCAAACTCGATCTTTTTCGGTGACACGCTCCTGACGACGGCAAATCCGGACGAGGACCAGGACCGCGCACTATTCCGTCGCCTCGGTCTTTCTCCGACATCGCTGGGGAAATCCAAGTGAAGACGACAGGACTGACCGCCTGTCCGGCGACGCTCGAGGGACTGCAGCACACGGCGCATCGACGCATTCTGTCAAGGCAGCGAGGCATTGATTTCGCGTCGAATGACTTCCTTGCCCTTGCGAATTCGCCCCGGCTCAAGGCGGCGATCATAGCAGCAACGGAGCGAGGAGTTCCAGTTGGCTCGGGCGGCTCTCGTTTGCTGCGCGGCAACCATCCGGAACACGAGGGCCTGGAGGAGGAAGCTGCGGTGTTCTCGACGTTGCCGCAACGAGGAGACCTGATCCTTCACGATGCCCTGATTCATGCGAGCGTCCAGAGGGAACGGCCGGTTCAAGCGCGATGCCATTTGAGATCGATTGAAGGCAATCTCGACCATCTCGTAGACGAGGGGAGGGACCGGGCTCTACATACGACCCATATTTGACCTGAGGGCTTTTTGCGCGGTCGATGTAGGCTCCTCTCAAGGCGGGACGATATGTACATCTCACGTGCAGTGAGCGCCTGTCATGATGAAGTGAAAGAAGTGTAAGGAAGGTGATGATGCGAGCAATGAAAGACGTCACACTCGATATCGATGAGCCGAATAATGCTCGTATGAACTTTCGCACGAAGGAGCGCGTGAAAAGCACGATCCAGCGAGCAGCGGCACTTTCCGGCCTCGACGACCCTGCGTTTACAATCAATGCTGCGTACCAGTCTGCGATTGCAACGATCCCGGCGCACGAATCGAAACTGCTTCAGCTAGCCGATTATCAGACATCTTTTGAGCTGTTGGATAATCCGCCCGCGCCGACCGATCGGTTGCGGGATGCGTTTATGTGCCATGGCGACAGAGGGCCCTCAAGATAGTGGCAGATACCGGCGTGGCTTTCGGTCGTTGCCATCAATGCACCTCCGCATGTTTCTAAACGGTCGCCACGATCAAGAGCCTCGTAGGCGGCTCGGTCATTCCGCAATAGATTTCTAAAATTCGCTTCTCTGCTGGACTCGGCGGGCCATGCGGTCTGGTTTTCGCGGCAAAGGCGGCGTGGCCACAGCGGTGTGATCGGCGAAAACCCTTCGGCTGAGCACGCAGGGATGGGGCAAGAAGCGCCATCGCTTCATGCATATCCAAGCGGTCGATTACTTAGACACCTTATCCGTCTTGAGGGGTATCAGGTTGCCGAATTCCATTGGAAAAGGAAACACGATCGTTGAGCTCTTCTCGCTGGCGATGACGTTCAAGGTGCCTAAGAAACGAAGCTGCATGGCCTCTGGCTGTCTGGCAAGAATTTCGGCTGCTTCGAGCAGCTTTGCTGCGGCCTGCTGCTCGCCGTCAGCATTGATAACCTTGGCGCGGCGCTCGCGTTCGGCCTCCGCCTGGCGAGCGATCGCGCGGATCATCGATTCGTTGATGTCGACATGCTTGATCTCGACAGTAGCGACCTTGATGCCCCACGCATCCGTTTGAGTGTCGAGTATTTCCTGAATGTCTGAGTTGAGCTTGTCGCGTTCAGCAAGCATCTCATCGAGGTCGTGCTTGCCAAGTACCGAACGCAATGTCGTCTGGGCAAGCTGGCTTGTCGCCATCATAAAGTCCTCGACCTGTATCGCCGACTTCTCGGGATCGATGACCCTGAAATAGATGACTGCGCTGACGCGAACCGAGACATTGTCATGCGAAATAACGTCCTGGCTTGGGACATCGAGTACTCGGGTGCGCAGGTCGACCCGTAGCATCTGCTGGACGTAGGGAATGAGGAGGATCAAGCCGGGTCCCTTGACGCCGGTAAACCGGCCAAGCGTGAAGACAACAGCGCGCTCGTACTCCCGCAGAATCTTGATCGCTGATGCGAGGGTGACGAGCAGGACCACGATCGCCACGAGATAAACGGCGAGATCTGCAAGCATACCCATGACTTCGTCTCCTTATTTTAGGGCCATTAGGTCTCCTGCGGGCTGCGGGCCACTTCGAGCGTCAGCCCGTTCCTGCCGGTTACCCTGACGCTGTCCCCGGCGGTAAGCGCCTCGGCGGAAATCGCTTTCCAGCGCTCGCCATGCGCGATTACGCAACCCTTGGCTCCAGCCCAACTCTCAACCCGACCCGAAATGCCGATCATCTGTTCCGCACCGGTGGCGACTTCGCGCCACCGCGAGGTAAATGCGAGGCGAGCAACGAGAATGCTGAAGGCGAGGCATGCAATGGCGATTGCGCCGAGGACGAGACGCGATACCCGAAGGCTAGGCATATCCGTATCAAACAGAATGGTTGCGCCGAGGATCATAGCCACCCCGCCACCGACGCCCAGGGCACCGAAGCTTGGCGAATGCATCTCAGCCACCGTCAATCCGACGCCCAAGACAACCAGCCCAAGGCCGGCAAAACTCACGGGAAGCAATGCCAGAGCGTAGAGACCAAGTAGGAGGCAGATTCCGCCGATCGTGCCGGGTAACATCGTCCCAGGTGCAAGAAATTCGAAGATCAGACCGTAAATACCGACCATCATCAGGATGATCGCAATGTTGGGATCGGTAATCACCGAAAGCAGCCGTGTGCGCCAGTCCGGTTCAAATTCCTGCACTGCCAGACCGGCGGTATTGAGCCGGATATCCGTTTGGCCGACCCGGACCATGCGCGCCTGCGTCTGTGCAAGGAGATCGTTGAGATCGGCTGCCAGGAAATCAATGACATGCTCGCGCAAGGCAGTAGTCGATGAAAGGCTGGCGCCTTCCCGCACGGCCCGCTCTGCCCAGTCGGCGTCGCGATTGCGCAGTTCCGCAAACCCGCGAATGTACGCCACCGCGTCATTGATGATTTTCTTGTCGCTGGCGCTGCCCGGAGCCTCGGCCTGCTTGTCACTTTGCTTGCCTGGCTCTTTCTCGGGGGCCGCATCGCCTCCAAAAGGATTTACGCCGAGAGCGATCGGTGTCGCTGCTCCCAAGTTGGTGCCTGGCGCCATCGCCGCAATGTGGCATGCGTAGAGAATATAGGTGCCGGCGCTGGCAGCCCGTGCGCCGCTCGGTGCGACGAAACCGGCGACAGGCACGGGCGAGGCAAGGATCGCGCGAACGATTTCGCGCATGGAAGTGTCAAGGCCACCTGGTGTATCCATCTGCAGGACGATCAAGCCCGCTTCGCGTTCGCCAGCACGTTGAAGGCCACGTATCACGTAGTCTGCTGTCGCTGGTCCAATGGCACCGTTCACCTTCAATACGACCACAGAGCGGCTGATTTCTGACGCAGAAAGCGTCGGAACGACCGGAGCGGAGAGCAGCCAGAACAACGAGATCAGGATCGGCGGTAGCCACCGCCAACACCTTGCTCCCCGAGCAACAATCTGCGGAACGTCCATAGTAGTTAATGTATGTCGGAAATCGCCAAGAGAAAGAAAAGCTCAGGAGGAAATCGCCCATCCGATCGCCAAGCTCAAGGTTTCCCGTGCGGGTCTATTTCTGTCCGGCGGGCGGACAGGCTTATTGCGGTTGAATTTAAATCAGCCGCTACCTCACTTTGAATCAGCCGCGAGTTCGGTAAAGAATAGCCGGATGGAAAGTGACCCGATCACCAAGTTCTATGTGGAGTGGAAAGCTCGGCCTGTCGTCGAAGCAGCGCTATCCGACACACGCGTCGTTCTTGTATCTGGCCCGCGTCACGCGGGAAAGACCGCGCACGAATACGTTGAGCCACTCGGATCGTCACCTCTTGAGATCGATTGAGGACGCCTGCGTCACAGAAGCTCTAAAATGCAATTGCGCCTCGATAACCTCGCTTCTCTTATGCTGAATTGATATCACGGCGGTGCCACATGTTGATGAGGAAACCGTTGTCTTTTGCAGGGTGCTCAGACGTTGCCTGGCAAGGTCGGCGACGAGTAAGGGTTTCTGTGGCCGTCGAAAGTCCAACGCGGTACGACGCTCACATCGGAGGGATTGCTCCGTCGAGGCCGACGGAAAGGCGATCGGCCGCGAGCATGTTGTCACCATCGCTGACACCTTGCGCGGACACCACTGCACCTGGTTTTAGGTCGCTCCTTGTCGCCGGCGCAAGCGCAACGATCTTGGTGCCGTCGGCAATGCTGATCTTCCGTTCACCGCCCTTATAGGCGAGCGTCACAGTTTGACCGTTGACGTCCTTTACGGCGGTTGCCACCGTCGCGTTGGTCATCGAGCCGTTCGGCCTCACGTTCCAGGGCCGGTCACCTTCGCCCGTTCCCTTCATCGAAGCCGGAAAGATCACCACCTGGACCGCGCCATTGATGCCACCGGCTGTCGGTTGCGAGCCGATCCCGACGAAGTCGCCGGTCCTTATATCGGCGGCGGATGCATTTTTGACGCCCAGCACTTTCAATCCAGATGTCATCGTGACCACAATGTCCTGGCCATCCGAGCCCTTGATCGTCAGCCTGTCGCCATCGAGGCTTTCGACCGTCCCGTGGACGCGTACCCTGTCAGCCGATTTGGCGTTGTGGATGGTCGTCAACCCGATCACTGTACCTGTGGCAAGCAAGAGGGCGATCTTTCCGGGATTGGTGCGCGTCATGTTTCCTCTCCATCAGATTTGCCGCCTGGAAAACGATTGGCAAAACATTGCAGCAAAGGGAGCGTTCCTGATCGGCGGGAGCTTATCGTCGGTGCGCGGCCGCAGCCAATCAAAGAACGGTGAAAAAATCGCGGGCAGGCGGTATTTGACGCCCTGAAGTCGATGGCAACAGGTCGTCCGTCGGCGCGATGACGTCGGCTGGCGAGACGGCGCATTTGATCGCCGTTTTGGTCATGGTCGGCGATCGGGCAGCCCACCGCCCGCGGAGTAGATGAGTAGCGGTCAGCTACTCTGTCTTTGCAGCAGGGTGAAGCGCGTATCAATCACGGGTGATTTTGGGCGTTCCGAGCCGTTCATCTTTTCCAGGATAAGCCTGGCAGCTTCAGTGCCGATCAGGTCGCCGGGTGGCCTGATCGTCGTCAGTGCCGGGTTACATGCCGAACTGAAACTCAGGTCCCCAAAGCCAATGACGGAAAGCCGCTCGGGAATCGCAATGCCGATGCGCTGGCATTCGAATATGACACCAAGCGCAATATGGTCGTTCGAGCAGGCGATGGCATCTGCATCAGGATATCGCTTGATTGCTTCAGCAAGCAGCATTGCTCCAATGGCGGCACTGGCGGGCGCCGGGTGCTCTACGATCTCGGCGCTGACACCCTCTGCCTCGCGGGCGGCCTTGATAAAGCCGTCTGCGCGCAATGCGGCCCTGCGGTCTTCCTGGAGACGGGCGCCGATATAGATCAATCGCTTTCGCCCGCGCTGGACAAGGTGCGTCGCTGCAGTACTTCCAACCTGTTCATGATAGAAGCCAACGGCCATGTCGATCGGCTCACCGCCAAGTTCCCACAGCTCGACAACAGGCACGTTGCTATCCTTCAACAGCCGGCGCGTCGTGGCGGTGTGCGAGAGACCGGTGAGGACAATCGCTGCAGGCTTCCACGACAGCGCCATCTTGACGAGGTTTTCCTCCTCGCGCTCGCTGTATTCTGAGTGGCCAAGCATGACCTGCAGGCGTTCCTTGCCAAGCTCGGTCTGCATGCTTGCGACCGTTTCAGCAAAGAATGCATTGCGCACCGAGGGCACGATCACGCTCACGGCGCGCGACGATGCTGCGGCAAGCCCGCCTGCCATGAGGTTGGGGACATATTTGAGCGCATCGATCGCCTCCGCGATGGCTCTGCCTGCGGCAGCCGAGACCGCATCAGGCTTGCGCAGATAAAGCGAGACCGTCGATGGCGACACGTCGGCCCTTCCGGCGACGTCCATCATCGTGACGCTTTGCATCTTGCGGCGTTGCCGCTTTGTGGCTTCCATGGATTGCCTCTCGCAAAATCGTAGCGCTGCAAATTAAAATTTATTGTATGCCGGAACGATGATGCTTGCAACATGTGGCAAGCGATTAAACGAGTAAATGTACGTTTATACAGTAGGTTATGGCACTTGATAGCGCGGCTTTATTCACAGGATTTCTTGCGTGAGGCCTGCTGTGCTGCTCCCTCTTGATCTTCTCAAATCGTAGCGCTATGATTGCTCCATCTTTTTGAGACAGCGGTGCGCTCGGTTGACATCGCGTTAGGGAGGAAATCTTGGCCTCGGTAAGTTTACGCAAGCTCGACAAGAGCTACGGCGCGCTGCGCATCGTCAAAGGTATCGACCTGGAAATCCAGGACGGCGAGTTCGTCGTTTTCGTCGGCCCGTCGGGATGCGGGAAGTCGACGACACTCAGAATGGTTGCCGGTCTTGAATCGATCACCGGCGGCGAGGTTCGAATTGGCGACCGGGTCGTCAACAAGCTGGCGCCACGCGAGCGTGATATCGCGATGGTGTTTCAGGACTACGCGCTCTATCCCCACAAGACCGTCCGTGAAAACATGGGCTTCAGCCTCAAGGTCCGCGGCATGAGCAAGGCGGAGACCGACAAGCGGATCGGTCAGGCGGCCGAGATGCTCGGAATTGGTCACCTGCTCGACCGGCGCCCAGGGCAACTGTCAGGGGGCCAGCGCCAGCGCGTCGCCATGGGTCGCGCAATCGTCCGTCGTCCGCAGGTTTTCCTGTTCGACGAGCCCCTCTCCAACCTTGACGCAAAGCTGCGCGGGCAGGTGCGCACCGAGATCAAGCGGCTGCACCAGACCATTGGCACGACGATCATCTACGTCACCCATGATCAGGTAGAGGCCATGACGCTCGCCGATCGCATCGTCATTCTCAAGGGCGGCGATATCGAGCAGGTGGGCACCCCGGACGAGGTCTATAACCGTCCGGCAAGCGTCTTTGTTGGAGGCTTTGTTGGCTCTCCGGCGATGAACTTCACCAAGGCGAAGGCGCAGGGCTCCAGCCTGCATCTGCCGAATGGCGACCAGCTTCCGCTTTCGGCGATATCAGGCAATGGACTGTCCGCCGTCGACGGCCGCGAGTTCGTCGTCGGTATCCGACCCGAGCATTTCATCAAATCCCAGTCTGGTGGTTCGAGCCTGAACTGTCGTGTTCAGGTCGTCGAGCCGCTCGGATCCGATACGCTCGTTCACTTCTCCATGGGGGATGCCACCTTAACGGCGCGAATGCCGCCCGAGGTTCGTCCAACCGTCGGTGAGACCCTGACGGTCGGCATCGATCCAACGAAAATCCACCTTTTCGACGCCGCCAGCGAGCGCGCCATTCACTGACGTTCAGGCGTTTGCGCGCCTGGTCCTTACGAGCTTCAATGGGAGGAAAACATGAACTGCAATATCAGAGCTGCCGCTCTCGCCTGCGCCACGATCTTTAGTTTCGCGGCACCGGCACTCGCCGATACCGAGCTGAAAATCTACATTTCGAGCCAGCACCAGCCGAACGTCTGGCGCAAGGCGCTCGATCAGTACGAAGCCAAGACGCCGGGCGTCAAGGTGACGATCGAAACCGGCGGCAACACGTCGGAAGCGCAGGCGCAATACCTCAACACGGTGATGTCGGCCAAGGATTCGTCCCTAGACGTGCTCATCCTTGACGTCATCCGTCCTGCCCAGTTTGCCGCCGCCGGCTGGACCAGCGACGTCGAAGGCAAGGATCTTTCCACCTACCTGCCGGCCTATGCCGAAGCCAATACCGTTGGTGGCAAGACCGTTGCCCTGCCGGCCTTTGCCGACGCCCAGTTCCTCTATTATCGCAAGGATCTGCTCGACAAATACGGCATCCAGCCGCCGAAGAGCTGGGACGAGTTGAAGACTGCCGCAAAGACCATCACCGACGGCGAGAAAAACCCTGAGCTCCAAGGGCTGTCGTTCCAGGGAAAAGCCATTGAGGGCGCCGTGTGCACCTTCCTGCTGCCGTACTGGAGCCAGGGCAAGGCGCTGACGAACAACGGTCGCCTGTCCTTTGATCATGATGCGGCCGTCAAGTCGCTTGCACTGTGGAAGAGCTTTGCCGATGACGGTGTTGCCAAGAAGAACATTGCGGAAGTGGCAACCGACGACACGCGCAAGGAATTTCAGGCCGGCAACGTGGTCTTCGCAGTAAACTGGTCCTATGCCTGGGCACAGTCACAGGGACCGGAATCGGCTGTTGCGGGCAAGGTTGGTGTCGCCCGCCTGCCGGCGATGACGGGTGGTGAATCCGCCACCTGCCTCGGTGGCTGGGAGTGGGGCGTTTCAGCCTTCTCCGCTCATCAGGATGAAGCCAAGAAGCTCGTTGCCTACCTTTCAAGCCCCGAGGTTTCGAAATTCATGGCCATCAACGCATCGCTGCTGCCGACCTACGCCGATCTCTACAAGGATGGCGATGTAACCAAGGCCGCTCCCTGGTTTGCCGATGCGCTCCAGGTTGTCGAAACCGCCAAGCCGCGCCCGGTTACCCCTCGCTACAACGAGGTGAGCGAAACGATCCGCACCACCGTTAACGCTGTTCTTGCCGGCGTCTCGACACCGGAAGAGGGCGCAAGCCAGATCGAGTCGCGGCTGAAGCGCATCCTTCGCTGATCAATCGAAGGGCGGCCCCTGGTCGCCCTTCAAAAAACCAACCGATGGACCGGAACACTTGTCATGGCGACCACAACCTCCCTCAAGATCAGCGCCGATGTCGAGCCGCGCCAGGCTGCATGGGTGCGGTGGCTGGATCTCAGTGACAGATCGCTGGCCATTCTCCTGCTTGCACCGGCAGCGCTCCTGCTTGCGCTGATCATCGTTTATCCCGTCTGCCGGCTGGCCTATACGAGCTTCTTCAGCCTGTCGCTGACATCGGGACTGCCGGCCGAGTTCGCCGGCCTCGAAAACTACCGTCTGATGATCGACGATCCGGTCTTCTGGGAAACCACCTGGAATACCGTACTCATCACCGTGATCACCGTCCCAGGCGCCCTCATTGTCGGCCTCGGGCTTGCGCTGATGGCAAACCTGCCGTTTCGCACCCAGTGGCCCGTCCGTCTGTCGCTCTTGATCCCCTGGGCTCTTCCCCTGTCCTTTGCGGGCCTGATCTTCGCGTGGTTCTTCCATTCCGAATACGGCGTTGTGAATGATGTTCTCAACCGTGTCGGCCTGCCTGGTGTCATCTGGTTCAACTCGCCGAACTGGGCATTTGCTGCAATCTGCCTGACAATCATCTGGAAGACCTCGTCCTTCATGGCACTGATCATCCTGGCGGGCCTGCAGACCATTCCGCGTTCACTCTACGAGGCAGCCGATGTCGACGGCGCTGGACGTCTGCGCCAATTCTTCGAGATCACGTTGCCGCTGCTGAAGCCCTCGATCGTCGTCGCCCTGATCTTCCGGACGATCACGTCACTGCAAACCTTTGATATCCCCTACATGATGACGGGTGGTGGTCCCGGCACATCGACGGCGACCCTTGCCATGTACATCCACCAGAACACCGTCTCCTTCCTCGATCTCGGTTACGGCTCTGCGCTTGCCGTCGTGATGTTCGCGCTCTCCATGTGCGTCACCGCCGTCTACCTGCGCATGATCCGCACCAAGGAGTAGCGCAATGACCACCACCACTGCATCAGGTCCCGGTAGCTTTCTTTCCGGCAAGCCGCTTCGCGCAATCGCCGCCATCATCCTGCTCGTCAACGGCATGTTTCCAGCGCTCTGGATCCTGTTCACGTCGCTGAAGACGGAAGGCGAGCTGACGGCCAAGCCGATCACCTGGTTTCCGCACGCGCCGACGCTGCAGAACTACATGCAGGCCTTCTCCGACCAGCCGCTTCACCTGTTTCTGTTCAACAGTTTCATGGTGGCGCTCCTGTCGACCGTGCTGACACTGCTGGTCTCGGTGCTTGCGGCCTACGCCCTTGCACGCCTGAACCTGAAGCATCGCGGGCTCATTCTCGCCGCCATCATCGCTGTCTCGACATTCCCGCTGGTAACGTTGCTCGTCCCTCTGTTTGAAATCATGAGGACACTGAACCTCCTCAACACCTGGACGGCCCTGGTCCTGCCCTACACGGTGCTGAGCCTGCCGGTGTGCACGCTGATGCTGGTTTCGTTTTTCGAGGGAATTCCGCGCGATCTTGAGAACGCTGCGATGATTGATGGCTGCACGCGGCTTGGCGCGCTCTTCAAGGTCGTGGTGCCGCTGTGCGCACCTGGCGTCTTTACCGCCGGCATCCTCGCGTTCGTCAACGCCTGGGACGAATTCCTTCTCGCCCTCTCGTTCAATTCAAATCCGCAACTTCGCACGCTTCCCGTCGGCATCCAGCTCTATCAGGGCGAGTTTGCGTTCCCGTGGCCGGTGATATCGGCGGCACTCGTGGTCGGCATCGTGCCGGTCGCCGTCCTGATCGTCATCTTCCAGGAGCGTGTGGTGTCCGGTCTGACAGCGGGTGGTATCAAGGGATGACCGGCGTGAAAGCAAAACGTGATCTTGCCGACCTGCGCAGCCAGCGCTGGTTTGCCTCCGACGACATGCGCGGTTTCGCGCATCGCCAGCGTACCCAGCAGATGGGCATGCGCCGCGACGAGTTCCTGGGGCGGCCGGTCATCGGCATCATCAATACCTGGAGCGAAATGAGCCCATGCCACGCCCACCTGCGTGACCGCGCCGAGGCGGTCAAGCGTGGCGTGTGGCAGGCCGGTGGCTACCCGGTCGAGATGCCAGCCCTTTCGGTCGGTGAGGTCATGGTAAAGCCGACCACCATGCTCTATCGCAACTTCCTGGCGATGGAATGCGAGGAACTGCTCAGATCACATCCGATCGACGGTGCTGTCCTGCTTGGCGGCTGCGACAAATCCACGCCGGCGCTTCTGATGGGCGCGATCTCGATGGATATTCCCGTCATCTTCTGCCCAGCCGGCCCGATGTCGAATGGACAATGGCGCGGAACGAAGACCGGCGCCGGTACCCACACGAAGAAATATTGGGACGAGTTGCGGGCTGGAAATATTACCCAGTCGGACTGGGTTGACCTCGAAAGCCGCATGACCCGCTCGGCGGGCACCTGCAACACGATTGGAACGGCCTCGACCATGACCTCGATCGTCGACGCCATGGGGCTAACGCTGCCTGGCGCCTCCTCGATCCCGGCAGTCGATTCTGGACATCCGCGCATGGCATCTGCCTGCGGCGTGCGCATCGTCGAGATGGTCTTTGAGGATTTGAAGCCTTCAAGCATCCTCAATCGCGCAAGCTTCCTGAATGGACTTGTCGCCTATATGGCGCTTGGCGGCTCGACCAATGCCGCCGTCCACCTGATCGCCATGGCCAGGCGCGCCGGCATTTCACTCACGCTCGACGACATGGCGGCCATGGCAGCAAAGGTTCCGGTAGCGGCCAATGTCTTCCCGTCGGGCGAGTTCCTGATGGAGGACTTCTATTTTGCGGGCGGATTGCTGGCCCTCCTGAAGAAGTTCTCACATCGGCTGGATCTGGATTGCCTGACCGTGAACGGACGCACGCTCGGTGACAACATCGCGGACGCCGAATGCTGGAACGACGACGTCATCCGCGGCGAAGACAATCCTGTCGTGCCGCTGTCACGCGGCAAGACGCTCGAGGTGTTGCGCGGCAACCTCGCTCCAAATGGCGCCGTCATGAAATCATCGGCCGCCAATCCGAAGTTCTTGAAGCATGTCGGCCCGGCAATCGTCTTCGACAATCCTGCAGTCATGAACAAGACCCTCGATGATCCCGATCTCGACATCAACGAGGATACAGTCATCGTCCTTCGCAACGCCGGTCCTGTCGGCGCGCCCGGCATGCCGGAGTGGGGCAATCTGCCGATCCCGAAGAAACTCCTCAAGCAGGGCGTGCGCGACATGGTGCGCATTTGCGACGGGCGGATGAGCGGTACCCATTACGGTACCTGCATTCTTCACGTCTCTCCCGAGGCCGCGATTGGTGGCCCGCTTGCTCTCTTGCAGACCGGTGACCTGGTTGAGCTCGACGTTGCGGCAGGCTCCATCAACATGAGGGTCGACGAGGCGGAACTTAAACGGCGCCGTCGCGAGTGGAGGCCCGCGGCCCCCGTCTACCAGCGCTCCTTTGCCGCTCTCTACCAGCAGCATGTCAGCCAGGCAGATCAAGGGTGCGATTTCGATTTCCTGAGCGGTACGGCCGTCGTGCCGGATCCCGTCATTTTCTAAGGACACGAGCATGAGCCTCACCAACAATTTCAAGAGCTGGATCAAAGCTGGCGAACGCACCCCGCTTGGGACATGGCTGATGGCCGCAGCCCCTTCGACGGCGGAGGCGCTTGGATACGTCGGCTTCGACTTCCTCGTGGTCGACATGGAGCATGTGCCAATCGAAGTCTCCGACCTTGCCCAGATTCTACGAGCCGTAGGCTGCACGCCGGCCGAACCGGTTGTTCGCCTCGCCTGGAACGGTCAGGTGCTGGTCAAGCGCGTCCTTGATGCCGGCGCACGCACCATCATGCTGCCGTTCGTCCAGACGGCCGACGAGGCGAAGGCGGCTGCTTCTTACACGCGATATCCGCCACTGGGTGTTCGCGGTGTCGCTGCCGTTCACCGCGGCTCGAAGTTCGGCACGATCCCCGACTACCTGAAGCGGGCCAATGACCAGATCTGCACGATCGTTCAGCTCGAGACGCCCGAAGCAATCGAGCGACTGCCGGAGATCGCTGCCGTCGAAGGTATCGATGGCGTCTTCGTTGGCCCCGGCGACCTGTCGGCGGCCATGGGACACATCGGCAACATCGCACACTCCGAGGTTCAGGCGCTGATCGAGAAAGCAGCCAAAGATGCACGTTCCGCCGGCAAGCCGATCGGCATCGTCGGTCCCAATCCCGAGATGGTTCAAAGGTTTATCGGGTATGGCTACAGCTTTGCGGCAATCGCGTCCGACGTTGCCATGATGACCGGCCGCGCCAACGAATGGCTGGGTGTCCTGAACGGCAGTGCTGCCAAGCCGGCATTGCCGGCAGCTGCCTATTGAGGTGGCGACGGTGAGCACCGGCTTCACACCCGTTCTCGAGGCGAACACCCTTCTTGGCGAGTGCCCTCTATGGTCATCTGCCGAACAGGTGCTTTACTTCGTCGATATCAAAGCCTGCCGGATCCACCGCTTCGATCCATTGTCGCGGCACCTGACGGCCATGGAACTGCCTGAAGAGGTCGGATGCATCGGGCTTGCAAAGGGTGGCGGGTTCATTGCAGGTCTCCGATCCGGCTTGTGGCTGCTTGACGAAAAGGGCGCGCTCCTGCGCAAGCTCGCCGACAATCCCGAGGACCAGTCGATCAGTCGCTTCAACGACGGCATGGTCGATCCGGCCGGGCGCTTTGTCGCCGGCACCGTCGATGAGACGCGGGAACGGGGGATCGCTAGCCTCTATAGGTTCGATCGCGACGGGCTTGCCGAGCTTGCTTCCGGCCTACTGACCTCGAACGGCGTTGCATTCTCGCCGGATGCAAAGCGGCTCTATCACTCCGACACGCTTCGCTACACGCTTTACACCTTCGATTATGACCCGGCACGCGGCTCGGTCAGCAATCGGCAGGTCTTCGCCCGGTTCGGGAGCGACACGGACAAGGGGCGGCCAGATGGTGGTGCAGTCGATGTGGAGGGCTGCTACTGGACGGCGCTTTTCGAAGGCGGACGCGTCCAGCGCTACGATCAAAACGGCAAGCTGTTGGCGCAATATCCGGTTCCGGCCCTGTGCCCGACCATGGTGACCTTCGGCGGCCCGGATATGAAAACGCTCTATTGCACCAGCGCGCGGGTCGGTCGGTCCGATGCCGAGCTTGCCAGATACCCGCTGTCGGGCGCGTTGTTTTCCATGCGCACCGACGTCGCCGGTCTTCCAAAAAACCTGTTTGATCCCGAAGTGTGAGATCCACTCATGTCGTCGCCTTACGATTCCGTCCGCTACGCCTCGCTCAATGGCCGCAATGTGCTGATCACCGGCGGTGCGTCGGGCATCGGCGAAGAAATGGTGAAAGCCTTTGCCGAACAGGGCGCGAGAGTGTCGTTCATCGACATCGATGTCGAGACCGGTGCGCGCACGGCCGCAGCGACTGGGGCGGACTTCCTGAGCTGCGATATAACAGATATCGATCGGCTGCGGAGCACGATCAGCGCCGTCGAAGGCAAGCATGGCGCCATCGACGTGCTGATCAACAACGCCGGCAAGGACGATCGTCACCCGATCGGCGAGGTCGAGCCCGACTACTGGCGTCGTGCGCTGGCGCTCAATCTTGATCATCAATTCTTTGCGACCCAGGCAGCAAGCCGCCGCATGGCCGAACAGGCCCGCGGCTCGGTGATTATGCTGGGGTCGATTTCATGGATGCGCGGCCGCCCGGGGATGGTCGGCTATACGACAGCGAAGGCGGCCATCAACGGCATGACCAGGACATTGGCGCGCGAACTTGGGCCATCCGGAATTCGCGTCAACTGCATCGTGCCTGGTGCGATCGTCACCGAGCGGCAGCTGAAGCTCTGGACCTCGCCTGAACAGAACCAACAGTTCATCGATCTGCAGGCGCTGAAATTCCGGATCGATGCGACCCACGTCGCCCGCATGGCACTCTTCCTTGGTTCCGACGAGAGCGCCGGCTGCACGGGCGCGAACTTCGTCGTCGACGCTGGCCTCACACAAAACTGAGCATGACGGACATGATACTCGAAACAACACCCAACGGTTTCACCATTTCGCTGAACGGCCACGCAATCCTGCGCCACAGTGCATCGACCCCGGCAATCTATGTCGGCCATGGCGATGAGCGCATGGACATGTATCGCGGCAACTTCGAGATCGAAGATTACGTGATCGAACGCAGTGCACTCCGCTACGCCGTGGTCGACGGTAATACGGTCACACTGTGCGAGCGCGAAGGCCAGCCCGCCCGCCTGGTGCTCAGGCTGACGGACAATGCACTGGAGCTATCGGCGGAGGATCCTTCGATCAACCGCTTCTGGATGCGCGTCGTTGCCGATCATGACGAGCATGTCTGGGGCGGTGGCGAGCAGATGTCCTATTTCGACATGCGCGGGCGCCGCTTCCCGCTCTGGACATCCGAACCGGGTGTCGGTCGCGACAAGATGAGCGAAATCACCTTCAAGTCGAACGTCGAGGGCAAGGCAGGCGGAGACTATTACAACACCAACTACCCGCAGCCGACCTTCATCTCCTCCAACCGATATGCGCTTCACGTCGAGACGAGCGCCTATTCGGTGTTCGACTTCCGGCGCAAGACATTTCATGAGATCGAGGCCTGGGCGGTGCCCGAGCGCATCGAGCTATACGCAGCAGCGACCTTCGTCGAACTCGTGGAAATTCTCTCCGCACGCTTTGGCAGACAGCCGCAGCTACCGGAATGGATCTACAACGGTGCGATCATCGGCCTCAAGGACGGGACGAATTCATTTACCCGCCTGGAGAAGATGAAGGAAGCCGGCGTCAAGGTTTCCGGTCTCTGGTGCGAAGACTGGGTTGGCCTTCGTCATACCTCCTTCGGCGCCCGACTGTTCTGGGACTGGCAGGCAAACGAGGAACGTTACCCCGGTCTTCGTCAGCGCATTGCACAGCTCCACGACGAGGGCGTTCGCTTCCTGGGCTACGTCAATCCCTATCTCTGCGTTGACGGGCCGCTGTTTGAGGAAGCCGACCAAGCCGGTTACTTCGCCAAGGACGAATTTGGCCGCACAGCGCTTGTCGACTTCGGCGAATTTGACTGCGGCGTCGTCGACTTCACCAACCCGGAGGCGGCCGACTGGTTTGCCGACGAGGTCATCGGCGGCAAGATGCTGGATTACGGTCTGTCCGGATGGATGGCAGACTTCGGCGAATACCTGCCGATCGACGTCGAGCTGGCCAATGGCATCGACGCGAAGATCATGCACAATCAATGGCCGACGCTCTGGGCCGAGGTGAATGCCAGGGCGGTTGCAAGCCGTGGCAAGACCGGCGAGGCGCTGTTCTTCATGCGCGCCGGCTTTACCGGCGTACAGAAGCACTGCCCGCTTTTGTGGGGCGGTGACCAGTCTGTCGATTTTTCTCGACACGATGGCCTGGTAACCGTCATCTGCGCGGCCCTTTCTGCCGGTCTCCTCGGGAATGCCTATCACCACTCCGACATCGGTGGATATACCAGCCTCTTTGGTAACGTCCGCACCCCCGAGCTGCTGATGCGCTGGGCTGAAATGGCAGCCTTCACGCCCGTCATGCGCAGCCATGAAGGCAACCGTCCTCGCGACAACGTCCAGATCGATCAGGATCCGGCCGTCCTTGCGCACTTCGCCCGCATGACCGGCGTCTATGTCCACATGGCGCCCTACCTGAAATCGCTGTCGCAGGTAGCCTCGGACAAGGGGCTGCCAGTACAGCGGCCGCTGTTCCTGCACTATGAACACGACCGCAAGACCTACGGGATCCAGGACAGCTACCTCTACGGCTCCGACATGCTTGTCGCACCGGTCTGGCAGCCCGCTCAAAACGAGCGCACCGTGTACCTCCCTGAGGGTTCGAACTGGACGCACGCCTGGAGTGGCGAGCAATATCGTGGTGGCAGCGAGATCACGGTTGCCTCGCCGCTTGGTGAGCCACCGGTCTTTTATCGCTCGGACTCGCCATTTGCCGACCATTTCGCAGAGCTGCGGGCGCTCTAGGGATGGATCTTCACGGGTTGGCCATTCTGCTGCTTCTTTCAGCGGTCGCTGCTTATCTGCAGACGCTGACCGGATTTGCATTCGGCCTCATCATGATGGGTGGTGTCGGGCTCACCGGCGTTATCGCCGTACCCGACGCCGCCGTCCTCGTCAGCTGTCTCACATTCGTCAATGCCGCGCAGGTTCTTGTGAAAGGCTGGCGCGACATTGCTGCGCGTGAATTCGTGCCGATCATTGTCGCCAGCATTCTCTTGCTTTTTGTCGGCTACTGGCTTCTCGGCCTGATGGCGGCTCACTCGATCGATTGGCTGAAGATCGCGCTCGGTCTGGTGATCGTGGTCTCGAGCATACAATTGGCGATGAAACCCCGGCCGCTTGCCCGACTTTCTTCCACCGGATCCTTTGCATTCTTCGGCGCCATTGCGGGGTTGATGGGAGGGCTGTTTTCAACAGCCGGACCGCCGCTCGTCTATCACCTCTATCGTCAGCCGTTGCCACAGCCGACGATCCGCGAAACCCTTGTTGCCGTCTTTGCCATCAATGCCGTCATTCGACTTGCCGTCGTCGCCTTGGCCGGAGACATGCCGCAGGCCGGCTTCTGGTGGGGGCTGCTCGCAATACCCGTGGTCATCCTGTTTACCTTCGCTGCAAAGCGTTGGCCGCCGCCGATTTCCAACCTGTCACTTCGCAGGGTGGCCTTCGGCCTGCTTTTCCTGTCGGGCCTGTCGCTCGCCTTACCCGCTCTCTTCAAGATCATCGGAGGTCTGTCATGACTGCATCCACTCTCTCGCTCAAGGATTCGACCCTTCTGACCGACAAGGCATTTGTTGCCGGTGAATGGATTTCCTCGCCAACCGGCAAGACATTCGCAGTGACCGACCCGTTCGATGGCACGGTGATCGCAAAGGTCCCCGACCTCGATCGCGAGACTGTCCAAAAGGCAATCGATGCCGCCGATACTGCGCAAAAATTGTGGGCGCGGAAAACCGCGAAGGAACGCGCTCAGGTCTTGAAGCGCTGGTATGATCTGATCGTCGCAAATGCCGACGACCTGGCTCTCATCCTGACGACGGAACAGGGCAAGCCTCTTTCTGAAGCCAAGGGCGAGGTCGTCTCGAACGCGGCCTATCTCGAATGGTTTGCCGAAGAGGCAAAGCGCATCGACGGCGACATCATCCCGGGTGCCAATCCCGGCCAGCGCATCATGGTTCTGAAGCAACCCGTTGGGGTCTGCGCCGCCATTACGCCATGGAACTTTCCAAACGGCATGATCACCCGCAAGGCCGGGCCTGCGCTTGCAGCTGGCTGCAGCATGATCCTGAAGCCCGCGTCACAGACGCCGCTGTCGGCTTTGGCGCTTGCCGTGCTTGCAGAACGCGCCGGCGTGCCAAAAGGTGTCTTCTCCGTCGTCACGGGGGAAGCCAAGCCGATCGGCCTCGAGTTCTGCCATAATCCGAAGGTTGCCAAGATCACCTTCACCGGATCGACAGGGGTTGGCCGGTGGTTGATGAAGGAGGCGGCCGATGGCATCAAGCGTCTGTCGCTGGAGCTTGGCGGCAACGCGCCATTCATCGTCTTCGACGATGCCGACATCGACGCCGCAGTGGCAGGCGCCATGATTTCCAAGTTCCGCAACGCGGGACAGACCTGCGTCTGCGCCAACCGCATCTATGTGCAGGAGGGCGTCGTGGAGAGCTTCACGGAGAAGCTGCTCGCCAAGGTGTCCGAGCTGCGGCTTGGCCGCGGGACCGAGGAGGGCGTCAGTCAGGGGCCCCTCATCGACGAGCGCGCCGTGGCCAAGATGGAGGAGCATGTTGCCGACGCGCTCGCAAATGGCGGCAAGCTTCTTGCCGGTGGCAGCAAGAGCGATCTTGGGGGCAACTTCTACCAGCCGACCGTCATCACAGGCGTCACGCAGGCCATGAAGGTTGCCAAGGAAGAGACGTTTGCGCCACTCGCCCCGATCATCTCCTTCAAGGACGAAGAGGATGTCATCGCGATGGCAAACGACAGCGAGTTCGGGCTCGCATCCTACTTCTACGCCCGCGACATGGCGCGCGTGTGGCGCGTTTCCGAAGCCCTTGAGGCCGGCATGGTGGGCGTCAATACCGGCATGATCGCCAACGAAATGGCACCCTTCGGCGGGATCAAGCAGTCTGGCATGGGCCGTGAAGGGTCGAAGTATGGCATCGAGGGTTTCCTCGAGCTGAAGTATGTCTGCGTCGCGGGGATCTGAGATGCCGTTCGACTATGATGTGATCATCATCGGCGGCGGCATCAATGGCTGCGGCGTCGCACGCGATGCGGCAGGCCGCGGGTACAAGGTATTGCTGGCCGAGATGAACGACCTTGCCAGCGGCACGTCGTCTGCCTCCACCAAACTTATCCATGGCGGATTGCGCTATCTCGAGCATCACGAGTTCAGGCTGGTTCGCGAAGCGCTCATGGAACGGGAAGTGCTCTGGAGCCTCGCGCCCCACATCATCTGGCCACTGCGCTTCGTCCTTCCTCATCATTCGGCGCTTCGGCCTGCCTGGATGCTGCGCCTTGGACTGTTCATCTATGATCACATTGGCGGGCGCAAGAAGCTGCCGCCCACCAAGGTCCTCGACTTGCAGAAGGACGCTGCGGGCGCACCGCTCAGCGATCAGTTCAGGAAAGGCTTCGAGTACTCGGACGCTTCGGTGCAGGATGCGCGCATGGTCGTGCTCAATGCAAGGGATGCGGCAGAACGAGGTGCGGAGATAGTCACGCGCACCGAGGTCACAGAGGTGACGCGCAAGGCGCAAGGATTTGCCGTTTCCCTGGTCAACCGCATCACGAAGTCGAGCCGCTCGGTCACGGCGCGCCTCGTCGTCAACGCGGCTGGTCCCTGGGTCGACCGCGTCCTGTCAATGGCCGCGCAAGGAAAAGGAGCGCGCAATGTTCGCCTTGTTCAAGGCAGTCATATCGTCGTTCGCAAACTCTTTGCACATGACAAGGCGTATATATTCCAGAACGACGACAAGCGGATCATCTTCGCCATTCCCTACGAGGATGACTTCACCTTGATCGGCACGACGGATCGCGACCATATTGGCGCCCCCGAAGCCGTCAAGATCAGCGCCGAGGAAACCGAGTACCTTTGTGCGTCGGCGAGTGCATACTTCAAGCAGCAGATCGTTCCCACGGATGTCGTCTGGTCCTATTCCGGAATACGCCCGCTCTTCGAACAGGGCGCGTCAAGCGCTCAGGAAGCGACACGCGACTACGTCCTGAAGGTCGATGGAGATAAGGCACGTGGGGCGATGATCAACGTGTTTGGCGGCAAGATCACCACGTACCGTCGCCTGGCGGAGTCCGTGCTGTCCGAGATCGAGCAGCTTCTCGGCGCCCGCAAGCCGAGCTGGACGGCAACCGCACCTCTGCCCGGAGGCGACTTTCCCGTCGATGGGTTCGATGCACTCGTTGCCAGGCTCGTCCGGCATGCTCCGGGCGTGGAGAAGGCGACACTCCATCGTCTTGCCCGCCTCTATGGAACGTCGGCCTTTGACATTCTCGGTGCCCGGGGTGAACTCGGCAGGATCATAGCCGGGGATCTCGGCGTAAATGAAATTGACCACCTCGTCAGGCGAGAATGGGCCGTCTCCACCGATGACATTCTTTGGCGGCGCACCAAGCTCGGCCTCCGGTTTGGCACAGATGACGTCAAGGCACTGGAGGCATTTCTCCAACAGTCTGCAAGCCAGGCAGCAGCCGGCTGAATCTGACGATTGAGGGCACAATGAGCGGTTACATCCTTGCAATTGACCAGGGCACAACGTCGACACGATCCATCGTCTTCGACAAGAGCTACAGTGCAAAAGGGTTCGGCCAACAGGAATTTGCGCAGCACTTTCCCCGTTCGGGTTGGGTCGAGCACGATCCTGAGGACCTCTGGCGTACGACTGTCGAGACAGCCCGGGATGCGATCGCTGCTGCCTCCGTCGGAGCGCAGGAGATTGCCGCGATCGGTATCACCAATCAGCGGGAGACAACGATCCTGTGGGATCGTCGCACCGGCAAGGCAATATACAACGCCCTTGTCTGGCAGGATCGTCGTACGGCCGATGCATGCGCCCGCCTTCGGGCTGAAGGAGCAAGTGACCTCATCGCCTCGCGTACAGGCTTGCTGATTGATGCCTATTTCTCGGCAAGCAAGATCGCCTGGATTCTCGACCACGTCAGCGGCGCGCGAGAGGCAGCTGATGCAGGTCACCTGGCATTCGGGACCGTCGACAGCTGGCTGGTCTACCGGCTGACCGGCGGTCAGCGACATGTAACCGATATCACCAACGCCGCTCGGACGATGCTGTGCGACATTGGCTCGGGTCAGTGGGACGATGAGCTGCTGCGTTGCTTCAACATTCCTCGCTCCGTTCTCCCGGAAATCCTTGATAACATAGATGATTTCGGGGTTGCGCAACGCGACATCCTCGGAGCCACGGTCCCCATACGGGGGATGGCAGGCGATCAGCACGCTTCCCTCGTCGGCCAGGCGTGCTTCGAGCCGGGCAGGATGAAGGCGACCTATGGCACGGGATGTTTTGCGTTGCTCAATACAGGCAGCGATCGAGTTGCCTCAAAGAACCGTCTTCTGACGACGGTAGGCTACAAGATCGGGCGGCAGATGACCTATGCACTGGAAGGCTCCATCTTCATTGCGGGGGCTGCGGTTCAGTGGTTGCGGGATGGTCTCGGCATTATCGGCAGCGCCGATCAGACCGCCGACCTTGCCCAGCAGGCAGACCTTGAGCAGCAGCTCTATCTGGTTCCCGCATTTACTGGCCTCGGCGCCCCCTGGTGGGATCCGAGCGCCCGGGCCTCGCTCTTCGGCATGACCAGGAATTCAGGTCCGGCGGAGCTTGCACGTGCGGCCCTGGATTCGATCTGTCTCCAGACGCATGATTTGATGCAGGCAATGCGGAGCGATTGGCCGGATGCCTCCATATCGCTGCTTCGCGTCGATGGCGGTGTGTCGAAGAACGCCTGGGCAATGCAGCGCCTTTCAGACATCGTCGGTCTTACTGTCCAGCGATCAAGTTCAAGCGAAGTGACAGCACTCGGAGCTGCATGGCTGGCTGGTCATGGCGCCGGGTGCTGGCCAGGCCCGGAGCAGTTCGCCGCCGAACGGGAGATCGGACAAGGCTTTCATCCATCCGTGGACGCTGACCAGAATTTCCAGTTGGTTCGAGGGTGGAAGGCAGCAGTGCGTGCAACCATCCAGTTCGCTTCTCAGGTCGCTTAGCGAGCCTTTGAGGATTAACCGGCGCGCGCCGCTGGCCGAAATGCCGGCAGGCAAATGAAAAAATCGGGGTTGGCGTAATCGGAGGGCGCGTCGGCGCGTGCGCACTCACCACGCGAGGGCAGAGCGGAGACTGACGGGACCTGATGACAACGGCGTTTGTTGTCGTGTAATCCCGCCGTTATAGGTGTCTGCCAAAACCTTATAACGAAGCCGAAGCAACTGTGAACGCGGACATCTTCCTGCCCAGTCCGCCCACACGAACGCGGCCATTTCTCTGGCAATGGCGGTGAAGCTGACTTCGGCTCCCTGGCGCCAGCCTTTGCCCGCGGCGATAGGAAACTGATAGGAGCCGCTTTTCTCACGTTCCCGGTCGTCTTTCCAAGCTCTGCGGGGTCTTCGACCCGTCGTGGCGGAGCCGGTGCGGCTCGCCACGTCGGACGCTCCCGCAGCGGTCAATTTAAATTAGCCGCGTGACCATCGAGGACGAATGCGGCGATGACGCTGAAGCTGATGACGCGGACATGCTGCACCGCCAGGCGAACAGACGGATTTGATGGGCTTCGCCCCGATTACTGATGATCGTTTCACTCCGGGCGGCTATGGATGGGGTCGATCCAATAGACCGCCTCAGGCTGCTCGACCGGTTCGACATCAGTGATGTTGACGACAACCGCCTCATTGTCCGAGCGAACAAGAACGCATTCGAGAATGTTGTCAGGATCGGCATTGATTTCCTGGTGCGGAACATATGGCGGGACGAAGATAAAGTCTCCGGGTCCTGCTTCCGCAACATACTCAAGGCGGTCACCCCAGCGCATGCGCGCTTTGCCCCGAATGACGAAGATGACGCTCTCGAGCGCACCATGGTGATGGACCCCGGTTTTCGCATTCGGTTCGATTGCAACCGTGCCGGCCCAGATCTTCTGCGCGCCAACACGAGCGTGGTTAATCGCCGCCTGGCGAAACATGCCAGGTGTTTGGGCAGTATTTGAATCAAGCTGGTCGCCCTTTATGACGCGGACGCCATTGTGCTTCCAATGATCAGGATCGTTGTCGTGGTGGTGGGTATCAGTCAAGACACTGCTCCTACCTCGGTTGCCTGGAAAAAGTCGCCTTGTGCGTGCGGCACATACGAGTCCTTTCTCCTAATACATTGAACTGGGCCCCCTGTCTCCGTCTCGCGCTCCCGATACCGGCTGCCTCAAGGAGATAGTCGCGCAACTGCTCCGACAACAAGATCTCGGCTTCTTAAAAAGTGTGGCGATCATCGTCTTGGCGTTTTGCCTGGCGTGAATAGTCCTAGTCGTGGTCCGTCCTGAAATAACGCTCGAGGAAGCGACTGTAAGCCCCCATCAGCGCGCTGAAAATGAAATGGAAGGCGGCGGCAAGGCGGACATTGGCGTGGGCTGTAGAGGACATGCACAAGCTACTAGGTTGGCAGCCCGCCGACTTGCTGCGAACTGTCACGCACCGCACGACCTCGGAGAACATCTGCGGCTGCTGGCAGGGCGTGGCAGAGCGCATCTGGACCGAGAAGACCGCAGTGTAGGGGCAACGATTTGCCATAGCCGCTTTAGGCTTCGTCAGTTTTCCCAATGCGTATTGACAGTTCCACCAGGGCGCTATTGATGCCTTCTCCAGGATCCTATTGGCGCTTTCACCAGCGTCCTATTGACACTTTCACCGCTAAGACGAATCCGTGACGGTCCGCAGGAGTTGGGAGGAGATGTTCAGATACACCTTTAAATGCTATTCCAAGGCCACCAGCCTGAACGATCTCGACACTCTATCGCAACGCCTGTCCTCGTGGACTGCATCAGCAAATCGTCGACGGTACGTGCATCGATGGCGCAAGCTGTTTGAACAGGGGGACAGGCGGACCCTGGAAACCTTTCTCAAGGGTAGCTTTCACAATTCATGCTGCCGGTCGGCGACTGCGGGTGTGGTGCTGTTGGCGTCGCTCGCCACCTCTGGAACGGATATTGGCGGTCACTCCCTGTGAAAAAAGGCGTGACCGACGTTTGCGGGCAAAGAGTGAGTTGAACGCCACCTTGCCACAGCAGAGGTCGACCTTCCCGGGCATGTCAAGTGGAGGAAGCTTGTCGTAGCAGGAGCGAGAAGTTGTAGCCAACGGCAGCCAGAACGGCATTGATTGCATCTAGCTTGCAACGTAAAACCATCCTGAAACGATCGCCGTGCATTGTGGCGACCAACAAACTGCCGTCACAACGAAAAAACGAAAACCGCGTTCTTCACGGTCGACGAAATCGTGGGGCAGGCGCAGCCGGTCTAGTTGGGATTGGTTGTCGCCTCTCGCAACCGTCTGACCAGGTCGGAAATCCTTTGGTCCTGCGGTCTTAGTCTTGCCAATTGCTCCGCAAACTTCAACGCCTGCGGCAGCAGCTGCAGCTTCAGACTGTATTCCAGTGCCAGGCCTGTAATGGCCGGATCGGACGTCTCGGATGCCCAGTGATCGAGCCTGTTCAGGGCTTCTTGGGTCTTCCCGATTGAGTCAAGCGCGACGGCGAGCGTCGTCTTGTAACGCGGGCTCCGAGGATCCAGCCGCACCGCTTGTTCAAGCTCGACAATCGCATCGTTCAGTCGCTTGCTGCGAACCAGAGCGAGGCCATGTCCAAAACGTAGATCCGCGCGATCCGGCGACACTGAAATTGCTTCGGCGTAGGCCTGTTCGGACTTATCGTTTTGCCCGATGGCACGATAAAATTCCGCAAGGTTGACGTGGACACCTTCAAGTGTCGGGTCGAGGCTAATCGCTCGTTTGAAGTATGCCTCGGCCTCCGCTAAACGGTGTTGGCCAAACAGGAAGAATCCGTAATTGCTTTGCGTCTCAGCAAAATCTGCGTTTGCACCGACATAGCTGCGCAGGTCTTCGACCGCGGCCTCGAAGCCCGCTCGTCGGCTGCCGAACACCTCGGCAGGCGTGTTTCCGAGAGCAGTCGCGGCTGCGATACGAACCGCTCGCGTTTCATCGCCGAGCAGATCCCCGATCGCATCCAGCCTTCGCTCCGGCGGGATGTTCGATGCGGCTTCGGATGCGCCGAGTCTGACCAATGGATCCGGATCAGATGATGCTGCGTGAATATCTGCGGTAACATCGGCACCTGCGATCTGGCTCAATCTGGCGATCGCGCTGCCCCTTATCATACCGGGCTGATTTCGGTCATTGACGAGCTTTCGCAATGCCTGCTCTGCTACTTGCGTGCTGTTGACCGAAGCTGCGAATGCCTGGGCAATGGTTGGACGATTGCGCCAGCCAACACCCCACCATCTATCCATGGTCCTTGCGGCCCAGTCATCATCCTTGCCGGCATGACACGTCGTGCATGCGTTCGGCGTTGAGAAAGTCATCGACAGATCCGGCCGGGGAATGACGAACGAATGGTCCCGTCGCGGATCGACCTTCATGTAAGTCCGTTCGGGCATATGACAATTGGCACATTGCGCGCCGGCCGATCCGGCAGGATGATGGGTGTGAGAAGGGTCGTCGAATAGGCCGCTCGGATCCTGCTTGACGAAGCGGTCCAGCTTGGTCCGCGTGTGACATTGGGTGCAGAGCGCGTTCCCTTCGGTCTTCAAACCCGCCTCATGCGGACGATGACAATCAAGGCATGTCACTCCAGCCGCTGCCATTTTGCTTTGCTGAAACGAGCCGTACTCAAAGACTTCGTCACGTATCTGTCCATCAGGAAAATAGAGATCGCTTCGCAGCAATGCGGGAGAAAAGTAGTCGAGAAACGGCTTTCCGGGCTCGTAGCCGTCTCGAAGGCGTATTCGTCTGGAATGGCAAGCCAGACAGGCATTTGCATCGACCTTGGAAAGTCCAGGGTCTGCCTGATCGCCTGTATGGTCCTGGCCCTTTGCCGCCCACGCAACATGTTTTGCGCCAGGTCCGTGACAGGACTGGCAGCCGATGCTCGTTGCGACATAGGTCGACTTGTATTCGTTCGTCGCAGGTTGGAAGTTTGCTTGAGGGTCGGTGGAATGGCAGTCGATGCAGGTGCGGTTCCAACGATAAAACGGCCCAGTCCAGTGATAGGTCGAGCCGGGTTTGCGCGGCGTGTCGTTGCCAAGCCAGAACCATTGCTTTCTGGTCGTGTCCCATGCGACGTCGAGCGCCTGTATTCGTCCTGCGCCGGTTTCGACGAGATACTGCTGCAGCGGCTCGTAGGCAAAGGTGTATCGGACTTCGAACTCGGTTTCCTTTCCGTCCGATCCTTCGGTTTTCACGAAAAACCGGACATCGCGGCGATAGAAAGTCGTTACAACGCCATCGTGCTCATATCTGACATTGTTGAAATCACCGCGAACTGTAGTGTCGTTGGCAAGTGCCATTGCGTTGGCGTGGTGGGATCGCTTTAAAGCAGCGGCTTGATCTTGATGGCAGGAAGCGCAAGCGGTTTCATCGACGAAACCGTCATGGATGTTTATCCGGGGGTCAGGACTGGAGGCAGGGACAGTGTCGGCAAAAGCGCTCCGTCCCAGGAGCAAAATCATCAGAACGACCGGCAAAACCGTCATCCACGCGGCCAATGACCGATCGAACGTTATCACTTAACTGCTCCAACGCTTCTCTTGTGGAATGTCACGCCGCCCTGGCGGCGTGACGACGGCTGGCATCAGTAGCACGGCGGGAAGGGATAGTAGCCGCACTGCTGGTTGTTGTAGTAGTTGTTATAGTAGTAGGGGCGTGTTGCTGCAGCACCGATAGCCGCGCCCGCTACGACACCGGTGGCGACAGGGGCACCGCGATACCAGGCACCGTGATAGACGGGCGCATGCCAGTAGGTGCCACTCACACGGTTGATGTTGGTATCGCCGATATGAACATCGTTGTCTCGGAAACCTCCACGCAAATCGCCCCCTGCAAAATCTCGTCCGCCAAAGTCTCTTCCGCCAAAACTTCCTCCGCCGAAGTCGCCTCCACGGAAGCCACCACCGCCAAAACTTCCTCCGCCAAACCCACCTCCGCCAAATCCACCCCCTCCGCCGAAGTGATCAATAAAGAGGGCGGCCGCCCCCGTCGCGCCGTTTAGGCTCCCCTCAAGAACGGTGATGTCGAATGTCAGCGTCGTGCCATCAAGTTTCGGGGTCTTCAATGTTACGACAGCGTCGCTCACATCAGATCCGTCGCCCCCTAGCACCGAGACCGTCGCGTTCGGTGGATCGACCGCGAAATTGTCCTTGCCATCGTCCCATTGCATGATGAACTGATCCGTCATCACATGTCCGGCAGCCCGTACCGGCCGGTCCGCGAACACGATCGAATTGGCGGCAACGCCACTGAGTATGAGTTTTCCGTTTTCAATCCGCGCGCCCGCAGAGTTGATCACCGCCAGAGACGGCACCGGCCCGGTCGGCGTGACAATGCCGATGCCTTTTTCGAGCGGTACATGCGGCTTTTTCGCAGCGTCCTGCGCATGGGCAGTACCAAGAGCGACGCCTCCGGCAACGATCAGGGTGGCAATCTGATAGACGTTCATGGCGGTAGCCTCCGAGGTGGGGACAGGTAAAAGCCCTGTCCATGCTTGACGTGATTATCGAGCTCTGCTCGACACTGTTTCTGTCGTCCTGACGCAAGTGGCCCGGTCTCAATCCTTGAAGACCCGCTTCCAGTCGGCTTTCATGTCGATCACCGTCCAACCAGTGATCGCGGCTGCGTCGAGCGCCTTGTCCAGGCGCCCGAAGTCGGTGTCGCGGTCATATGCATATTCACGGTCGGCATCGGTATGATGAACGAGCATGCCAAGGCGCGCAGGCGCCCCTGCCATGGTTGTCCACTGCAGCATTTCGATGTCGCCGTCCGAGTTGCCGAAGGCGGCAATCGGCCTTTGCCCGATCGCTTCATTGATCCCAACCGGCTTCCCGGCCTTGTCGTCTATAAAATTGACCTCCGGAAGCCGGTACAAGGTCGGCGTATCGTCCTGCATCCGGAACTCGGTCTTGATAGAGGAACCGATTACCTGTTCCGGGGGCACGCCATAGGCCTTTTCTGTCCACGGCCGCATGAATTCCACGCCCCCTCCGGAAACGATGAAGGTCTTGAATCCATTGGCGCGAAGATAGGCCATCAGTTCGACCATCGGCTGATAGACAAGTTCCGTGTAAGGACGCTTGAACTTCGGATCTCGTGCGGTGGAAAGCCAGTCGGTCACAACCTTCTTAAACTCGGTTGTCGTCATTCCCGCATGGGTCAGCATGATGAGTTCCAGGAGGCCTTTTTCGCCTGACGCGGCGAGAGCCTTCATGTCGCCATCAAGCACGGCCTTGAACGGTTGTGTATCTTTCCATTCCGGATGCTGTGGAGCGAGCGTCTTCACGCGATCGAGGGCAAAGGCAAGCTGCGTGTACATCGGATGCTCGACCCAAAGAGTGCCGTCATTGTCAAACACCGCGACCCGCTCCGCATCCGGTACGAAGTCCGCCGAGCCCTGCTTTGTCACTCTACCAACGAAGGAGACGATGGCGGCCTTGGACGCGGTCTCGTTCCAGGAAGGCAACGGGTCACTCTGTGCCCAGGCGGTTGTCGGCCCGGTCCACAGAGGAAATAGACCGATCGTGAGGATGCCATTTCGTGAACTTGTGAGGAATTTGCGACGCGTGGCCTCCATTTTCGGCATCCTCCTGAATTGCTGATGTCCCTTGGGGAAGTGGCGGCCTTGTTGGCCCCACATCGGAATCAGTTGCCGCTCGGCAAGGTGATGGATACGCCTTCCTTCGCAAGCTCGTCTCGTACCCACTGGAACCGTTGATAGTTCGAGATTGTGATCGGACCGGTGTAGCCCATGCTTTGCAGTTTTCTCGGCGGATATTCGATATAGGTCGCCATGATTTTCTTCAGTTCTTCACCCATGACGACGCCCATCCATGTCCTCTCGGTGAAGTTGTTCATGAAGATGTCATAGCGTTCCTGGGGATCCTGCCAGAGGTCGAACACCTGCGGCACTGTGGCGACATATTTGTCCGGTCCCTTCCAGCCGAGGTTTGAATCGACCGCCAACCCGCCGGTCAGGGCGCCGTCATCGCCACGAAGATTGAACACGAACTTGTAGTTGTTCACGCGTATCGCGCCGGGCGAAAGTTCGTTCTCCGTGAAGTAGAACCATGACTTGCGCTCCGACTTTCCTGTACCAAGCAGGATTGGCGACATGTCGTAGCTGTCGAAAATGATCGGCTTGTCCTCGCGGTCCTTGTCTGGCAAGGGAACGCCGCCGACCGAGGCAAAGGTCGCCATCAGATCGAGGCCTCCGACGATATCGTGATTCTTGGTGCGCGGTTTGATCTTGCCAGGCCACACCGCAATGGCCGGAACCCGGTTGCCCCCTTCACGCAGCGTACCCTTTGTGCCGCGCAATGGCGTATAGCCGGCATCTGGATAGACATCCTGCCAGGCCCCATTGTCCGTGGTGTAGAAAACCAACGTGTTACGGTCCATTCCGGTTTCACGCAGCTTGTCCATGATCCGGCCAATTCGGGTGTCGAGCTCCACAACCGAGTCCGCATACTTACTCTTCGACAACGACTTGTGCTCGAATTCCGGCGCCGGCATGTTCGGTTGGTGAACCTTCATGAAGTTGACGTTGATGTAGAAGGGCTCGTCCGGCTTCTTGGCGGCCTCATCGAGGAACTCCAGCGCAGCCTTCTCGACGTAGCCGTCGAAGAACGGAATGCCGACCACGCCTTCCTTGCCGTCGATGACAGGTGTATCGACATACTGGCCATTGATCTTGAAATCTTCCGTCACCGGGCCACCGGCTTTTCCCGACAATGCCCCCTTGGTGACCTTCTGGAACATCTCCCGCAATTTGGGATCCATATCAGGGAACCAGGTCGGATCGGCGTAAGTGTAGGCGTTGAGGTGGTAGAGGCCCGCGTAACGCATTTCGTCATAGCCCTGGGCATTGGGCAATGCGTAGTCCGACTCTCCGAGATGCCATTTCCCGGTGAAATAGGTGTGGTAGCCGCCGCGCTTCAATACCGATCCGAGCGTCCACTCTGCCGCAGGCAGGCCGCCGCCCTGGCCTTGGAATGCGACCGTCGTCATGCCACTGCGGTTGGGGATGCGTCCCGTTTGCATCGCGGCGCGTCCAGGCGTGCAACTGGGTTGCGCGTAAAAGGAAAAGAAGGTCATGCCCTCGTCCGCGAGGCGGTCGATATTGGGAGTTGGCATGCCGCGGCCTTCGCCGCCGCCATACGGGCCAAGATCGCCCAGGCCGGTATCATCCGAAACGATGAACAGGATATTCGGTTTACGCTGCGACTCTTGGGCTTGCACGGGAGAGGTCCCGCATAGCATCGTGAGAGATGCCAGGGCTCCGATGCAGCCAAAAAAGGTTCTGCTACTCATCTCAAATCCTTCCATTGGATGCCTGGTTTGACGACGCAGACTACGCCCCGCATCAACTCATCTGGGCCGGGTTTCAAATGGTCGAATGATAAGGGGAGTATGCTCCAGCCGACCGGGGTAAATTCTACCCGATGCGGGACTCCGTCGAAATTGCCCTTTAGGGAATCCGGGCAATCAACAGTAGTATTTCGGCAGGTGACACTACAGCGGGCAGCTGTTATTATTCGCCCGCCTTTGGGAGGTCGGACAAATGTGTTGGGGCGAAGCACAGGTTCGAACTCGATATGCCGGGCTTTGGCTGGCGACGATCTTGTTCGTTGCTTTCAATTGCTTTCCCGCCGCCTCCGAAATACTGACTGTTGCAGGCCGGGCACCACGCATCCTTATTGTTTACCCCTATGACGAGAGGATCGTGGCAACGACGGTTGCCGGAGAAGCACTGCGAAGCCGCCTGATTGAGGCGACGAAGAGCAGGATCGACCTGTTTTCCGAATTCCTTGATTTATCAAGGTTTCCGGAAGCCGATCATGCCGCACGCATGGGAGAGTACCTGGCCAGGAAATACGAAGCTCATCGCCCGGATGTCGTCGTTGCCCTCGGTAAGGAAGCCGCCATCTTCATAACGGCGAACCAAGAGGCGATTGCCCCTGGGGCTAAAATAGTCGCGGCCGGTTTCGGCAGCTCGACTGCAGAAAAGATCGGCCTGCCGCAGGAGGTGATCGGTGCCTTCTCAACGTTCGACATCCTGAAAACCGCGCAGATGGCTCGCCGCCTCCAGCCCAACGCCCGCCGCCTCTATATTATCGGCGGATCGGCAGACTTCGACCGGGAATGGCTGGCATCAGCGCGCGCCGCTCTTGGCGAGTTTGCCGCCCATTATGACACGACATACATGGAAGATCTGACGATTGACGAATTTGTCGACCGATCAGCTCACGTGCCAAGGGATAGCATTATTCTTATGTTGACGATCTTCAAGGACAGGACCGGGCGCAATTTCATCCCACGCGAGGCCGTCAGGCAGATTGCAGCGACTGCCAGTGCACCGATCTACGGGCCCTATCAAACCTATGTCGATTATGGTGTTGTCGGAGGCAACACCGTCACATTCGATAACCTCGGTCAAACCGTTGGCGATCTGGTCCTCAATGCGATTGCCGGCAGACCGGTGCAGGATGTCGACGCACCTCAGACCTATTTTGCCGATGCGCGGCAACTGCAGCGCTGGGGCCTTTCGCTGCAGAACCTGCCAGCCGGCACAGTCATAATGCACCAGAAAATGAGCCTCTGGCAGGAGCACTGGCCGGTGGTGACCGCGACATTTGGTGTCGTGACGATGCAGGCAACCGTCATCGCCATTCTGTTGCTGGAGCGGCGCCGTCGTCGTGCAGCAGAGAGCAGGGCGCGCATTCACCTGCTCGAAGCCGTTCACCTGAACCAGTCGGCAACAGCGGGCGCCTTGTCTTCGTCGATCGCCCACGAGCTGAACCAACCGCTGTCAGCCATTCGCAACAACGCCGAGGCCGCGTCCGAGTTGCTCCGAGGGAGGAGCCCGGACTTGCAATTGATCCAGCAGATTCTTGTCGACATCCAAGAAGACGACAAGCGGGCAGGCGACATCATTGGCAGGATGAGGGGCCTTCTGAAAAAGAGAAGCGACATCGATTGGCAGGAGTTCGACCTCAACGACGTCACTGCGAGTGCCATTCACATCATTCACGGGGAGGCGGTACGACGTGGGGTCACGTTGCAGGCGACCGAGTCGGCCGACAAGCTCATAGTCCGCGCCGACAAGGTCCACGTGCAGCAGGTCGTCCTCAATCTTGCAGCCAACGCAATGGACGCCATGTCGGAGGCGGCCCCGGTCCGAAAGACCCTGACCTTCGTAACGGCTGTATCAAACGACAGGGCGGCCTTGTGTGTCGCCGATACCGGCACAGGGATTCCCGAAGACTGTCTGCCCAGTATCTTTGAGCCTTTCTATACAACCAAGCAGGCAGGGACGGGCCTTGGCCTTTCCATAGCACGGGCCATTGTTGAGACCTATGGTGGCGCGATATCGGCTTACAACCGGCCTGAGGGTGGCGCGATTTTTCGCATAGATCTGCCTCTGGCCAAGCGGCAGGAGGAACCGGAATGAAACCGATGATCCATATTGTCGATGATGACCAATCCTACCGAATTGCGACCGAGAGGCTGCTTTCGGCTTATGAATACACGGTCAGGGGGTACGGATCCGGAGACGACTTCCTGGCTTGCCTGGAAGACGGCGCGACGGGCTGCGTTCTTCTTGACCTGCAAATGCCTGGGCAGTCCGGTTTGGAAATTCAACAGCAATTGCAGGACCGGGCGCCGCTCCTTCCGATCGTCTTCCTCACCGGAGAAGGGGATATCAAGGCAAGCGTCGAGGCGATGAAGGCAGGCGCAGAAGATTTTCTGGAGAAACCAGGTTCAGCAACGCTCCTGATTGAGACGATCGAGCGTGCGCTCAAACGATCTGAAAAGCGGCGGGCGCAGCACGAGCATGTAAAGGCGCAGCAAATGCGCGTGAACAGCCTGAGCCTCCGCGAAGCCAGCGTTTTCGAATTGATCATACGTGGGCAGCTCAACAAGCAGATAGCGTTCGCTCTTGGCATATCTGAGCGAACCGTCAAGGTTCACCGCCACCAGGTGATGGAGAAGCTCGGCGCACGCTCGCTGGCAGACGTGGTGCTGATTGCGGCAAACGCAGGTTTTGTCGACCATCGTGCGGGAGGTTCAGAGCCATGATCGGCGCACCTTCCCCTTAGGGCAATATCCCCCAACCGCCAACACGCCTAAAGTGAGCCATGGGATCTCGCGCACTTTCACGTGGAGGGCCTGAGGTGGGAAACAAGAGCCGCACAGTGGCTGTCGTCGACGATGACGGGAGTCTTCGCCGAAGTGTCGCACGGCTTGTAAATGCTTATGGGTTCTCGGCTGTCGAGTACGCATCAGCGGAGGCCTTTCTCAACAGAGATCCGGACGCTGCAATTGATTGTCTCGTCTTGGATATCGATCTGAAGGGGATCTCCGGGATCGAATTGCAATGGAAACTGAACAAGGCCGGTTCAAAGCTCCCGGTCATATTTATCACGGCTCTCGAGGACGAGCGCCTGAAGGAGGCCGCCGAGCGAACGCGATGTATTGCATACCTGCAAAAGCCGTTCGCAGGAGCCGCGCTCATCGCCGCTATCAACAAGGCGCTGCAATCTTGAACCTGCGCGTTGCCGTCCATCTTCGCTCTTTCAGACGAGACTTTGTCGGCCAGCTTCGCTGAACCGATCATCACGTCCTCAAGGTCGCGGCGGTCAATGGCAATTGTCAGATCTGCGTCGTCTGCCTGAAAGCCGGCAATTGGTGTCAGTGTGGCGTTGCTCATCTCGACAACGAATTTCTCGCCGTTATCAGGCGTGGCCAGGTTGAACTTGAAGTGCATCCCCTCTGCCTTCCGGCTGTCCATCTGGATGCCCAGATAATTGAGGAACTGGTCGGTGCCAAAATCTGAGGGTAACGGGCGATGCATTTGAACGGCAGTGGGTGGTGACGGTTGTCGAAGACGCCATAAGGCCTTATTAGACTGACGTCTCATGAGTTCATCTCGATACCGAACAATTCCGAACGGCCAGAACTTTAGTCAAACAGGCAACCATGCTCACACGATTCGAAATTCAGGCCAGTCGGGATGGGGCAAGCCTCTGGGCGATCGTTGACAAGACGACGGGCTTGGTCGCGGTCGTCGGCGACGTGCGGCTCAATTCGCTCGATTGGGAAGAAGCCGACGACCTGGTGGACCTCCTCAACCTCCTATATCTCGAGCAGAAGTCCGCCACCGTTCAACAGCCGAAGGCTGGCCCACACACTGACAGTGCGCCCGCAGTGGTTCGAAACAGCCTGTCCTGATTTGCGGGATTGTTGGGGCGTCGTCGTCGGCGGCGGCTGCTTTAATGCAGCGGTCCGTTTGCGCTGGTGCGAAATGAATGCGGTACGAGATAATCTCTCCGCGACCGATCGCTCTCAGTGAGCGCTGCCAACACAACACACGGGCGCCGTACCTAACATCGCATGACGAGCAACGGCGGTTGCCATGATCCCAATATGATAGTCGCGACAGACGGGTACCGCTTGTTCATATCAAAATCTGCCTTTCGTCTAACGCGCCTGGAGCCTCATCCTGGTCTGTCGGTCGACTGCCGAACGCGTTTGAATCGTGCGGGGGGGGGACGTCGCC
>Ga0209051_1000492_pt1 | contig 51006 bp, 46 predicted proteins | sample AraplaCvi_mMS_r2_2_FD_184286 | JGI IMG/M metagenome (GOLD analysis project Ga0209051, IMG submission 184286) | Arabidopsis root microbial communities from North Carolina, USA - plate scrape MF_Cvi_mMS_r2 (SPAdes) (version 2) | ecosystem: Host-associated > Plants > Roots > Endosphere | place...
TGGCCCAGCAGGGCCTTCGCGTCGATGGCATTGCTGCTGCCCAGCAGCTCGAGGTCGAAGGCATAGGCCTGGCTGAGCGCCTCGCGCCCGGCCAGCCGGTGGAATTGCAGTGCCTCGCCCAGCGGCGAGTGCAGGATGGCGCGCCTTCTCATGGACGCGGACGAACCACGGGCGCGGGCGAGCGGGCTCGCGCGATCGAACATTGACATGAAAGCTCCCTGGCCGCCCTCAGAGGCTGGGGGGCCGTTTTGTTGGGAGATTATGTAAGCCGCTGTTGCAGGCCCGGAAGCGGCCCAAAGTAGTCATCGCGAACGCAGATACGCAATTCGTGAAGCAATGCACATCACCGTGTGCCGCGGGGCGCGTATCGGTGTCCGATGGACAGCCGCTCTGCTAGATTCCGTCCCGGTAGCCAATCCATTCAAAGAGTCTTTGACGCTCTGTTCTCCCTGAACCCTTCAATGAAGGTTTTTTTGGCTACCTCTCAACCCGCTTCGGCGGGTTCTTTTTTGGGCGGAACAGTCCTGAAGGAAGCGTCCTTAACCATCGGTTAAGACCGGCTAAACAAGACGCGAATTGTCGGCATGCCCTCGAATCGTGAGGATGCACAGCGCCGACGCCGTCGGATCCGCGCAAGAAAAAGACAGGAGACAGCATGCACCCGAGAAGCTCGACTGGGCGCCAGCCGCGCCTGCACTGGTTCGCGGCGGCGATGGCCGCGGTGGCAATCGCCGCCGGTGCACCGGCCGAGGCCCGCGTCACCCGCATCGTGATCGACAGCGTCGCGCCTCTCGCGGGGCAGTCGATCCCGTACGAGCAGGTCCGCGGCCGCGCCTTCGGCGAGCTCGATCCGAACGATCCGCACAACAGCGTCATCACCGACATCCAGCTCGGCGCGGACGCCGACGGCAAGGTGCGCTACGAAACCACGTTCAATCTGGTGAAGCCGGTCGACATGAACCGCGCGAGCGGCTTCCTCTGGCACGACGTACCCAATCGCGGCGGTGCCGGCACCCTGGTCGTCGAGGAGCGCGAGCTGGGCGATGTCGGCCTGCGCAGCGGCTGGCAGGCGGACAACGCCGGCAACACGGGCATTCCTGCCGATCGCGCGACGGGCACCAACCACTGGGTGGCGGCGCCCATTGCCAAGCTGAACGGCGTGGCGGTCACAGGCAAGGTGTTCGGGCGCATCGTCAACCGCGGCGGTGCGGGCTCTCAGCCGCTGATGGTGCAAACGAACCCCGTGCCCTACCTTCCGGCCACGCTGGACACGACCCAGGCAACGCTGAAGACGCACACCAAGGAAACCGTTGATGGCGTTGTCACCGAAGGGCCAGCCATCGCGGCGGGTGACTGGGCATTTGCCAGGTGCGACGCGGGCAATCCGTTTCCGGGCACGCCGATCGACAACAACCCCGCCAATGCGCCCGGCAACCTGCCGGTGCACATCTGCCTGCGCAACGGCTTCGATGCCAAGCTGCTGTACCAGGTGGTGTATCCGGCCCAGAACGCCTACGTATTGGGCGTGGGCATGGCGGCGTTCCGCGACGTGGGCACCTTCTTCCGCTACGAGACGGCGGACGACTTCGGCACGCGCAATCCGGTGGGAGGCTTCGTCAAGGGCACGGCGGTGCGCGGTGTGTCGCAGTCCGGGAACATGGTGCGGCAGTTCATCTTCATGGGCCTGAACCAGGACGAGCGCAACCGCAAGGTCTACGACGGCGCCTGGCCGATCATCGCGGGCCGCCGGGTGGCGGCCAACTCGCGCTGGGCCCAGCCGGACGGCGTGCTGGAACTCTTTCAGCAGGGCAGCGAAGGCCCGCAGTGGTGGGTGGACTGGCCGGACCCGGTGCGCAAGCAGCCCACCGGCAGCATCTTCTCGCGCTGCAGCGCCAACGACACCTGCCCGAAGGTGATCGAGCATTTCGGATCGGCCGAGGTGTATGCACTGAAGCTGACGCCCGAGTGGATCGGCACGGCCGGCGACGCGGACATTCCGTTGCCGCGCAACGTGCGGCGCTACTACGTGCCGGGCAGTCACCACGGCGGCGGCGCGGGCGGCTTCACGCACATGCCCGCGGCCGCCACCGGCCCCACCTGTCCCGGCAACAACTTCGGCCGCGGCACCTTGGCGGCCAACCCGGTGCCGCACACGGAAATCACCAACGTGCTGCGCCTGGCCATGCGCGACTGGGTGCTGAACGGCACACCGCCGCCGCCCAGCCGCTGGCCGACGCTCGCGGCCCGGACGCTGGTCGACGCCAACAAGAAGGCGATGGGCTTTCCGAGCGGCGTGCCCGGCATTCCGGACTCGATCTTCCTGCCGCAGAACTTTGCGTTTCCGGTGTTCGACTACGACTGGGGGCCGCAATTCAATCATGCGGAAGCCTCCGGCGTGCCCACCCAGGTGCCGCCGTCCATCAAGAAGGTGATTCCGATGAAAGTTCCGAAGGTCGACGCCGACGGCAACGAGATCGACGGCGTCCCCACGGTGCTCGTGATGGCGCCGCTGGGCACCTACCTGGGCTTCAACGTCACCGCCGAGGGCTTCCACCGCGGCCAGGTGTGCAACTACGTCGGCGGCTATGTGCCGTTCGCCCGCACGCGTGCCGAGCGGGTGGCGAATGGCGATCCGCGCCTGTCGCTCGAGGAGCGCTACGGCAGCCACGAGGGCTACGTGGCCGCGGTGCGCGCCGCTGCCGAGAAGGCGTTCGCCGAGGGTTTTCTCCTTCCTGCGGACCGCGACCGCCTTATCCGGCAGGCTTCGGAGAGTGCCGTGCTCCGCTGAAGGGTGCCGCGCTTTCCTCGATCATTTCCACCAGGGCGGCCGCCGGCGTCGAGAGCTCCGCGCGGCTGCGCATGGCCAGCAGCAGCACGCGTTCCATCTCGACGCCTTCGAGGCCGACCTGCACGAGACCCAGGGCCTGGGCATAGAGCGCCGCCGCCGCTCGCGGCAGGATCGCCAGGCCGAGCCCGAACGCGACCATGCGGCACATCGAATCGAAGCTGCGCACCTGCACCCGGATGCGCGGCGTGCGCTTGACCGCGTCGGCCGCCGCCATCACCTTGCGCGTGAGCGATGCGCTGCGTGCCAGCGTGACCAGGTCGTGGTCGAGCACGTTCTCGATGGAGGCGTTCTGCCGGCCGGCCAGCGCATGGCCCGCCGGCACCAGCAGCACCAGCTGGTCGACATTGCAGACGAGGGTTTCCAGGCCTTCGTGCGGCACGTTGTCGCCGATCACGGCCAGCTCCGCCGTGCCCTTGAGCACGGCGCGGATCCCGTCCTCGCTCAAGGCGTCTTCCATGTCGATCACCACCTGCGGATAGCGGCGGGCGTACTCGGCCAGCACGCTGGGCAGGAAGCCGCCGAAAGCAGAGGGATTGGCGCACAGCCGCAGGTGGCCGGTGGCACCTGATTGAAGATCGTCGACCGCCTGCACGAGCTGTTCCAGGCGCGCGATCACCTCGATCGCGTGCCGGTGCAGGGTCTGGCCTTCGGGGGTGGCGGTCACGCCGCGCTGGCCGCGCTGCAGCAGCGCCATGCCGCAGTGCTGTTCGAGATCGGTGATGCGCTTGCTGGCCGCCGGAAGCGATACGCCGAACCGGTCTGCGCCCGCCGTCAGGCTTCCGCCATCGACGACCGCGACAAAAAGCCGCAGGGAGATGAGATCGAAACGGTTCAGGTTGATCATGGCGGGTGGATTTGACCACTGGCAACGCTACGATCCACCGAAAGAAGCAAGACACCACACCATGCCCATCTTCCCTCAACCCGGTTTCATCTTTTTCCCTGGTACGCGCGGCATCCTGGCGGCCGCCGTCTGCGCCGCATCGCTGTTCATGGCAGGGTGCGAGACGCAGCCCGAATTCCGCCCGCTGACTTCCGAGGCGCCGCCGCCGCCCACCTTCGTGACCGTGCCCAAAGAAGAAGCCTGCCAGGCCGCGCAGGCGCGCTATGCGCTCGGCCAGGCGCTCGATCCGCTGCTGCTGGAGCAGATGCGCACGCGCACCGGTTCCAAGTCCGCGCGCACCTCGGCCGCCGGCGCGCCGCTGCCGGCGCCGGCCGATCCGGCCCGGCTCAATGTCGACGTCGATGCGCAGGGCAGGGTGGTTGCCGCGCGCTGCGGCTGAAAGTCAATAATTCCGGGATGACCACCCACCCGACCCCCGCCGCCATCGCGCTCGACTGCTACTACAGCCTTTCCTCGCCCTGGGCCTACCTGGGCGGCCCGCAGCTGCAGGACATCGTGCGGCGCCACCATGTGCGGCTCACGCTCAAGCCCTACGACTTCCAGGCCGTGGTGCCGCAGACCGGCGGCATTCCGCTGAAGACACGGCCCGAGCCGCGCCGCACCTATCACGCGCTCGAACTGGCGCGCTGGCGCGACTACCTCGGCATGCCGCTCAACCTGGAGCCCGCCTACTATCCCAAGGGTGCGCCGGTCGATCCGAACTGGAACAAGTACCCGGGCTGGATGGTGATTGCCGCGCAGCTGCAGGGGCTCGATGCCCAGCCGCTTTCGCATGCGCTGCTGCGCGCACTCTGGGCCGAGGAGCGCGACACCTCCGAAGCCGCGGTGCGCATCGCGGTGGCCGAGGAAAACGGCTACAACGGCGCGGCGCTGCAGGCGCTGGAGCAGGCGCCCGAGACCTTGGCGGTCTACCGCGCCAACAGCGCCGACGCCATCCAGGCCGGCGTGTTCGGCGCGCCGACCTTCGTGCTCGACGGCGAGCGCTTCTGGGGCCAGGACCGGCTGGCCTTTCTGGACCGGGCGCTCGACAGGCGCCGCCATTCCGCGGGCGGATAATCCCCCGATGCGAATCCGCTTTACCAAGATGCAGGGTGCCGGCAACGATTTCGTCGTGCTGGACGAGACGCGCGGCACGCTGGGCCTCACGGCCGCGCAGTACCGCTTCCTGGCCGACCGCCATTTCGGCGTCGGCGCCGACCAGATCCTCACGGTGCGGCCGCCCTCCCAGGGCGCGGCCGAGGGCGTCGATTTCCAGTACGTGATCCACAACGCCGACGGCGGCGAGGTGGAGCAGTGCGGCAACGGCGCGCGCTGCTTCATGCGCTTCGTGCGCGAGCACCACCTGACCGAGAAGGACACGGTGCGCGTCGAAACGCTGGCCGGCATCATCGAGCCGCGCATGGGCGAAGACGGCCGCGTCACGGTCGACATGGGGCCGCCCGTCTTCGAGCCCGCCCGCGTGCCCTTCGACACCGCCGGCCTCGATCCGCAGCCCGACGGCGCCTGGCACACCTGGCACCTGGCCCTCGGCACGCATGCCGACTCGGCCATCGTGTCGGTCGCGGTGCTGTCGATGGGCAACCCGCATGCGGTGCAGGTGGTCGACAACGTCGACACCGCGCCCGTGGCCCGGCAGGGCCCGCAGATCGAGCACCATCCGCGCTTTCCGCAGCGGGTGAATGCCGGCTTCATGCAGGTGGTCGACCGCACGCACGTCAGGCTGCGCGTGTTCGAGCGCGGCGCCGGCGAAACGCTGGCCTGCGGCACCGGCGCCTGCGCGGCGGTGGTGGCGGGCATCCGGCTCGGCCTGCTGGAGCGCCGGGTCGATGTGCAGACGCATGGCGGCGTGCTCACGATCGGCTGGGAAGGCGAGGGCCATCCGGTGCTCATGACCGGCCCGGCCACCACGGTTTTCGAGGGAGACATCGAGGTGCCCGAGCTGCCATGACCCACTTCAGAAACAACAAAGACGACGCCATGAACCCGATCACCGAAGACGACATCGCCAACTACCTGGCGAACACGCCCGACTTCTTCGAGCGGCACGCGCAGCTGCTGGCGCAGGTGCAGCTCACCAGCCCGCACGGCAACCGCGCCGTGAGCCTGCAGGAGCGCCAGGCCGAGATGCTGCGCGAGAAGATCAAGGCGCTGGAGCATCGCCTGATGGACATGGTGCGCCACGGCACCGAGAACGTGGTCATCGCCGACCGCCTGCAGCGCTGGACCAGCGGCCTGCTGACCACGCGCGATCCGCGCAGCCTGCCCTACCGCATCGCGGTCGACCTGCAGTCGCTGTTCCTGGTGCCGCAGACCGCCATCAAGGTGTGGGATTGCGGCGCCGACTACCTCAACGAAGCCTATGCGCAGTGGGTGAGCGACGACGTGAAGGCGCTGGCCACCTCGCTGACCTCGCCTTACTGCGGGCTCAACTCGGGCTTCGAGGCGGCCAACTGGCTGCCCGAGCCGGCCGGCGCGATGTCGATCGCGCTGATCCCGCTGCGGCCCGATGCCGAGTCGCCGGCCTTCGGCCTCCTGGTGCTGGCCTCGCCGGACGCGCAGCGCTTCAACGCCGAAATGGGCACCGACTTTCTCGAACGCATCGCGGAACTGGCCTCGGGCGCGCTGTCGCGGCTGCGGCCTTGAGCGGGCAGCGCCGGTCCTGGCGGGCCGCCGCGCGGCCCGTGCTGTGGACGGTGCTGCTGGCCGGACTGCTGGCCTACTTGGTCATTGCGGCCGTCATCTGGCGGCGCGCGGTCGAGGCACTTGCCAATCCGCCCGAGCGGCCGGCCGACGCCGCGCTGGTCCTGGGCAACCGCGCCTACCTCGATGGCAAGCCCAATCCCTGCCTGACGGGCAGGGTCGATGCCGCCATCGCGCTGGCCGATGCGGGCCTTGCGAAGAAGCTGGTGCTGTCGGGCGGCGTCGACAAGGAAGACGGCCGCATCGAGGCCGAGGTGATGCAGCGGCATGCGCGCGCCCAGGGCTACGCCGGGCCGCTGCTGCTGGAGCCGGCATCGACCTCGACCCGCCTGAACCTCGCCATGTCGCGTCCGCTGCTGCAGGCGGCGGGCGTTCACGGCGTGATCGTGGTGTCGGAGCCCTACCACCTGTGGCGCGTGGAGCGCCTGGTGCGGGCCAGCGGCTTCGACAGGGACTTCGATGTCCAGTACGCGGCGGCGAGCACGCGCTGCTGGCGCCGCTGGGGCATGGTTTTCAAGGGTGCGTTGCGCGAGCCTCTGGCTGTCGTGAACAATGCGTTCAATGGCTACCTCCACTGAGACGGCGGGGACCGGCTGGGTCGACAAGTACCTGGAGCATGTGCGCGTCGAGCGCCGGCTGGCGGCGCGCACGGTCGAGCTCTACGCCATCCACCTGCAGGCGCTCGCGGCCCATGCTGCGGACGCCGGGCTCTCGCTCGACCGCGTGCAGACCGCGCACATCCGGCGCTGGATGGCGCAGCTGCACGGTGCCGGGCGCGAGCCGCGCGGCATTGCGCTGGTGCTCTCGTGCTGGCGCAGCTTCTACCGCTGGCTCGGCAACGAGGGGCTGGTGGGTTTCAATCCCGTGAAGGACGTGCATGCGCCCAAGGCCGCGCGGCCGCTGCCCAAGGCGCTGGCGGTCGACGATGCGGTGCGGCTCGCCGAACTCTACGACCCCGAGGCCGACCCCTGGACCGAGGCGCGCGACAGCGCGATCGTCGAGGTGCTCTACGGCTGCGGCCTGCGCGTGAGCGAGCTCACCGGCCTCGATGCGCGCGCCAGCGGCACGGCCCGCGGCTGGGTCGATCTCGACGCGCTGGAAGCCAACGTGCTCGGCAAGGGCAGCAAGCGGCGCATCGTGCCGATCGGCAGCAAGGCGGCCGAGGCGCTGCGCGACTGGTTCGCGGTGCGCGGCGAATGTGCGGCGCTGTCGACGGCCGCGCTGCGCGACCCGGCGGGCGCGGCGGCGCTCTTCATCAGCAGCAAGGGCGTGCGCATGTCCTCGCAGGCGGTGTGGAAGCTGCTGCGCGAGCGCAGCCTCAAGGCCGGCCTTGCGGCGCCCGTGCACCCGCACATGCTGCGGCATTCGTTCGCGAGCCATGTGCTGCAGTCGAGCAGCGACCTGCGCGCGGTGCAGGAACTGCTGGGCCACGCCAACATCGCGACCACGCAGGTCTATACCCGGCTGGACTTCCAGCACCTGGCCAAGGTGTATGACGCGGCACACCCGCGCGCGCAGGCGCGCCCCGAAGGTGCGCGGGCCAAGCCAAAGAACGACGACAACAAGCCAACCAAATGAAAACCCTCCGCCTCAAGCCCGGCAAGGAGCGCTCGCTGCAGCGCCGCCATCCCTGGATCTTCGAATCCGCCATTGCACGCGGCGGTGCCGATTCGGGCGAGACGGTGCGCGTCGAATCCCATGACGGCGCCTTCCTGGCCTGGGCCGCCTTCAGCCCGGTGTCCAAGATCCGTGCGCGGGCCTGGAGCTTTGTCGAAACGCAGCGCATCGATGCCGCCTTCCTGGCGTCGGTGTGCGCCCGCGCGGTGGCGGCCAGGGCGCTTTTCGACCTGCAGAGCGACGGTGTCCGGCTGGTCCACGGCGAGGCTGATGGGCTGCCGGGCCTGATCGTCGACCGGTATGGCGACACGCTGGTGGCGCAGTTCCTGTCGGCCGGCGTCGAGCGCTGGAAGGCCGCGATTGCCGATGCGCTGCTCGCGGCGACCGGCCTGCACAAGCTCTACGAGCGCTCCGACGCCAGCGGCCGCGAACGCGAAGGCCTGAAGCCGGTCACCGGCTGGCTGCGCGGGGAGGGCGCCACCGAGATCACGATTCGCGAGCACGGCTGGAAGCTTTCGCTCGACATTGCGACTGGCCACAAGACCGGCTTCTACCTCGACCAGCGCGACAGCCGCCAGCGCTTTGCCGAACTGGCGCAGCATCGGCGCTTTCGGCGCGTGCTCAACTGCTTCTGCTACACCGGCGGCTTCACGGTGGCCGCGCTCGCGGGCCTGCGGGCGGCCGGCGCGGTGGAAGGCGCCGAACTGGTGTCGGTCGATTCGTCGCAGCCGGCGCTCGAGCGGGCTCGGGCGCACCTCGCGCTGAACGGCTTCGGCGCCGAGGGTTCGGGCCTGAAGGCGGAATTCCTGGACGCCAACGTCAACACCGTGCTGCGCGAATTCATCGAGCAGGGCCGAAGCTTCGATGCCATCGTGCTCGATCCGCCCAAGTTCGCGCCCACGGCCGCCCATGCCGAGCGCGCCGCCCGCGCCTACAAGGACATCAACCGCCTCGCGCTCAAGCTGCTGGAGCCCGGCGGCGTCCTGCTGACCTTTTCATGCTCGGGCGGCATCAGCGCCGATCTTTTCCACAAGATCGTGGCTTCGGCCGGCATCGACGCACAAGTGGATGGCTACATCAGCGAACGGCTGGGCGCGGCGCCCGACCACCCGATGACCATCGAGTTTCCCGAGGGCGAATACCTCAAGGGCCTGGTGGTGGTGAGAAAGCCTGCTTGACCCCGCGCCAACGCAACTGAGTGGCATTGGCTAAACTGCCGGCCCAATCCCTTTTCTTCCTGTTTTCCGTTTCCGGAGCACACCCATGGCCCTCATTCCCGCCACCATCCTCACCGGCTTCCTGGGCTCGGGCAAGACCACGCTGCTCAAGCGCATCCTGACCGAGGCCCACGGCCAGAAGATCGCGGTGATCGAGAACGAGTTCGGCGAAGAGAACATCGACAGCGACATCCTCGTGACCGAGTCGAAGGAGCAGATCGTGCAGATGAGCAACGGCTGCGTCTGCTGCACCATCCGCGAGGACCTGCGCGAGGCGCTGCAGCTGCTGGCCGCCAAGAAGCGCCAGGGCCTGCTCGACTTCGACCGCGTGGTGATCGAAACCACCGGCCTCGCAGATCCCGGCCCCGTGGCGCAGACCTTCTTCATGGACGACGAGATCGCCGAGAGCTACCTGCTCGACTCCATCCTGACGCTGGTCGACGCCAAGCATGCGCCGCAGCAGCTCAACGACCGCCAGGAGGCGCGCCGCCAGGTGGGCTTTGCCGACCAGATCTTCATCAGCAAGAGCGAGCTGGTGTCGGCCGAGGAGACCGAGGCGCTCATTCATCGCCTCAAGCACATGAACCCGCGCGCGCCGCAGCAGAAGGCCCATTTCGGCGACGTGCCGCTCAAGGACATCTTCGACCTGCGCGGCTTCAACCTCAACGCCAAGCTCGACATCGACCCCGACTTCCTCAAGGAAGACGAGCACGACCACCACGACCATGACCATGCGCATGGCGAGCATTGCGACCACCCCTCGCACCAGCACGAAGGCCACGGCCACCATCACCACACCGACGACGACGTCAAGAGCTTCGTCTACAAGGCCGACCGCCCCTTCGACCCGGCCAAGCTGGAAGACTTCCTGGGCGCCATCGTCAACATCTACGGTCCGCGCATGCTGCGCTACAAGGGCGTGCTGAACATGAAGGGCACCGAGCGCAAGGTGATCTTCCAGGGCGTGCACCAGCTGATGGGCAGCGACCTGGGCCCGGAGTGGGGCAAGGACGAAGCCCGCCAGAGCCGCATGGTATTCATCGGCATCGAGCTGCCGCGAGAGATCCTGGAGCAAGGCCTGGAGCAGTGCCTGGTCTGAGGCCCTGACTTGCTCCTTCCCCGCTGGGGGAAGGTGGGATGGGGGCGGGCCTCCGATCAGGCGCCGTGCTTTTTTCGGGGCTGCCGTGCCCCCCACCCCGGCCTTCCCCCGAAGGGGAGGGAGGAATTACCGGCCCGGCGTGCCCAGCGGCTTGCCGTTGAGCTTCAGGCCGCCTTCGGCGTATTCGATCTGCGCGGTGACGTCATCGCCCTCGCGCCTGACGAAGCCCTTTTGCTCGCCTTGCTCGACCAGCCCCGCCATCATTTCGGGCGGCGGCGTCTGGCCGCTCTCGGCGCCGGTGGCGGCCAGCTGTTCCAGCCATTGCATCGGCAGCCGCGCGCTGGCCTTGAGCACGCCGCGCTTCATGAGCAGTGCCATGCCGGGTGCCTGCAGGTCTTCGTCGGTCACGCCGGCCATGCCGGCCGTGTAGCTGATCTCGCCGCGCTTGCCGCCGATTTCGACCAGCAGCCTGTCGAGCCCGATCTCGGGGCTGTACTTGCCCATGGCCTTGAGGTCGGGCGCCAGCTGGTCGAACAGCACCTTCATCGCCGCCTGCGAGGCCTTGTTGCCGCCCTTGCCGCAGCCGTTCGCGGCGCTCGACTGCATCCAGGCATCGGCCAGCTTCTTGTAGCCGGCGGCGTGGATGCGGCGTCCGCCGCTGCTCATCTCGAACTTGTCGATCTTCGTCTCGCCGATCTTGCCGGTGCCCTTGACCGTACCGGTCGATGCGTAGAGCCCGTCTGCGATGGTGGCTTCGGCAAGCATGTCGATGTTCTGCAGCAGCACGGCCGGCAGGGCCTTGCCTTCGCCGCCCAGGCCCTTGGGGGCTGCGAATTCGAGGCTGTCGAGCCGGGCCTCGGTCTTGCCCGTGGCCAGGATCCAGCCCTCGCTCTTGTCCATGTCGGCCTTGCCGGCCAGCTTGCCCATCTTCAGCGTGGCGCCGGTGCGCGCATCGCTGACATCCAGCCCCGGCATCGTCAGGTCGTAGTGCACACGGGTCCGGGCGCCGTTCATCTCGATGCGGGCCTGCGCGCCCTGCCAGGCGAACCGGGCCTTGCCTTCCTCGGCCAGGCTGGCGGGCGCCACCGCCAGGTCGGTGGTGTAGGCGCCGTCGAACGACACCTTGGTGTGCGCCGTCAGGGGCTTGGCCTTGCCGAAGATCTGTTCGGCCTTGGCCTGGCCCTTCACGTCCAGCACCAGTTCGCTGTCGATGATGGCTGCCGCCAGCGTGCCACCGGCCAGCGGGCCGTGGCGGATGGTGTCGCGGAAGGTGATACGCACCGCCTTGAACGGCGTGGCGGCTTCTTCCGCTTCTTCTTCCTCATCCTCTTCCTCGCCGGGCTTGGCGGCAGGCACCTGCACCGCGGCGGCCGCATCGGCTGCGCAGCCGAGTTCGATCGTCACTGTGCTGACGGCACCGAAGAAGCCGCGTTCGTAGCTGCGCTCGACCACGCGCACCAGCGCAGTCTGCTTCGGCACCTCGTCCAGCGCGGCCTCGTAGCTGGACTTTACTTTCGAGCCGGCCAACCACGTGCCGCCACCATAGGCAAGTGCGATGGCCGCAGCCAGCACGCCCAGAACTGCTTTTTTGCTCAAGATTGATTTCTCTTTTGTATGAATGAGATCGACCCGCACCGCTCCCCCGGCGATTTCGGCAGGTCTTGCTACCCCCTCCGGCAGCGCCGGCGATGCTACCGGAGACAAGGGGGTTGCAGGCACATCACCCTTCGATTCGAGTTCTCTATACAATCGCGCGCCTGTTCCGGCAGCCACGCCTTCGCCCGATGGGGCGGGATGTGGCTGACGGTGCGGGGCGCCGCAGGTTCCTGGCGGGCTTTCGGGGGTATAACCCCGGGGTTCGTCACTGCGAGCACTCCGACGAGTGGAGCCCGCGCGGCTTGAAACCCGCCGTGGTTCCCTTGGGAGGAGACACCCAGTGAAAGCGCGTTCCAGTTCGTTCAAGGAGCCAGTCACCGTGAAGAAGCCCGCCGCCAAGGCCACGCCAGCAACCAAGCCCGCCGCCAAGAAAGCGGCGGCTGCAAAGCCGGCTGTACCCGCGGCAAAAAAGAGTTCTTCCGCTGCAAAGGCCCCGGACACGAAACCAAAAAGCGCTCCAAAGAAGCCAGCAACGCCGTCGGCCAAGGCCGCGACCGTTGCAAAGAAGCCCGTCAAGCCTGCAAAGTCTGCTGCGCCGCCGGTGGCATCCGCCCCGGACAGGAGCGCAACCAAAACTGCAGTTGCGGGTCAACCGCCATCCAAAACCGTCGGCCGCACTGCTGCCGTTCCTTCTGCCCCTCCGATCCCAATGAAAAAAACGGCTGCCGCCTCTTCTTCCGCCACGGCGACACCTTCGATGCCCGCTCAGACCGCTGCACCCGCCCCCGCGCGAGGTGGCCGCGTGTCCCGGCTGTCGCAGCTGACCGTACCTTCCATGCCGCAATCGGTGGCTTCCACCGCGGCCAAGTCCTCCTTCTCGCAGGCGCCTTCCAATGCACTGGTGCCGCCGCCTCCCGTCGCGGTGAAAAAAGACCCGAAGCTCGCCAACAACTGGAAAGCCAAGTCGGCTGCCGAGTTGACCGATGCCGAGGTGATCGCCATGCCCGACTCCGAGTACATGAATGAAAAGCAGATGGCGTTCTTCCGCCTGAAGCTGGTCGAACTCAAGCGCGGCATTCTCGAAAATGCCGGCGAAACCACCGAGCACCTGCGCGAAGACACCGTGGTGGTGCCCGATCCGGCCGACCGCGCCACCATCGAGGAAGAGCACGCGCTCGAGCTGCGCACGCGCGACCGCGAGCGCAAGCTGCTCAAGAAGATCGAGCAGTCGATCCAGCGCATCGATGCCGGCGACTACGGCTACTGCGACGAAACCGGCGAACCCATCGGCGTCGGCCGCCTGCTGGCGCGCCCCACCGCCACGCTGTCGCTCGAAGCGCAGCAGCGCCGCGAACTCAAGCAGAAGATGTTCGGGGACTGAACGAGCGGCCGAAGAAGAGAACCTGTTCGCCTCGAAACCTCGTCGATGCCAAAGGAAGAGTCGGGCCGCCTTTTTTCCAAGGTGGCAAAGTTCGTCCGCAATCCGCTCAAGGATTGGTCCGAGCTGAATTCGACTGCGGATTCCACGCTGCCCGAGCAGGCCTACAGCCGCGAAATGCTCAAGGAGATGATCGAGCGGCGCCAGCGCAACGATTTCGTTCGCCGGCGCGAGTTCGACATGCTGCGCAAGCTTCGCCAGCGCGAAGCCGCCGCCCACGCCTTCGAAGGAACGGTCACGCCGTCTTCCTTCAACCTGAACAGCACCACGGAAAAATCCGAGGGGCGCGCGCTCACGCTCAAGAAGATCGACGAGATCGAGGAGCAGATGTCGCAGCAGTGGTGGAAGGGCCGCGGCCCCAACGGCGAGGTGCTGTCCAATGCGCCGCCCGATGCCGGCGCCGAAACCCTGCCGCCGCCCGTCGACGCAGCCGAGCTGGCCAGCCTGCTTGCCGCGCCGGCCTACGGCTCCGCGCCGGCGCCTGCCGTCGTGCCGGCACCGGCCGTGGTTGCCGCGGCTGCGCCTGCCGCGCCCGCTGCGGGCGTTCCGGCGGCCAGCGGCACCTCGCTGCTGTCGGCACGGCTCGCGCGCGACGGCGCGCTCGAAGAAGCCGTGATCCGCTTCGCGCACGGCGACGATGCCGGCGCCGAGGCCATTCTTCTTCAGGCCCTGGCCTCCGAAAGCGCAGCGGCCGAGGGCGACCACGCCACCACCGAGCGCGACGACGCGCGTTGGCGCACGTTGTTCGACCTGTATCGCGCCACCGGCGATGCCGCCAGGTTTGCCGCGGCGCGCATGCGCTATGCACAGCGCATGAAGCGCATGGGACCGGACTGGGTCTCGCTCGACGAACTGGCGCGCAGCGTGAAGGCGGTGGCCGCCAGCGAACTCGCAGAACTGGCGCCGGCCGGCGCCGACTGGGCCAGCCCGGCACGCCTGGCGCGCGACGGCTTGATCCAGCTCACGCGGGCGCTGTCGCAGGCCGGCTCGGTCTGGACGCTCGACTGGCGCGCGCTGGTCGCCATCGAGGCCGACGCCGCTGCGCCGCTGCGCGTGCTGTTTGCACACTGGGCCGATTCGCCGGTCCAGCTGCGCTTCATCGGCGCCGCGAAATTGCTGGCCGTGCTGGCCGAGGCCACGCCCAACAACGAGCGCGGCACGCCGGACGTCTGGTGGCAGCTGCATCTGGCTGCACTGCGCATGATGAACATGCCCGACGACTTCGAGCTGGTGGCGCTCAACTACTGCATCACCTACGAGGTGTCGCCGCCGGCCTGGCAAGACCCCAAGGGCGCCTGCACTTCGGTGGCCGCACCGGCGGCAAGCCGTTCGAACTCCGTGTGGTCGCTGCTCTCGGTCAATGGCGAATCGGAGAGCTTTCCCACCACCGACACCGGCTTTGCCGCGCTGGCCGGCGATCTGCGCGGCGAGGCGCATTCGAGCCTGCAGCGTCTCGATACGGACCTGCGCAACACCACGGCGCCCGTCATCTCGTGCGCCGCGCTGCTGCGCATGGACCTGGCTGCCGCCGGCACGCTGCTTGGCTGGGTGCGGGCGCGCGACGCCCAGGGCGAGCGCGTGCAGTTCGTGGATGCCCATCGGCTGATCGCGGTGCTGTTCGACCTGGTCGGCATCGCCGACCATGCGACCGTGGCCCTGCGGAAGAACTAGGGCGCCCTGGCGCTGCGCACATTCGGTAGCAGCCGCGGGCTTGCATTGCCCTGCGGCATCCCCAGATGGCTTCGATGGAACAGTTTCACGGCACCACCATCGTGAGCGTGCGCCGCAAGACCCCCCAGGGCGACCAAGTCGCCATCGGCGGGGACGGGCAGGTCACTCTCGGCAATATCGTCATCAAGGGCACCGCGCGCAAGGTGCGGCGGCTCTATCACGGCAAGGTGCTCGCGGGCTTTGCCGGCGCCACGGCCGACGCCTTCACGCTCTTCGAGCGCTTCGAGGCCAAGCTCGAGAAGCACCAGGGGCACCTCACCCGCGCCGCCGTCGAGCTCACGAAAGACTGGCGCACCGACCGCGTGCTGCGCAAGCTCGAGGCCATGCTGGCCGTGGCCGATGCCACCACCTCGCTCATCATCACCGGCAATGGCGACGTGCTGGAACCCGAAGACGGCGTGATCGCCATCGGCTCCGGCGGCGCCTACGCCCAGTCCGCCGCCAAGGCGCTGATCGACAACACCGAGCTCACGGCCGAGCAGATCGTGCGCAAATCGCTGGCGATAGCCGGTGAAATCTGCATTTACACGAACATGAACCACACGGTGGAAGCGCTCTGACCATGTCCATGACCCCGCAGGAAATCGTCTCCGAGCTCGACAACCACATCGTCGGCCAGCCCGCCGCCAAGCGCGCCGTGGCCATTGCGCTGCGCAACCGCTGGCGCCGCCAGCAGGTCGAGGAGAAGCTGCGCACCGAGATCACGCCCAAGAACATCCTCATGATCGGCCCCACGGGCGTGGGCAAGACCGAGATCGCGCGCCGCCTTGCGCGCCTGGCGGATGCGCCCTTCATCAAGGTGGAAGCCACCAAGTTCACCGAGGTGGGCTATGTCGGCAAGGACGTCGACTCGATCATTCGCGACCTGGCCGAAATTGCCGTCAAGCAGACGCGCGAGGCCGAGAGCGCCAAGGTGCGCGCCCGTGCCGAGGACGCCGCCGAAGACCGCATCCTCGACGTGCTGCTGCCGCCCGCGCGCGGCGCCGACGGCGCAACGCCGGTGCTGGACGGCCCCAACCCCACCCGGCAGGCCTTCCGCAAGAAGCTGCGCGAGCACCAGCTCGACGACAAGGAAATCGAGCTTGACCTGGCCGAAGCCCGCGCGCCGCTCGAGATCATGGGCCCGGCCGGCATGGAGGAAATGACCGAGCAGCTGCGCGGCATGTTCGGCCAGCTCGGCGGCGGCAAGCGCAAGACGCGCAAGCTCAAGATTGCCGAGGCGATGCGTCTGCTGATCGACGAGGAAGCGGCCAAGCTCGTCAACGAGGACGAGATCCGCACGCAGGCCATCACCAACGCCGAGCAGAACGGCATCGTCTTCATCGACGAGATCGACAAGGTCGCCACGCGCAGCGAAGCCCAGGGCTCCGACGTGTCGCGCCAGGGCGTGCAGCGCGACCTGCTGCCGCTGGTCGAGGGCACGGCCGTGAGCACCAAGTACGGCGTGGTACGCACCGACCACATGCTCTTCATTGCGAGCGGCGCCTTCCACCTGAGCAAGCCGAGCGACCTGATCCCCGAGCTGCAGGGGCGCTTTCCGATCCGTGTCGAGCTGCAATCGCTCTCGGTGTCCGATTTCGAGAGCATCCTCACGCAGACCCGCGCCTCGCTCGTGAAGCAGTACCAGGCGCTGCTCGCCACCGAGGGCGTCACGCTCGAATTCACGCCCGACGGCGTGAACCGCCTGGCCACCATCGCGTACGAGGTCAACGAGCGCACCGAGAACATCGGCGCACGCCGTTTGTCGACCGTGATGGAGCGCCTGCTGGATGAGGTAAGCTTCGACGCGACCCGCATCGAGGGGCAGACCATCCGCATCGATGCCGCTTATGTCGACGAGCGCCTTGCGGCACTAAGTCACGACGAAGATCTTTCGCGCTTCATCCTCTGAAGCCGCTTTGCGGCCCCTGTAACGGCGGCCGCGCTTCACGCATCACATTCATTGCGTGAGCTAAGTGCTTAATTCTCAACGAAATTCGCCGATTTCCAGGTTTGGAAATCGGCGCTAAGTCGTTGATTCCATTACAAAAAATAGCACCAACGGCCAGTTGCGTCTGAAGTGTTTCCTGCTACAGTGCAAAAAAGTGCAGTTAAGTGGGAAAAAGTGCGGGTGGTGCCTCTTTCGGGTGCTGCGGCATTCCCAATACAGGGGTTCTGGTCGTGTTTCAAGGCGCTTCATCGCTCAGTCTGGATGCCAAGGGGCGGCTCTCCGTGCCGACCCGGCATCGCGACGTCCTGAGCGCCACGGCGGGCGGCCAGCTCACGATCACCAAGCATCCGCACGGCTGCCTCATGGTGTTCCCGCGTCCCGAGTGGGAGAAATTCAGGGAGCGCATCGCCGCGCTGCCGATGTCGGCACAGTGGTGGAAGCGCGTCTTCCTCGGCAACGCCATGGACGTGGAGATGGACGGCACCGGACGCATCCTGGTGTCGCCCGAACTGCGTGCCGCCACGGGCATCGTGCGCGACACGCTGCTCCTGGGCATGGGCAACCACTTCGAGCTCTGGGACAAGGCGACCTACGAGGCCAAGGAGGCCGAGGCCACCCAGGGCGAGATGCCGGATGTGTTTCAGGACTTCGCGTTCTGAGGACCGACGTGAACACTCCATGGACCCATACGACCGTGATGCTGAACGAAGCGGTGGAAGCCCTTCTTTCCGGCAGCACGGCAGCCACCGGCACCTACGTGGATGCGACCTTCGGGCGTGGAGGGCATGCGCGCGCGATCCTCGCGCGGCTGGCGCCGGAAGGCAGGCTGATCGCATTCGACAAGGATGCGGAAGCGGTGGCCGAAGCAGCGCGCATCTCGGATGCGCGTTTTTCCATCCGGCACCAGGGATTCCGTTCGCTGGGCGAATTGCCCGATGCCAGCGTGGCGGGCGTGCTGATGGACCTGGGCGTGAGTTCGCCGCAAATCGACAACCCGGTGCGCGGTTTCAGTTTTCGTTTCGACGGTCCGCTCGACATGCGCATGGACACCACGCGCGGCGAGAGCGTGGCCGATTGGCTGGCAACGGCCGAACTTCAGCAGATTGCAGAGGTGATCCGTGACTATGGCGAAGAACGGTTTGCTGTTCAGATTGCAAAGGCGATTGTTGCTCGCAGACAAGAACGGGGCGCAATTTCAACCACCACCGAACTGGCCGAGCTCGTGGCTGGCGCGGTCAAAACCCGCGAGCCGGGCCAGAACCCTGCAACGCGCACATTTCAGGCTTTTCGGATTTTCATCAACGCCGAGCTTGAAGAGCTGCAACAGGCGCTAGAGGCAAGTCTTTCCGTGCTGCAACCCGGAGGCCGGCTCGCGGTGATCAGCTTCCATTCGCTGGAAGACCGCATCGTGAAGCAGTTCATCGCCAGGCACTCGAAGGAGGTGTACGACCGCCGCGCGCCGTTCGCCGCCCCCAAGGCCATGAAGCTGCGCGCGCTCGAGCGCATCAAGCCCTCGGCCGAAGAGGTGAGCGGCAACCCGCGCTCGCGCAGCGCGATCCTGCGCGTGGCCGAGCGCACCGCCGAGTCTGTCTGACATGGCCCGCCTCAACCTGCTCCTGCTGCTCGCGGTGGTCGCCTCCGCGCTCTACCTCGTGCACACGCAGTACCTGTCGCGCCAGCTCTACACCGAGCTCGACCGCACCCAGCAGGAAGCCCGCCGGCTCGAGCTCGACCACGACCGGCTGCAGGTGGAGAAGCGCGCGCAGGCCACGCCATTGCGCGTGGAGAAGCTGGCCAAGGAGCAGCTGCAGATGCGCACCACCACGCCGGCCATCACGCAGTACGTGCGGCCCGACGGCACGGTGATCCCGGCCGTGGTGGCGCCGCCGCCGGCGCCGCCTGCGACGCCAGCGGCCAAACCCGTCGCGAGGACCCAGCGATGAGCGCCGCGCCGGGCCGTCCCAAGCAAGCTCGCTCCCGCTCGGCGGGAAGGCGCGCAGCGCCAAGGGTGCACCAATGAGCCGTCGCAGCGTCCGCTACACCACCAGTCCCTTGCTCGCGAGCAAGACGCCGGTCTGGCGCAGCAAGTTCATCGTCGCCGGCATCGCCTTCGGCTTCGTGGTGCTCGCGGGCCGGGCCGCCTACGTGCAGGTGTTCAACAACAGCTTCTTCCAGCGGCAGGGCGAAGTGCGCTTTGCGCGCACGCTCGAGCTGCCGGCCAACCGCGGGCGCATCCTCGACCGCAACGGCCTGATCCTGGCGTCCAGCGTGGTGGCGCCGAGCATCTGGGCCATTCCGGAAGACATCGAGCGCGACGACCCCGAGGTGCGGGCCAAGCTCAAGCAGGTGGCCAAGCTGCTCGAGATGCCGCAGAAGGACTTCGACAAGAAGCTCGAGGACGAGGACAAGACCTTCGTCTGGATCAAGCGCCAGGTCGACGAGCCGATCGCCAAGCAGATTGCCGCGCTCAACCTCAAGGGCATCTACCAGCGCAAGGAATACAAGCGCCAGTACCCCGAGGGCGAGGCCGCGGCGCACGTGGTGGGCTTCACCAACGTCGAGGACAACGGACAGGAAGGCATCGAGCTCTCTTTCAACAAGGAGCTGGCCGGCAAGGCCGGCTCGCGCCGCGTCATCAAGGACCGCCTGGGCCGCGTGGTCGAGGGCGTGGGCGAGCAGGTGCCGCCGGTCGACGGCAAGGACATCCAGCTCAGCGTCGACAGCAAGGTGCAGTTCTTCGCCTACCAGAAGCTGCGCGACGCGGTGACGGCGCGCAAGGCCAAGGCCGGCAGCGTGGTGGTGCTGGATGCGGTCACCGGCGAGGTGCTGGCGCTGGCCAACTATCCGAGCTACGTGCCCGACAAGCGGCAGAACCTCACGGGCGAGCAGCTGCGCAACCGCGCGCTTACCGACACCTTCGAGCCCGGCTCGACCATGAAGCCGATCACCGTGGCCATGGCGCTGGAGGCCGGCCGCGTGAAGCCCTCCACGCTGATCGAGACCTCGCCCGGCCGCTTCCAGCTGGGCGGCTTCACCATCAGCGACACGCACAACTACGGCACGCTCACGGTCGAGGGCGTGATCCAGAAGTCGAGCAACGTGGGTGCGCTCAAGATCGCCCAGAAGATGACCCCGCACGAGATGTGGGACACCTACACGGCGCTCGGCTACGGCCAGAAGCCGCAGATCCAGTTCCCCGGCGCGGTCACGGGGCGCCTGCGCCCGTGGAAGACCTGGAAGCCGGTCGAGCAGGCCACCATGGCCTATGGCTACGGCCTGTCGGCGTCGCTGTTCCAGATGGCGCATTCGTACACCGCCTTCGCGCACGACGGGGCCATCATTCCGGTCACCATCCTCAAGAGCACCGAGTCGCCCGTGGGCGTGCGGGTGTTCTCGCCGTCGAACGCGCTGGCCGTGCGCAAGATGCTGCAGATGGCGGCCGGCCCGGGCGGCACCGGCACGCGCGCGCAGACCATCGGCTACTCGGTCGGCGGCAAGTCAGGCACCGCCCACAAGCAGGTTGGCAAAGGTTACGCGAGCAACAAATATCGCGCCTGGTTCACCGGCATGGCACCGATCGAAAAGCCGCGCATCATCGTCGGCGTGATGATCGACGAGCCGAGCGATGGCCAGTATTTCGGCGGCGTGGCCGCCGCGCCCGTTTTCAGCGAGGTCGTGCAGCAGACCCTGCGCATGATGAACGTTCCGCCCGACCTCGCGGTCAAACCGCTGGTGGTGACGCAAGGCGTCGACGAGAGCTTCTGAGCATGCTGACACTCACTTCCCCCTCGCTCGCCGCGCTCTGGCTCAAGGAGCGCGTGCAGGGCGCGCTGCATGCGGACAGCCGGCCGGTGGGCGCGGGCGACGGCTTCATCGCCTGGCCCGGCGCGGCCACCGACGGGCGCAGGCACGTGGCTTCGGCACTGGCGCAGGGCGCTGCGGCCTGCCTGGTCGAGCACCAGGGCGTGGAGGCCTTCGGCTTCGATGGCGACGAGCGCATTGCAAGCTACCCGGGGCTCAAGGCCGCCACCGGTCCGATCGCATCGGCCTTCTACGACGACCCCTCGGCCGCGCTCGAAGTGCTGGCCGTGACCGGCACCAATGGCAAGACCTCCACCGCATGGTGGCTCGCCGAATCGCTCTCCGCGCTGGCCGTGCCCGGCGGCGTTCGCGCGCCGCGGCTCGACGGCAGCGCCGAGCGCGGCGTGCCTTCTCCCTGCGCGGTGATGGGCACGCTGGGCATCGGCGTGCCGCCGGAGCTCACCTACACAGGCCTCACCACGCCCGACCCGGTGATGATGCAGCGCGAACTGCGCGCGCTGGTGGAGCGCGGCTTCGGCGCCTGCGCCATCGAAGCCTCGTCGATCGGCATCGCCGAACGCCGGCTCGACGGCGCGCGCATCGCGGTGGCGGTGTTCACCAATTTCACGCAGGACCATCTCGACTACCACGGCAGCATGGAGGCCTACTGGCAGGCCAAGGCCGAGCTGTTCCGCTGGCCCGGCCTGCGCGCCGCGGTGATCAACATCGACGACGTGCACGGCGCCAGCCTGTGCGCGAACCTGCTCGAGGCCGGCATCGGCGCGCTCGACGTCTGGACCGTCTCGGCTGCCGGCGCGCCGGCGCGGCTCATGGCGCGCGACGTCGGCTACGACGCGCAGGGCCTGCGGTTCTCGGTGGCCGAGCACGACAACGACGCCGTGGAGCGCATGTCGACCGGCCTGATCGGCCAGTACAACGTGGCCAACCTGCTGGGCGTGCTCGGCACGCTGCGGGCGCTGGGGCTGTCGCTCGCGCAGGCCGTGGCGGCCTGCGCCGGGCTCACCAGCGTACCGGGCCGCATGGAGCGCGTGGGCGCGGCTGCCAATGCGCCGCTGGCCGTAGTCGACTACGCCCACACGCCCGACGCGCTCGACAAGGCACTGGCCGGCCTGCGCCCGCTCGCGCAGCAGCGCGGCGGCGCGCTCTGGTGCGTGTTCGGCTGCGGCGGCGACCGCGACCCGGTCAAGCGCCCGATGATGGCCGCGGTGGCCGAGCGCCAGGCCGACCGCGTGATCGTGACCAGCGACAACCCGCGCAGCGAGAACCCCGACGCGATCATCAGCCAGGTGCTGCTCGGCCTCGCGCGCCCCGAAGCGGCCCAGGTGCAGCCTGACCGCGCGGCCGCCATCGCCGACGCCATTGCGCAGGCCGCACCGCAGGACGTGGTGCTGCTCGCCGGCAAGGGCCATGAAGCCTGGCAGGAAATCGCCGGCCAGCGCATTCCGTTCTCGGACCGCATCCATGCGCTCGATGCACTCACCCGGCGAGGTGCCGCATGAGCCATTCGCCGATGATGTTCACGCTGGCCCAGGCGCAGCAATGGATTCCGGGCGCACGCCTGGTGGGCGACCCGGCAACCACCATTGCCCGCGTCCATACCGACACCCGCACGCTCGCCGAGGGCGACTTGTTCGTGGCGCTCAAGGGCGAACGCTTCGACGCCAACGAATTCCTGGCCGATGCCAAGGCGCGTGGCGCCGTCGCCGCCGTTGCGCACGGCGGCCTCGAGGCGGCCGGCCTGGCCGGCCTCGAGGTGCCCGATTCGCTGGCCGCGCTCGGCGCGCTCGGCGCCGGCTGGCGCGCGCAGTTCGATCTGCCGCTGATCGCCGTGACGGGCAGCAACGGCAAGACGACCGTCACGCAGATGATCGCGGCCGTGCTCGTGGCCTTCAGGGGCGATCGCGCACTCGCGACGGCCGGCAATTTCAACAACGAGATCGGCGTTCCGCTGACGCTGCTGCGCCTGCGCGCGAAGCACCAGCATGCGGTGGTCGAGCTGGGCATGAACCATCCGGGCGAGATCGCACGGCTGGCGGCCATCGCGCGTCCGACCGTCGCGCTGGTCAACAACGCGCAGCGCGAGCACCTGGAGTTCATGGCCACCGTGGAAGCCGTGGCGCTCGAGAACGGCGCGGTGTTTTCCTTCGTGCCGGAGGACGGCACCGCGGTGTTCCCGCACGGCGACGAATTCACGCCGCTGTGGAACGACATGGCGCACGACGGCGCCACGCGCCGCTGCATGACCTTCGGCGAGCAGGAAGACGCCGACATCTCGCTGGTGGCCGCCGAATGGCGGCAGGGCGCATGGCAAGCGCGCATCCGCACGCCGCTGGGCGACTTCGATGCGCAGCTGCACATCGCGGGCCGGCACAACGTCGTCAATGCGCTGGCAGCCACCGCGTGCGCGCTCGCCGCCGGCATTCCGCCCGAAGTCATTGCCCGCGGCCTCACGGCCTTCGCGCCGGTCAAGGGCCGCTCCAAGGCGAGCGCGGTGGTGCTGCCCGGCGGGCATTCGCTCACGCTGGTGGACGACAGCTACAACGCCAATCCCGATTCCGTGCGCGCGGCCATCGACGTGCTTGCGGCCTTGCCCGGCCCGCGCCTGCTGGTGCTCGGCGACATGGGCGAGGTCGGCAACCGCGCGCCCGAGTTCCATGCCGAGGTCGGCGACTGGGCGCGCCAGCGCGGCATCGAGGCCGTGTATGCGCTCGGCGCCGAAACCGCGCACAGCATCGCGGCCTTCAACGGCGGCGACAACGGCCGCCATTTCCCGGACATCGAGGCGCTCGTCGCCGCGGTGCTGGCGCGGCTGCCCCAGGTGGGGAGCGTGCTCGTCAAGGGTTCGCGCTTCATGAAGATGGAGCGCGTGGTGCAGGCGATCGAGCAATCACGACAACAACAAAAGGAGGCCGGTCATGACGCATGAGCCGCGCGACACCACATGCTGATGAGCCTGGCCCAATGGCTGCAGACACTTTCGCCCGAGTTCGGGTTCCTGCGCGTTTTCCAGTACCTCACGTTCCGTGCGCTGATGGCTGCGCTGACGGCGCTGGTCGTCGGCCTGGTGGCCGGCCCCTACGTGATCCGCCGGCTGGCCGCGCTCAAGATCGGCCAGCCGGTGCGCGGCTATGGCATGGAAACGCACTTGACCAAGAGCGGCACGCCCACCATGGGCGGCGTGCTGGTGCTGTTCGCCATCGCCTTCGCCACGCTGATGTGGTTCGACCCCTCCAACCGCTTCGTCTGGATCGTGCTGTGGGTCACGCTGGGCTTCGGCGCCATCGGCTGGGTCGACGACTGGCGCAAGGTGGTGCGCAAGGACCCGGAGGGCATGCGTTCGCGCGAGAAGTATTTCTGGCAGTCGGTGGTCGGCCTGATCGCGGGCTTCTACCTGCTCTTCAGCATCTCGGAAAGCTCGAACTGGCGCGTGCTGCAGCTGTTCTTCGCCTGGGTGCAGTCGGGCTTCGACCTCGACTTTCCGCCCAAGATCAACCTGCTGGTGCCCTTCTTCAAGGAAGTGAGCTATCCGCTCGGCGGCATCGGCTTCGTGATCCTGACCTATCTGGTGATCGTGGGCGCGAGCAACGCGGTCAACCTGACCGACGGCCTGGACGGCCTGGCGATCATGCCGGTGGTGATGGTGGGCTCGGCGCTGGGCGTGTTCGCCTACGTCACGGGCAGCGCGGTGTATTCCAAGTACCTGCTGTTCCCCAACATCCCGGGCTCGGGCGAACTGCTGGTGTTCTGCTCGGCCATGGCCGGCGCGGGCCTCGCGTTCCTCTGGTTCAACACCCATCCGGCGCAGGTCTTCATGGGCGACGTGGGCGCGCTGGCGCTCGGCGGCGCACTGGGCACCATCGCGGTCATCGTGCGCCAGGAGATTGTGTTCTTCATCATGGGCGGCATCTTCGTGGTCGAGGCGATCTCGGTGATGGCGCAGGTCATGTACTTCAAGTACACCAAGAAGCGCTACGGCGAGGGCCGCCGCGTGCTCAAGATGGCGCCGCTGCACCACCACTTCGAGAAGAGCGGATGGCGCGAGACGCAGGTCGTGGTGCGCTTCTGGATCATCACGATGCTGCTGTGCCTCGTGGGCCTGTCGACGCTGAAGCTGCGGTGAAAAGAAGAGAAATCACATGCGGCACCTGAAAGACCTCCCCGTATTGATCCTCGGCCTCGGTGCGTCCGGGCTGGCGATGGCGCGCTGGTGCGCGCGCCACGGCGCGGCCGTCACGGTGGCCGATACGCGGGAGGCGCCGGCGCTGCTTGCGACGCTTCGGGCGGAATGGCCCGAGGTCGCGTTCATCGGCGGGCCGTTCTCGGCCGCGCTGGTCGAAGGCACACCGATCTGTGCCGTGTACCGCTCGCCGGGGCTGTCCCCCGCGACCATTGCACCGGTCGTCGATGCGGCGCGGGCCGTGGGGCTCGCGGTCGGCGGCGAACTGGATCTGTTTGCACGCGCGCTGCTGGACCTGCGGACCGTCGAGCTGCCCGCGGTCGAAGCGGCAGCTGAAGTGCCGGAAGACGAGCCTGTGGTGGAGGTGCCGGCGGAGCCCGTCGCAGAACTCGAGGCGCAGGGCGAATTGCCACTCGCTGGCGAACCGGCGGAAGCTGTGGCGGCCCCGGCACCGCAAGAGCCGGCAACGCCCGAGATGCCGGAAGCGGCAGAGCCCGCTGCCGATGCGGCAGAAGCCGAACCCGCACCGCCCACCGCGCAGGCCGAAGCCATGCCGCGCGACCCGTCGCTGAGCGTTCCCGCCGCGCCGCCGCCCGAAGAAGAGCAACAGCCGGCGCAGGAAGAGGCGCCGGCAGCCGAGGCGCAAGAAGCCCCCGCGCCGGCACCCGCACCGGCCTCCGCCACCGTGTCGCGCCTGCCGACCCCCGGCCAGCCCTACGTCCCCACGGCCGCCAGGGAGGCCGCCGAGTTCGTCGCGAAGATCGCCGAACTCTCCGCCACCAACCCGGCCTCCGCCGCGGTCGAGGAAGAAGACACGCCGCAGCTCAAGCTGGTGCCGATCGAGGAGCCGCCGGCGCCCAAGGGCTACACGCCCGCGGTGCTCGCCGTCACCGGCACCAACGGCAAGACCACCGTCACCGCGCTCACCGGCCAGCTGGTCGAGCGCGCGGGCAAGAGCGTGGCCGTGGCCGGCAACATCGGGCCGACGCTGCTCGACACCCTGGCCGCGCACATCGATGCCGAGACGCTGCCCGACGTCTGGGTGCTCGAACTCTCGAGCTTCCAGCTGGACGGCGTGCAGGGCTTCGAGCCGACCGCCGCCACGGTGCTCAACCTCACGCAGGACCATCTCGACTGGCATGGCGACATGCCGCATTACGCCGCGGCCAAGGCGCGCATCTTCGGCACGCAGGGGCTCATGGTGCTCAACCGCGACGATCCCGGCGTGATGGCCATGCTGCCTGCGCCCGTCAAGGTGAAGCTGCAGCGCCCGCAGGTTCGTGCCCATGTCACCTTCGGCGCCTCGATGCCGCAGCGCCCCGGCGACTACGGCATCGAACGCGTCAACGGCATGGCGGCTGGTGCGCGCACTCGAAGCCGACGAGACGCAGAAGCGCAAGCGCGGCGCGGTGGTCGAGGAAGAAATCTTCCTGCAGCGCCTGCTGCCCGCCGACGTGCTGCGCATCCGCGGCCGCCACAACGCGATGAACGCACTGGCGGCGCTCGCGCTGGCCAGCGCCGCCGGCTGCCCGCTCGGCCCCATGCTTTATGGCCTGCGCGAATACCGCGGCGAGCCGCACCGCGTGGAGCCGATCGCCATCGTCGACGAGGTCGAGTACTTCGACGACAGCAAGGGCACCAACGTCGGTGCAACGGTCGCCGCGCTCAACGGCCTGGGCGAAGACCGGCGCGTGGTCGTGATCCTCGGCGGCGAGGGCAAGGGCCAGGACTTCGAACCGCTGGCCGGGCCCGTGGCGCAGTACGCGCGCGCCGTGGTGCTCATCGGCCGCGATGCGCCGCTGATCGAGCAGGCGCTGGCCGCCACCGGTGCTTCGCTGATGCACGCGGGCTCGATGCAGGAGGCCGTCAAGCTGGCCGCCGCGCGCGCCAACCCCGGCGATGCCGTGCTGCTGTCACCGGCCTGTGCGAGCTTCGACATGTTCAAGGACTACGAGCACCGCGCGGCCGTGTTCCGCGAGGCCGTGCAGGCGCTTGCGGACGACCCGCGCGAGGCGGCCCCGTCGTCGAACGATGCCGACTTTTCTTCGGGAGACCCGGTTTGAACACCACGGCCGCCGGCGCCACGCCCAATGCAAAGACCAGCCGGTTCGGCGGCTGGTTCCGGCGCGCGCGCAGCGGCATCGACTCGCTGCCGGTGCACCTGCCGGTGCGGCTGGGCGGCGCCGGCGTCACGCAGACCAAGGCCGCGCCGATGCGCGTGCTGGGCTTCGACCAGGCGCTGGTCTGGGTCACCGTGGCGCTGCTCACCTGGGGCCTGGTGATGGTCTATTCGGCCTCCATCGCGCTGCCGGACAACCCGCGCTTCGCGCGTGCGGGCTACAGCGCGTCGTTCTTCCTCACGCGGCACGCGGCCTCGGTGGTGTTCGCGTTCATCGCGGCGCTGCTGGCCTTCCAGATTCCCATGAAGACCTGGGAGCGCGCCGCGCCCTGGCTCTTCGTGGCCTCGCTGCTGCTGCTGGTGGCGGTGCTCATCCCGCACATCGGCATCAACGTCAATGGCGCGCGGCGCTGGCTGCCGCTGGGCTTCATGCGCTTCCAGCCGTCCGAGCTCGCCAAGCTCGCGATGGTGCTCTATGCCGCCAGCTACATGGTGCGCAAGATGGAGATCAAGGAACGCTTCTTCCGCGCCGTGCTGCCGATGGGCGTGGCGGTGGTGGTGGTCGGCATGCTGGTGATGGCCGAACCCGACATGGGTGCATTCATGGTGATTGCCGTGATTGCCATGGGCATCCTGTTCCTGGGCGGCGTGAACGCGCGCATGTTCTTCGTGATCGCGGCGCTGGTGGTGGTGGCCTTCGGCACCATCGTGGCCACCAGCTCGTGGCGCCGCGAGCGCATCTTCGCGTACCTCGATCCATGGAGCGAGGAGCACGCGCTGGGCAAGGGCTACCAGCTGTCGCACTCGCTGATCGCCATCGGCCGCGGCGAGGTCTTCGGCGTCGGCCTGGGCGGCAGCGTCGAGAAGCTGCACTGGCTGCCCGAGGCACACACCGACTTCCTGCTCGCGGTGATCGGCGAGGAGTTCGGCCTGGTCGGCGTGCTGCTGATCATCGGCCTGTTCCTCTGGCTGACGCGCCGCGTCATGCACATCGGCCGCCAGGCGATCGCGCTCGACCGCGTGTTCTCGGGCCTCGTGGCGCAGGGCGTGGGCGTGTGGATCGGCTTCCAGGCCTTCATCAACATGGGCGTGAACCTCGGCGCACTGCCAACCAAGGGGCTCACCTTGCCGCTGATGAGCTTCGGCGGCTCGGCCATCCTGATGAACCTGGTGGCGCTCGCTGTCGTGCTGCGCATCGACTACGAGAACCGCGTGTTGATGCGGGGGGGACGCATATGACCGGCCGCACCGCACTCGTCATGGCCGGCGGCACCGGCGGCCACATCTTCCCGGGGCTCGCGGTGGCCGAGGCGCTGCGCGAGCGCGGCTGGCGCGTGCACTGGCTGGGCGCGCCCGGCAGCATGGAAGAAAAGCTCGTGCCGCCGCGCGGCTTTGCCTTCGAGCCGGTGCAGTTCGGCGGCGTGCGCGGCAAGGGGCCGCTCACGCTGTTCCTGCTGCCGCTGCGGCTTCTGCGCGCGTTCTGGCAGAGCATCGGCGTGGTGCGCCGCGTGCAGCCCCACGTCGTCGTCGGCCTGGGCGGCTACATCACCTTTCCGGGCGGAATGATGAGCGTGCTGCTCAACAAGCCGCTGGTGCTGCATGAGCAGAACTCGGTGGCCGGCCTTGCCAACAAGGTGCTGGCGGGTGTGGCCGACCGCGTGTTCACGGCCTTCCCCAACGTGCTGAAGAAGGCGCAGTGGGTGGGCAACCCGCTGCGCGCGGCGTTCACCTCGCAACCCGAGCCGGCCGTGCGCTTCGCAGGCCGCAGCGGACCGCTGCGGCTCCTGGTGGTGGGCGGCAGCCTGGGGGCCAAGGCGCTCAACGCCGTGGTGCCGCAGGCGCTGGCGCGCATCGCGCCGGCCACGCGCCCGCGGGTGCTGCACCAGAGCGGCGCCAAACAGATCGACGAGCTGCGCGCCAACTACGCGGCAGCCGGCGTGGAGGGCGAACTCACGCCCTTCATCGAAGACACCGCGCAGGCCTATGCCGACGCCGACATCATCGTCGCGCGCGCCGGGGCCAGCACCGTGACAGAAATCGCGGCCGTCGGCGCAGCAGCGCTGTTCGTGCCTTTTCCCTCGGCGGTCGACGACCACCAGACCACCAACGCGCGCTTCCTCGTCGACGCGGGCGGCGGATGGCTGGTGCAGCAGGCCGACCTCACTCCTGAATTGCTGGCTGATTTGCTACAGAAAACCGAGCGCACCGCGCTGATCGACAAGGCCACCAGGGCCAAAACCATGCAGAAGACCGAAGCCGTCGAGGCCGTCGTCCGCGCCTGCGAGGAGCTTGCCAGATGAAGCACGCGATCCGTCACATCCATTTCGTGGGCATCGGCGGCTCGGGCATGAGCGGCATCGCCGAGGTGCTGTTCAACCTGGGCTACCGCATCACCGGCTCCGACCTGGCCGACAGCGCCACCTTGCGCCGGCTCGCGGGCCTGGGCATCGGCACCTTCGTGGGCCATGCCGCTGCGCACATCGACGGCGCGGATGCGGTCGTCACTTCCACCGCGGTGCAGTCGGACAACCCCGAGGTGCTGGCCGCGCGCGAGAAGCGCATTCCCGTGGTGCCGCGTGCGCTGATGCTGGCCGAACTGATGCGGCTCAAGCAGGGCATCGCGATCGCGGGCACGCACGGCAAGACCACCACCACCAGCCTGGTGGCGAGCGTGCTCGATGCGGCCGGGCTCGATCCCACCTTCGTGATCGGCGGGCGCCTGAACAGCGCCGGCGCCAACGCGCAGCTCGGCAGCGGCGACTACATCGTGGTGGAAGCCGACGAGTCGGACGCCTCGTTCCTGAACCTGCTGCCCGTGATGGCAGTGGTCACGAACATCGATGCCGACCACATGGAAACCTACGGGCACGACTTCGCAAAGCTCAAGAAGGCTTTTGTCGACTTCCTGCACCGCATGCCGTTCTATGGCGTGGCCATCCTGTGCACCGACGATCCGGCGGTGCGCGACATCGTGGCCGAAGTCACCTGCCCGGTGACGAGCTACGGCTTCGGCGAGGAAGCCCAGGTGCGCGCGATCGACGTACGCGCGGTGGGCGGCCAGATGCATTTCACGGCCCAGCGGCGCAACGGCGTCACGCTGCCCGACCTGCCGATCGTGCTGAACCTGCCGGGCGAGCACAACGTGCGCAACGCGCTTTCGGTGATCGCGGTGGCGGTGGAGCTCGGCATTCCCGACGAAGCGGTGCAGCGCGGCCTGGCCGGCTTCAAGGGCGTGGGCCGACGCTTCCAGAGCTTTGGCGAGGTGGCCGCGCAGGGCGAGCCGGCCGGCAGCTTCACCGTGATCGACGACTACGGCCATCACCCGGTCGAGATGGCCGCGACCATTGCCGCCGCGCGCGGCGCGTTCCCGGGGCGCCGGCTGGTGCTGGCCTTCCAGCCGCACCGCTACACCCGCACGCGCGACTGCTTCGAGGACTTCGTCAAGGTCATCGGCAATGCCGACGCGGTGCTGCTGGGCGAGGTCTATGCCGCGGGGGAGCCGCCCATCGTGGCGGCGGACGGCCGCACGCTGGCGCGCGCCCTGCGCGTGGCCGGCAAGGTGGAGCCGGTGTTCGTCGACGACATCGGCGCCATGCCGCAGGCCATCCTGGACAACGCGCGCGCCGGCGACGTGGTGCTTTGCATGGGTGCGGGCTCCATTGGCGCCGTGCCGGGCAAGGTGGTTGAAATTGCAGCCGCGGCATCGCTGCCGCCAACAACGCGCAGCAGGCGCAAGGGGGAGGCAGCATGAGCCTTCAGGATCCAAAACAGTTCGGCAAGGTGGCCGTGCTGTTCGGCGGAAGCTCCGCCGAGCGCGAAATCTCGCTCCTTTCCGGCAATGGCGTGCTCGGGGCGCTGCGCTCGCGCGGTGTCGACGCGCATGCCTTCGATCCCGCCGAGCGCGACCTGGTCGAGCTGCGGCGCGAGGGTTTCGCGCGCTGCTTCATCGCGCTGCACGGCCGGCACGGCGAGGACGGCACGGTGCAGGGCGCGCTCGAGCTGCTCGGCATTCCCTACACCGGCTCGGGCGTGATGGCTTCGAGCGTGGCCATGGACAAAGTCATGACCAAGCGCATCTGGCAGGCCGACGGGCTGCCGACGCCCAGGTACGTGCGCCTGGCCTTCGACCAGCAAAGCCGCGAGCAGATCCGCGCCGTGCCCGACGTGCTCGGGCTGCCGCTCATCGTGAAGCCGCCGCGCGAGGGCTCGTCGATCGGCGTGACCAAGGTCGAAGGCTACTCGCAGATGCAGGATGCCGTGGCGCTGTCGGCGAAGTACGACGCCGACGTGCTGTGCGAGGAGTTCATCGAAGGCGAGGAAGTGACCTGCGCCGTGCTCGGCAGCGGCCTCGACGCCCGTGCGCTGCCCGTGGTGCGCATTGCCGCGCCCGAAGGCGCCTACGACTACCAGAACAAGTACTTCACCGACGACGTGAAGTACCACTGCCCGAGCGGCCTGCCCGAAGCCGAGGAGCACGAGATCCAGCGCATCACGCTGGCCGCGTACCACACACTCGGCTGCCGCGGCTGGGGCCGCGCCGACGTGATGATTCGCGCGAGCGACCGCAAGCCTTTCCTGCTCGAGATGAACACCTCGCCCGGCATGACCAGCCATTCGCTGGTGCCCATGTCGGCGCGCGCATCGGGCATCGCCTACGAAGACCTGTGCCTGCGCGTGCTGGCCTCGGCTTCGCTGGATGCCGCGGGGGGAGCGCAATAGCCATGGCCGACAGCATTCCCGTGCCCTTCGACGTCAAGCTCATGAACATCGTCTCGAACCTGGCGTTCGTGGTGGTGGCGCTCATGCTGCTGGCGGCGGGCGCATGGTGGGTGCTGCGCCAGCCGTTCTTTCCGATCGGCGGCATCAAGGTCGATGGCGACGTGACGCACAACAACGCCGTGACGCTGCGCGCCAACGTCGCGCCGCAGCTCGCGGGCAACTTCTTCACCGTCGACCTGGCACGTGCGAGAACCGCCTTCGAGTCGGTGCCCTGGGTGCGCAAGGCGGTGGTGCGGCGCGAGTTCCCGAACAAGCTGCGCGTGACGCTGACCGAGCAGGTGCCGGTGGCCAACTGGGGCGACGAGGCCGGCTCGAAGCTGATCAACGGCTTTGGCGAGGTGTTCGAAGCCAACGTGGCCGAGGTGGACGACCGGCTGCCGCGGCTCGACGGTCCCATCGAGCAGGCCGGGCAGGTGCTTGGCATGTACCGCGTGATTGCGCCGCTGTTCCCGCCCTACGACTTCAGCGTGGAAGAACTCACGCTGTCGAGCCGGGGCAGCTGGAAGGCGGTGCTGGACACCGGCGCCGAGATCGAGCTGGGCCGCGGCCAGGCCGAGGAGGTGACGGCCCGCACGCAGCGTTTCCTGAAGACCGTGACCCAGGTCGCGGGCCAGTACCGCCGCACCGCGGCGGACGTCGAGGGGGCCGACCTGCGGCACAACGACGCCTATGCGCTGCGTCTTCGCGGCGTCACCACGGTCGTTGCCGACCCCAAGACGAAGAAGAAATAGATAGCGAATACCGAGGACATTCAATGCCCAAAGAATACAAAGACCTGGTTGTCGGACTCGACATCGGAACCGCCAAGGTGATGGTGGTGGTGGCCGAGGTGCTGCCCGGCGGCGAACTCAAGCTGGCGGGGCTCGGCATCGCGCCGAGCAACGGCCTCAAGCGAGGCGTGGTGGTGAACATCGACGCCACGGTGCAGAGCATCCAGCAGGCCTTGAAGGAGGCCGAGCTGATGGCCGACTGCAAGATCAGCCGCGTCTACACCGGCATCACCGGCAGCCACATCCGCGGCATCAATTCGAGCGGCATGGTGGCGGTGAAGGACAAGGAGGTCACGCCCGCCGACGTGGCCCGCGTGGTGGAAACCGCGCGCGCCATCAACATCTCGAGCGACCAGCGCCTGCTGCTGGTGGAGCCGCAGGAATTCGTGATCGACGGCCAGGACGTGAAGGAGCCGATCGGCATGAGCGGCATGCGGCTCGAGGCCAAGGTGCACATCGTGACCGGCGCGCAGAGCGCGGCCGAGAACATCATCAAGTGCGTGCGCCGCTGCGGCCTCGAGGTCGACCAGCTGATGCTCAATCCGCTGGCCTCCAGCCAGGCGGTGCTGACCGAGGACGAGCGCGAGCTCGGCGTGGTGCTGGTGGACATCGGCGCGGGCACCACCGACGTGGCCATCTTCACCAACGGCGCGATCCGCCACACGGCGGTGATCCCGATCGCGGGCGACCTGATCACCAGCGACATCGCGATGGCGCTGCGCACGCCCACCAAGGACGCGGAAGACATCAAGGTCGAAAACGGCTATGCCAAGCAGCTGCTGGCCGACCCCGACACGCAGGTGGAAGTGCCGGGCCTGGGCGACCGCGGTCCGCGCATGCTGAGCAAGCAGGCGCTGGCCGGCGTGATCGAGCCGCGCATCGAGGAGATCTTCTCGCTGGTGCAGCAGGTGGTGCGCGAGTCGGGCTACGAAGAGGTGCTGTCCTCGGGCGTGGTGCTCACGGGCGGCAGCGCGGTGATGCCCGGCATGGTCGAGCTCGGCGAGGACATCTTCCTGAAGCCGGTGCGGCGCGGCATTCCGAAGTATTCGAGCGCGCTCTCCGACATGGTGGCGCAGCCGCGCGCCGCCACCGTGATGGGCCTGCTCGAGGAAGCACGCTTCGCACGCATGCGCGGCTTCAAGGTCGCGCAGAAGAACGGATCCGTAAAGACTGCGTTCGGGCGTTTCAAGGACTTCATCGTGGGGAACTTCTGACCATGAACCACTCCCCACTCTGGCTCGCACGCGGCGGTCCGCCCTTGCATTTCAACGAGCGATGGCGGCGCACGGGTCCACCGCCGCGACGACAGCTTCGTTGAACTCGTCAAGACACCAGAAAAATTCATAGATACACAACGGCAACTGCAAATTCAAGGAGTTAGAAATGACCATCGAAATGATCGAAGTCGAAGAATTCAACCAAGGCACCCAGATCAAGGTGATCGGCGTCGGCGGCGGCGGCGGCAATGCCGTCGCGCACATGATGGAGCGCGGCGTGCAGGGCGTGCAGTTCGTCTGCGCCAACACCGACGCGCAGGCGCTCCAGCGCAGCAACGCGCACAAGATCATCCAGCTGGGCACCAGCGGACTGGGCGCGGGCAGCAAGCCCGACAAGGGCCGTGACGCGGCCGAAGCCGCGGTGGACGACATCCGCGCGGCCATCGACGGCGCGCACATGCTTTTCATCACGGCCGGCATGGGCGGCGGCACCGGTACCGGCGCCGCACCGGTGATCGCGCGCGTGGCCAAGGAGATGGGCATCCTCACCGTGGGCGTGGTGACCAAGCCCTTCGACTGGGAAGGCGGCCGCCGCATGACCAACGCCGACGCCGGCCTGGCCGAGCTCGAGGCCAACGTCGACTCGCTGATCGTGGTGCTCAACGAGAAGCTGCTCGACGTGCTGGGCGAGGACATCACCCAGGACGAAGCCTTCGCGCATGCCAACGACGTGCTCAAGAACGCGGTGGGCGGCATCTCGGAAATCATCAACGAGTACGGCGGCGTGAACGTCGACTTCGAAGACGTGCGCACCGTGATGGGCGAGCCCGGCAAGGCCATGATGGGCACGGCCGCTGCTGCCGGCCCGGACCGCGCGCGCATTGCCGCCGAACAGGCCGTGGCCTGCCCGCTGCTCGAAGGCATCGACCTCTCGGGCGCCAAGGGCGTGCTGGTGCTGGTGACCGCATCGAAGGGTTCGCTGAAGCTCAACGAGTCGAAGCTCGCGATGAACACCATCCGCGCCTACGCCTCGCCCGATGCGCACGTGATCTATGGCGCGGCCTACGACGAGAGCCTGGGCGACCAGATGCGCGTGACGGTGGTCGCCACCGGCCTGTCGCGCGCCGATGCGCGCCGCCAGGCACCGACGCTCGAAGTGATCCGCACCGGCACCGACAACATCCCGTTCAACGTGCCCACGCTCGGCGCCGGCCATGCGGGCCACGCCGGCCACGGCGGCGGCAACCAGCCGAACTACGACGGCATGGCCGTTCCCAGCGTGTGGCGCACGAACCGCACCATGGCCGCGGCCAAGGTGGACGCGCTGTCGTCGGGCGGCATGGACGATTTCGAGATCCCGGCATTCCTGCGCCGTCAGGCTGATTGACGGCAAGGCAACCGAACGCAGAGGGCACGAAGGTTCGCAAGGGGTACGGGGAAGACCTGAAAGGGACTTCTGCCGGCTCTAGGCGCTGCGTCCGCTTCGTGCCCTTTGCGTCCATCGCCGGTCGGTGGGCATAGAACCCATGTCTATCGCTGCCATAGCGAGGGGAATAGCGCGGCACGGGCGCCGCGCGCCTAAAATCTTCGGCGTGCTGCAACAACGAACCCTCAAGTCGATCAGCCGCGCCGTGGGCGTGGGGCTTCACAGCGGCCAGCGCGTGGAACTCACGCTGCGCCCCGCTCCGGTGGACACCGGCATCGTGTTCCGGCGCGTCGACCTGCCCGAGCCGGTCGACATCCGCATGACCGCCGAAGCGGTGACCGACACGCGCCTGGCCTCCACCGTCTCGACCGGCGGCGCCAAGGTGCAGACGGTCGAGCACCTGATGTCGGCCTGCGCCGGCCTCGGGATCGACAACCTCTACATCGACATCACGGCCGACGAAGTGCCGATCCTCGACGGGTCGGCCTCGTCCTTCGTGTTCCTGCTGCAAAGCGCGGGCATCGAGCTGCAGAAGGCGCCGCGCCGCTTCATCCGCGTGACGCGCAAGGTCGAGGTGCGCGAGGGCGAGGGCGCCAACGAGAAGTGGGCGAGCCTGGAGCCCTACCACGGCTACAAGCTGAGCTTCGAGATCGACTTCGACCACCGCGTGGTCAATTCCACCGGCCAGCGCGTGGAGTTCGACCTCGGCACCGACTCCTACAGCCGCGACATCGCACGCGCGCGCACCTTCGGCTTCACCAAGGAAGTGGAATACATGCGCAGCAAGGGCCTGGCGCTCGGCGGCGGCCTGGACAACGCCATCGTGATGGACGACACCAAGGTGCTCAATGCCGGGGGCCTGCGCTACGACGACGAGTTCGTGAAGCACAAGATCCTCGACGCCATGGGCGACCTCTACATCATCGGCAAGCCGCTGCTCGCGGCCTACACCGCGTTCCGCTCGGGCCATGCGCTCAACAACAAGCTGCTGCGCGAACTGCTGGCCCACAGCGACGCCTACGAGGTCGTCACCTTCGAAGACGAAAAGCGCGCACCGCGCGGCTTCGGCGAAGTGGCGCGGGCCTGGTAGGCCGCGTTCGCAATGCTTCTCTTCCGCTGGGCCATCCTGCTGCTTCTGCTGGTGGCGGGCGTGTCGTTTGCGTTCTATGCGGGCACGGGCCAGGCCAAGTACCGGCGCTTCGGCTGGATCGTGCTCAAGTGGACGCTGCTTGCGGCCTTCGGCTTCTTCGCGGTGCTGATTGCCGAACGCGTGGTGTGATCTGGCTCGTCCCCAGGCTGCGCGGCACTTCGTGGCCGGTGATCGATCTCAGTCGGCCAGGGTCTGCAACGCCTGCACCTGCTGCGCCAGCAGCGGCCCCCTGCGGTGCGCGGGCACCAGCAGCATGAGCGTGTCGCCCAGTGCCTTCGGCCGTCCCCAGGGCGCATGCAGCCTGCCTTGCGCGAGCAGCGGCGCCACCAGCCGCTCGCGGCCCATCAGCACGCCTTCGCCGTCGAGCGCCGCCTGCAGCGCGAGGCTGTAGAGCGAGAAGTCCGGGCCGGCGGCCAGCGCATCGGCCTCGGCTGCGTTGATACCGGGACGCACGGCCTGCAGCCAGCGCGCCCAGTCGTCGTGCCACACGGTGTCGTGCAGTCCGCCGCAGCGGGCCAGTACATCGACCAGGTCGTCGAGCGCGCGCGGGCGCCCGCTTGGCAGCGCCTGCTGGAGGCGCGGGCTGCACACCGGCACCAGCCGGTCGCGCGCGAGCGCCATGCCTTGCGCGCCGACGGCGGTTTCGATGCGATCGCCGGCACGTGCATAGAAGAGGCCGAGGTCGAAGGGTTCGCGCCGGAAGTTCGGCGGCTGCTCGAGCGCCGTCACGGACACCTGCACGCCGGGCAGCGCCGCCTTCAGCCGCGAAAGCCGCGGCGACAGCCACAGCTGCGCCATCGCCGGCAGGGCCGCGACCTGCAGCGTGCTGCGGCGCGCGGCAGTCTGCGTCTCGTGCCGCAGCGCCTGCACCGCGAGGCCGAGCTGGTCGACCGCGGCGCTGAGGGCGGGCAGTGCGCGCCGTCCGTGCGCGCTGAGGCGGATGCCCTGGCTGTGGCGTTCGAACAGCGCACCGCCGGCCCAGGTCTCCAGCGCCTTGATCTGCTGCGCGACGGCGGCCGGCGTGACGAACAGCTCCTCGGCCGCACGCGCAAAGCTGCCATGGCGTGCCGCAGCCTCGAAGGCGCGAACGGCTGTGTGCGGGGGCAGGCGAGGGCGGGGTGGTGCGAGGGGCATGCGGCGTGGAGGCCCAAGTTTTTCTATCGCTCGGGCCCAGATTATCCGTGTTGCCCGCAGTGATGGCGCAGGCGACCATGCGGCCACCTGCCACTTCCAGCGAGATCTGCCGCATGCCTGCCGCCCTCCAACGCCGTTCCTGGGTTCCCGCTGCCAGCGAAGACCATGTGCTCGCGATTGCCGCCGATGCCGCCGCGCGCGATGCGGCGGGCGTGGCCGCCGAGATCGAAAGGCTCGCGGACGACAACCACCGCATCCACGACCGCGAAGGCCTGAACCTCAACCCCGCCACCAACGTGATGAATCCTGCCGCCGAGGCGCTGCTGTCGCGCGGGCTCGGCTCGCGGGCATCGCTGGGCTACCCGGGCGACAAGTACGAAGTGGGGCTGGAGGCCATCGAGCGCATCGAGGTCATCGCGGCCGAGCTGGCCGCCGAGGTGTTCGGCTCGAAGTTTGCCGAAGTGCGCGTGAGCTCCGGCGCGCTGTCGAACCTCTATGTGTTCATGGCGACCTGCCGGCCCGGCGACACGATCATCGCGCCGCCGCCGGCCATCGGCGGCCACGTCACGCACCATGCGGCCGGCGCGGCCGGGCTCTATGGATTGAAGACGGTGTCCGCGCCGGTCGATGCCGACGGCTACACGGTCGATGTCACGGCGCTGGCCAGGCTCGTGCGCGAGGTCAAGCCGAAGCTCATCACCATCGGCGGCAGCCTGAACCTGTTTCCGCACCCGGTGCCGGCGATCCGCGAGATCGCGGACAGCGTGGGCGCGAAGCTGTTGTTCGATGCCGCGCATCTTTCGGGCATGGTGGCCGGCAAGGCCTGGCCGCAGCCGCTCGAGGAGGGCGCGCATGCGATCACCATGAGCACCTACAAGAGCCTCGGCGGTCCGGCCGGCGGGCTGATCGTGTCGAACGATGCGGCGCTGATGGAGCGCATCGATGCCATCGCCTATCCCGGCCTCACGGCCAACTCCGATGCGGGGCGCACCGCGGCGCTGGCGCGCGGGCTGCTCGACTGGAAGGTGCACGGCACGGCCTACGCCTCGGCGATGCGCGAGACCGCGCAGGCGCTGGCACGCGCGCTCGACGCCGAGGGCCTGCCGGTGTTCGCGAAGGCGCGCGGCTTCACGCAGTCGCACCAGTTCGCGCTCGAGGCCGCGCCTTGGGGCGGTGGGCAGCGCGCCGCGAGGAAACTGGCCGGGGGTGGCTTGCTGGCCTGCGGCATTGGCCTGCCGATCGCACCGGTGGAGGGAGACATCAACGGCCTGCGCCTGGGCGTGCCGGAGATCGTGCGGCTCGGCTTCACGCCCGACGACATGCCGCAGCTTGCGTCGTGGATCGCGCGTGCGCTGGAAGGCGATGCGGCGTCCGTGGCCGCCGAGGTGCGCGAGCGCCGCACCCGGCTGGGCGGCCTGCGCTACATCGTGCGCTGAGTCAGCGCGAACGGCCCTGCCGGTAGGTGCCGGCGTGCGTCTTCGACAGCTCGGCCGCCTCGGCCAGACGCGCCATCGACCGGCCCACCTGCGCATGCGTGATGGCTATGCCCAGCGCGTCGGCCGCATCGGCGCCCGGCAGGCCCGGCAGGTCGAGCAGGCGCTTCACCATTTCCTGCACCTGCGCCTTGGCGGCCTGGCCGTGGCCCGCCACCGCCTTCTTCATCTGCAGTGCGGTGTACTCGGCCACCGTGAGCTTGCTGTTGACCAGCGAGGTCACGCAGGCGCCGCGCGCCTGGCCCAGCAGCAGCGTCGACTGCGGATTGACGTTGACGAAAATGATCTCGACCGCCGAGGCATCGGGCTGGTAGCGCGCGGCGATTTCCGCAATGCCGTCGAACAGCACCTTGAGCCGCGCCGGCAGGTTGCCGCTGCCCAGGTGGCGCGTGCTGATGGTGCCGCTGGCCACGTAGCGCAGCGCATGGCCGTCCGAATCGACCACGCCGAAACCGGTGGTCAGGAGGCCGGGGTCGATGCCAAGAATGCGCATGTCAGTTTTCCACCGCGCTGTGGGCGACCCACGAGCATGAAACCGACACGGCCCCAGGCCAGGAACACCGCGGAACCGGCTTTGCCGGGCCGCTGGTGTTGCCCCCTGGAGGGGGGAGTCGAGCTACACGAAGTGAGCGAGGGACGGGGGTGGGTTTCATCCTAGAGGTTGAAGTACCAGCGGATCGAATGGAAGAAGATCGGCGCCGCGAAGCACAGCGCATCGACACGGTCGAGCAGGCCGTTGGCCCCGGTCACGCCCACGCCCTTCTTGCCCCAGTTGGGAATGCCGCGATCGCGCTTGAGCGCCTTCATCACCAGGTGCCCCATGGAGCCCGCGATGCAGGCGATGACGGACACGGCGAGGGCCTGGCCGAACTTGAAGGGCGTGATGAACGAGAACAGCGCGCCCACCAGGCTGGCCACCACGATGCCGATGCCCCAGCTGGTCCAGTTGAAGCTGCGGCTCACGTTGGGCGCGAAGGGCTTGCGCTGCGTGCGGCGCGAAATCACGTGCTGCACCAGCACCGAGGTCTGCACCACGAACACCAGGAAGAACACGAGAAAGGCGCTCTTGCCCTCGTAGCCCGGAAAGCTCAGCAGCAGCAGCGCCGGCACATGGCTCATGCCGTAGACGCAGACCATGATGCCCCACTGCAGCTTGGCGTTGCGCTCCAGAAAATGGCTCGGGTCGTCGGCCAGCGCACTGGCCACCGGGATCGCGAGGAACACGTAGACCGGAATGAACACGGTGAACAGGTCGAAGCGCGCGGTGGCGACGAGCCAGAACTGGATCGGCAGCACGACGAAGAAGGCCAGGATCAGGCTGCGATGGTCGCCGCGCCGCGTGGGCGAGAGCGTGATGAACTCGCGCAGCGCGAAGAAGGCGATCAGCGCGAACAGCACGGTGGCCACCGTCTCGCCCAGCGCCCAGCCGACCCAGAACACGATCACCATGAACCAGGTGGTGCCCAGCAGCTTGCGGTAGTGCGCCAGCTCGGCCTGCCAGGCGGCGTCGTGCACGGGGTTGCGGCGTTCCTTGAAGGTGAGGAAGAAGGCCGTGGTGCTCACGACCACGAGCAGCCCGAAGACGATGAGGAACAGGGCCGCGACCTGCTGGGTCGGGGTGAGGCTGCGCAGGAACTGGTTCATGTCAGACCTCGCGCAATGCGATCACCGCGGCACGCGCGCGGTCGAGGAAGGGGCGGCGCTCCTCGCCTTCCTCGACGCGGATCGGCGCGCCGAAGGTGACGGAGCACAGGATCGGCACCGGCACGATCTCGCCCTTGGGCATCACGCGCTGCACGTTGTCGATCCACGCCGGCACCAGCACCACCTCGGGGAACATCGTCGCGAGCGTGTAGAGGCCCGACTTGAACTTCTGCGGCTCTCCCGTGTGGCCGCGCGTGCCCTCCGGAAAGATGATGATCGAGTCGCCGCTGCGCAGCGCTTCGACCAGCGGCGCCAGTGGATCGGAGACGGGCGCGGCAGGTTCCGGTTCCACGGCCGGCGGCGTGACGGCGAGCGGCGCGGCCGGTGGTGGAGGAGGCGGCGGAGCGGGAAGGTCGAGCCGCCCTTGCACTTCGTCGAAGGCTTCGGGCGTGATGTCGACGACGGGCGGTGCCATGGGCGCCATCGGCAACAGGGGCTCCATCGAGGGTTCGATGCGCTCGGGCTGTGGCGCAGCAGCGGCATCTCGGACGGGCGGCAGCGGCGCTTCAGGTTCCGCCGGCGCTCCGGCAGGCGCGGCCGGCGCCGTGGCCGCGCGCTCCACATACACCGCGTTGAACACCTCGGTCGTGATCCAGCGCTTGAACGGCGTATTGGCCCAGTAGTCACGCGCCGCAATGGGCCGCGTGATGCTGCGCAGTTCCTCGGGCAGGGCCGCCCAGATCATCACCAGGTCGGCGTGGCTCTGGTGGTTGGCGAAATAGATGCGCTGCTCGGCCTTCGGCGGGCAGCCGTACCAGCGTGCCTGGGCGCCGGTGAGCAACCGGACGATCCCCAACAACAACCAACCCGTGAGCTTTGCCAGCATGGGCGCGATGATACGGGGCATGCGATGGCGTTTCGATCCTCTTTGTCTGGCGTGGGCGATGGCCCTGTTCCTTGTTCTCATCCTGCTGGCCACCATCGGCGCGCGCTGGGGCTGGCTGCGGAGCTTTTTTGGCGACGTGCTGGCCGTGGCGTGGGTCTACCTCGTCTTCAAGACCTTCGTCGCCGCGCGCGTGCTGCCAGTGGGGCTGGCCGCGCTCGGCGTGGGCCTGGCGGTCGAGCTGGGGCAGTTCCTGGCATCGGCCTGGCACCTGCACATTTCGAACCGCGCCCTGCGCATCGTGCTCGGCAGTACCGCCGACTGGTGGGACGTGCTGGCCTATGTGATCGGCTTCGCAGCCGTGCTGGCCATCGAAGCGCTGCGCGAAGCCCTCAGGGCAGTTCGGCCGACGGCATCCGCGCCACGATCGTCGACGCCCTCCCGCTGAGGTAGGACGAGCCGATGCGGCGCTCGAAGAACTTGGGGCTCGGCAGCATCACGGCGAGGCGCGCGGCTTCGGCTGCGCTCAGGCGCGAGGCGGGCTTCCTGAAGTAGTACTGGGCCGCCGCCTCGGCGCCGAACACGCCTTCGCCCCATTCGACGTTGTTGAGGTAGATCTCGAGGATGCGCCGCTTGTCGAGCAGCACCTCGAGCGCCATCGCAAGCGCCAGCTCCTGGCCCTTGCGCAGCAGCGTGCGCTCGCCGGAGAGCAGCAGGTTCTTCGCCAGCTGCTGCGTGATGGTGGAGCCGCCGCGCAGCTGCACCGGCCGCACCGGCTTGCCGCGCGCAATGGCGCGCGCCGCACGTCTGGCCGCCAGCTCCTCGGCCTTGGCGTTGCGCTGGCGCGCACGCTCGATGGCTTCCCATTCCACGCCGTTGTGGTCGATGAAGTCGGCATCCTCGCTCGCGATGACGGCGCGCTTGAGGTTGTCGCTGATCTGCGCGTAGGGCACCCATTCCTGGCGCCAGGCGCCCTTGCGGCCCTGGTGCAGAGCGATCTGCCACGCTTCGCTGCGCTGGAAGGTGGTGCTCTGCGGATCGATCACCGCCATGGCCGCGATGCGCCCCACGAAGAAAAGCTCCAGTGCCACGCCCGCCACCAGCAGGCAGGCCACCAGCCGCAGCAGCCGCTTCATTGGCCGGCGGCGAGTGAAGCGCGCAATTCGGCCAGCACCTGCGCGGAGGGCGGGCGCACGCCGCGCCAGAACTCGAACGCTTCGGCCGCCTGTTCGACCAGCATGCCGAGCCCGTCGCGCGGCACGGCGCCGTGCGCTTCGGCCCAGGCCATGAAGCCGGCGGCCGCGGGGCCGTACATCAGGTCGACCGCGAGCGCGCCGGGGCGCAGCACCTGCGCGCGCACCGGCACCGCGTCGCCCGCGAGGCTGGAGGCCGTGGCATTGACCACCACGTCGAAGTTGCCGGCCACCTCGCCGAGCGCCCAGGCTTCGAGCGCCGCGCCATGGCGCAGCGCCAGTGCCGCATGGCGCTGCACCAGCGCCATGGCCTTGCCGACCGTGCGGTTGGCCACCACGATGCGCGCAGCGCCGGCGTCCAGCAGCGGCCCGAGCACGCCCGCTGCGGCGCCGCCCGCACCGATCAGCAGCAGCTCGCGGCCTGCCAGCGGCACTGCGGCGTTGCGCACGATGTCGTTGACGAGCCCGATGCCGTCGGTGTTGTCGGCATGGATGCTGCCGTCGGCCTCGAAGCGCAGTGTGTTCACCGCCTGCGCAAGCACGGCGCGTTCGCTGGTGTGCTGCGCGAGCGCGGCGGCGTCGAACTTGAACGGCACGGTCACGTTGCAGCCGCGTGCCGCGTCGCCGCGCTCGGCGGCTTCCCGGCGGAAGGCGGCCACGCCTTCGGCAAAGGCGCCGACCGGAACGAGCCGGCGGCTGTAGTCCATCTGCTGGCCGCAGAGTTCGGCAAACCGGGCGTGGATGCGCGGCGAGCGGCTGTGCTCGACGGGGTTGCCCATTACGCAGTACAGGTCCATGGCGCGTGGATTCGCTGTTGGCTATTGGGAGGAGAGCTCGATGGTCTCGTCGCGCGTGAACTTGAAGCGCGACTGCAGCACGATCTGGTCGGTCTCTTTTCGCATTGCGTCGGTGAACTTTCCGAAGCTGCCGATGCTGTGCACGATGGCCTTGGCGCGGCGGTCGAGCACGATGTCGCCCGAGCTTTCGTCGACCACGGTGTCGAGGATCTTGCCGTCGTGGTTGATGGTGATCGTCATCTTGAGCTCGCCATAGAGCTTCTTGCCGGCGGCCGTGGGGAAGTTCTCGGTACCCCGCACCTCGATGCGCCGGCGCAGCGTGTCCACGTAGATGGCGTAGGCCGCCTCGCGCGTGGAAGGGCTCAGGTAGCGCTTCTTGGGGCGCGCGTTTTCTTCATTCACGCGGCGCTCGATCTCGGCCAGCAGCTCCACCATCTGGCGCCGCTTTTCCTCGCGGGCGATGGCTTCCTTCGGATCGCCCGAGGCGCGCGGGTCCGGCGCAGGCATGGCCGCCAGGTCGCGCTTGAGCTGCGCGAGCAGCTGCATCTGCTGGGCCTGCATGGCCTCGACCTGGCGCCGCGCCTCCTCGATCGAGTCGCCGACGGCGGTGAAGCTCGACGGCGGCAGCGGGCTGGTGGCGCGGCCGCGTTCGAGGTCGCCGCCGCCCGCGAGCGAGGTCTGGGCCATCACGCGGGTCTTGGCGTCGGGCTTGTCGTTGGTCTTGCTGTTGACCAGGATCACCTCGAGCGGGGTTTCGCTGAAGACCCGGTTGAACGATTCGGGATCGACGAAACGCACCGCCAGAAGTGCGGCGTGCGCGATGACCGACACGCCAAGTGCGATCTGCAGCGTGCTCAGATCCCTGAAGTTCATGGACGACGCTCCTTGGCGCGCATGGGATGACCGGTGCTCATGCCGGCGTGTTTTCCGGGGCCGCCTCGCTGTCGCTGAGGTCGACCGCAATGGCGATGGGGCCGGCGACTTCTTCCGCTTCCTCGTCGCCGCCTTCCTCCTCGGCCTCGACATCCACCTTGGGCGCGTCGAGGCGCTCGAGCACGGTGCCGTGCACGTCGAGCGCGATTTCGTCGATCTCGCCGAGCTTTACGCGCAGGCGCGCGCCGCGCTCCTGCTGGCCCGCCACCGGGAACACCAGCGGCAGCGTGTCCGCGCGCACCAGCGCGCCGTTCGGGATGTCCTTGATGACGGTCGCCTCGAGCTCGGTGATGCCCCGCTGCTGCAGGTACTTGAGCGTCCAGAAGCGCTCCATGCCGCCCTGGTAGGCGTTGTAGGTTGCGTAGGCGGCGTCGAAGCCCGAGAGAATGGAGAACAGGTCCGCATCCTTGGGCTTGAACGGCGCGGCCAGCGCGGCGGTCTTGCCGTGGCGCGCGGCGGCAATGATCTGCCACTGGTTCACCAGGTCGGTGTAGCGGCGCAGCGGCGAGGTGCTCCAGGCATAGCTCTTCACGCCCAGGCCCGCATGCGGCAGGGCCCGCGTACCCATGCGCACCTTGATGCCGGGCGCCAGGCTGGCCTGGCTGCGGTAGAGCCCGGGCACGCCGAGCTCGCCGAGCCAGCCGCCCCAGCTGCTGTTGGCCAGGATCATGGCTTCGGACACGATCAGGTCGAGCGGCGCGCCGCGCTGGCGCGTGCTGATCTGCACCTGCTCGCTGCCGTCCGGTTCGCCGTCGTTGCCCACGAGGCGGAAGTTGTAGTCGGGCCGGTTGAAGTTCTCGGGCTTGCCGCGCACCACTTCGCGCCGGGCCTTCAGCTCTTTCGCGAGGCGGAACAGGAAGGACAGCGGCGCGCGCAGCTTTGCAGCGGCCTCGGGCGTGTTCTCGCTCGTGAACGAAGCGTCCTCGAGCCAGGGCTGCGTGACCACCGCGTCGAGCTGGTCGTGCCGCAGGTTGGCCACGATCGGCACGCGTTCGAGCTTCGTCTCGGTCGATTGCAGTTCGAGCGTGGCTTCGTCGAAGCGCGCGTAGAGCGACACCGCGGGCCGGTCGCCGCCTTCGAGCAGCGTGTAGGTGCTCACGACATCGTCGGGCAGCATGGTGATCTTGTGGCCCGGCATGTAGACCGTGGACATGCGCGCGCGCGCCACCTGGTCGATGGCGCTGCCCGGCGTCAGTGCCAGGCCGGGCGCGGCGATGTGGATGCCGACCGTGACGCTGCCGCTGCCGAGGCCCTGCACCGAGAGTGCATCGTCGATTTCGGTGGTCTGCGAGTCGTCGATCGAGAATGCCTGCACGCCTTCGGCCAGCGGCAGCTCGTCCACGATGGGCGGCGCGGCGAGTGCCGGGAAACCCGTGCCCTTGGGAAAGTTCTCGAACAGGAAGCGCCGCCAGTGGAACTGGTAGGGCGAGTCGATGGCGCCGGCGCGTTCCAGCAACTCGAGCGGCGGGCGCTGGGTGGCGCGCGCGGCGTCGACCACGGCCTTGTATTCGGGCGCGTTCTTGTCGGGCTTGAACAGGATCTTGTAGAGCTGCTCGCGGATCGGCTGCGGGCAGATGCCCTCGGCCAGTTGGGCGGCCCATTCGACGATCTGCGCCTGCACCACCTTCTTCTTCTCGATGGCGGCCAGCGCCTGCTGCAGGATCTCGGCTGGCGCCTTCTTGAAGCGCCCTTTGCCCGCGCGGCGGAAGTAGTGCGGCGCCTCGAACAGCGCGAACAGCGCGGCGGCCTGCTGCGCGAGCGTGGGCTTGTCGCTGAAATAGTCGGACGCGAGGTCGGCAAAACCGAACTCGCCCTCCGGCGCGAATTCCCAGGCCAGGTCGAGGTCCATTGTGGCTGCGAGCGCGCGCGCCTCGGCGATCAGCTCGGCCGGGGCCGGCTTCTCGAAACGCAGAACGATGTTGGCGCCCTTGACCTTGACGCGCTTGCCGGTGTCGAGCTCGACCTGCGCCGATGCTTCGGCCTCCGACAGCACGCGGCCGCCGAGGTACTTGCCGGCTTCTTCAAACAATACAAACATGCCCGGATTGTCCCAGACTTGGGGACGCGCACGGGCCTGGCTGCTGCGCGATGCCTGCCGGGCTTCAGACGGGATTGATGAACGCGATCACGTCGTCGAGGTGGTTTTCCTCGAAATCGGACAGCGCATGGTCGCCGCCCTCGATCAGCTTGATGTTGCTGTCGGGGTAGCGTGCCGAGGTTTCGTGCCAGTCGAGCGCTTCGTCGCCCTTGGCGATGATGGCCAGCACGCGCTCGGGGCGGGTGAGCGCGCCGACCTCCATGGTGCGCAGCTCCTGGATGTATTCGGGCTTGAAATAGAAGTGCTCGGCCGGGTCGTGCCAGGCGGTCTGGTCGCCGATGTAGCGCGCAAGGTCGCGCGCCGGATGCACCGCCGGATTCAGCAGCACGGCGCGGCAGCGCGTCATGCCGGCCACGTAGGTGGCATAGAAGCCGCCCAGCGAGGACCCGACCACGGCCATCGACTTGCGCGGCCAGTCCGCGATGCCCTTCATCACCATGTCGATGGCCTCGCGTGGCGAGGGCGGCAGCTGCGGGCACCACCACTGCAGGTCCGGGTGCTCGCGGGCCACGCGCGCTGCCATCAGCCGCGCCTTGGTGGAGCGGGGCGAGGAGCGGAATCCGTGCAGGTACAACAAGTGAGTGGTTTGCGGGTCCATGCGGGGCGGAGACTGGAAGTGGTGCGGTCTACACAGCTCCCTGGAAGGAGCCGGTTGATTTTGCATGAGGACCGTGCGCCCGACGCGGTCGTCGGCGCACGAGGCTTCGATATGAGGGCTTACTGCACGGGCAAGCTGGTTTGCCACAGGGTCCATGGACGATGCCAAGAGGCAAAAAGTATTCAACTGGAGCGCGCGACCGGACTCGCAAGTCGAAGCGAGTTTCGACGGCCCGCGCTGGTGTCCGCATCCCATGAAAACGGGAGGTCCGCCGGCTCTTTTGCGTTGCGCCGAAGCTTATGCTCAAGCCCATGAATATCGAGGCAACGGACACCGGGAAGACGCACCGCTGGGGCGTGCTCGTGGTCGAGGACGACAGCCGCGCGCGCGCCTTCTTCGAGGCGAGCGTGCAGCGCAGCGCCAGCCTTTTCTGGCTCGGAAGCGCCGGCACGGTGCACGAGGCACTGGCGTGGATGGCCCAGACCACCATCATTCCCGACGTGCTGCTCGTCGATCTCGGCATGCCCGACGGCAGCGGGCTCGACGTGATCCGCGAGGCCGTGGCGCGCTTTCCGGGCTGCGAGCCGCTGGTGATCTCGGTCTTCGGCGATGAGGAAAACGTGCTTGCCAGCATCGAGGCCGGCGCCGTCGGCTACATCCACAAGGACGCTGCGCCGGAAGACATTGCGCAGACCATCGTCGAGATGAAGGCCGGCGCCTCGCCGATCTCGCCCATGATCGCGCGGCGCGTGCTGGCCAAGTACCGCAGCCTGCAGCTGGCCGGAACGCTCGCCGCCGCGCCGCCCGAGGCAGCCCTCGGCACCACCACGGCGCCCAGCCTGCTGTCCGCGCGCGAGCACGAGGTGCTGACCTTGATAGCGCGCGGTTTTTCCTATGCCGAGATCGCACGGCTCAAGGGCCTGAGCGTGCACACAGTGCAGACGCACATCAAGAATCTCTACGGCAAGCTGGCCGTGCACTCCAAGAGCGAGGCCGTGTTCGAGGCCACGCGCCTCGGCCTGCTGTCCCATCCGGGGTGAATCGCGTGGCCGGACGCATGTTCGGGCGGGCGGGCAGGGCGCTTGCTGAGCTATGGCTCGCGGCAACTCTGATGCTGACGGCGCAGCCGGCGGCGGCCGCGCCGGCCGCGCCGGCCGAGGGCACGATCGAACTGCGCCGCGGCACCGTGTGGACCACCGTCGACGGCGCCACGCACAAGGCGCCCGTCGAACTCTCCTACCACTGGGACCGCCAGCACGGCGGACGCCCCGGCTACGCGACCTTCGAGCTGCCATTCACGCTCGAAGCCGAGCCCGAGGTGCCCTGGGGCATCTTCATTCCACGCGCCGGCAGCGTTCTGGAGGTGTGGCTCAATGACGCGCTGCTGCAGGTCTACGGCGACCTGACCCGCGGCAACGGGGCGGACTACGCCAAGGCGCCGCTGTACGTGCCGGTGCCGGGGCACCTGCTGAAGGCCGGCGAGAACCGCCTGCAGGTTCGCATACGCGCCGACAGCGCCCGCCGGGCCGGGCTTTCGCGCGTGACCATCGGAGCCGCGACGCCGGTGCGCACCGATCTCTTCGAAAGCGCCTATGCCTGGCGCTTCACCGGCTCGGTGCTACTGACCGCCTTCAGCCTGATCGTCGGCAGCATCGCGCTGGCGCTGTGGCTCACGCAGGTGGATGCCGCTGCCACCGGATGGCGCCGGCGCGACAGCCTCTATTTCTGGGCCGCGCTGGCCGAGTTCTGCTGGGCGATCCGGGTGGCCGACGGCGTGATCGCCGAGCCGCCGCTGCCCTGGGGCGCCTGGGGCGTGCTCATGGCCACCTGCTATGCGGGCTGGGCCGCGTCCGCCATGATGTTCTGCTACCAGCTCGCAGGCTGGGACGGCAGCCCGCGCATGCGCTGGCTGCGCTGGCCGATGGCAGGCATGGTGGCCGGAACCTTCGCGGCGAGCGCCATTGCACTTCACCGCGAACAGCCCTATTGGCTCACCGGCTGGCTCGCGCTGGAGATCGTGTTCGTTGCGCTGTTCGTCGGCGCCTTTGCCGTGGCCACCATCCGGCGGCCGAACGTGGGCCGCCTGCTCGTGGCTGCCGCCGCACTGGTGACGCTGGGCTTCGGCACCCGCGACTGGCTCGTGATCCGCCTGAGCGACACCTACGGCGAGACCACCTGGGTGCGCTATTCCTCCGTGTTCTTCGGCATCGCGCTGCTGCTGATCGTCTTGCGGCGCTTCCATGCCGCAAGCGTGCAGGCGCGCGGCTCGGTCGCTGCCCTGGCCGAACGCGTGGCGCAGCGCGAGCGTGAACTCGCATCCACCTTCGCCGCGCTCGAACAGGTGGCGCGCGACCAGGCGCGCACCCACGAGCGCGAGCGCATCCTGCGCGACATGCACGACGGCGTGGGCTCGCACATCAGCTCGGCCATCCGGCAACTGCAGTCGGGCCAGGCCAGGCCGGAGGAACTGCTGCGGACGCTGTGCGACTCGCTCGACCAGCTCAAGCTGGCCATCGACTCCATTCACCTGCCGCCGGGCGACGTCGGCGCCCTGCTGGCGGCACTGCGCTACCGGCTGGAGCCGCGCCTGGCGGCCGCGGGCATCCAGTTCGAATGGGCTGTGGACGAGGTGCCCGACGTGAAGCGGCTCGACGCCCAAGCCATGCGGCAACTGCAGTTCCTGCTGTTCGAGGCGATTTCCAACGTGCTGCAGCACGCCCAGGCCAGGACCCTCCGGATCGAGGCCGAAGCGCTGGCCGGCGCCGTGCAGCTGCGCGTGATCGACGACGGCCGGGGCTTCGATGCGCTGCAGGTGCCCAGGGCGCTGGCGGAGCGCGCCGCCGCCATCGGCGCCCGGCTGGCGCTCGAAAGCCGACCGGGGCGCACGGTCGTTCAGCTCGGCTTCGGCTGAGGTGCGCCGCGGGGCGCGGATAATCCGCCCCCATGTCCGCAGTGTTCAACCAGCCCTCCCTGGCGCGCCGGGTCGCGCCCATCTTCCAGGGCTTCGACGGTTTTCTGGCCTTCGCCGTGCTGCTGCTGGCTTTCGCCGGGCTGCTGACCATGTATTCGTCGGGCTACGACCATGGTTCGCGCTTTGCCGACCACGGCCGCAACATGCTGCTGGCGGGTTTCATCATGTTCGTGGTGGCCCAGGTGCCGCCGCAGCGGCTGATGATGTTCGCGGTGCCGCTCTACGCGACCGGGGTGGCGCTGCTGATTGCGGTTGCGCTGTTCGGCATCACCAAGAAGGGCGCACAGCGCTGGATCAACGTGGGCGTGGTGATCCAGCCCAGCGAAATCCTCAAGATCGCGATGCCGCTGATGCTGGCCTGGTGGTTCCAGCGCCGCGAGGGCCAGCTGCGGCCGCTCGACTTCGTGGTGGCCACGGTGCTGCTGGCGGTGCCGGTCGGGCTCATCATGAAACAGCCCGACCTGGGCACCTCGCTGCTGGTGCTGGCGGCCGGCATGGCGGTGATCTTCTTTGCCGGGCTGCCCTGGAAGCTGATCGTGCCGCCGGTGGTGATCGGCGCCGTGGCGGTCACGCTGATCGTGGGCTTCGAGTCGCAGCTGTGCGCCGACGGCGTCGACTGGCGCGTGCTGCACGACTACCAGAAGCAGCGCGTGTGCACGCTGCTCGACCCCAGCAAGGACCCGCTGGGCAAGGGCTTCCACATCATCCAGGGCATGATCGCC